>ERZ773046.140-NODE-140-length-49532-cov-7.450007_pt1 | contig 49532 bp, 40 predicted proteins | sample MGYA00580634_ERZ773046 | MGnify/ENA primary metagenome ERZ773046 (study PRJEB29015, sample SAMEA2738127) | human oral metagenome | biome: human oral; feature: human-associated habitat; material: saliva | place: China | collected 2159 ... | reverse complement strand
GGTCCCCCTCCCCCGTGGCGCACGGGGAGGCTTGGGGGATAACGGCATATTGCGCGGCGCTCGATGGCTACGTTCATGGAGGTGCGCACGGGGGAGGCTTTGGGGGATAACGGCATATTGCGCGGTGTTCGATGGCTACGTTCATGAAGGTGGCGCATGGGGGAGGCTTGGGGGATAACGGCATAGCAGCCCCCTTGCTGACCCGTCCGAGAAAGAAGTCCGCAGGGCACAGCGAATACGGGAGCAGATCGGATGGGAAACGTCCCGAGAACGCGCGTGTCATCGACGTGTGATGGGCAGACGCTCTACACAGATAGGATACTGCGGGGTGCGCTCAGAGCGTGCCGAAGATGCGGTCGCCCGCATCGCCGAGCCCCGGTACGATGTAGCCGTGCTCGTTGAGGCAGTCGTCCACTGCCGCGACGTAGATCGGTACGTCGGGGTGGTCTGCCGCGACGCGGCGGATGCCCTCGGGGGCGGAGACGAGGCACATGAGGATGATGCTGCGCGCGCCCTTGTCCTTGAGCATGGTGAGTGCTGCCGACGCACTGCCGCCCGTGGCGAGCATGGGGTCAGGTACGATGAGGGTGCGATCCTCGATGCCGCGCGGGAGCTTTGCATAGTACTCGACGGGGGCAAGTGTCTCGGGGTCGCGATAGAGCCCGATGTGTCCGACGCGCGCCGCGGGGATGAGGTTCAGGATGCCGTCGAGCATCCCGAGGCCTGCGCGCAGGATGGGGACGATGCCGAGTTTTTTGCCCGCGAGCATTTTTGCATGGCAGTGTGCGACAGGGGTCTCGATCTCCACGTCGCGCAGGGGGAAGTCGCGCGTGATCTCGTATGCCATGAGCATGGCGATCTCCGAGAGCAGTTCGCGGAATTCCTTTGTTCCCGTTTCCTTGCGGCGCATGATGGTCAGTTTGTGCTGGATGAGCGGATGATCGACGAGGTGGAGTGTCGGTATGTCGGACGGACGGAATGTGTCAGCCATGGGATGTTTCCTTTCCACGGGGAGGTCAGTTCTCTCCGAGATGTTCATAGATCGGATATTTTTTGCAGAGTGCATCGACGCGGCGGCGTGCCTCTGCACGGCGGCTCTCGTCCGTCGGTGCATCGAGGACGTGCGCGATGATGCGTGCGACCTCACGCATGTCCTCCTCGCGGAAGCCGCGCGTGGTGAGTGCGGGCGAGCCGAGACGGATGCCGCTCGTGACGAACGGGCTGCGCGGCTCGAACGGGATGGTGTTGCGGTTCGATGTGATGTTGACCTCGTCGAGGAGGGTCTGCGCTTCCTTGCCCGTGATGTCCTTGTTCGTGAGGTCAACGAGCATGACGTGCGTGTCCGTGCCACCCGAGACGATGCGGTAGCCGAGCTTCGTGAGTTCGTCGGCGAGCGCGGCGGCGTTCTTTACGACCTGTGCGCCGTACTCCTTGAACGAGGGCTTCAGTGCCTCGCCGAGGGCGACTGCCTTTGCCGCGATGACGTGCATCAGAGGGCCGCCCTGGATGCCGGGGAATACGGCCTTGTTGATCTTTTTCCCGAGTTCTTCGTCGCGTCCGAGGATGAGGCCACCGCGCGGGCCGCGCAGGGTTTTGTGCGTGGTCGTGGTGACGATGTCGGCGTAGGGGACGGGGCTGGGGTGCTGCCCTGCTGCGACGAGCCCCGCGATATGTGCCATGTCGACCATGAAGATGGCATCGACGCTTTTGGCGATGGCGGCGATGCGCTCAAAGTCGATGATGCGCGCGTACGCCGATGCGCCCGCGATGATCATGCGCGGATGGTGTTCGGCGGCGAGTTTTGCGAGGGCGTCGTAGTCGATGCGCTCGGTCTCGCGGTCGACGCCGTAAGGGATGACCTTGTAGTAGGTGCCGGAGATGTTGACGGGGCTGCCGTGCGTGAGGTGTCCGCCATCCGTGAGGTTCATGCCGAGGATGGTGTCGCCCGGCTGCAGGAGGGCGAAGAATACCGCCATGTTCGCCTGTGCGCCCGAGTGGGGCTGAACGTTCGCCCACGCCGCGCCGAAGAGTTCCTTTGCGCGGTCGATGGCGAGCTGCTCTGCGACATCGACGTACTCACAGCCACCGTAGTAACGCTTGCCGGGGTAGCCCTCGGCGTATTTGTTGGTGAGGACGCTGCCCTGTGCCTCCATGACGGCACGGCTGACGATGTTCTCCGAGGCGATGAGTTCGAGCTTTGTCCGCTGGCGGTTGAGCTCGTGATCAATTGCCTCTGCGATCTGCGGGTCTGCCTGTTTCAGCGTGTCCATAATGCTCATGTGTGCTCTCCCTTAGCTGTTAGTTCTCTTTCTGCTGCTCAAGTGCCATGATCTTGTCGACGCGGCGGGCGTGGCGGCCGCCCTCGAACTCCGTGCAGACCCATGCGCGCACGATTTCGCCCGCCGGGCCGATGCCCGTGACGCGTCCGCCCATGGCGAGGACGTTCGCATCGTTGTGTTTCCGCGACATGATCGCCGAGTAGACGTCGCCGCAGAGTGCGGCGCGGATGCCGTCGATCTTGTTTGCCGCGATGGAGATGCCGATCCCCGTGCCGCAGAGGACGATGCCGCGATCCGCCTTGCCGGAGACGACGTCAGCGCAGACCTTCTCCGCGATGTCGGGATAGTCGACCGACTCCGTGCCGAAGGTGCCGACGTCCGTGACGCGGACATCCTCAAATTCGTGGAGCACCATCTTGACTTCCTCTTTCAGCTCTACTGCCCCATGATCGCTGCCAATCGTTATTTTCATCCGAACGGCCTCCTTTGTATGTTTTATTCCTGCCCATTTTAGCATAATTTGATGAAAAAAAACAGATCACCGCTGCACGCGTGTACGGAGTGCGAACATCACCATGAAGATACGTCCCGGCTTCCTTTATCGGCAGGATCATAGTATAATGGGAGCATAAAGGAGGTGCTGATATGCTGCAGGTATTATCAAAACCGTATACGAATCGAGCATCACGGGCATGCCAAGGTCTGATGAACATTCGGCACGGTGAGGTAATGTCATATCAAACGCTGACAAAGATATTCAAAAAAGAAATTCCCTACGATAGAGCCAAGCACTTGGGGTATTTGTTGGGCTTCTTCGACGCATGCTATATCTCCCTCATTCATGAATTTATGCAGGAACAAAATATTTCCAAAGAGGAGATCATTGATATTTTCCAGCTTCTTCCCGAACAGGGAGAAACATATCAGTTTCGGAGGGCGCTGCATCATGGTACATTCTGATGATGGCACAGACTACACGCTGTCCGCGCAGTTGCTCTCCTATGCCATGTCCATCATCGAGGAAGCCGCTCTTCCGTCTTCTGCCTACTCACTCGGTGGAGGGACGGTGCTGTCCTATCTGTTCCACCATCGGAAGAGTAAAGACATCGATCTATTCGTCAACGATGCACAATACATGGGAGCCCTCTCGCCACGATTTAACGAGCACAGTGACCGCGCGTTGTCCTACAACGAGGACGGAAACTGTATTGTGCTGTCCTTCGACGAAGGAAAAATTGACTTTATCGCAGCAACACAAATTACGGATTACCCGGCAAAGATGCAGTCCATATTCGGTCAGCGTATCGCAGTTGACGACCCCGTCGAAATCGTATGTAAGAAAATTTATTTTCGCGGAAACCGTGCCTACCCTCGCGACATATTTGATCTTGCCGTACTGTACGAGAGCAGTCGGCGCACGGATCTTATCACAGAACTGAAAAAGTATCCCGACAAAGTCAAACAGTTTGCAGATGCGTTCCAAAAGAATCGATCTGATCCCTGTATCGAGCCGTATAGTACGATATATGCAGACTCACTGCTTTCCGGAGGGAAAAAGTTCGCGGGAAGAGAGTTTGCACTCTGTCAAATGCTGCTTCAAGAATTAGCGGGTACTGTATGAAGGAACGACGCCTTCACACAGTACCCGCTTTACATTGCAGATCACCGCTGCACGCGTGTACGGAGTGCGAGCGAGAGGAAGAAGATGAGGGCGGCGGCGGCGACGATGGCCGCGCCTGCCGCGATGCCGAGGTAGTAGGCGGAGAAGAGCCCGACGATGCCCGCAACGAGGGCGGTGAGGATGGCGATGAGGTGGTACTCCTTGACGCTGCGCGCCACGTTGCGCGCGGCTGCCCCCGGCAGGACGAGGAGCGCATTGATGATGAGAATGCCGACCCACTGGATGCTGACGGCGACGACGACGGCGAGCAGGGCGGCAAACGCCGCCTCGATGCGCACGACGGAGATGCCGCGGCTGCGGGCGAGTGACGGGTTGACGGAGAGCAGGAGCAGATGGTTGAAGAGGACGGCCCAGACCAGTACGACGAGGAGGTCGACGGCGAGCAGTCCCGCGAGGTCGGACGGCGTGATGCTCAGGATGTCGCCGATCAGGAGCGGGGAGAATTTCGAGAAGCCGCCGCCTCGGCTCATGACCATGAGTCCGACGGCAATGGCGGTCGAGGAGAATACGCCAATGACGGTGTCTGCCGATGCCGCTGTCCGATGCTTGATGTAGGTGATGAGGAGGGCAAAGGCGATCGAGAAGATGATGAGCGCGGTGAGCGGCGAGACGATGCCGACGAGCGCGCCGACGGCGATGCCCGTGAATGCGCCGTGTCCAAGCGAGTCCGAGAAGAACGCCATGCGGCTTGAGACGACCATGGTCGAGAGAAGCCCAAAGAGCGGCGTCATGAGGAGGACGGCGAGGAGGGCGTTTTTCATAAAGGTGTACTCTGTCCACGAAAAGGGCAGGAGTGTGTCCATGATGTGATAGATCAGTTCCATGTCGTCCCCTCCTCTCCTGCCGTGCGTTTCTCCGTCGGCGCGCGCAGGCTGCTGAGGTCGGGCAGGATGCCGAAGATCTGCTCCATCGCCGGAGAGCGATAGACCTCCTCAGGCGTTCCTGCTGCCGCGATGCCGTGGTTCATCAGGACGACCTTGTCCGCATGGCGTGCCGTCATGCCGAGGTCATGTGAGATGAGGAGGATCGCGAGATCCTCCTTGGCGCGCAGCTCCGCGACGATTTCGTAGAAGAGTGCCAGTCCGCGCTGATCGACGCCCGAGACGGGCTCATCGAGGAGGAGCAGGTTCGGGATGGGGTCGAGTGCGAGCGCGAGGAGAACGCGCTGCAGCTCTCCCCCCGAGAGTGCGCCGAGACGGCGGTCGATGAGGTGCTCCGCCCGCACGCGCGCAAGGCTCTGCGTGGCACGCGCACGATAGGGACGTGCGGGGCAGAGCCAGACGGGGCGCGCTGTGATGCACGCCATGAAGAGATCCATGACGGTGGTCGGCGCGCTCACGTCGAGGCGGAGGTACTGCGGGACGTAGCCGATGACGGGGCGGCCGGTATGGCGTCCCTCGGCGTCGACGAAGCGGATGTGTCCCGTGTGCGGCACCTCGCCGAGGATGGCGCGCAGGAGGGTTGATTTTCCCGCGCCGTTCGGCCCGATGATGGCGGTGAGCTCGCCGCAGTGAAAGTGCAGGTTGACGTGTGAGAAGACGTCAAATGTCCCGTAGGAGACGCCGAAGTCCTCGACGCGCGTGCAGCAGAAGTGCGCGCAGCCCTCTGCTGCGCCGCTGTGATGAAAGATATGCCTGAGCATGATTGTCCTCTGAGTGATATGAGTGATTGCTTGGTCGCAAATTTTATGTCGTGCCCCCACCACCGCAAGCGGTCCCCCTCCCCCGTGATACGGGGGAGGCTTATTATAGAGCACCCGTAAGTTCTCTCTCGATAAGAGAGAGGATGGTTTAGTCAGTCAGTCGGCGGAATTTCCACGTGCCAGCAGCGATGCCGAGGATGGCGTAGAGTACGACGACGGCAAGTGAGATAACGGAGTAGTCCCCTGCCCCGCTGAGGCTGCGCAGGAGGTAGCTCGTATGCGTCAGCGGGAGGATCTCCACGAGATAGCGCACCGCATCCGGCAGTGCTGCCGTGGAGAAGAATGTCCCGCAGAGGAAGGACATGGGCAGGAGGACGTAGAGGTTGACCTGCCCCATCTCCTCGTAGGTGGAGATATACAGCGCCGCGAGAAAGCCGATCTCCGCGAAAATCGCACAGTTCAGCGTCAGGACGAGAAGAAAGAGCGGTGTGACGGAGAAATGTGCGCCAAAGAGATAACTCAGTCCAATGATGATCGCCGAGGAGATCAGACCGCGCAGCACGGCGCCCGCAACCTTGCCGATGACGTAGGCATCGGGACGGATGGGGGCGATAAGGTACTCCTCAAGGCTTTTATGGTAGATGCGCTCCGCGTGCACGGGGATGATGCTGTTAAAGCTGATGTTCATGGAGTTCATCGCGAGCAGCCCCGGTACGAGGAAGTCGATGTACGAGCCGCCGCCGACGTCGATGCTCCGCCCGAGCCCCCAGCCAAAGGCGATGAGGAACATGAGCGGCGAGACCATGCGGCTCAGGATATATTTTTTCAGGCGGCGACGCAGCACGATCCAGTCGCGCCAAAACACCGTCCATATATCGCCAAGCATCAGAGCCCCTCCTTCCGTCCCGTCAGCTCAATAAAGACGTCCTCCAGATTCGTCGGGCGCAGGAGCACACGCGCCATCGTCTCCTCGATGCCGCGCGCGTAGCTGCGCGCCTCCTCCTGTGTATGGAAAAAGCGGTAGGCGCGTCCGTCCGCCCCATCCCACTCCACGGCGTGTCTGCCCAGTGCCTCACAGAAGTCCTGCGGCGTCTGCAAGTCAATGAGCCGCCCCTTATTGATGATGGCGACGCGTGCGCAGAGTGCCTCTGCCTCCTCGATGTAGTGTGTGGTGAGGAGTACGGTCACGCCGCGCGCTGCGATGCCGTGTACCACATCCCAGATATGGCGGCGAATCTGCGGATCAAGGGCAACGGTCGGCTCGTCGAGAAAGAGGACGCGCGGACGGTGGATGAGCGCACGCGCAATGAGCAGCCGCCGCTTCATCCCGCCCGAGAGCTGCCGCACACCGTCGTTGCGCACCTCCATGAGCGACATCTCCGTCAGGAGCTCCTCGATGCGTGCCGTGCGCTCCGCACGCTCCATGTGGTGCAGGCGCGCGTGCAGCTCCATATTGTCCCAGACGGTGAGTTCCTGATCAAAGTTCACGTGCTGCGGTACGACACCGATCTCTGCCTTGACGCTGCGCTCTGCCGCATGGATGTCCTCTCCGCCGATGCGGATGCGTCCGCTCGTCGGACGGGTCTGCATGGTGAGCATCCGAATGATCGTCGTCTTGCCTGCGCCGTTCGGGCCAAGGAGACCGAACACCTCGCCGCGCCGTACGGAGAGCGATACATCATTGACGGCGGTCTTCCATGCGCTCTCTTTTTTCTCATTGGTATGCGGAAATTTTTTGACGAGATGTTCCATCTCAATCATCATGTCATTGTCCATGTATCAGTCCGCCCGAAACTGGATGCCCGCCATCAGGCGTGCTTTTTCCATGACCGCCATCACCGCGCGCGTCACGGCAAAGCCGTCCTCCACGGCGTCATAGTCCCGCTGCTGGTAGATGCGCTGCATCTCCTCAAACTCATGCACCATGCGGTGCTCGTGGCGGTTCAGCGCGAAGGTCTCGGGCTCCGCACCGCGCAGGCCGATGGTGAAGGAGCGCAGTTCGTTCGGCGTGCCGTCGGTGCGAATCCAGCCGTTCTCGCCCTGGATCATGAGGAAGGAGGGGCTGCTGCTGTCCTTCGCCGCTGCCGATGAGGCGCAAAAGCCGTCGTAGCGCAGGGTCATCACCCCTGATGTGTCGATGCCGTTGAATCCGATATTTGCCAGATAGGACGCGGAAAGCGGGCGTCCGAAGAGCGCGATGATGAGCGCCAGGTTGTAGACGTTCAGGTCATAGAGTGCGCCGCCCGAGCAGGCGGGGTCAAACGCGGGAGCAACGTCGCGCGCAAGGTAGCGGTCGTAGCGGCTCGAGTACTGGGAGAAGTTCGCCTGCACAAGGCGGACGAGCCCGAGCAGGGGCAGCCGCTCCACGATGCCGCGAAAGTTCGGCATATAGAGCGGCGTCATCGCCTCAAAGACATAGCTCTGCGCCGCACGGGCGCGCGCGATCAGCTCCTCCGTCTCCGCGAGGGTCGAGGCAAAGGGCTTCTCCACGATGACATTCCAGCCCGCCGAGATCGCCTGACGCGCATAGTCGAAATGCGCGCTGTTTACGATGCCGAGGTAGACGAAGTCGGCCGCATGGGATGCGAGCAGCTCTGCGTAGTCGGTCACGACGTGCGGGATGTCAAACTCCTGCGCCATGCGTTCCGCTTTTTCCCTGCTGTGCGCTCGTGCACAGAGCACGGGGATCTCCACACCTCTCACCATGCACAGCGCATTAAGCGCCTCGCGTGCGATCATCCCCGTTCCGACAACTGCAATCTTCATTCGCGTACTCCTCTATCTGTTGCCTTGCTTTTCGTGCCATTTATTATAGCAGGGTATCTCCATAAAGAAAAGAGCCTGTCGCAGAAGCAGATGCTCCTGCGACAGGCTCCGAGCGGATATGCTGTATTACTTCATCATTTTGATGTGGTCTGCATCCGCACCCTTGCGTCCCTGCAGCGCGTCCCATGCGTCGTTGGCACGCTCTACGAAGGCAGCACGGATCGCCTGGTTCTCACCGAGGCCGTGCAGATAGGTGTTGACCTTGAAGCCCTCGCTCTCAAGGATGCTCTTGTGCGAGTCCGAATCCTTGCCCGCCATGTCGTTGTGTGCATGATCGCCCGCCACCATCATGATCGGCATGAGCGTGACCATCTTGATGTGGTTCTGCTTGAGCTTCGGCAGGATCGTCTCCAGGCTCGGCCAGCCCTCCACCGTGTAGACGTAGACGTTCTTATAGCCGAGCTCGTTGAGCTTTGCCTGGATCACGGAATAGTAAGCGTTGGAGACGTGCGGCGTGCCGTGTGCCATGAGGAGGAGTGCCTCATCCTTGCCCAGCTTCGGGAACTGCGTCGAGACCGCCTTGATGAACTCCGTCACGTCGTCCGCCTGATCTTCCTGTCCCTGCCAGTACATGAGGGAGGTGCCGCAGGTCATCGTCTTGAACTGATCCTTGTACTCGTTGTAAACCGCCTTGACGTAGGAGTACTCCATGCCCGGAATGACGTCGAGCGAGACCAACGCGACGCGGGAGTAGCCCTCTGCCTTGAGCTGCGTCAGTGCCTCCTCGGGCGTCGGATAGTGCTTGCCTTCCTTTGCCGCGATGCGGTCGATGATGATATGGGAGGTAAATGCCGTGACGACCTTTGCGAGGGGGTTCGCTGCCTGAATGTCGCGCACCGTCGCCTCGATCGTCTTCTCACGCGTATCCTTGAACGTCGTGCCGAAGCTCGCAACAACAATGGCATCCTTGTTCGTGTAGTTCGCCATCTGCGGGTTGTTGTACTTCAGAACGCCGATTTCCGACGCCTCCATGAGTGCCGGCGTCACCGTCTTGACCTCAGGATTGAGCTCGTACGCAGCCTCTGCCGGGCTGTACGAGGACAGTCCCAAGACCGCTGAGCATGCAAGCGAAGCGACCAGCATTTTCTTCCAGTTTTTCATTCCGATTCCTCCTAAAAATAGATACTCTCCCGGCGAGGCACGCGACCCGCCGCCTCTCTCATCAATTCAGTTCCATTATATGTATATAGCTATGTTCCATAGCATACAACGTCAGGAGAGAAATGTCAATCCTTCTTATTTCGTCTCATCCTTTTCGACATGGTCCTTCCACGCACCGGATTCCTTATCGCCGCTGGCGCGCTCCGCGACGTAGACACCTACTGCATCGTAGTTCGCACGGACGCCGCTCGATGTGTTCTTGTACGTCACGGCGTTCGCCTTGCGCACCCCGATGGCGTCCGCTTCCTCAGCCGCGTCGATGTTCGCGCCGAGGTAGATGAAGTCCCAGCCCGCCTTTTCCTGCTTGTCCGAGATGAGCTCCTTGACCTTTGCCTTGGTGAACTCGGTGCTCGCATTCTCCATGCCGTCCGTGATGATGACGACGATGACCTTTGTCCCCTGCCTGTCTGCCGCGCCCGACTGCTCCATGTGCAGGATGGTATCACCGACGGCGTCGAGGAGTGCCGTCGTGCCGCCCGTCTCATACGTCCGCTCGGTCAGCGGGCGCACGCTTCGGATCTCTCTGTGCTCGTAGAGACGGTCCATCTTGTCGTTAAAGAGCACCGTCGTCACGCGCACGTCGATGCCCAGCTTCTTTTCCTTCTCGATCATCGCATTAAAGCCGCCGATGGTGTCCGCCTCCAGCCCGTGCATGGATCCACTCTTGTCGAGGATCATCACGAGTTCAATGCGGCTCGGCTTCTCCTGCGGCGCAGTCGCTCTCGGTGCGCTGTCCTCCGCTGCCTGTGCGGACGCCACGGCACAGACGAGACAGAGCAGTACCGTCAGCAGGATGGATGAAAATTTTTTCCACATGGTCATGCCTCCTATTCTTCAACTGCTTTTTGAATGATAGCAATAAAATATGATATTCACATAAAACAAAAGGCCGGCTGCCCGGCCTTTATGTTTCTTTTATTCCTGTGCGCGCCCCACGCGGTTGATGGTCGTCAGTCCGCGATAGACTGTCCCGATGTCGAGATCGTCCCCGCGTGACTCCATGTATTTCTCGAGTTTGCGCTTGACGCGCTGCAGTGCATTGTCGATGGATTTGACCTGACGATGCAGGTCGACGGCGATCTCCTGATAGGATTTGCCGTCGAGGTAGCTCATGAGGACGCGCCACTCAAGGTCGCTGAGGATTTCCTCCATTTTCTGCTCGATGTCGATGAACTCCTCGTGACTGATGACGAGCTCCTCGGGGTCGCTGATGCGCGCACCGGAGAGTACGTCGAGCAGGGTGCGGTCGGAGTCCTCATCGTAGATGGGCTTGTTCAATGAGACGTAGGAGTTGAGCGGAATGTGTTTCTGCCGCGTCGCCGTCTTGATCGCCGTGATGATCTGGCGCGTCACGCACAGCTCCGCAAACGCGCGAAACGATGAGAGCTTGTCCGGACGATAGTCACGGATCGCCTTGAAAAAGCCGATCATGCCCTCCTGCACGATGTCCTCGCGGTCTGCACCGATGAGGAAGTAGGAGCGTGCCTTGGAGCGCACGAAGTTACGGTATTTGTTGATGAGATAGTCGAGTGCCTCATCACCGCGCTCGCCGCGGATGTGGGCGAGGAGATCCTCATCCGAGCAGCCGTCGTAGATGCTGTTTTCCGCCGTCTCGTCTGCGTAGGTGTCCCCATCGGCAGCGAGCTCGCCCGTATCCATCTCCTCCGACACGGAACGTTCTTCATCCAACAGGGGCTTTTGCTTTTCGCCGTAAAAAATCATACGATGCACCGTCTTCCCATGCTTCCGGTACATGACAGTCGCCTGTCACGCACAATCGTCCCATGATTATTATAACTCTATTGCAAAAGTCCCGTCAAGAGACAAAAAGGACTGTGCGTGATGGTTCTCACCTCATGCACAGTCCCTATTTGTGCCCCTTCCACCGCTGCGCGGTCCCCTTCCCCGTCAAACGGGGAAGGCTAAGGGGAAGAGAAAAATCTTAGATTACTTCAGCTCGACCGTTGCGCCAGCCTCTTCGAGCTTCTTCTTGAGCTCTTCGGCCTCAGCCTTGCCGATGTTCTCTTTGACCGGCTTCGGTGCGCCGTCAACGAGCTCCTTCGCTTCCTTCAGGCCGAGACCCGTTGCCTCACGAACGGCCTTGATGACGTTGATCTTCTTGTCGCCTGCTGCTGCGAGAACGACGGTGAACTCCGTCTTCTCCTCGCCGCCCGCAGCCGGAGCAGCACCGCCGACAGCAGCAACTGCGACCGGTGCAGCTGCGCTGACACCGAATTTCTCCTCCATTGCCTTCACGAGCTCGGAGAGTTCGAGAACGGTCATGTTCTCAATGGCTTCCAGAATCTGATCCTTGTTCATGCTGTATACCTCCAATAGTATGTAAATTCTCTCTCAATCGTAGTTTATGCGGACGCCTTCTGCGCACGCACAGCCTCAAGCACATAGACGGCATTGCGGATAACGCCCTGCAGTACATTGACCGTGTTCGAGATCGGCGCATTCATGCTGCCCATGAGCTTTGCGATAAGCTCTTCGCGCGACGGGAGCGATGCGAGCGCCTGAACCTCAGCCGTCTCGATGACCTTGCCCTCAACGGTACCGACCTTGACGGACAGGATCCCCTTCTCGTCGAGCTTGTTTTTCTTGATGTAGCCACAGATGACCTTCGCCGGAGCGACGGCATCGTCTGCCGAGAACGCAAATGCGGTCGTGCCCTCAAGGTGCGGGTCGAGCCCCTCAAGACCAAGTGCATCTGCTGCACGGCGCAGCATCGTGTTCTTTACAACGTGATAGGAGACGCCCGCAGCGCGCAGCTCGCGGCGCAGCTCCGTATCCTGTGCAACGGTGAGACCGCTGTACGTCGTAAAGACAGCTCCTTTCGCCGAGGAGAGCTGCTCTTTCAGCTTCTCGACGATGACTTCTTTCTTGTGATCTACCATTAACTAATTTCCCTCCTTTCATCTGATGTGTGTTGTACGAAGGTGAAAACCTCGTATGATGGCCGTTTTTGTGCCCCTTCCACCGCTTCCGCGGTCCCCCTTCCCCGTCATAACGGGGAAGGCTTTGGGGGAATAACGGCATAGCGAGCCGATGGGGGGACATGTAAGAGCCCCTCCTATGTCGGTGCTCTCGCACAAAAAATCTCCGGCTGCTATCCTGCCGGAGATGAATGTTCAAATTCACGTCCGGCCTCGGCAGGCGACCATGTCGTTAGATGCTTGCGCAAACCTGCTGTCTACAGCCCGGGGAAATTCCGTGCGCCGCTAAAAGAATTAGCTGAGCGCAACGGGGACGGCGGGTCCCATCGTCGCCACAACGGTGATGGAGCGGATGTACTGCCCCTTTGCCGCTGCCGGCTTCACGCGAATCAGCGTGTCGATGATCGCCTGATAGTTTTCGCGGAGTTTCTCCGCATCAAAGGAGGCCTTCCCAATGGGAACGTGGACGTTGCCCGCCTTGTCCGTACGGTACTCCACCTGACCTGCCTTGATTTCGCCGATGGCTTTCTTCAGATCCATCGTGACCGTGCCGAGCTTCGGGTTCGGCATGAGTCCGCGCGGACCGAGAACCTTACCGAGGCGGCCGACCGTGCCCATCATGTCGGGCGTAGCGACAGCGACATCGAAGTCGAGCCAGCCGCCCTGGATCTTCTGCACGATCTCATCCGAGCCGACGAAGTCAGCCCCTGCTGCCTCAGCCTCAGCGACCTTCTCGCCCTTTGCAAAGACGAGTACGCGCTGGGTCTTGCCCGTGCCATGCGGCAGGACAAGGGCGCCGCGCACCTGCTGATCCGCATACTTCGGATCGACGCCGAGGCGCACGTGCAGCTCGATGGTCTCGTCGAATTTGGCGGTTGCCGTCTTCTTGACGAGTTCCATCGCTTCCTGCGAAGCGTAGAGCTTGCCGCTCTCGATCAGCTTCGCAGCGTCTTGGTATTTCTTACCAAACTTTGCCATGAATAACTCCCTTCGTGGTCCTAACGGGCGTACGCCCTTCCACTTTGTCACAGAGGATTAGTCTGTGATCTCAATGCCCATGCTGCGGGCTGTGCCCTCGATCATGGACGTCGCCGCCTCGATCGATGCGGCGTTCAGATCCGGCATCTTGGACTCTGCGATCTCGCGTGCCTTCGCGCGCGGAAGCTTTGCGACCTTCGTCTTGTTCGGCTCGCCCGACGCCTTTTCAATGCCCGCCGCCTTCTTCAGCAGAACTGCTGCCGGAGGGGTCTTCGTGATAAAGGTAAAGGAACGATCCTCAAAGACTGTGATCTCAACCGGAATGATGAGCCCCGCCTGCTTCGCCGTGCGCTCGTTGAAGTCCTTGACGAATGCCATGATATTGACGCCCGCCTGACCAAGCGCAGGTCCAACCGGAGGAGCCGGTGTCGCCTTCCCCGCAGGAACCTGCAGCTTTACGACACGCGCAACCTTCTTTGCCATCCACATTCACCTCCTTTCGGTGAAAAATCAGCAGTATATCTGATCTCAGATCCGTTCGACCTGATCGATCTCGACATCCAGTGGGGTTCCGTCCACATCCACCTGCACGCGCATACTCGACGTGTCGATCGACGTGATCTTGCCCGCATAGTCCTCGAATGCGCCCGAGATGATGCGCACCGTGTCGCCGACATCCACCTTGGCGCGGCGTTTGGGTGCCCCGCCCACAGAGCCGGAGAGGATGCGTTCCGCCTCCTCCGCCGTCAGCGGAATGGGGTGCTTCTCCGAGCCGACAAAGCCCGTGACGCCCGTCGTGTTGCGCACGACGTACCACGAGTGCTCATCGACGATCATGTCAACGAGGACGTAGCCCGGGAACACCTTGCGCGGGACGACCTTTTCCTTGCCGTCCTTGACCTCGATCTCGTTCTCCACGGGCACGACGACGTTAAAGATCATCTCGCTCATGCTCGCCGAGTGCATGAGGCGTTCAAGGTTTGCCTTGACCTTGTTCTCATACCCCGAGTAGGTGTGGATGACATACCATGCGCGATGCGGATTCGCCTGCCGGAGATTGAGTTCTTCCTTGTCTGCCATGTCCCTCACCCCGTCTAGTAATGCAGGATAACCTGAAAGATGCGCGCAAAAATAGTGTCGCAGATCCAGATGAGCGCGCAGACGACGACGATCGCAATGCCGACAACACCGGTGTAGGTGACCAGCTCGCGCCGCGTCGACCACGAGACCTTCTTCATCTCGGCGACGACTTCCCGCAGGAATTTCACAATCTTTCCCATGATGCGGGCGCTTACTTCGTCTCTTTGTGCGGCGTGTGCTTGCGGCAGAACTTGCAGTACTTGCTGAACTCCAGACGATCCGGATTGTTCTTCTTGTTCTTGTTCGTGCGATAGTTGCGGCTATGGCACTCCGTGCACTCAAGCGTAATGTTGTTGCGCATGAATATCGACTCTCCTTGTTAGTTTTCATGACACGAAATCACTCGTATCAATTTATCATACTTGGAAAATGCTGTCAACGCATGAAGTACATTTTCCCTAAGGAGACACCGGAGTGCTCCCTGAAAGCATAAAAGAACCCCCGTTGCGGGGGGATCAAGCAAAATGGTGGCGGCACAGAGATTTGAACTCCGGACACTGCGGGTATGAACCGCATGCTCTAGCCAACTGAGCTATGCCGCCGTTATATGGAGCTGATGACCAGGATTGAACTGGTGACCTTATCCTTACCAAGGATACGCTCTGCCGACTGAGCTACACCAGCGCACAGACTTGGTTGCGGGGACAGGACTTGAACCTGTGACCTTCGGGTTATGAGCCCGACGAGCTACCGACTGCTCCACCCCGCGATAAAAAGTGGTGGGCAGGGATGGATTCGAACCATCGTAATCCGAAGATGACAGATTTACAGTCTGTTGCCTTTAACCACTCGGCCACCTACCCAAAAACTTTGTCAAGTATATGCGATGAAGTACTCCTTTGTCAAGGAGTTTTTACCGTTATTCGGCAAGCGGTTTCATCGTCGGGAAAAGCAGCACATCGCGGATGGACGGGCTGTCTGTCAGGAGCATAACGAGGCGGTCGATGCCGATGCCCAGTCCGCCCGTCGGCGGAAGTCCATACTCAAGAGCCGTCACGTAGTCACGATCCATGACATGAGCCTCGGCATCCCCTGCCTCGCGCTGTGCGAGCTGATCTAGGAAACGCTGCTCCTGATCGATGGGGTCGTTCAGCTCGGTGAACCCATTGGCGAGCTCACGTCCATAGACGAAGAACTCAAAACGATCCGTAATGCGCGGGTCGTCCGCATTCCGCTTGGCGAGCGGCGAGATCTCCGTCGGATGTCCCGTGATGAAGGTCGGCTGCATCAGAGACTCCTCGACCTTCTCCTCAAATGCCGCATTGAGAATTCCACCGATGCCATGACGCTCCTCGAACGGGACGTGAATCTCGCGTGCCATGGCGCGTGCCTCTTCAACCGTGTGGCAGGAGAGGAAGTCCTTCCCCGTCGCCTCACGAACAGCATCATTCATGCTGATGGTGCGCACCTGCCCAAGATCGATCTCGACCCCCTGATACGTGATCTTCGTCGTCCCCAGCACATCCTCTGCTGCCTGACGGACAATGCCCTCCGTGATCGCCATGAGATCGCGATGGTCGGCAAAGGCCTGATAGATCTCAATGGAGGTAAACTCAGGGTTATGCCGTACGTCCATTCCTTCGTTGCGGAAGATGCGCCCCATCTCGTAGACGCGATCCAGTCCGCCGACGATCAGGCGCTTTAGACTGAGCTCCGTCGCAATACGCAAATAGAGGTCGATGTCGAGCGCGTTATGATGCGTGATAAAGGGACGCGCTGCTGCCCCGCCTGCGAGCGTAGAGAGCACGGGCGTCTCAACCTCAAGGAAGTCACGCGCATCGAGATAGCGGCGAATCGACTGAAGGATTGCCGTGCGCTTGCGGAATGTCTCGCGCACCTCCTGATTCACCATGAGATCAAGATAGCGCTGACGATAGCGCGTATCTACGTCCTTCAGTCCATGGAACTTCTCAGGCAGAGGTCGAAGTGCTTTGGCGAGGAGGTCAAAGTCCTCGACACGCACGGTCACCTCGCCGCGCCGCGTCTTAAAGACGACACCGCGAATGCCGATGATATCGCCAATGTCGAGACGCTTGAACTCTTCCTTGTACTTCTGTTCGCCGAGCACGTCAAGCTTAAAGTACACCTGAATGTTCCCCGTGCGGTCATTCAGCGTGGAGAAGGAGGCCTTGCCATGCCCGCGAATCGCCATCAGGCGTCCAGCGATGCGGACTTCCTTCCCTTCTTCATCCTCGGCGAGATGATCGTATTCCTTTTTCAGATCCGCCGCATAGTCTGTGACCTCATAGCGATGTCCAAACGGGGCAATCCCCATGGCGCGGAACGCATCCATCTTTTCCCGACGGACGCGCATCATTTCATTCAGATCCTGTTCCTGCAAAGCAGATGCATGTTCTTCAGCCATCAATGTTCCTTTCACTTCTTGATATCGATAATCTTGTACTGGATGACACCCGCGGGAGCATTCACATTGATGGTGCGCCCGATTTTCTGCCCGAGGAGTGCCTCGCCGAGCGGGGACTCGTTCGAGATCTTCCCCTCATCGGGATCCGCCTCCGTCGAGCCGACGATAAGGAACGTCTCCTCCTCGTCAAACTCCAGATCCTTAACCGTCACGCGGCTGCCCATCGTCACAGTCTTGCCGTCGCCCGCCTTGATGATGTCGGAGTTGCGAATCTTGTTCTCGAGCTCCTGAATCTCGCCCTCGAGAAATGCCTGCTCATTCTTTGCATCATCATATTCAGAGTTCTCGGAGAGGTCACCGAGAGCAATGGCGGCCTTCAGGCGCTCTGCAATCTCAATGCGTCGAACACTTTTGAGATAGTTGAGTTTCTCAACGAGCTTGTTGTACCCATCTTCGGTCAGCATGACCTTTTTCTCTGCCATGAAATGATCTCCTTCACTCTATGTGTACTTTTTTATTGATTTCATCCAGCCGTGCGGCGAGCTCCTCACCGCCTGACAGGACTAATGCTTCTCTTTGTGCATGCCGGAGTTTTTTGATCTGACATTCCCTCCGCTGTGCCTCCTCCTTCGTCGCAAAGGACTCGACATAGGCGAGGAAAACAGGGCGGTGCGCACGCGTGTACTTTGCCCCGCTGCCGTCGTTATGCGCACGAAGACGTCGCTCAAGGTCGTTCGTCCAGCCCGCGTAAAGGCTCCCGTCCGCGCACCGCAGGAGGTAGGTGTAGTTCATTCGTCCGCAGACTTGATCGTGATCTTCTCGATCACAACATCATGCACGGGTCGGTCTGCATAACCGGTCTGTGTGTGTCCAATGTCGCGTACGACATCCATCCCCTCGATCACCTTTCCGAAAACGGCATGATGATCGTCCAGCCACGGCGTCGCAGCGAGCGTGATGAAGAACTGACTTCCGCCCGTATTGGGGCCCGCATTTGCCATGGAGAGGATACCCTCATCATCGTGACGGAGTGACGGGTCAAACTCATCGGGAATGGTGTAGCCCGGACCACCCGTGCCATTCCCGCTTGGATCTCCCCCCTGAATCATGAATCCGTCAATGACACGATGGAAAATCAGCCCGTCATAGAACCCCTTCTCCGCGAGATCGATGAAATTCTTCGTCGTGATCGGTGCCTTGTCCTCAAATAGCTCGACCTCAAATGTTCCCTTATTCGTCGTAAAAACTGCGATGCGATTTGCCACGGTGTGTTGTTCTCCTTTTTGATTCTGTAACAGCTTGTTGAGTGACATCCCTGCGTTCCCGCTGTGCGCGATGCAAAGCACGGCAGCCAGAACGACAACAACGAGCGCAAGGACAGAAAATTTCTTTCCCATTCTACCGAATGCCCTCCTATATTTCAACCAAAATTGGAAAATTTATGCCGCTCCCCCGCCGTGCAGGGCGACCACACAGGAATTTCTCGCCCCTTGGCAAAGAAATCTGCGGAGGGCTGCCATGCGGGATATCCAACGGAATGCATCGCAACGAGTGCACGCGTATTCGTCTCGGCGCAGAACACCTTCGCACCGCATTCCATGGATGGCCCGAGACGCCCGTCAACAGGGAAAAAGGCGACGTCACACGAAAGCCCTGCCAACCGTTTCATCTGTTTCCGAAAGCCGTTCTCGGCAAACTTACGGTTCACCTCGGTGTCCCCTGTCCAATCCCACCAGTTGAAATCACCGGCATGGAAGATACGCTTTCCGTCCGCCTCGACGAGGAACGATGTTCCCTCATCCGTAGAGGAGAACGATGTCACGGATATGCACTCATCCTGCCACGCATCGTAACAGCTGATCCACGTGGTCTTATCCTGCGGAATCCGTGCTGCTCCTGCATTCTCACGAATGTCCTCACTGAGGATATAGCGTGTGGTGTGTGCCGAAAAATCGGCAATCATCGGATTAAAGTGGTCAAAATGTGCATGTGACGCGAAAAAATACAAGGGTGCATCCCCATGTGCCCCAATCTCTTTGGGCAGTACGCCGGCAGGATCATCAAACGCATCGAACACGAGCAGAATCTCTCCCACACGGATGAGAAAGCCGCTGTTCAGTAAATAGGTCGCTTCCATGAGCACTCATCTCCTTTCATTTTCATCTTCCGCATTTTCATCGGATGCAGCGGCATCATTTTGATTGATTCGCCCAAATCCGCGCCCCATAACCTCATTCGCCGACATAATGATGACGAAGGCATGTGGATCGACATTATGGACGATGAATTTCAGTTTTCCGACCTGCGTTGTCCCAACGCAAACGAAAACGACGTTGCGTTCACGGCGCGTATATGCTCCCTGTCCATGCAGGAATGTGACACCACGGTGCATGTTGTCGATGATACTCTCCGCGATTTCCCGATGGCGATCAGAGACGATCAGCACGGCCTTGCGCTGACTGAAGCCGGCGACGATCTTATCCACCATCGTCGCATTGATGAACATATAGATCAGCGTAAACATCGCCGGTGCCATGCCAAAGAGGAATGCGGCAATCAGCATGATAAGACAGTTGAGCGAGAAAAGCACGCCGCCCATGTGCAGATCATAGTACTTTCGCACGATCGCTGCAAGGATGTCAAATCCGCCCGTACTTCCGTTCATGCGGAACACCAAGCCGTAGCCGAGTCCTGCGAATACACCGCCGTACACCGTTGTCAGCATCATATCGTTCACTGGTGCATAGGCATTGAGTGGACGTGTGAGATCAAGCAGAAAGGAAAAAATCGCCGTACCGATGATAATATCGACCGTATACGCACGCCCCATCAGCTTCCACGCCATGAAGAGCAGCGGAATGTTATAGACGAACGTCTGCAAACCGATCGGCAGGCCGAACAGATAGTAGACAATCATCGCAATTCCGGTTGCACCGCCCGTGAGCAGATGTGCCGGAACGAGAAAGAGATTGATCGCGCTGCTCGCGATGAGACATCCCAGCGTGATACCGGCATAGCGCATGACACGATGCCCCAGCATACGCATGTGCAGATGATGCGTCATGTTCTGTATCCTCCCAGACGAACAGAAGCAGCAGGCGGAAGCGCAGTCACGTCAATCTCTTTCTTTTCGATGAAATCACGCGCAAGATCCTGCACACAAAACGGACTGTATGGAGAATGTGAGAGTTCCTCTGTCTCCTCCTCGGTCAGCGGCAGCATGGTCATCCGCGCGGAAAGCAGTGCTCCGTGCTCGGCATCCAAATTCAATACGAGATGGCGGTGCACATTCATCGGATCGTCATAAACATAGCAGGTATGATCATCCATGAACTGCCGCTGTGCTTTTCCAAACACCCGAAAGATATAGCTGCTCGTCGCACCATAGCGCACATCCTGCCGCAGACGGTACGCTTCTCCCATGAGGCTGATGTCCACCACCTTCTTTCCTGCGACAGTGGTCGAGACAACAATATCCCCGTATGTGAACGTGCGCAGATGAATCCCATGAACCATCTGCGTCCCCTCTGTATCCTCCTCGCCCCATACCTGTTTGAGTGACTGCTCTGTATCCCCGAGGGAAATGCCGCGATAGGAAAAGTCCGTGTCCTGTATCTGCCCCGCCGCTTCTCCTCTTGCAAAGAGAACACAGAATGCCAGCATACAGGAAAGAAAAAAGAGGGCATACTGCATATCGTTCCGCATATTCTTCACCTCAACCATCGGAAGCAATCAGATATGGGCGTTCTCAAAAGGAAAAGCTGCCGTGCTCCATGATCGTGATCTCCTCTCCCGCCCGCGTCCTGCCGACGACGGACAGATCTGCCGTTCCGATCATAAAGTCCTCGTGAACAAGGGAATGATTGACTCCATGACGGAGAAGCTCCTCCTCCGTCATGCCATCTCCTCCCCTGATGCACGTCGGATACGCCTTCCCCAAGGCCAAATGACAGGACGCATTCTCATCAAAGAGTGTATTGTAGAACAGGATACCGCTCGCAGAGATGGGCGACGCGTGCGGCACGAGAGCCACCTCGCCAAGGAAGGATGCCCCCTCATCCGTCTGCAAGAGCTCGCGCAGATGCTCCTCCCCGCTCTCCGCGTGGTAGTCCGTCACCTTCCCCGCACGGAATGTCAGCGAAAAGCCAGCGATCAGATTCCCGTTATAGTGCAGGGGTTTCGACGCGACAACAACACCATTCACACCGTCTCGCTTCGGCAGGGTATAGACTTCCTCCGTGGGAATATTCGCGACGAACATCGTCCCCGATGCCGCCCGTTCCGCACCGCCCATCCAGATATGCCCCTTGGGCAGTTCCACATGGAGATCCGTGCCAAGACCGTTCCGATAGTGAAGTTCCAAAAAATCATGTTCATTCAGAAAATCTGCCGTCTTCTGCAGAGCGGATACGTGCTCCTTCCATGCCGCAACGGGATCAGACTCCTCCGACACGCGCACGGCACGCAGAATCTCCGTCCAGAGGCGCGCTACCGCCGTCTCTTCTGTCTCGTGCGGGAACACCTTGCACGCCCACGCAGGCGTAGGGACAGAGACAACGCACCACGTATTCTGATTGCTCATCAGCCGCGCACGATAGCCCTGCAGAGCCTTTCCTGCTGTCTGTCCGGCCTCCGTCAGACGCTTCGGATCGACATCGGAGAAGAGATCCGGATTTTCCGCCGCGATGGAGATAAACGCCGCTCCCTGCGCCGCACTTTCATCGTAGAATGTCTTTCGCCACGCAGGGAACTCACGGAATCGTGCCGCAGGCGCCTGACGAAAGCGGATGTGTGAGAACTCCTCATCACTCCAGTTCACGGCAACATCATGCGCACCTGCACAGTAGCCCTCCGCTGCGAGCGCATGGACAAAATCTGCACAGGTAATCGGCGCATGAATAACGAGCGGTTGGTCTTCCTGAAGATTCACACCGACACGTACCACAAGAGCGGCATATTTACGAAGCAAATTCGTATTCATTCTATACCTCATCCGTATCAAAGAGGAGTGTCACGGGACCGTCGTTGACCGATGCCACCTGCATATCCGCACCGAATTCTCCATGTGCGACAGAAACGCCGTGTTCCCTTAGATGCGTCATAAACGCCTCATACATAGGAATTGCCACATCCGGCTTTGCCGCCTTGGAAAACCCCGGACGTCTTTTTTTGAGATCCGCAAAGAGCGTAAACTGCGAGATCACCAATACCGCACCGTTCACCTCAGAGAGCGCACGGTTCATCTTTCCCGCATCATCGGAGAACACGCGCAGATGAATGATCTTTTCTGCCAGATGCGCTGCATCGGCGTCCGTATCCTCCGGCGCAATACCGAGCAAAATGAGATAGCCCGTTCCGATCTGGCCATGCAGCATCCCATCAATACGGACGGATGCCTCCTTAACACGCGTGACTACTGCTCGCAACACATCACCTCGTTTTATCAGTGATTCCTTTACATAATGTGCTCTATTATAACACGCCTTGCCGCGGATGTCTTTCCTATGCGGAGAAAAAAGCCGAAAGAAGCCGCGTAAGTGCCGTCTGATCCTCTGCCCCCATGGTCTCGCGTGCAGAGTGCATCCCGAGAACAGGGACGCCGATATCCACCGTCCGCATGGGCAGCTGTGCCGAGAGAATCGAGCCAAGTGTCGCCCCGCCCGGCGCATCCGAATGATTCGTAAACACCTGATAGGGGATCTCCTCGTCCTCGCACAGTGTCCTTATGACAGCACGCCCGTAGGCATCCCCTGCATAGGATTGATTCGCCGCCACTTTCAGGACGACGCCTCCATTCAGCACGGGCTGATTCGTCGGATCTGCCTTCTCCGGTACATTGGGATGGAGTGCATGAGCAACATCCACCGAGAGACAGAACCCTTGCAGAATCGTCTCAAGATACTCCTCGCGCGAGCATCCGAGTGCCGTATAGACCTGCTCCAAGATCATCCCCAACACAGCCGAGCCTGCGCCCTGCTTCGTACGGCTGCCGACCTCCTCATTGTCAAAGAGCGCTGCGACACGGATCCCCTCTGTGCCATCCCAGTCATTCACGGCATCAAGACATGCCTTGACCGAGGACAAATTATCGAGGCGCGGCGCCGACAGAAACGCATTGTCCGCCCCCAGCAGGCAGCCGCACTCACAGGGATAGGCATTCAGATCATAGGACAAGATCTCCTCCGGGAGAGCATTCAGCTCCGCGGCGAGAAGTGCAGTCAGTCTATCCTCGTCAGCGCCTTCTTCATGACCGTCGAGGAAGAGCAGCGGCAGGAGATCCTTCTGCGGCTTCAGCTCCACTCCCTCATTCACTTTACGGTTCATGTGTATCGCGAGATTCGGAACGATCATCAGCGGACGGCGAAAATCGACACAGTGCATCTGCGGAACAAGAGGATCTGCACTGCGCACGGCCACAGCCCCTGCGAGGGAAAGGGGACGATCCATCCATGTACTGCGGATCATCCCGCCGTATACCTCCACATTGAGCTTGCCATAGCCGTGCTCGTGCATCACCGCATGCGGCTTGACACGCAGACATGGAAAATCCGTATGGGCACAGACAATGCGCAGCGGACCGTGCACATTCTCGCCAATCGAAACGACAACGCCGCCCGTATCAAACAGAGGAAAATAATAACTGTGCCCCGCACAAATTCCTTCCTCAGGAGACAGATGCGCCCCGAGCAGTGCGTTGCACGTCCTGCCCGCCACATGATATGGCGAAGTCGCCGTATCAATAAAGTCAATCAATTCCTCGGCACATTTCGTCTCTTCGTAGGTCACGCGAAAGCCCTCCGCCCCATAAACAGAAAAAGACCCGCCCACCGGCTGGTCTTCACTAAGCAAAAATGGTCGGGATGACAGGGTTCGAACCTGCGGCCTCATCGTCCCGAACGATGCGCGCTACCAAACTGCGCCACATCCCGACAACGATATGTATTCTAGCAAGTTTCATTGGAAAATGCAAGCATTATTTTTAAATCCCTTCGTGGGAAAAGCAATAATCGTCCCCCATCATCTCCTTACTGTACGCAGGGGACGTGAAGCACCCACAGTCGGCCTTCTCGTACATATCGTATTCCACGAGATCGTTGCAGCACTTCTTTTTCCCTCCCCAATAACGGCATGTACCACACCGCTGAAAATTTCTGGATACTGATGTAGAACCATGTTCAAACATGTAATCCCCCTCTTTCTCCGGTCAAAATCCTCGTCAGACGAACTATTCTTTCATCTGTTGAGGTGCTTCCATCTCAATGCTCAGCGCTATGTCATACAACATCTCATAGGACGCATCTTTCTGCTTCTTTTCGGCTAATGCCTCATCGTCAATGGGATCCTTATTGTCACTCTTTTCATATTCCATCATGGTATTCCAAGCATCGTACAATCTACGCTGAACTTCCCTGCGAATCGCTTCCGGCTCCACCACTCGGATATTTCCGCCCTGCCCCATCACCCATCGATAGAACCCTTCATTCGGCTGAACCGTGATGATGGCAGAGCATACCTGTCTCCCGCGTGCATCCTGACGTCCGGTGCGCACCGCTTGGAGCATTCTCTGATTGAGATTAAAACGCTCCATGATTTCACCGATATATTCCTCACAAAAATGAAGCTTAACATCAACTACATCAGAATCATCATGATACATATAGAGATTTTCCCGCAAGTATCGGTCAAGAGAAAACTTTGTCATGGCAACGCCGTCCTCGACATCTTTCCCCACAGACATCATTTTGTATTTCCCCATTGCCGTCTGTTCTGGCAATGTCCTCCGCATACTGTAGCGCCGATATTCCTTCATATCGTATATGGGCGTGCGGGAGCGGCTGAGAAGGTGAATGCCACTCCCGATCAAGGAGATCTTGAAATGCGTGAGATATCGGTTATGTCGTTCTTTACGCAATCTCCCTGATGTCATACGTGGATCATCTTCTACATGACCGATAAGATAGCACGTATCAGCCTCACAGACCAAAAAATAGGGCGATACAAAAAATGTTCGATCTATCCCCGTGGCATGATCTTTGACCACTTCCGTCACTTCGACCCGCTCCACATCGATCCGTCCGCTGAATGCGTAATGTCTGTAGCGAAAGGCAACTTGCTGTCCCTTCCATATTGCCTTCATCAGTTTACGAATCATGGGCAGTGTGTCCCGCTGACTTTTACGACGCATGCGCATGCGCGTCAGCTGTTTACTCAGTATATCAAGATGCACTTCCCCTAAATCATCTATCTGATTGAGGAATTTCTCCACAATACGCTTTGTGTCATTGACGGTCAGCGTCGTATTGCGGTAAAGTGCCTGCGCGATAATGGAAAACTCTGCTGCATCGAGAAGCACGTGATTGGAGTAATAGCCATCCCGCATATTTTTACAGGTCTCTATATCATAAAGCCCTGTCGCGTTCAAATCAAATATATGGCGCCCTATCGTCGATGCAGAAATTGGGGTCATCGGGACACCGGGAAAGAGATTCTCCCATGCTCCCTCAAGATTCCTCTGCAGTTCTGCTGCCGTTTTAGGATTTTCTTGACTGGTGGATTTCAACGCATCAATGAGCAGGAGCAACTGAATCGTTTTCTCGGAATAGAACTTACGCTTCGTCATATCATCCGCCCCCCATACGTGTGATGCTACAGCAAATTTGAACGAGCTGAAAAATATCCTGCGCTGCTCAGGAGTCGCTGTACTATGATATGAGTATAACATAAAAGGGGGAATATAAATGCTTACCTATCAAATTTCTTTACGAATGAGACTGGACGATTCATCCAATGAGATGACAGAAACCTGTTCTGCGCCTCGGCATAGACAAAGGAAGATCCACGAGGAGGAAATCGACCCGGACTGGAAGTTATTCAATCAGCGCATGACGCACAACGCCATTGATGCCTCCATCTCCATTTTCGCCTATCAGGAACGCGAGGAGGTCGTTCATCTCATCGCAATCAGTCGACAGCAGCACCTGACACAGAATCTGGCAAAAGATCTGTTGGATCGTACACTGCATACGACAGGCGTGCGGACCCCTATGTACCAAATGCTGGACTTCCGTGAAACCACATTGGCAGACTGCTACAGTGCACTGCTCCAAGCGGAAGGAAATGATCTCCTTCGCGTCGGATTCCGCTTCTACAACGACATCGGATTTGGTACAGTCAAAGATCACCTAGAAGAGGCACGCCGCAGCGAGGACAGTCTCATGGATGAACACCTGCCAGCAGTACAGTTCCAGAAAAAAGAGGATGCACTGACGCACATCCGTCAAATCTTGGGGCATCACACTCTCAGAGAAGAGATGGCGCGCATCTATCATAACAGCAATTACAAGGATTTTTTAGAACATCCCGTACACTACCTTATTCATGCGCTCAGCCGTGACGCAGCACAGGAAATGATCGACGCTCTTGTGGCAGGACTCTACGCCAACGGACGACTTCTGTCAAAGCGTATCAACTACTTCCATACGTTCGATGGATCCAGCAGCCATGAACGTCTCACGAGAGGGCTCTTGAACGCATCAGACTATGCGGTCGCAGCTGTAGAAATCCCCGGCATTCTCTCGCGTGCACTTCGCCCCCCGCGCCTTGGTGTGAACACAGCAGAAGTCCCGCGTTTCTGGCTGAAAGAAATCGCGAAACATCGCCATCATACATTATTTATCCTTGTGAAAATAGGTAAGGAAGACTGCGCTGTATATAAGGACTTTGTGCAAGATTTATCTCACACCATGGACATCATCCACCTATACGAAGGCAGGGGGAATGAAAAGGAGACAAAATCCTACCTAAATCACTGGTCAACGAGCAAGAACGTCCCTGCCTTCGATACAGATGATCTTCAGGCACTCGTCCCCGCAGGAACCTATACGCCAACGGCTGCCATGGAAATATTTGATCGCCTTTGTAAAATGCGGCTCCACAGAGACTTCTATCCCGCTTACAAAAACGTCAATACACATGACATTGAGGTTGAAAAGCCCACCACCAATGGAACGATAAGTCCCACACAGCAGCTATCGCAGATGGTAGGACTAAACGAGGTAAAGTCACTGGTTGACCGAATCATCGCCGCACATAAGATGAAAAGCATTCGGCAAGTGCTGAATATGAAAGGGAGCCGTGCCGCCCTTCACATGATGTTCACAGGGAACCCCGGCTGTGCCAAAACAACGGTTGCCAGGTTGATCGGCGGAATTCTGAAGGAAGAGCAGATTGTTTCCACGGGTACGTTCATTGAGTGTGGGCGCGGTGACTTGGTTGGCAAATATGTGGGCTGGACGGCAAAGAACATCCAGCAGAAATTCCATGAGGCCGCCGGAGGAATACTGTTCATTGACGAGGCCTATTCCTTGGCGGATGACTCGAACAGCTTCGGTATGGAGGCAATCAACACCATCGTGCAGGAAATGGAAAATCTCCGCGACGATGTGATCGTTATTTTCGCTGGATACCCGGATAAAATGGAAGATTTCATTAACAGAAATGAGGGTCTGAAGAGTCGAATCGCCTTCCACCTAAAATTTCCTGACTACAATCCGGAGGAGCTGATAGATATCCTCTGTAACATGGCAAAGGAACGAGGACTTCGACTGAACCCCGGCATATTACGAAAGTGCCGCCGTATTTTCAGCGATGCCGTCAAAACAAACAATTTCGGCAACGGACGCTACGTACGCAACCTCTTGGATGCAGCGGTAATGCGCCAAGCAGAACGTCTGACCAAGAGCGCCAAGAGGCAAAAGATCACCCGTCAAAAAGCCGCCTGTCTCACAATGGATGACTTCATGCCAATACCGATCCTCAAAAAGGAGACAAAACCATCCATTGGATTCCAAGTCTGTAAATCGTGCAACATCGTACAAGATGAGTAACAGAACTTGCTGCTTGGGTTGTTGTATGCCATCAGTGGTGGAATGGGCACAAACGCTGGAACACCGCCAAACGGCCCTTACACCGTGTGGCTTTCTATGACACAAAAAACTCGCCTGCACAATGCACGCGAGATTTTTTATGTTTTTTTTCGCCGTTCTCGAAAGAAGTTCTTGAGCAAAGCGGCACACTCATCGGCCAATACCCCGGCACACACATCTGGCTGATGGTTCAGTCCCGGACAACCTGTGATATTGAACAGGGATTCACACGCCCCTGCTTTGCTGTCTGTACTCCCGTAGACGACACGGCTGATGCGGCTCATCACGATTGCACCGGCACACATGGGACACGGCTCAATGGTGACATAGAGCGTCAGCCCAGTCAGTCGCCAACGCCCCAGTGACTTACAGGCACGGCGGATCGCGATCAGCTCTGCATGTGCTGTGGCATCGTGCTCCGTCTCACGGAGATTGTATCCGCTCGAGATGACACTGCCTGCATCATCAAGGATGACCGCACCGATGGGAACCTCTCCGCATTGATAGGCACGCTTCGCCTCTTCCAAGGCGAGGCGCATGCCATGAAGATCATCCGGCATGAGGCAGTTTTCTCTTTGCATCGGAAATGTCAGCCTTTCCCTGATAAAACAGGGACTGCGTTGCACGCCCGATCTCCAGATGATATGCCGTCTCGGAATCTTCCTGCTTCATCTGTCTCTTTTTCTTCTTTTCTACCTCATCTTCAAAGATAGAGGAAAAGGATTCATCCTTTTCTCGCTCTTCAAACCCTTTTCTGCGCTCAAAGAGCTCATCGTTATTGAAGCGGACGCGCTTAATGCGCATGACACGCTCAACTCGTTCTACCATTGCTGACACCTCCTTACATTCCAGAATGGATGTTATTTACGATCTCACCTTTAATATCGACATTTCGATGTAAACCTTAAACAGAAAAGGCATTTTGTACTCGTCGCGCACTTGTACTTGCCGCCGTCATAGTGTGCGTCCACTCGCCAAACTGCTTGGCTTTCTGGTACACAGTCCCTGCGCGTCCTCCGCGCCGCTGTGAGTAGCCGCCGTTATCCGCTGCGAGATTGATGTCTTCAAGAAGCCCAGAGGCCTCAATGATCTTCTCGTCCAGTGCCGACGGATGCAGCGCACGCAGCAGTCCCTTTGCCGCATAGCCGTAGTCGTTCAGTGCCGCACCTACGTTGATGAACTGCGAGAAGTTGACCGCTGCCGAGGCAAAGTTAAAGAGCCCCAGCTTTGTGATGGCGTTCCACGTCGAGAGTTCTCCGTTGACCGCAAGTGCGGCGCGGTCGCCGTAGCTGTCTGCAATTCGTTTACCGAGCCACGTCCCTTTGATGAGATCGTTGAGCCACACCTCCACGCCGCGCGGGTTGCCGTTCACATCGTTAATGAGGTCTTTACAATACCGCGCTGTCATGTTCTTTGGGTCGCTGTCAAACGCACCGAAGCACCGTTCATAAAGGCTGATTGCGGGTGGCTTGAAACCCTCCATGGCGATATAGCGCGCGCTGCTGCTGAAGTAGTGCGCGAGTACCCACATGATGTTTTTGTCGAAGCCCTCTGCCCCCTTGCGCTTCATCATGTTTCCAAAGAAGCGGTGACGGGATTTAAGGGTTGCGCCCGCACTTTCACGCAGGAACGTCCGCGCATCTGCAAGTGACATCTGCGTGCTCTCTGTGAGCTTCTTCGCCATCTGCGCAAACTCCATATCGCCGACGACAACAGCATTTCCCGCATCCATGTCAAACCCTTTCGGACGAACGACATAGTTGCGGTCTTTGTTCTTCTCAGCAATGGCATTGCCGATCTTCACGGCTTCATTCAGCGTGCGCCCGCTGCCGACCGAGGTGTAACGTATCTCCTTTGACACGGGGTCTTTGTACTGCTCGTAGACCATCCACTCATGGAAAAAGTGTGGCATGTAGCCCGTGAGGTTGTTGATCGGCTTGATGCGCTCCACATAGTCCACATGATACATCCCCGCCCCGTATGCTTTCGCGTTCGCGGGAACGGCGCGTGTCACGTTGATGTTCTCATCCTTCTCCATAAGAGAGAGCTCCTCTGCACTCATGAGCTTGTTCTTTGTCTCGTATGTCTTTCCTCCTCTCCATGTCAATTCAATGTTTCCGTCCTGCGTCCGTGTCTTACTCAGCACATCCGACGGGCGAATCCAGTGGCTCTGCATATAGCTTTCCACGTCCTCAGGACGCAGCACCTTCGAGCGCGTCTTGACCTGCATCCGCGTCTCGTTCAGAAGCTCGTACACCTTCTTCAGTTCGCGGCGCACGAGCGTATAGGCACGCACGACATTATCGCTTGCGCCCGCCGCCCGCAGCTCTGCGCTCGTGTACTCTTTGCCTGTTGCTTCTCCTGTCCAGAGGATCTCTGTGATCTTCTCCATGTCGGCGGGATTCTTCACGAGTTCCGCAAACTCCTTGAGCGACTTGGCAAAGTCGTTGCGTAGCTTCTCCTGCTTGTGCATGGCCTTACTTGCAAGGTCATAGAGTGCCTTGACGAACGGGTTGCGCTTTGCCACCTGCCGCACGCTCTTTGCCTGATCTGCATAGCCGATGTCCATAGCGCTGCGGGCGTAGTAGGTAATACGTACTTTCCCGTTTGGCAGTTCGCGACGAGAGATCACCTCATCGTCGGTGAGACGCTTGTCCTTCATGAACCGTTTCACCTGCGATACACCGATGTCTGCGGTCACCTCTCTGCGCCCGTCGTGAACTTCAACACGCGGGGAAGGCTTTACCCCCGATTTGAGGGCGTCCATCATGCGGCGGAAGTTCCCGACACGGCTTTCTCCGCTCGTGTTCGCTGAGAATTTGGGCGTAGAAAAAGCACCCTGTGATTCAAGGTGCTTTCGCATATCCTCATAGAGTTTGTCAAAGTGTGCACGTGCGCCGGAGCGTTCACCACTTACGCTACGTGATACCCCGCGAGTGCCTTGTCTGCCTGTTTCTCCCACTCCTCGTCCGTCATTTCGCCCGGAAAGAGTTGCTTGCCCAGTTCGATATAGGTCTTGCGGTCGGTCGTGTCCGTCCACTTGTCGAACAGCTCCATGTTGTACTCTTGGGTCATTGTCGAAGCACCTCCTCGCATACTCAATCTTCGCTGCCAGACGATTCCGATAGGCGGGCTTATTCTGAATGGTATTCGTGTTGTAGTCCGCCAACATCTTACGAATATAGGGCAGTCTGTCACGCGCCGCGTCCCGTGCTACAGGGTCGCTCATCGCCGAGAGATCAACGTGCTCACCGATTTCAGCGGATACCTTATCTTGCACCATTTTCATGATACCGTCATTGAGATACTTCCCGAAAACAGCGTCGCTTATCTTGCTTTCATTATCCCCCTCTCTTCCTGCCTTGTCAAGCGAATATTTCACAGCCGGCAGAGGTTTTCCGTCCCGCAGCGTGATTCGTGCTCCGTCGTTCGCGACACGGAATATCTGTTTCCCGTCTGCGTCGCGGATAGAGCCGACGAGGTTGCCAAATGCCCGCACCATTGCCCGCCGCTGGTCGTTTGTAAGTCCTCCTTTCGGTGTGAAGAAATGGTCGTGAAAGCGGCGCATAACATCATGCACCCAAGCAACGAGACGTTCGACAATCCCAGTGTCACGCTTTCCCACATCACGCAGGAGCGGCACACGGCGGCGTACATCGGGCAGAGCGTCTGCGATCATCTCTTCGATCACATCTGCATCACTCATGTGTTCCGCACCGATCTCCTTGCGGTACGCGTCCAGCTGCTTCTTTGTGAAGCCTTCCGCACCGCTGATCTCGTGAACGATGTCGTTGTAGAGGTCGGGGTTGTTTGCCTTCATCCAGTGCATGGCTTCATGCCAGAACGTCCACTGTGGCGTGATCTCGCTGTCAACGTTGAGGAAAGTCACACCGTCAGAGTGGAATCCATGAAGAGACGGGTCGCCCTTGAAGAATACAACAGGCACACCCATCTCGCGTCCCCAGTCACGCAGGGCACGCTTACGCGGGCTAAGGCGATTCGGCGAAACAAGCGTGATGCCATCCAGCATCTTCTTGATCTCTTCCTGCCGACGTGCGGAGAACTTCTCAAGAATCTTGATTGCCTTGTCGTCGAATACAACGAATGTACGGCCGTTTTGCTCGTCATTATAGACTGCCCCTTTGACGCCGTACTTGTTGAGGAGTTCCGATGCTTCTTTTTGCCCTTCCGCGAGGTCGCTGATTGTCCCATAGATATTTGTGCCGTCCGCCTCGGATAGCGCATTCATGATCTCAGCAACGACTTTCGCTTTGCCCATACGGCGCACATCGTTCCAGTTCTCAAGTTGTTCAAGTGTCAGCCCGCGAACGAGTTTTTCCAACGCCTTGCGCACCTTGGGCGGCTGCTCATCGAACGATTTGCCGGCATCCAGTAAGACATCCGCGTCCGGAATTTCAGCGTGATAGAGTTTATCCCCGTAGCCTTCCGCCGTCTTGCGCTTCTCGGCGTAATACAAACCGTAGCCGTACGCCGCTCCCCCTGTACCCGTCCCAACATAGTCAAGGCTCGGCGCATCGTAGTCTGCCGCAGAGCCTGTCCACGCCTTAGAGAACTTGCGCGCTCCCGCACTGAGCAGAGCCTTTGCGACTTGCAGGAACTCTTTTTCCTGCGCTGCATCGGCGAACGTGACCTTCCCGTTCTCGCTCTTTGCACCGTATTCGAGTGCTGCTTTTTCAAGTGCGGGTTCAGTCTGGAAGAACAGTCCAAGCGTTGGTTTTTGCTTGCCTTCTGCCTCCTCCTGTGCCATATCGGCGGGGTCGTTTTGGACGTTGCGCTTGGGGCTTTGCACATCTGGCAGCGGCGCAGACTGCGTATTTTTCTCTGTCACCTCCTGTGCATTGTCCCCAAATAGACCATCCTGCCCGCCTGTCTCAGCGTGCGTTTTCGCCTCCTCAAGTACATCCATGAGAGACGGGAGCTGTGTCTCAAAGAGATCGCTATCCGTCGGGTTCTCCATCCCGTCAAGTGCCTCTGCAATATGCGTGAAGTAGTTTCCGATGCGCTTGCCGCTGCGCTTATTCTCGTCCAAGAAGGAGAGAATCTCACGCATCTCCGCGCTGTCCTCGTGCTCTGAGAACAGTGCCTGTGCACCGAGATAGTCCTTGACGCTGTCACCACTTGCACGCAGTGTGTCGAGCTGTTTTACCGCATCGGCGATTGCGTCCCGCAGCTCCCTCATGTACGGTACGTCCTTCTTGACGGATAGACGCGCCATCATCGGGGCGGCGGCCATGAGACCGTTTGATACGTTGCGTGTGTCATCGTCGGTGCTCTCTGCCATCTTTGCGACGATCTCATCGTCCCCATAGGCAGCGGCAAAGAGCGCACGCTTTACGCGCTGGATTCCGTCGGCGTTCACATGCCCGTCCTTATCCAGATAGGCGTTCAGCTCGCCTTGCCCGACAATCTTATGTAGGACGACCGCCACAAAGTCACGGTTCGCGGCGGTCGTCAGGTCTCCTTTCTCATTCGGGACATACGTGTCCATGACCGTATGCGTGAGCTTGTCCGCGTCTGCCTGTGCATTCTCGCTCGCGCCCATGCGTGACCCGCCCGTCGTTGAGCCGATGATGTCATTCATGGCATCCGCCGAAATATCCCCCTGTACTTCGCGTACAAGAACGGGGTTATCCACGCGTTCTACGGCTTCACGAGAAAGCCCGAATGTCTCTGCGTTCTCCATGAGATAGTTGCGGTACGCCGCCGCGCGCTCTTTGTTGCGTGCCTGTGCGCGTACAATCGCAATCGTGCGCCCGTTGCCGTTGAGGACAACACCGTCGCTGCGGATGAGAGGTGCACCCTGATTGAGATTGCGCCCCTCACCCAGCTCCTCAGGGCGCAGCGTGTTCGACATACGTTCCACCTGTTGACGCATGACGACGCGTTCGCGGTCACGCGGTTGGAGCGCAGACGGATAGCCGGGATTGATTTCAAGTGCACTCGCATCATGCGACGTGATGAGATCATCCACAGACACAACGCGGTACTGTACGGGGATGCTCTTTCCGCTGTCTGTGTATACCTCCGTTTCTTTTCCTCGTGGATAGGCAGAGAGGTCGGAAGAGTCCTCGATGGAGATCATCCGCGCCATGACTTCTTCCACCTCAGGTGTTGCCTTGCCGCCCGTCCCTGTGAACGCCTGATAGACGCGCTGGAGGAACGCACGGAACTTTGCGAATACGGCGCGCAGCCCCTTTGTTGGTGCGTCACCCGTCTTGAGGTACATCTCAAAACCACGAGCGAATCGTTCGTGCTCCCACTGTCTCTTAAGGTTGTCTGCACGTCGGTCATTCCCTGCCGAAAGTGCCGCACGGATTTTCTTGTCAAGCTCGGCAAAGGAACGGGCAAACGGTGTGCCTTTGTACTCTGCCGCCAGTCCTTCACGCCACGATGCCCACTTCTTCACCGTGGCAAGGTCTTTCTCTGCCGTCGGTGACATAGGTGCGAGATGTTCAAGGTCAAGGAGGAAGAGATGTCCCATCTCGTGGAGGAAGGTCGATTCATCCGCCGCCTCAAAGAGAGAGATGATACGCTGTCCGTTCGGGATGTCCTGCGTCGTTCCCTTGATGACCTCGTTCATCTGCTGGTTGAATTTGTTGATGATGGAGATCGCCTTGTCATCGAAAACGACGAAGCAGCGGCCATCTTGCCGTCCAACATAGGTGATGCCTTTAATCCCGACATTGTTCAGGGCAAGAGATGCTTCTTTGGGCGTTTTGTCAAAAATATCTATCAGAGTATCATAGATTTCTTTGCCAGTCGCATCGGATACATGCTCTTTAGCCATTGAACCATCTCGAACAGAATCACCAAATTCATGCGTATCCATAAGGAATTGTGGGGTATGTTGTTCAAGAAGATTTTGAAAGAGCTCTAACAGTTTTTCCTGAACAAACGGTGGTTGATATTCAAACGGTTTGTCTTCATCGAGAAGAACATCGTTGTCGGGGATTTCTACCTCGAAGAGGCTTCCTCTCCTTTTCTCAAAAGTGATCTTCTTCGGGTCTAAGAGCTTGAAAAGCGCAACGTGTCCCTCGTACATATCTTTGTCTTGCTCAGCAAGTTCTTCACGCCTACGAAGTTTTGCAACTACATCTTCCACTTTGTGGAGTGGGACTTCCTTCATAATGGCTTTTACCGTGCGGCTTTTTGAAACCTTATACAAATCGGCAAATGTGATGTTCGGATTTTTCTCGTACGCCTCAATCACAATGCCGAGTTCTGGTGCAAGTTTCTCAAGCCTTTTCGCCTTTGCCCGGCTTTCCTTTATAAATATTGAGAGATTTTCTGCGATTCTTTTACCATCTGTGGAAAGGCCACCACGATTTTTGAACAGTGACAGCGCTTGGGATATGGGGTCTTTATAGTCATATTCTTTGTGCTCTTTCCCATCATAGGCATAATACTCTTGTGTGGTCTTTGCCAGTCTTTTCTTATACCATTCAGATGTGCGGCGATTCTGCGCAAAGTAAAGCCCCCAACCGTGAGCCTGTGCGCCCTCGCCCGTACCGATAGCTCCAAGGTCGAAGCCGTCGAAGTCATGCGGCGTGCCGTGCCATGCGGATTGGTTGAACGATTCGGCTTCGCTTTCACGTACCAATTTGAGGATCCCGACAACTTCTGCGTTTCGGATAATGCTCTCATTGGTATCCTCCCCATAATCGCTAGATGTTCCAGCCACAAGATAGGCATAGTCATAGGGGTATCTTCCCGCCTTATTCAGGCGTTTTATTGCTGTTTCCTTGAGTTCGTCGAGGCTGTCATAGCTCCACGGCTCTGCGACATTTACAGTACTTGCGCCGTCAAGTTCCTCGTCTGTCCAGTCCCCATCTACCCAGTTATGAGAGTTTTCGACATCATCACCAATCTTGTACTCTTCATCAGAAAATCGAATCCCAATATGCGGGGATTGCAGTGCCCGCTTTTCGTCGACATCCACAAACTGAATGTCGACAACTTTCCCCTGCCCATCATCAAGTGGAATTGCATGTACACTCTGCGCATACATCTTCCCGCCAGCATTCGCCGCCTGATGCAGGACGTTCGCACCCGTCTTGTCTCCCTCTGTCTTAAGGGCAAACATATTGCGGTAGTAGTCCATTGCTGTGAAGGGTTTCCCGAGTGCCGTGCGAATCTTGCGTGCGATAATATCCGCATGACGCGCAAGGAGGACTGCGCCGACCGAAGCTGCACGGGCGACCTTCTTGTTCGACGAGCCTGCGAGCTTGTCGCGTACAAGGCGGTACACGTCTTTCGCGTCTGCACTCAGCCCCTTTAGTGCCGTCTGCTCGTCCTCGTGAAGCGGATTCTCCTTGCTTTCTGCTTCCTCAGGTGATATAGTGGAGGTATCAAGATCACCTGATTTATCGGATGTAGGGCTACCCCCACGGTTCGCGGCTCCGGCTTTGTCGTCGTGGGACACCGCACTGTTGCCGGAAACAGTGGCAGCACCTAAGCCCGGGCTGCTATAAATCAGGTGGTCTTTTTTTGTTTGCCGCATGAGAGACTTATCCCCTTTAGGGATAGCAGAAATAACAATATAGTAATTCCCGCTGCCATCGGTTTGAAGCTCAAAATAGATCGGGGCGACACCATTCATAACGCCAGTTTTTTTGTCGCCCGTTTTCACAAGAGAATATGTCGGCTTTCCGTTTGCATTGTCTGGTTCACGCATATAGATTTGGTTAAAGTTCTCTGCGACATCCGCGATCAAATCTTCTACTGAGTTATATCCGGCAGAACGTGCTTCCGCAGTATGTTCTTTTGCATGAATCAATCCCTCGAGCTCGTCCCCTACGCGCAGACGAATTTCACCGATGGGGAGAGATACGCCGCTTTGCTCCATGACAGCATTAGAGATTGCCTTGGTAATCTCCCCAAAATTTCTGCTTCCGTTCGGCTTGATGATAAATTCTTTCGGGTCTGCCTCTGTAAGAGGTCTGCCCGATTCCGTCTCATATCCATCTGCAAGCACAAGCTCGCCTTTGTCGGCGGCTTTTTTGTTGCCCTGTTTTTGGGCAGACTTCCCCCTTACTGCTTTAGAGCCGTTTTGAGTGCGTTCGCCACGCTGCGCAAGCATTCTATCGTCTGCCTGTGTTTCCGCGCTCTGTGCGCCGCCCTGCGCAGTCTGAGGGGCATTCCCTGCGCGCTCGTTCTCCCACTTCCTGATCTTTTCGTCGGCATAGCGGATTGCTTTCCTGTAGCCAATCGAAAGGTCGTCACGCAGTCCCTTGGAGATGGGGATGTCGTTCGCAACCATGAAGCGGCCGAGTGCATGAGCAAGGTCACGCCGTCCCGTTGTGCTATCAGGCAGACGATCTGGGACAAGGGGGCGGACGCCAACCACAGGGATAGGTGCGCTTGCGTTCTGCACGGGCGGTGCGGCGACGACATTTTCCTGCGGCGCGTATGGCGTAACCGTCGGGGTGTTCTCCTGAGGCACGGGCGTAACGTTCTGTGCGTTTCGGCTTCCGTGCTCCATGAGCGTGTTGTAGAACTGTGCAACGCCGGGTTGTCCTGCGTTTGCCGCAATCTGCGCGGCCGTTGCCCAGTCCTGCCGGTCACGCGCCTGTACGTAGGCAGGAATGGAAAGAAGCGGCTGCTCCCACTGTTGGACTTTCCCGAGGATGTCTGAGAGTTCCTCACGGGAGACAGGGAGGCTCTTTGCCGCCTCCTCTACGGGGGAAGAAAACGTCTGTGGGGCGACATTCTCTACGACGGTATCACCGACAATGTTATTTGTCGGGGCAGCCTGCATCGGAATCTGCGGGGTCTGCACCGCGCCCTGCATCGGTGCTTCCGCCTGCATCTGCGGATCCTGCACGGTCGCGTTCCGCTGTGCTACCGTGTTATTGATACGTGCCTGTGCCGCTTCATAACGCTGTTTCTGTACGGCTTCAAGTGCCTGCTTTGTCGCTTCAATCTGCTGCTGATTTTCGATTGCCGCCCGCGTCTGCTGCTGTTTCTGCGCCCCTGCGAGCTGATGCACCATGCGTGCGACGCCCTCAGGGTCTTTGTCGACGATGCCCGCAATGTCCTTTGTGTCAATGAGTTTCTGCCACTCGTTGTAGGACTCCGCCTCTGCGGTCTTATCGACACTGCCGAGCGGCATATCACGGATTGCCTCTGCCGCTGAGAGAATCGCCGCGCTCTGTTCCGGTGTCGGCTGTCCCCCGTGCACAAGATTGTTAAGGGCTTTCTGTGTCGCCGCTATATCCTTTTCGTCAAAGACGAGTCCCGTGAAGTCCATCTGCGGCGCAGAGATGGAGCGCACAGAGGTACCACGGAACAACGCGCCCGACTTGATGATCTTCGTCGGGTGCCAGTCTCCCATCTGGTTATAGTCGCTTCCCTGAACAACCTGATTGCGGCTGGACGAGTTGCCGATATAGCCGTCCTTGCCGTCATAGAGCACCACATGACGCTGCGGGTCGCTTTCGTCCCCGTAGACAATCACGTCGCCTTCTTCAAGCTGATTCGGGTCAAAGGCAATGACGTTATCCCCCGCATCTTCAACAAGACGGTCGACGTTTACAACACTATTTTTGAGCTCCTGCGCAAGGAACGCCGAGGAGTTTGCACCGATCTTTGTGACCGCCTCAACGCAGCCTTCCGTGCCGTTGTCCATTGTGACACCGATAAAAGGTGCGGCATCATCCGCAAGGCTGCGCACCTGCACGGAAACATCCCCCGACGCACCGAGGTCATAGCCCTCAATTTTCCCGCTGAGTGCCGCGCGCACACCACGCCCGCCCATGAACGTACCGAAAAGTCCCTGCGGTGCAATGTCGTACGGGAGTTCATAGCCAAACGCTTTTTTCATCCGCCCGTAAATCTCGTCGTCGCTATAGCCCTGTTCGCACAAGTATTGTGCGACATTTCCTGTATTCGACGCAGCGTCTATAACGCCTGTCGGTGCCCAGCTCGTAAAGTCGCCAAGGGCTTCCCGTCCTACACCGCCGGCTAAGGCGCGCTCTTCTCCGCCGACCAGTGCCTTAACGCGTGGAGCAAAAAGGCCGGCCGCCCGATTCAGCCCGACTTTACCAAGTCCGCTATTCAGCGCCTGCGAGACCTTCGCCGCTACGCCGATCTCTGGCATCACAGCACTCATGGCAAAGAACGGAATTTGACTGCCGAACAAATTTCCGAAATCCGCAGCAAAGCCACGTGCATCCATCCAATACTTTGGGTTCGTTGCACGGTCAAACAGCCCCTGCTCCTCGTACTCCTTTAGTAGTCCTGAATGTCCGTGAATCCCTCGGCTCGAAATATGGAATAGCAGAATACCGTGACCAACGCGATAAACACGTAATATGCTACAACGACGCGATAAAGCCGTGCGAGTGAATCCAATGGACGCTCACACACGAACTTGGACATATCACATGGGGCCATCTGAGGGGGTTTCCCGAAACGGGAACAAAACACCCTGCCCTTAAAAAATCAAGCTACAGAATCCTCGAAGCTGACGCCAATATGTGCGCTGCTCCTTTCGGAGGGATGGAGGACATAAAAAGGGGCTGTTGCACGAAACAAACGTGCAGCAGCCTCAATTTTGTACAAAATCAAGAAGGATGGATCCCGTTCGTCTGACCTGCCCCCCAAATGTTAGACTTAGAGGAACTAACTTTTGGAGGTCAGGTCATCCCCATCCACTTTTCATTTGATGGTAAAATACATACTCTTCTCAGCCGGGCGGCCATGCAAATGCACGTCCACCGAGAAGGTGAAAGTGCAGATGCCCGACGGTCTGTCCTCCGTCTTCCCCTGTATTGGTGACGAGACGGAATCCGTCACCATCGACGCCAAGGCTGCGGGCAAGCTGCGGAACAACCTCTGTAAGAATATGTGCCGCGAGAGCTCCATCTTCCGCGCCAAAGTCCAGAACGCTGCGGATATGCTTCTTCGGTATGATGAGTACATGCTCCGGTGCCTGCGGGTCTAGGTCGCGAAATGCAAGCACGGTATCATCTTCATAGACTTTGTTCGACGGGATCTCTCCCTGTGCAATCTTGCAAAAAATACAATCTGCCATGTGATTCACTTCCTTTCAAGGAATCGCTGATATATTAAAAGAATTCGACGCACGGAAGAATTCTCCTCCTACGCACTGGCTGCCTGACGCTCCATGCGTACTTCTCGACCTGTATCCAGCAAAAACAGGTAGCATTCTTTCACCGGCCGGCCGAGGATCGTCTCTACGGCATCACAGTATAGATCCATCTGGAACTGATAGCGTGTGCGTGCATCCTTCGGAGAAATATGACGATCCGTCTTATAGTCGAGCAGAATATAATCGCCATTTTCTTCCTCAAAGAGGACGTCGATGATGCCCTGCAGGAAAATGCGATCCGCCTCGTCCTGTGCCTCCTTATAGTATTTCTTCGCCGGCAGGAGGCGGCCAAACGGCAGCTCACGATATACGCGCTTCGCCGCGCGCAGGCGGCGTCCGAGTGCCGAGGAAACGAACCGCCACACATTGCGGACATCGAGACTCTGATATGCTTCTTCGGTCAGGATTCCCTGATCGAAAAGGGATCGTGCCTGACGCTCAATGGCCGCAATGTCAGGCACCTCCGCGAAATCAAGATGCTGCATGAGTGCATGCATGGCCGTGCCGCGTTCCATCGGACTCAAGGCAGCGCGCTTTGCCGTGCGCAGAAAACGCGGCACTTCCCAATCCTGCCCACCTGCCCCCGCTCCAACAGCAGGCGCAAAGGACGGCAGAACCTCCTCATCGGGGAAGTTCTCACGCTTGAGTTCCGTTACGCTGGTCTTTGCGTGGATCTGTTCCGTTCCCCTGCTGTCATACGTCCAACTGAGAACAGCGTCGACATACGATGAACGCGTGCCCGGCGGAAGCGGCTCTCCACTGCGAATGGCAGAAAGTTCGGCATCTGCCGCACTCTCCTCCTCACTGCGTGATGTGCGTACATCTACTTTCTCAATCCGCACGGCAAATCGCGCTTTTTCATCGCTCCATTCCCGCAGCTCGATGCCCTCGACTCCCTCCATCAATGCCTGTCCATCGGGATGCCGCATCAGTGCCAGGGCAATCCAGTCCAGATAGCAGGATGCACCGAGGATGGCGGCATCCGGGAACGTCTCTCCCTCCTCCTTCGCATATTTCCGGCAGAAATCTCGCAGCTGCGCCAAGCGGCTCAAGCCGCTCCGAGAGATGCGCAGTGTCCCCGTCAGGATGAGTTTTTCCTGTGCGCGTGTCATCGCAACATAGAGGATACGCATCTCCTCCGCGATCGTCTCGCGGCGGATCACCTCTTTGACGCTTCGCCGACCCAGCGTATCATATTTCTGCCGCCCGATTTCCGTGTTCTCATATACGCGCACGCCGATCCCAGCATGTGCATGATAGAGCACGTCTCCTGATATATCCTGCGTATTAAACGCGCCGGCTATATTCGCGAGAAAAACGACGGGAAACTCTAGGCCTTTACTGCGATGAATGGTCATGATCCGCACGACATTTTCGCTCTCACCCAATGTCCGCGCGGCAGAGAGATCGGTACTGCGCCGCTGCAGGGCATCCATATAGCGCAGAAAACGAAATAGGCCTCGTTCATTCGTACGCTCAAAATCGCCCGCACGATCGATGAGCATGCGCAAATTGGCCTGCCGCAGGATGCCGTTGGGAAGTGCGCCGACATAGTCATAGTACCCCGATGTACGGTATAGATGCCAGAGCAGCTCAGGGACACTGTGCAGTAAGGCCTCACGCCGCCAGCACCTTATCGTCTGCAGTGCCTCCTTTGCCTTATTTCGTACAGCAGGCGGAACCTCCTCTGCGACTGCTCCCTTTAGAGCATCGTAGATCGAGCCGACAGGTGTATGAATGCGCAGCAGGGCAAGTTCCTCCATCGACATCCCGATCATTGGCGATGTGAGGACGGCCGTCAGCGGTGTATCCTGCCGTGCATTGTCCAGGACAGCGAGAAGGGAAAGCATCATGCGTATTTCGCTTGCCTCAAAATACCCTGCCGTATCATCTGCATAGGATGGAATGCCCGCTTCTCGCAGGACATCCATCAGGATGACTGCCCGTTCCTTTGCACCGCGCAGCAGGACGACGATATCGCTCCAACGCAGAGCTTTTCCGCTCTGGACAGTATATCCCGCATCGACCAGCTCTTTGATGCGACGTGCGATATAGCGTGACTCCACCGCAAAGGCAGCTAGCTCTTCGCCCTCATCATCCGCCTCCTCTACGGAGTAATCTGCATCCAGGAGATCGATCTCCAACGGCGATGCCAAAGATTTCCCCGCAGGATCGTCGTCAAAGGTGCGTCCCGGATTCAGGCGTGCACTCTGATCGTAGGCGATCTCGACCGCCGACTCTGTCATGATCTGCGAGAATATCTCATTGATGGGCTGCAGTACCTCAGCGCGGCTGCGGAAGTTCTCTGACATGGTGATCAGTTCACCGGCAGAGCTGCCCTGACGATAGGCACGATAGGTGTGTTGGAAAAGACTCGGATCCGCCAGCCGAAAACGATAGATACTCTGCTTCACATCGCCGACAATAAAGCGGTTGTCATCGCGCGCGATCTGCCGCAGGATGCCCTCTTGAATCCCATTCGTATCCTGATATTCATCCACCATGATCGCTGTATAGTATGCACGAAGCTCCTCTGCGATATCCGTCGGATCAACGGCATTAAGATCATCCTGCAGCTGCTCTGGATGTCGACACAGGAGTGCCAACGCACGATGCTCCAGATCACTGAAGTCCAAAAGAGAACGATCCAATTTTTCCTTTTGAAAGGCATGATGAAAATCCAATGCCAGACGAGCATATTGACGAATGGCGGTATTCGCCATATTTTCTGCGGTACAGAGCTCCTCTGCCGTGGCGGGCAGCTGATCGACAGCGGCGTCCCATGCCTTGTAAATATTCGTCATCTTTTTTCTCAGCGCACCGCCAAGCTCCGGATCATAGTTCTCGATGGACTTGTGCGGGATGCTTTTCCGCTGTTTCTTTGCAGCAGCCGCATCCATGCGAAAGCGTTCCCATGCCTGATCTTCTGAGCCGTTTATGAGGAGCTGCAACCCGCCCTGCAATTCCTCGTAGAGATCCAGATTATGATGGATGACTGCCATGTATTTCTCAGCTGCCGTGTGCAGTTCCGCATCCCCCTGCACCAGAACGTCCATTGTGCTGTGGTATCCGGCACATAGATCGGACAGTTTCTCATGCAGCTCTCGCGCCAGCACATCAAACCCACGCCGCTTCCAGTACGGCAGATCATCTTCTTCCTGTCCCTGCCGGCTGAGCCATACCGCAGGCGAAGGCTGACTGAGCGCGAAGTCATAGAGTGCGAGTACCTCTTCCTTGAGTTTCTCATCATCTCCCTTGACACCTCCATAGGCATCGGCAAAGGCAAGAAATTCATCGCTGCTCCCCTGTGCTGCCTCCTCGTATTTTCGCTCAAGGAGTTCATCCATGACATCGCGTTTGAGCAGACGTATTTCCTGCTCACTTGCCAGACGAAATGTCGGAGGAATGTCGGTCGCGTCGATATGCGCCTGCAGAAGTCGCTGGCAGAATGAATGAAATGTGGAAATGTCTGCGCCTGTCAGCAGAATGCGCTGACGCTCAAGGCGGTCAATTTCCTTGCTGATGCCGGCGTCCCCGGCAATGGCATCGATCTCCGCATTGAGTGCTGCCTCGATACGCTCGCGCATTTCAAGAGCGGCGGCCTTCGTAAAAGTAAGAACCAGAATACGATCCAGGGACAGCTCCTCATTCCGCACCTGCGAAATAATGCGCTCCACCAATACGCGCGTCTTTCCGGAGCCTGCCGCCGCCGCCACGAGAATATTATGTCCTCTCGCATCAATCGCACGCTGTTGGTCTGCTGTGAATGTCAGCCGATCCGCCATCGCGATCCACCTCCTCTACGATCCGTGCAATTTCTTCCATCGCCTCCTGTGCATTATCGGCGATATCGTGGTATACGTCCCCCTGCCTGAGCGCAGGATCGAACGTGCAAATCGTATGATAGTCGCAATACGTACACGCATTCCGATCCTGAAAGCGATAGGGATAGACGCGGATATCTCCGTGCAGAATGTCCTCCGCCGTCGCGCGGATCAACTGCGGCAAAAAGGCAAGAAGCTGCTGAAACTCCTCGCGCGAACGCACAAATTTCGCCGAGGATTTGGAGAGACTGTTATCTTTGTTGAATGAGATGCAGATATGATCCGCCGCCTGATCGAGCTGCTTCATGATATCCGCATCGTCGAGCAGCATCCCCGTGAGTTTCATTCCCTCCATTACCTTGCGCCGAAGCGCTGCTTCATCCAGGCGCACGTTACAGGGGACAACGGGATTTTTCACCGGAGCATAGAGCATCCCCGCGGGAAACGCCTCCTCCGTATCCAGGATGGAGCGCACGACGAAGAGATACAGGAGAAGCTGCATCTTCAGGCCGTGCCGAATCTCGGGCAGGAGAAGGGACGTTGCCCCCGTTTTATAGTCGAGAACCAGATAGTAGGCATGATGATCCATCACGTCCAGACGGTCGATCTGCCCGCGCAGAGAGAGCGTCATGCCGTCTGCGAGCGGAAAATCCGCCAGGCGGACGCCGTCATTCCTGCGCCCGAAGCTGATCTCAAACCCGTAGGGATGAAAAGAAGATGCCGCCGCCCATGACGTAAGATGCTGTATGGTCTGTTGTGCTGTGCAGCGGATCCGCTCGATGCGGTGCCGATAGCTGGCACGGCTCATCAGCACGGTACTGTGCACCTGCGGGATCAGTTCCTGCAGTAGTTCCTCGATCTTCTCCGGAGCTTCTGCCAATGCCGCGCACCAATCGTTGCCGTATGCACTGCGCACCCACTCACCGTAGCCGCGCAGGATGCCGTGCAGAAGTGTCCCGAAGTCATTGCTCTGAAATTCGTAGCGATCCCGCTGCTGCAGCCGCAGCCCGTACATGGCAAAGTGGCGGAACGGGCACTGGCGAAATGTCTCCAGCCGTGTGGTACTCCCGCTGAGCCTATGGTCGCGCGTAAAGAGCCGTGCTGCCACGGGAGCAGGGATGGACACTTCGCGCGGCGGGAGAAAAAGTCCATGGAGCATACGCCGCAGGAGCGGCTGCATCACAGCATCCTGCAGCATCCAGTTGTAGACATCCCCCCACATGGCGGGCATTTCCCCGCGCTCTTTCTTTTCACGCAGCGCAGCCGTCAAATGCGAGAGTGCAGGATACGGTGCAGAGAGGAGCAGCGGATCATCCCGCCTAGCCAAGGCAAGCGGGATGGAGAAAAAGGAACTGCTAATTCGGCGCAGCCGTGCGATCAGCGGCGACGGAGCAAGGGTCGAACCATCCACCGAAGAAAGAGCATACGACACCCAGAGATAGTCGCGTGCCTCCGTAAACCCGCGGTAGAGCTGATACCGTTCCAAAAAGCTCTGCTGTGTACGCCCCCCAAAGATGGTATGCCCAGAATCCGCTCCCGTCGTCTGAAGAGACTCACCGATGAAGAGGAGTTCCGTATCGGAAAATACGCCACTCGTCGTGCCCGCGCGCGGCATGATGCCGGCATTCGCCCCAATGACAAAAACAGCACGCGCTCCCGCGATGCTGTTCTGATCAAAGGAGGCAACGGTGACATGATCCAGCCCCGGCGGAATCAGGGCAATGGACATGGCGTCAAGTCCATCGCTCAAGAGCTCCTCATAGTCGCGGCTCGATAGCGGGTCGTCTCCGCGCACCTCGACCAGCTGATCAAAAAGCGCCATACAGGAACTCCAGATCTGGCGATGGGCGGCAGCATCCGCCAATCGACCTTCCCGATCTGCCGTTTCGCTCCACAGGCGGAGTGTCTGCGGAACACATAGCTCATCGAGAAAGTTGTAGAGTGCCTTCGTACGCGCACGCGCCGTGCTCTCATGCCGTCGCAGGTGCCCGGTCAGGAGGGAAAGCGGTTCTGCAATCCGACGGCGAAGCTGATCCAGCCACTGCTCTTCCCTGAGGCGCTCTTCGTCCTCATCCAAATGCGGCTCATGTTCTGCGACCCGCCGCTGAACAAAGTTCCACGGCTCTGTCGCCGTCCACTGTGATTCACTGCGAATCCCGTAGGCAAGGCAGTAGTTTTCCAGACGATCGACAGCCTCCTGCCAATCCGCACAGAGTGGAGGAGCATCTTCGTCCTCCTCCGCTTCGAGCAGGGGAAAGAAACCCGTGCGCAGCGCACGGAAGACAGTCTCATACGCCCACCCACGCCACGTCATCTGAGCAACAGCACGCAGGAGCTCAGCGAGCGGATGATGCGCACTCGGGCGTTTGACATCCAGATAAAAGGGAATGCCGCAATCCGCAAAAGCGAGTGAGAGAAGATCACCGTAGAGATCGACATCACGCACAAGTACGGCGATCTCGCGGTAGCGATAGCCACCGTCGCGCGCGAGGCGGAGGATATCTGCCGCCGCCGTCTCCACCTCAAGACGCGGATTGGCTGCCTCGACGATCCGTATGGAATCATCCTTCGCGGGGGTGATATGTCCGTGATCGAACAGCTGCGCTTCCAGCAGACGAAGCCCCTCCGTCCGCGCCCGATGCTGCACTGGCATCAGGCGAATCCCAATCTGTGCCGATGGCTGCTCCTCCGTAAAGATCTGCTGCAGGAGGTGCATCGTCTGATAACTGCGCGCAAACAGCCCCGTATCATAGATATTTTCCGGCAAATTGGTAAATACATGCGTCCCATCATCACGGCCGTCCATCGTCAGGCTGACATGAACGGTATCAACAACGCGAAACAGCGCGCGAAAGACCGCAAGTTCCTGCGGATTGAAAAAATCGAATCCGTCCACCCACAGTTCGGCGCCGCGCAGAAATGGTGCATCAATGAGCTGCGCGGCGAGCCGCTCCATCCGATCGGTGTGATCGGTCAATCGCCCCTCCATGCGGGCAGCGAGCTCATCCATGATCGTGGCGAGTTCTGTCAGCTTCGCTGACAGTCGTGCATGCGTTCCTGTACTGGCATCTGCTGCCTGACGCAGATGATCGGAGCTGAGCCGATCACGCTTCAGTTCTGCGATCGTGTGCCCGAGCACCTCCGTAAACCCACGCTTGTGCACGGAGCGCTGAAAGACGGTGAGTTCCCTGCTGTGCTGCAGCAGAATATCCTTGAGCAGGATACGCCTGCCGATATCGCTGATGCGCGGCAGATGTTCCCCCCCGGTCTCAAGCAACACCTGCCGGGCAAGCCGACGAAACCCAAAGACATACACTTGAAGGAAGCCCGCCCCATGCGTCAGAGCCTCGGCCAGTGCCCGCTCCGCCGCATAGGTCATGTGCTCGGGAACGAGAAGGATGCGCTGGCGCCCGAGCGGCTCCTCCCGCAGCACATCCCTCATCGCCGTGAGACAGTCATGTGTTTTGCCCGTACCCGACCGCCCGATGATAAACTCCAGCCGTGCCGTCATTATGTTAATCCCCCGCTTTGCGTAAAGGATGCATAGCTGCCATTCTGTCCGCGGCACACTTCCAGATGGACGGGAATCCGTGCACGCAGTTCCTCGACGTGAGAAATGATGCCAACTAGCCGACCGCCCTCACGCTGCACATCGAGAAGCGCGCGAATGGCAACGTCAAGCGTCTCACTGTCCAGCGATCCGAAGCCTTCGTCGATGAAAATCATATCGAGATGCATGCCGCCTGCATAATGCTGCACGACATCCGAGAGCCCCAGTGCTAGGGACAGGGAGGCGAGGAAGGTCTCCCCGCCGGAGAGAGTGCGTGCAAGACGCGGAAAGCCCGTATACTCATCAAAGACATCGATCTCAAGCCCCCACCACTTCTTTTTTTGTCCGCCCTCTCCGTGGATGAAGCGGTAACGTCCCCGGCTCATCATCATCAGACGCTCGTTCGCGGCATCGATGACATCCGACAGAATCGAGCGCAGGACATAGGTCTGAAAATGGATCTGATAGGGCGACTTTGCCGCAGCGACATTCGCGAGCTTCCCGATCACACGGTAGCGCTTATCGCGGGCTTCTCCCGCCCGTTCCAGTACATCTATTTCCTTGGTCATGCGCGTGTAGAGAGCCCTGCGTTCCATGCGGACGCCCTGTGCTCGCGCACTGTCCTGCACACGCTGATCGGCAATGCGCTCCGCTTCGGTCAGCGCCTCCATGTCCGGCGGACAAAGCCCCTCTGCTGCTGCCTCGGCCGCCTTCACCAGCTCCTCTGCCGCCTGAAACGCCGTATCATACGCGGCGATACGTTCACGTACTTTTTCCAGATAGTCGCTCTTTGCCCAGTCTCCCGCAACCGCATGATGGTATTCTTCCTCGGTCAGAAAATCTGCTGCACGATATGCAGTCGTATATGCTTCCTGCGCCGCTTGCCGCACTTCTTCTGCTTCCTTCAGAACACGCTGCGCCGTCGCCTTGGCACTCTCCGTGCGGGCACATTCCTGCGCCGCCGTCTTCTCCCGCTTCTCTGCTTCGGCACGGGCTGTTTCCGCTGTTTTTACTTCCCGTTCCAGACGTGCCGCCGCTTTCCGCACCGCATCTGCATCACGATACTCCTCGGGCAGCTGACGTTCCAATGTATTCCGCTCCCCCTCATGAAGCCCGATGAGATCACGATTCTTTTGAAGCAGGGCTTCCTGCTCTTTCTGCTGCTCCTTCCATGCTGAGAGCTGTTGCTGCTCTTCGGCATACATTTCCTCAAGGGCTTTGCACGCATCCTGTGCACGGCGGAGCTGGTTTTCCCGTTCTGCAACACGTGCACAGAACGCCTCCATGGTCTCATCCGCAAGAAGCTCTCTTATGCGTTTTTGCTCATGGAGAAGCTCCTGCTCAAGCCGAAGGCACTTTGCTTTTTCCTGCTCTGCCTGAGCAGTGCATGTCTGCAGCTCCTTCTCTGCCGTTTCCACGTGCTGCGTGCATACATCCATCTCCTGTGCAGACGGAATCTCCTCCGCATGGACGGCAGGACTTGGATGTGCGAGAGATCCACAGACCGGACAAGGGGTATCCGCCTGCAGGGTCTGTGCCAGACGCGCGGCACTGCCCATGTCGTAGAGGGTGCGCAGACGGCGCTGTGTCGTGCGTGCATCGGATAATTCACGCTCTGCCGTCTGCAGTTTTTTTTGCGACTTTTGGGCACGTGTGCGCGCTGATGTCAGCACAGTTTCTAGTTCACGTATATGGTCTGACGCCTTTTTGCATTGTGCAAGCTGTTTCTTCTCCTGCTGAACGACCTCACTCCCGACCAGGATCTGATGCAGTCTTGCGCGCTCTGCTTCGTGCTTCTTCTGTGCCTCAGTGAGACGTTCAATCTCCGCCGCACCAGTTCTGTTTTTTTCTTCTCCCTCTGCGGCACGGATGCGAAGATCGCGCAAGGCAGAAGTGCATTCTTGGTAACGGCTCGCCAGCGGTTCGTAATCCCTCATGCGGCGCAGCTGCTCTATATTTTTCGTATGCTCATCTGCATGGGATTCTACCTTCTTTAGGCATGCTACGGATGCATCATGTTCCGTCTTCGCAGCAGCGCAGTCCTTTTCTGCGGATGCGTATGCCTCTCTGCGGGTGCGTTCCGTGTTCA
>ERZ773046.126-NODE-126-length-52043-cov-6.452739_pt1 | contig 52043 bp, 66 predicted proteins | sample MGYA00580634_ERZ773046 | MGnify/ENA primary metagenome ERZ773046 (study PRJEB29015, sample SAMEA2738127) | human oral metagenome | biome: human oral; feature: human-associated habitat; material: saliva | place: China | collected 2159 ... | reverse complement strand
AGCTTAATCGTCATTTTCCGGTTCCGCCACATCATTCCATGCTACATTCACAGTCTGTCCCGATTCAAGCTGAACGCGTACCGTATGAGTCTTAACTTGAACTCGTAAGACCGTACCCAGGCCTTCATCGGTAATGACTCTCTTACCTACTGTCGGGGGCTTTTGCTGTTCACCGCACTTATGACAGGACTGACATTGCAATTCTCCCGATGTGTACAACGAATTTTCATACCGCAGGCAACACATGAGCCGACCGCAAATACCGGAAATCTTGGTGGGATTTAATGACATGCCTTGACTCTTTGCCATGCGAATGGACACGGGCTTGAAATCTCCTAAGAAAGAGGCGCAGCACAACGGCCGACCACAGTATCCCATGCCACCGATCATCTTTGCTTCGTCACGCAAACCGATTTGTCGCAACTCGATCCGAGTACGAAATACGGAAGCCAAATCACGCACAAGCTCTCGAAAATCGATGCGACCGTCAGCCGTAAAGAAAAAAATGATTTTGCCCATGTCAAATGTATAATCCACATCAATTAATTTCATAGGCAACTTGTGCTTCTCAATTTTTTCAAGACAAATCCCGAACGCCCTTTTTTCCCGTTCCTTATTCTTCGACGCCTGCTGCAAATCCTTGGTAGTAGCACGCCGAACGATGGGTTTTAAAGGTTGCACAACCTCTGACTCTTCTACGTCACGCGGCTCTATAACTACCGTACCGAACTCTGTGCCCCTGGCGGTTTCAACTATAACTCCGTCTTGTATATCCAGGTCTATGCCGGCAGGGTCAAAGTAATAGACCTTCCCGGCCGGTTTAAAACGAATACCGACTACAATCAACTAATACAATCCCCTTCCTTGGAGAAATGTGAGACAAATATAATCCCAAATCAAATGTATATTCACATATCTGGAAACGCCTTCAAGCCCCTCTTCTACAGCCTTGATACCCTGCTGTATTTCATCCTCCGGCCATTGTAATACAATTGCCGACAACTCCGAGGCATAGCGTTTTAACTGTATTTTTTCTATGGAAACACCGACTCTCAACAACAAGAGATCCCGTAAAATACGCAATATAAATTGCATGACCTCTACAGACTCGGATTCATGAAATGACACCGTATACGCAGACCATTCGGCAAAAGGCACGGGGCTTTCTTTAACGGTCTTCAAAAAATAAAATGCCCGCTCGGGCGCAAGCGATGACCGTGCATGCAAATAGTCCAATGCCGCCTTAACATTACCGCCGCTGTAAAAAGCCGCTTCTTCACAAAGTCCCTCATCCCCTTTATAGCGAGTCTTCAAAGCTGCCGTAAGTTCATCCGTTCCTACCGAATCGAACCTAAACATGACGCAACGCGACACAACCGTGGGCAATAAGGCCGCGGGTTTATCTGTAATCAAAATAAACACGATACCTTCCGCCGGCTCTTCCAGGGTTTTTAACATACGATTGGCAAATTCGGCATTCATGGTTTCTACATGGTCGATAATAAAAACACGTATATCCTGCGCACTGCCCCGCAAAGAAATAATTTCCTGCAAATCCCGAAACTGAGCGGTTTTCAACATAGATTTTTCAGGTCCTATATAAAAGACATCTTCCCCGTCATGAATCATACTGTCAGGTGCTGAAAAATCTATGTGTTGCAATACTTTTCGTCCTACAAGAGCTGACGCAAGAGCCACTGCCGCCACGGTTTTACCCGTCCCTGCAGGGCCGGAAAAAATAGAAGCGTGTGGTACTCGACCTTCCTCGATAAGGTGAATCCAGCGTTTTTTCAGTTGTTCATGACCGATGAGTTCATCAAAAAACGCTCTATCCGCCATAAGGCCCTCCCTAAATATACATATCTAATTTATTATATGAAAAAACGGCGGCAAAGTCCAGTAATACCGCCGTCTCAGCCACTTTACATCGTCATCCGCAAGGATTATCGAATGATTGTTATTATTGCTTACAGCCCTGTTCATGCAAAATTGTTACGGCACTTTCCAAGTACGACAAACCGGCTACACTCCCCATTCCTCGATCACACAGTCCCTTGCCCGCAAGCGGTGCCTGTAATCCGGCTCCTTTAAACTGCATAACCTGTACAGGCTCATCATAGGCTACGGATGTAAACACATAATCACGCACACCTTCACAAATAGCCTCTCCTATTAAAAAGGCCGCAACAGTCAATGCATTGTCCAAAACAACGGGTATTTTTCGTTCTGCTGCCGAAAGGATAAATCCGGTCATAGCCGCCAAATCGGGAGAGCCGATTCGCTCCAGCAGTTGAATCGGTCGATCTGCTACGACACCGGTTTCATCTATAAGAGATAAAAATCTCTCAGCCGCTTCACGCTGTTTCGTTGATTCCGGTTCCGTCACAAGTCGGTTTCGGAAAAATACAGCTGTTACGGCCAAAGCCGTCAACGGCCAGCGTTCGCCTACATTCCCCATGCCCAGTGCCGTATAGCCTTCATCTGCCAAACGTTGTGCAATATCTACACCGATCATCAAGGCATCTTCCGTCGCCTGTCTCGTCATCGCCGTCCCTTGGGCAAAATAACGACTCCCTGCCGCTACTCGCAATGACTGAACACCCGGAGATTCAGTCAAGGGTTTTTGTAACCCCATATCCAATAAAAGGACTCCGACTCCCGCCTTATGAGCCGCCTTGTTCAACTCATCCTTCCCGGTTGCAATCCGTTCTGCTTCTGTATGGCTATCCGCCCCTTTCGTCTTATTTTCCGCTCCGTTTACAGCATGGTCGGCGGCAAAAACAACCAATCCTTTTTGCAGAGGTTGCGGCTTTACAGAGCCGAAAATTCCGGCCAGGCGCGCTGCCGTCCGGATTAAGTCATGATTATTTATATCTCCGTATTTCAACTCATCTTGAACCCGCACTTCAAAGCTTCGTTGCGGGGCGACAATACGAGCCCGTAATTCTTCCATAAGCCTTTCCATCCCATCTCCTCCTTAATATTACGGCATATTCTAATCCAATTTCTTTTAAATTCTCAAACATGTTATTATACGGTATTTATAGCATAATGGCAAAGAACGGAAAATCAAAAATCCTACATACAACAACATAAATTACATATAATTTTTGCCGAATTTTTGCCGTCAAAAAGCAATTTGCGTATTATGCAAATTGGGTACTTTCGCTAAAAAACACCTTTATTCAATCAATATATAAGCTCAATGGGTTTATTTAAGGCATTAATATTAAATGTATTTGAAAACACAAAAAAAGCGGATCCTGAGGTCTCAAATTTTTTAAACCTCAAAATCCGCATTTTTTGCTATTTGGACTAACTACCACTCTTTAATTGTATATAAGACAGTACCGCCTTTAAGTCCTGTTTGGTCGGCGTGTACGACCGCTTCTATACGTCCCGCTTGATAACCAACAGAGCCGTACATTTTACCGTCAACATATGTTACTCCGCTTTTAATCTTATGATTGTTGCGGAGATTTATTTTATATACATCGACCTTTTGCTTGTCCGTATTTTCGACGATAACGGTACGGTCAGACTTAGCCGTTACGGCAGACGGTAAAGAAGAGTCATTGCGGGCGATCTGTTGCCGCGTCAATTGTGCCGCTTCTTGTACCGTCTTTGCGGGCGTGTAGTAGGTCGTTACAGGGGTTGCCCGTTCAACTTCTCGTATAATCGTTGTTGCGTCTTTAGGGGTGACGTTAATAGCTTTTGCAAGCTGTTCGGGATTTTTTGCCTGTTCTATAGTGATAACCTTCGGGGCTTTTTCGTCTTTGTGTAAGTGCCAATGAGCAATAACGCCAGCAGCAATAATGACAAACAACAAGCTTACGACAATAAGAACCGGGGCAAATCGCTTTACATATTCGATTATAGGCATATAGTCTTCTCCTTATTCTACGTCGAAATCAAGAACTATATCGGCGTCAAACTCGTTCCCTTCTATATTCTCACTGAAGGTATATTGCCAGATATTAGCACCAGGATAGCCGCAATAGGGGTTGAGATGAGCAACCCATAAACCACAGCCGCCAAGCTGTTCGGGATATAAGTAGTTTTCTAGCCAATCAATATTGGCGTATAGTCCTGTTTTAGCGTACCCGGCACGCCATAACTTGTTAATGAAAATACTGCAAAAATTCGTTAATTCTTGATTACTTGGCATACCCCTATTAGCTTTATAATCATCAGCGTCTTCCATGTCATACCAAACGCCAAGCGGTAATTTATCAGGGGTAAGCCCGGAGCTTTGCAATGTATTTAATACAAAGTCCGCTTCTTGATTGGCTGCGTCTTCATCTAAGGCGTAAGAGTAATGATATACACCCACTTTAAGCCCCGCATTAATCGCTCCGTTTATGTTGTCATAAAAGCAACTATCAAGCGTATTTCGGCCGTAACCCAGTCGAATAATTCCGAACTGATAGCCGTTTGCTGCTACTGTTCCCCAGTCTACTAATCCGTTATTCTCGCTTACGTCAATTCCTCTCATAATGATCTCCTTCCTAGAACCTTACCTTATTTTCAATCTTTGTTCTGACCAAATCCAAAAACTTACCTAGCATAACATTGCCGCCGTCCCGAAGGTTTTCAAGGATTGAAAGAAACTCGCTAGAACCCAAGTATAGCCACACCAAGGAAACGGCAAACTTGCGTTGTCCGCTCATTTCATCGAGTAATACCGCCGCAAATGTTGCTAGTACATAAGATAACACCTTCTGTACAAAGCCTTTACGCATGTAACGACTTGAAATAAGTTTCTTTTCGAATGCTATGGGAATCGCTCTATACTTTTCCCAAACCGCAATTTCTTCAGGATTATACTGATACTCATCAATTAGCATTTGATAGGCAATAGCCGCCCATTTTGTCAGCAAATCAACGAATACCAGGATGATAAAAATCCCAAGTATCTGCACGTGACGAATGCCGATAAGCCACAAGGCAAGACCGCCCGCAGCACTCAATGCAGCCTTTAAAATAAAATTAGTGGTAAGCGTTTCCCATGTGTGCGAAAGTGTATCAAAGATAAAATTCATTTGCCCTCTCCTTTGCATAATAAAAGGGACGTTTGTCACGTCCCCTATTTAACTCTGTCGTACCCGTATACTCTACGGGCAATATTTGCTTTGAGAACGTTAAAGCGATCTAATTGTTCTCGCTTTTGCTCGCCGCTTATGTTCTCATTGTTCATAATCGCCTTACTTGCTCTTGATAACTTCGTGAGCTGTTCCCTTGCTTCTTTTAACTTGCCAAATTGGCGAACGTCAAAACCTTCTGGCTTCTGTTTTGTTATTTTTGCCTCGTTAAACAGCTTGTTCTGTGCGTCGAAGTCATCGTATACCCGTTGTACGCTGTTACTGCCTTGATACGGAGTTGCCGTAAACTTACTAATTTCAGGCAGTTCGTACCAACGTTTTGCGGGTCTGTTTGCGGTTTCGCCTGTAGCTGCGTCTATCGCCGTAAGTCCAAGCGTCGCAAGGTTACCGCCGTATCCTCTAATTGTGTTATCAACCTTATACGGAGATACATTGAATAGTGACCCTATCCCCTTCGCTACTGCTGACGTATTTTGACCGTATTGTAATGCGTCGGGAAGGTCTTGTTGTGCTTGCGGTACGATACTCTTCTGACGCCAGAATGAGTAATTTGCCGCCCATTCTGCAATGGGAATAAATGCCGTAGGCATAACGCTCGGAGTAAGCACGTCGGCTACTCGTTCGCCGTACCCTTTAAAGCCGATTCCTTTTCTTCCGCGTTCCTTGTCGTCCATCCACTGAAGCATACGTTCTACGCTTGTTCCGTACAATACGCCTAACTCAAACGGCTTAGGAATCTTGATTAAGTGGTCACCACTCGGAAGAATCCAATACGTATCCTTGACATACTGCGGTAACTCTTGATATTCAGGGTTATCCTTATTGAGCTGCCATAACGCAACCGTAGGAATGGTTACAAACAAAGTAGCACGAATAGAAGCCCCTACAGGGTCTTCCTTCCACACTCTACGGAGCTTATCAGCCCCTTGAACGGCCGCATTAAAGAACGCCACAACCCTATTAGCGGTCTTGGTGTTCTTCCCTATACGGCTAAAGTCGATAGTAATATCACGGGCTTCAAGGGCTGCTTGTTGCGGCGTGAGTGATTTACGTTCACTACCAAAAAGCCTATTGGTAAGGCCTGTATACCCTTTTCGAGCGTTGTCGTATTCGGCAAGACGGGTACTTATTTCGGACGCTTCAGAGATTGCCCGCATTACTTCTATAGGGTTCTTTACAACCTTCTGCCATGTCGGTTCCTTCCTTAAGATTTCACGTATTTGGCCGCCCATATAATCACGGTCAAGCGAAACCATGGCCGCACCAGAAGCCCCAGAACGTAAGTATTCTTGATACAATTCGCCTTTCTTAATGAATTGTGAAACGCCTTTAAGCGTATCAAATACAGGCAAATACCCATGTTTAGAGAAGATTGCCGCACTTACGTTGTCTCGTACAAGGTTAGCTAACGCGAACCCCGTCGTAGACGTTGCCCCTGCTCTTAACCAACTAGCGGGAGTTTGCATGATTCTTACAAGCAAGTTACTTGCGTTTTTATCGCTCATTTCTAACGCCGCTTTTAGTTCGGGAGTTGTTTCGTATACTACCTTTTGGCCACGTTGCCAAACGGTAAAAGTATTGTCCGTTGCCCTTGCTGAACCCTCTTTAACCTGTTCAACAATACGTCCCATACCGTGAATATCGGCAAGTTTCGCAAAGTTTTGAGCCACTTTATTACGTTCAATAGCATTTGTAAACTGGTACGTGTTCCGTAAAATGCTTTGTAACGGATCAATAATATCCCGTGTTGACCCTTTAAACCTCTTAATAGGGTTTGCTACGTTAATAAATCCCTTACTACTTGCAAGGAATCCGTCCATGCTTTCCGCTTTAAAGTCACGGAAGAACGGCACGTAATTCGGATACTTCTTGACAAGTTCGGCGTATATTTCAGGCTTTAGCATACCTGATTTTACAAGCTGTTGTAATAAGTGCTGTTGGTATTTCTGTAATTCATCGGCGGCCTTTTTAAACGTTTCGTTCTTTTCAAACTTACGTAAAGTTGCCACGTCTTCAGCTTTAGAGAATGTAGCCTTTTGCCCGTTCGCATGGAAGTCTAAATCATGCTTGGCCACAAGGTAAGCACTAAAGTTTTTACGTTCTTTAATCCCAATAGGTTCTAATATGGCTTTAAGCCCTTTAACCCCCGCCGCTTTATCGCCAAATTCAACAAGGGCTTGAGCCTTGCCAGTCGCCCCTCTGAATAACCACGCCTGTTTATATACGTCATTTTCAAACGGGATTTCCTTGCCGATTTGCTTATTTACTTCTTTCATTAATTGTTCGAACGGGTGCAGTTCGTCAACGGTATGCGTATATAAGCTATGCCCTAAGTCTGAAAGCTTTTCTTTGAAGCCGCCGTTATCGGAAATATCTTTGATTCTTGTAGACAATTTCCCGTCATCGAATGAAATGGATCCCTTTACCCGTTCTTCCGGAGCTTGCTTAAACCATTCATGCGTAACCTTAGACAGCTTGTTAATCGCTCCGTTTAATTCCTTGTCTCTTGCCAGTCGTTCCGTGAAGTGGTCGTAAAACGTCGGGAAGTCGGCTTTTGCTTTGTTTCGGTCGCTTACATAGTCATGGAAGAACTCCGCATAACCTTCTTTACGGATACCTTCATCGCCTAGCTTGTCATACACATTGCCGAAGCGGTCATGTACAACCTTGGAAAATTCGGCGTTAAACTTCGGGTCAATGCTGAATCCGTTCTTATGGTCTACGTGATGACCAAGCTCATGCATAAGCGTATTTATATCGCCAAAATTACGAGTACGGATTACTTCCGTCATGCGGTTATACCACCCAAGAACGTCTTTGCTCTTGCCAAGCCGTCCCGATTTTGCACGTTGGTCAAACAAATCATTGACGGTATTAATAATTTCCCGCCGTGTAACAGGCCGCCCCAGTCGCTCAACGCCTTCACCAGTAGGGGTGTTGTCATTACCAACACTATATGACAAATCTTTATCATTGACTTTACCCGGTTCATCTGTTACTCTTGAATTACCAGATGTGTCGGGTCTAGCGTCAGACAATGCGGCACTATCACTGGTTGCCTGCGGGGGACGCTCCGACTGTCGGGAACTAAGCTCTCTTCTGATTTCAGGGTTCACGTGTACAACATTTGTTACGCGTGTATTACTGTTTTCAGAACTGAGCGTTTTTTTTGCGTCGATTTTCCCATCACTGCGATCAAGGCTATAATCATGGGCGAACGAGGTTACTATCTTGTTTACCTCTCCATCTTTAACCGAAACAATTACGGAATGTAGTAAATTCCGCTCTCCACGATAAAACCCAACATATCTATGGTTCCCATTCGCTTGTTCATATATTACATCAGGGCTTTCCAACGTGTCTTTTATGAGTTGAGTTGCGAATCCCCTTAACTTACTAGGATGGCGGGGTTCTCTTCCTGAACCCATGTATAAATGGTTTGCTAACCCGTCTAAGCTTTTTCGGCTTACAGTATTATAGATAAACTTCACTAAATTCCCCAACGGGTCAATAACGCCAGCTTTTAAATCAAGAATATTTTTCTTTACTTCTTGATTTACATCTTTCCATGACATTTCTTCATACCGCCTAAGCTCATCAATGTCATAGGTTCGGAATGAATCCATAATTTTAGGCGATTTATTAATTTCTTCTGCTAATTTTTCAGGTGATATGTCAATATTTTGACTTGTTGCCTCTTTTTTTGTGTTATTTTCGGCTGAATCGTCAAAAACCGCCTTATTTTCACTTCTAACGCCGTTTGTATCATCGGTGCTAGTATTCATATTCAAGTCATCTTTAGCATGGCTTAAATCTGATTCTACGAGGTCGTTTTTTGCCGAAATATTTAAATTTTCTTTGTCTCCGCTTACTTGAGAATTATTTTTATCACTTTCAACGATTTCATGAGAAATTTCCTTTTCGGCTTGTTGGATTCTGCGAGATTCGCCATTTTCAGATACTCCGTTTCTCGGCGTACTCTTATAATCCCCATAATTGCCGTCAAAAGTTTCTCGGGCGACTCGTTGGCGTTCTGCGTCGTTAGCTACAGCGGGGTCAGGACGTTCATATCTTTCACGGACGATAACCGCCATTTCTTCAGGTGTTGCGTCAGGATTCGCCCGCATTGCTTCTAATGCTTTTGTTTCTTCGCCTTGCGTTAACTCGTAAATGGAAAAGTCTATTTGCGTTCTCCAGTCGTTTATGTCAAGGCCGCGTTCTGCCGCAAAGTTTTCTAATGCCGTCTTTCTCGGACCTGTGAATTGCACTAATCCAACGGATCCGTTTCCGTCGTAACTTACGGCACCCGTGTCAAAGCTGCTCTCTGCCCCAATGTTCCCCGTGAGGGCTGCCGCTTCAACGTCTGTAAATCCCGCCGCACGGTAACGGTTGTAAATATCGTTCTGAAGATTTCCCGTTTCTTCGTAGCCACCTTCGGAGCGTTCGGGTATTACATAATCGCTAACGGCTTCTTCAGGGATAATGCCCTCAAACATTCCTTGCGGTTCGTATGCGGCTGCAAGTTCAGGCGTTTCGCTTTTAATTTCGCTTTTACCTATATCGTCAAATTTCCCAGCTGCTTTATTACGTACGTTTTCTGCCGCTTCGCCTATCTTCTCTTTAATTTCGCTAACTCGTTCAGGAATTACATCGGAGACTTTATTATAAACGCCCTCTTTTACCCCTTTGGGTACTGCCCCTTTGGTTAACTCTACAGGTAAAAATACATCACTCCAAAGATTAGTAGGGTTATCGACGATATTACCAATAAATCCAGACGGGTCACTTACTGCACGTGTTACAGGGTCTATAATCGGATCTATCGCAAACTGTTTTGCCGTTGCTATGACAGGGTTCCCCATAATCCCTTCTGGTGCTTCTCCGCTTGCTTTGGCTTCAGCGTTTTGCGTTGCAATCTCTGCAAGGTCTCCCGCAATCATCGGAGCGGCCGCAATCCCCGCTACTGCTCGTATAGGTGTCGGCATGAACGGAGTAATAGCAAGATTGGCAGCGGGCTTACCGATAGCTTCATTATATAAGTTTCTTCGTGCGTTGGTGTAGTCTGTACCGCCATACTGCGTAAGAGTTGCTTCAGGGTCATCAGATACAACCATAGGAACAACGCCGCCGTTTTCGTTGGCTGCGTTAACAACAGCATTGCCAACTTGGTAATTGTAATTATCCCAGGCATTTTTTACGTTGTTCCCCCAATCTTTTATCGTGTTCCCTACGTTAGTTAACGTTGTTTCCGCTTGGTCAGCGGCTGCCTTTGCGGCATTATCAAACCCGTTTTGCACGTATTCCACATTGTTCGCAATGCCATTTTTTACGTATTCCACGTTGTTGGCAATTCCGTCAATAATAGACCCGCTTTGTTGTGCTTGCTGTGCCGCTTGTTGTTGGGCTAACTGCTGCTGAATGATACCGTTTTCTACAATATCATCAAAATACCCTTGCGGTGTGTAATTTAAACTATCTTGTTCGTTCGGAAAAAGGTTGTCAAACGCTCCCATGTTTTACCCTTTCATATATAAATAAGAAGGGACGTTATAAACGCCCCTTCTATTAATCATCAGGCACCCAATCGGCGTACCTGTTAAGACCCTTTGCGATTAACTCGGATTTAATCTGTGCCGACGATACCCCTGACGCTTTCAGCTGGTTAATTCTATCAGCAACTTGTTGTTGCTCTTCCTCGGAGTACGTCGGGTTAGCCAAACCCATAGATGTTCTAATCTTAGCGTAATACGGGCTTTCTGATTCGTCTTCGCCAGGGTGACTTGATTGCCATGCTTTATGAAGCGTAACGAGGTTTCTAACGGCTGCGTTCTGTTGTGCCGCTTTCGCCGTCGCCGCTTTTGTCGGGTCAACGTATTTGCCAACGTACTTCATTGAACCGTCCGCCCCTACCATATAAGCGGTGCCGTCATTCATGACCTTGATATTTTTCTTGCCGAAGTTACCAAGGTTTTGTATCTTGCCGTCATCGGTCATTACGAACATTTGGCCGTTCTGTGCTTGTTGCATGTTGGACTTTGCGTAATTTCCAACGTCATCAATAGTGCCTTGAGTCATATTGAATCGGGCAACGTGTCCATTACTCATCTGTTGGAACTTGTAATCATCGTGCAACGCATAAATGCTGTTAAGGTTGTTCATATCAATCTTTTCAGCACCTATTTTATTAGCATAGTAATTGTACCTATCAACGGCGGCCGCTATGCCCTTCACCTTCTGCGAATTGTACGTATCAACAACCGTATTCCCGTCCTTATCCTTAGTGTAAATAAGGCTCTGTATGATTTGATTTCGCATAGGTGCAAGAACGTTATCAGAGAACGCATTAGCCTGTTTAGTGTACTCGTTGTTCACATCGGTATTATAGAGTTCCTCGGCGATCCCCTTGGCGGTTTTAAAGTCCATACCCGATTTAACGAGGGTTAATACGTCAGCCCCTAGCCGCTTCCGTGCGTCCTTTATAATATCGCTCTTGTTCGGAATTTGATAGCTAGGCTTTTCCTCTTGCGTCTTGTTATCCGTATCAGTGCTATCTACCTCGCGGGACGCATTACCGAAAAAATTCGGATTCCCCGTTACCATGCCAAAATACCCTTGCGGCTGTTGCGGTTGTGTTTGGCCAAAACCCCATAACCCGCCACGTTGATTAAACGAAGGGGTAGAAGAAAAGGCAGCAGGTACAGCCGTCGTATCGGCATTACTGTTTTGTATCGGCTGTGCGGTCGTCGGCGTAGGTGTTACAGGTGTAGCCTGTGCAGCTTGAGTAATCGGCGTTGTATTCTGGCTTTGGCCGAATCCCCACAATCCACCGCTTCCATTGCCGATTTGACTACGAAGGGAGTTACTCATATACTGCCCCGCGTTAAATTGCGAAGCGGGTAACGACTGATTCCATAATCCGTTACGTCCGTCATCTACAACGGCTGTTTTATCTGCAGCCTGTCCGTTTCCACCACCGCCAAGAACGTCATTAAGCCCTTTAGCCATGTTGTTTTCGTTCAGCTGTCCCAGTCTGTGAGTTGCGTACATTCCCGCAAGCTTACCAAGTGCCGCCCACGGCTCAAAGTCCTGTAAATAAATCGTACTCATTAGGCTTCTCCTTTCTTACTGCCTTTCTTCTTTTCGCCATCATTCAAAGCCTGTAACTCTTCCTGGCTAATCCCTTCGGCTAAGATCCCGTTAGCGTAAAACAGGTTGTCCCCGTCGCATTCAAGTTCATATACAGTTTCCGTAATTCCTGTATCTTCCTTGCTTGTGACCTTTTGCCAACCGTGTACCGTCATAATAGGCTCTCCAACTTCAACTTCAGATACAAGCTTCAATCCGTCGTTAGTAAGTACCTTTTCACTGGCGGTAGTAACCACGCCTGTATCTTCCGTGTTAAGTCGTACCGTCGGAGATTCTCCCATTTCGTGCATAGTGATAACGTTAAGCACTTTCCCAAGGGATACGACCTTATCGCCTGTAATAACTTCTTCAATCGGCTTACTGCCCTCAACCGTTGCTACTTCTGTACCTTTCGCAAAACAAAATCCTTGCATAAATCCTCCTAAAAATCCGCCGCTTCCTTGTCGCACTGTTGTTTGTGCGGGTGCGGCTAATCCATAACGTCCTTGCATGTAGGCTTTTAACAAGTCTTCATTATCAGAGTTGTTAAGCTGTGCCATGGTGTAATAATCTTTTGCGGGCTGTATTGCCGCCTGTTGCGTTGAGCTGCCTGTACTAATCGGAGCGGCCGCCAATCCTTCACGCTGTCCGATAAGTCCCGCGGCTGTTCCCGCATTGTTTACTTGATTAGCGTATCCCTGATTCATTAACGCCGCCTGATTCATAATTCCAGACTGTTGGTTATTGAACTGGTTGCCCCACAAATTCATCTTTGCTCCAATGCCATTTAAAGCATTGGTATAAGCCTGATTGTTGAGGTTAGCCGCCGTATTAATATCTTGGGTGTATTGTGCTGCCAGTGCGTTCGTTGCGTTTTTGGATAGATCATTGATAGCACTGTCGGCCTGTGAAGAGTTGATAATCCCACGACTGGCCAAGCCTGATAGGGTATTGCCCACTGTGCTTTGTAAGTCGTTGTTTAAGGCTGTCTGCCGTGCTTTTGCGTATGCTTCGGGGATATTGCCCTGGGTAATGTCGTTCATGGCAGCCTGATTCTTTAGTACCGCTCCGTTGTACTCATTGGCTAAGCTATCGGCGTTATTTACCATGCCGTCTGTCGCCGCTCCTAACTGCTGAGCGTACTTTGTGTTATCCGTAAGGTTCCTTGTACCTGCGGATGATACTTGGTTTTGCAATGCCACCAATGCGTTTTGGTTGCCGTTATTGGCAGCCAAGTAATTGTTATACATGTCTTGATAATTCGGCGTTACGGCGTTGTTTAATGCCCCGTCTCCCATACCCTGAAGCCTATTAGCACTAGCGTTTGCCCCGTTAATCCAGTTTAACTGGTTCTGGAGTAACCCTTTTTCTTCAACGCTAGCTTCGGGTAAATGGGCTTCGGTGTGTGATACTTTTGATTTTTTACCGCCGCCGCCAAAAAGCTGTAAGTTAAATATCATGTTTTTCTCCTATAAGGTGCGTTCAAGGCTTTCTTTGTTCGTTATAAGGACTTTATAATCCTTCCCGTAATAAGTGTAGTCATAGGCGGGTAGCCGTTTCATATCCCACTTTTTGACAAATCCATTTACGCTTTTTCGTGCCGTAGCCGTAACGATTGTATCAAGTTTGTTCTTGTCCATTACGTCTACAATGAATTTTCCGATTACTTTCATGTTTCCGTATGTCTGTAAAATGCTAAACACGCGTTCCCCATGTTCTTCGTTAATTCCCCAAAATATAAAGCCCTCATTAGGGAAGAAGTTGAAGTATTGAAAGTTATCATCTCGGAAATGATTGCCTTCATCAAAGAAAAAGCCATCAAATGAAACCTTTTCACCAGTTCGCCGTTCATAGTCTTTTACCATGTCTTGTAAGCTGTCTGTTTTCATAACTATACCCCCACGGCGATCCATTGCATTGTTGCCGTCGCAAGAAGCATTCCTTTAATCGTGGCATGAACTTCATACGTGAAATCGGTTTTATTCATCTCGCGGGCAAACACAGAAGCGGCTGAATTGCCCCAAAAACGCCCAAACGTTCCATCAGCAACGGGCGTAATGGTAAAGCCCATCCATAGGCATTTATCATTAAAAGCCGTGGCGAATGTTTGACGGGGAAATATCATCGGGTCGTTACGAGTGTCGGGCTGTTCCCCTACCTGTCTTTTACCGCCCTGTATGGTGAAATTATTAAACACCTTGCCGAACTTCATATACCACAAATCGGGATTGTTCGTATTAAATTCCATGCCAATGGACGATAACCCCGTATTCCCAAGTGCTTGTACAACGTCATTACCGTCTTTAATATGAAGAGCCGAAATAATCGAATTAACAGCCCCTAGCGAAACTCCTAATGATAAGTTAGTGTCGTCGGCATTGCTTGTAATAATGTTGACGCTGTCAATTGTGCCGCTTCCGTGCGTTACCTTTAATTTTCCGTTATCGTAAGCCGCTGACTTTACAAACCCGTCAAATATCGGCTTATGTGCGGCTGTATCGGCTTTGTGATTGGTTAAGTCACTTCTAACAGCGTTGTCAGCGTCGTTTATATGCTTTAACGTGTCATCTGCTAACTTTGCTTTGGTTACGGATTTGTCCGCAAGGTTTACCGTCTTTACTTCTCCGCTTCCAATGTTTACGGATTTTATGCCCTCGTTAGCAATTTGCGTACTTGTAATAGAGCCTGTCGCAATGCCGCTTCCGTTCATACTCGGCTGATAATATTTAATGGTTTTTACGCTTGCCCCGTCTGTTACTACTTCGGCAATAAGTACACGTTGCTTACGTTCCCATTGAGATCCGTTATATACGTACATCATGTCCATAATGTCGTTGTAGTACATGGCGTTTAAAACCGTATCGGGTGGCGTTGACTGTCGTACCGGCTTTACGGTTGTGCTGCCGTAGCTTACGGCACCGCTTCCAGTCCGTTCTACATATATGTACTGTGTCTTGTTCGGTAACACACTCCAAGCACTCACCTTACTATCAATAGACGCTACGTAATCAACTGCCCCAAACTCGTTGTACCCGTCTGCAAACGATACAATTACGGGCGTTTGTGTTCCGTCAAGCGTTACGCCTAGGTTATCACCTGTCAAAAAAGAATATTCTCCGTTGCTTATCTTCCCGTTAAGAAACCTATTACGGAGACCCGTCGCACCGCCGCCGCTTTTTAATTCGACCGTTCTAGCGACTTCTAATATTTCGTCACGATTCTTCTTAATACTTTGCCGCACCGTATCGCCTTGAGGCGTTATATCAAGTGCGTATTTTTCTTTATATGCCATAGGCTATACCTCTTCATATGTGTAATCCAACTGCCGTAAGGAAATAGCTCCCTTTTGCACATGGATTTTAAACTGTACGTTACGGTTAGCACCGCCACCAATTTTATATACCTTCGTGTACTCATTAACGTTTAACTTATCATCAGCACTAAAAGTACGTTCATCAGCGTAATACGTCCTGGTTGACTTGCTCGCAAACGTTACAGGCTTCGGAGTCTTGTCCGATATTTGCACGCTACCATATCCGTCTATCAGGTTATGAGTTACAAAATTGTAATTCATGATAAGAACGAACAGCCGCATGGCAAGCCTGTTTCCACTTACTATAGACGTTTCTATCTGTTGTCCGTCGTCCAAGTCTGTGCGGTCGTCGAGTACCCCTATTTTATTGCCATACGCAACGTAAATGTTTTTATTTACATCTACCACGTCGTGTACGTCATGAACAAACTGCCGTGACGTAAACACCCCTCGGCCGTCCTGATACCTCGGTAAGTAGTGATATAGGAAAATACCGCCGCCGTTGTGCGGTTTAATCCATAGTTGCTTACGGCTCGGACAATGCCACATCTCGCAATCCTTTCCTACATAAGTAAGTAGATAAGAGTTAATGTTTAACCCTGTTTCAAACGGCTGTATCTCTGCGTATGTATTAGTCGGCATAAACGACATTAAGCCCTGTTCTCCAAGGTAATAACTTCTGTCATCTATGTTAATCGCCGACCCACTGCAAAAGCCCGTGCTAGACAAAGGGTATACGGACAAATTCCCTTCGTCAGGTGTTCCAACAACTTGATAAACCTTGCCGTATTCCTTGTAAACGATAATTGCACGTGTTAGAAAATCGACGGCAACTATTGCCCCTTTGTCTTTATAGCCTACGTCTAAATACTGCCCGCTTGAGCTGTCGTTTTTGTTATTTTCCCAACTATGGTAATCGCCAATAGCCGACCACGTCAGCCGATGAGAATAGATAGACGCAACGAGAACACGACCCGCATGGCTGCTTACAATCTCGCAAGACGGAGAACCGTCTACTGCTGATAACTCACCCGTTCCGCTTATGGCTTGTAATTTGCCGCCGCTTGCGATGAGAATATCACCGCTGTAAGCGTGATACTTCGGCTTGTGCTGTCCCGTGAGTGTTCCTAATCGCTTACGTGTTTTTAGATCCGTTTCGTATAACTCTGTTCCGTGCGTAAAGTACCACTTGTGACGATACACGTCGTAATACAATGTATCTATCGACATTCCCGCGTCGTACGCAACGGTTACCCCTGATACCGTTCTTAATGCGTTGTCCGTTCTATCAAACTCGCAATTCATCGCCTGAGTAAGTGCCTGTATATCAATCCCTTCGGGCGGATTGCTCCAGTCAAGGCCAAGCCTATATCCGTTTGTACTTGCTATTGCTCTCTCGCTCATTATGTAAGCCCTCTAGCCGCCTTGATTAGCTCCGTCAAGTGGTCAATAAACCCTTTATCATAATTGGCGTAATCAATCATTAGCGACTTCTTTTTAATCAGAAAGGAAATGAGTTGTACAAGATACGATGTAAAAAACTCGCTAAACGGAACGGCTGAATCCATGGAGTTTATATGGTTTTTGCGGATACTGTAAAACACGTCTTGTACGTCTTCACCGTCATACGTTAAGAACAGTCCGTTTACAATCCGTACGGGATACCCGCTTTTAGGCACGAACCCCATAAAGTTGGTAGGAACGTCGCTATCGTTCGTTATCGTCATACTCTTAACCACTTCATTATCACGGATTGCAACCAGTATCATAGAGAGGTAATCAATGCCAGCGTTTATATACTGAATATAGTCGTTGTTATCGTCCAGTATCTCATTGCTTTCTACACTAATCAGTGTAATCAATTCTTGTACTGTCATAATCCCAATACCCCTTAGAAAGAACATAGCCGCTTTCACTGTCAGAACTGTTATTAAGCGACCGTAAAATCTCTATCATGCTTCCTGTAATTCCCGATACATCTATGTTCATAATGCGGGCAACCATATAATCAACTAAAAGAGTTTCAAGTTCAGCCGGGTAATTACTGTTATTATCGAATTTTTTATACTCTGCCGAAGGCACATAATCAACGGATATAGCTTGTTCTTTATCTGCCTTAAACCGTATATCTTGTAAGTTTAGAACCTGATACCCGCTAACCTCTTGCCCGTCTGCCGTAACCTTTCTAATTGCCACGCACTGATTAGGTAGAAAAATTTGCCCGACTCCTCTATCTTCATACGTAGTGACTCCAAGGCTAGGGCAATATTTCCCCATGAGTGTGTTTAGTAACTGGTTACCCTCGTTATAAAACTCTAAAAACTGATAAGGCGTGTATGTCTCTTGCGACGTATCGCCCACTTGCATATACGCCCTATTAATTAAATCTCTAACTCTCATATACACCTCATAAAAGAATAAGGGGAAAGGTTATCCCTTCCCCCTTTGTTCTTTGCGTTCATTATTTTTCTACCGTGCCACCTGTAATAACCTGAATTACGCCGTAATCCTTGTTGTTATACTTCGACTTTTCAATACCCGCATACAAGGAAATGCCGTTGCCTTCACGGTTGCCATAGTCGCTAACCTGTTTAATCGGAGTAGCTTCCTTCGCAACGCCAAAGCAAGCAGCCTGTTTGCCAAGCAATAAGTTATGGCATACGTTTGCACTGCTTGCACCTGTCGTCGTGTTAAGAATACGTTCATATTCGTACAGGATAACGCCGTCATATTCACCTAACGCACCCGTAAAAATCGGATTTTCTCGTCCACGGACGTTTGCTTGTGCTTGAGATTGAATCCATACGGGATCCGTTTTAAGGTCTTTAGCCGCCCAGGGCGAAACCAACATAATGTAGCGGTCTTGCCCGTCTACTTTTACAGGGTTTACTTTCGGAGCATGAAGCATTGCTTTACGTCTTGCACGGGAAATTAAGGCACACGTTAATTTGTCGTTTGCCGTCGTACCGGCTTCAGTACCTGCAGCAGAAGCAAAAATAACTTCTCCAGTTGTCGGGGAAGCGGTTAACTTCTTAATGAAAGTATCATCAAGCCAATCCGTAACCCACTGCTGAAGAGCCGGTTTAATAATCTGAAGGTTTTCGTACGGGCTTTTCTGATCGTCTGCCACAAAACGAGCGACAGCGTTACGAACAAGTTCGACAGGAACAGCGAAATCGTAAATGTGTAATTCTTCTTCGTGTCCGTCGAGTGTGTTGTTACCTTTGATACCGTCGCCAGTGAGGTTCATTGCAAGGCCAAAGTATACCTTGTCACCCTTAACGCCTTTCAATTTGACGTTTTTATGAATTACATTGTTGCCGTTTGCGTCCGTGAATTTATCAAAATAAGACGCTTTAACGCCTTCCGTCCATACTTTTGCCGCCCATACCTTCGGTACTAAATTAGCGGGGATTTGAGTTTCGTTTGCCATGTTTTTATCTCCTATTCAAGTAAATTATCAAAATACTTACGCACGTCTTCGGGGAGCTTGTCCGCTTCTCCGTTTTGGTACGCTTCCAAAATTTCTTCATCGCTTAACTTCGGCGGTGTGTTATTACCGCCGCTTAACGCTCCCGCCTTCGGTAAGGTTTTGGCCACATTTAACGGGCTATCCTTTACGGTTGTTGCCGCCCGTTTGTCTTGCAGCTCTTTAACGAATTTGCGGATAATCTCAAAATCCGCTTCCGTTCCTTCACCGTTGTCAATATTGGCGAATGCGTCGTTAATCGGTCTTGCGTCTTTCAGTGTCATTTCATTAAGGGCTTCTACTCCGTCTTGATACAGCTCATTGAAGTTCGGGAGTGATTTTATTTCATTCACAAACGTCTGATTCTTCTGTATCTGGTCGTATCGGCTGTGCATTTGGTTAGAAACTACATACTCAATTTGCGTCTGTAGTCTCAAAAGGTCTTTGTATTTTTGTTCGTCTTCATACATTAACCCTTCCACGTCCTCAGCCTTTACCCCTAATCGCTTTAACGCTTCTTGCTTTGCGAAATCTCGGATATTAGCTATTTCCTGTTCAGGTAATGTAACGGGTGCTTGCTGTGCCTGCAATGTTCTTGCCCGTTCTTCAGCCGCCTTGCGTCTTGCCCGTTCTTGAGCAAGTGCCGCTTTTAAATTCTCGGCGTGTTCTTCGCCTTCGGCTTCTTTAGGCTTTTCGTCCTGGTCTTCAGACTCTTCAGATTCTTTAGACTCTTCGGATTGTTCAGCCTTTTCTTGCGTTTCAGACTCTTTACTGTCAGATTCTTCAGGTTTGTCCTGTTCCATTTCGTCTTTCACGACCCCCAAATCTTCTTGAGTAAAGCCCATTTCTTCAGCATTAACCATTTCATTGTTATCCATAGCAATATCCTTTCTGCCGTTTAACGTCATTGCGGGACGAAATAATATAATTGCAGTTTAACGCCGTTGCGGGGCGAATGTGTTTTGTGATTAGCCGTTTAACGTCTTGCTAAGGACGAGAAAAGGAGGGGACAGTTTATAGACGTGTCCAGGTCTGTTTTACCTTTTATTGCCCCAGTTGTTGCATATTCTGCAATAACTGCATTTGTTGCAGGTCTTGCCCTACCTGTTGTACGCCTTGCGGTTGCTGTATCTGCGGTGGCGGTGCGTATCCCTTCATTGCCAAGCGTTCTTGTAATATCTCTTCGGGCGACATCTGCACGCCTATACTTGAAAGTGCCGTACTTAATGCTTCAGCGGGTAAATCAGCAAGCCGTCCATTTATACGCACATCGGGTAAATTCGGCTGTTCTGCCGCTTCTTGCATTCTCTTCTTAACGCTTTCTTTTTCAGGGAAATCCATAAAGTCGAGAATAATATCCATAGGAATATCAACGCCCGATTTCTTCGCTTCGAGAAGTTGATAAAGATTTGCACGCCGTGCCGTTGCGGACGCTTGAGAAGTCGTAATGACAATATCAAAGTCAAAGCAAGAAAGGTCATACAATACCTTCTTAATCGGATTGCCGTCCTCGTCCGTCTTCGGCATTCCTGTCGCAGGGTCAAACGCAACCTGTTCTTGCATTGGTTGCCCTAGATTCGGCGTAATCTGTATAAATTCCTTTTGCCCGTCATCGCCCAGTATCCGCATTACTTTATCTTGATTGTAAAATTGTGGTATAAGTCCTTCGGCGTTCTTGTCACCCCAAAGAAGCATAACAATCTGCCGTTCTGTTTCTTTCGTTTGGTCGAATATTCCCGCCGTCTGCACTGTCGTTACTGACTGACGTAAGTCGATCGCCTTGCCGCTCATCGCTCCAACGCTACCGCTTAGTGATTCTGGCGTTATACCGCTTATAGCGTAAAAATCATTGCTTGATTGCTGCTCAAGATTTATATTCGCTGAACTGTCATAAGCGGGTGTACCGTCTTGATAGCTTACTCCGTTCGGTAAGAATATGTTTGCCCCAGGCGTTGTGGCTTTTTCTTTTATCGTTTTCTTTAGCTGTTCATCAATAACCCCAGTCCAAAATTTAACCCCTAACGACTGTTGATTGACAACATGCATACGCTGACTGCGGTTCTTGTTTAATTCTCTCTGTGCGTCCTTTATATCTCGCACAACACCCGCGGGTTCTAATTCAGCGTCTGACAATTCCCCAGTGTAATAACAATATTCACGCACTAACGGGAATTTGCCATGTTTATACGGGCTTTCGCCGTCTTCCAATAAAACATCATCGCAAAACGTTGCGTATCGTATAACCGTCTTCGGTATAATTGTCGGTTGCGTTCCCGTTGCTGTAAGCTGTGTAAATAACGGGTTATCTTCTGTAACAACGCCTTCTTTAGTCATATAGACTTCTTGAGTCTTATATTCCTTATACCAATACTGAACAACTCGTACTTTCTTGAAGTCTGTATCATACCAAAGTTTTTCCGTATTTATCGTGTCAACAGCCGTTTCCGTACTGTCAAGTTTATGTTGTAGCGTGTCTATTTCTTTCTGCTTATCGCTGTATATTTGCCGTAGTTTGTCGGGACTTTCCCATGAGTAACGTCCGCAATACTGGGCGTCGCTTAAATCTTCTTGTTGTGATTCAGGGTCTATAAATGCGTCGAACGGGCTGACTCTATCAATCTTAATAGTCCCGTCAAGTCTTGAATAATCGAAATCATACGTAATCCAGTAATTCGCAAGTCCGCATATCACTTTATCTCTGAAACATTTATTTTTCGTTCGTTGATAATTCGCCCTGTCCAAACAATACTTAGTAATCCCTTTTGCAACTCGGCTTATTCTATCGTCTTCTTCAGACCTCGGTAAAAAGTCCGGTTCCGTCTCGTTTTGTGCCGCATAGCCGCAAAGAAGGTTTATAACGGGTCGGATCCGATTAATCGTAATTGCCGGTCTTCCCGCTTTCTTCATACGCGATAAATCAGCGTCAGTCCACTGCTTCCCTTGCATAAACTCGTAATCTTCTTTTGCTCGTTCTCGCCAATCGCTCGTCGCACTTAATGCACTCTTTACCCTTCGTCTAGCCGATTCTATATCAAAGTTTTTTAAATCCCCCATGCTGTCACCTCTTCCGCTTCATCCATTGTTTTATACCCGTCGCTAAATTCCTTCTTCGGCCGTGTCGGTTTAATCGGTCGGCTCATACAGAAATACCGCAACTCATCATATGCGTGATCTTCTTGAGTCGTGTCTACGTCTTCAGGTTTTGATTCATCATATACAAGCTCCGGCAGTGTTCTTAACATGTGCTTACAAGTAGAGAAGAATTTAATTTTCCCTTCTCTCAAATATTGATGAACCATGAGTTTACCGGCTATACGCTCCGAATTAGAACGAGTGAAGTAAATCCCGTGCCGTTCAAAGATTTCCGCAATGCTTTCGCCCTGTATGCTCCACTTCATCCGGTCATCTTTCTGCCATATCGCTTTATCTGCGACATCATACGCATATCGTTCGTTGCCCGATAACCTTACGACCTCGGCGGCTACTTCGTCAGGCGTTAGCTTCAACCCTTCGTCAGGCTCTCCAGTGCAGCCGTAATATTCACGATAACAATGAGCTACACCGTCGTAATCGACCGCGTACCAATGCACAGAAAACGGTTTGCTAAATCCCCAGTCCATCGAACGCACTCTTAACCAGTCATCAGGAATAGTAAACGGTTCTTCTACGTGCTTATCTCTATTAAATTCAGCGAAAACCTGTCCGATAAATACATCCCAATCTCCATATAAAAACGCTTTCTTCTCTTGCTCCGGCAACGCTTCAAGACGCTTTACGTAATTCGGGTCATTCTTCATAAGCACGTCGTTATCATAAACGCGAGCCGGGATAAACATCTTTTCCAGTCCTGTTGTCTTATCGATAACTTCATGCTTGCCGTATTCAGTCGCTTCTACGTATTTTCGCTTTACCCATCCGTGACCTTTGCCGCCGGGATTACACGAACCACGGAAGCGGACAGGAAAGCCACGAGACGAACGAAGACATGCCGTTAATAACTCAGCTGTTCGCTCCGTGTGCTTTGTTAATTCGTCAATACCCAAATAATCAAACTCTTGACCTTGATACGTTTCTGCGTCTTTCTCTGTGCGTACGTATCGGAATAATACTTTAGATCCGTTTACTAAAGTCGCTATATGCTTCTGCTCCGAATATTCGTAAAGTTCTCTCGGCACTGAGCGTTTCCATTCTCTTATTACGTTCGCTTCAAGATTCGGATACGTTTCTCGGAACAAATACGCATTACAGCCGCTATGCTCTAAGCAGTACGCTAAACAGTCCATTACGAGTGCTTTAGTCTTTCCCCCGCCTCTTGCACCGCCGTAAACCGCATACGGAGCGTTACACATATGAAATTCATCTTGCCGCATATTCGGCATGTAATCGATTGTAATATTCATATTTATTCCGTTTTTCTTCTTCTATCCCGTGTTTGTACGATACTTTTATACAATTACAAGGAATAATTCTATCAATTCTTGCGTTTCAACTTGCCTATATATGTATATAAGACTATTCTGTATCTTCGTTCCGTCGCATGTGCGAGAACTCTATAACAATCGGCTGTCCGTCTTTACCGCTTAACTCCGTCTTTTCTGTTAACAACGCGTAACGCTTAGCGAGAAGTTCAGCCGCTTTTATTCGTTCTTTCATTGCGATCTGTTTTTCTTTCTTTTCTTTCGCGTTCTTATAACTCTTCTCTTCGGTTAACTCGCCCCGCATAGCTGCACTTAAGAACTCTTCAACTTCTTGTGCTGTTGCGATTGCTTCGTTTTTTACTTCTGCTTCTAGTTCGGCTACCTTTTTTCGCACTTTATCATTGTTTATCAGCCTACAGCCATGCATATAAGCACTTTTTTTACTATATCCGGCTCTTTCTGCAGCCTTTGTATTGTTCATATCTTTTATATATTCAATAGCAAATCTCTCTTGCTTCGGATTTAATTTTTCGCTCTTTTTTTCTTCACTCATATACTCTCACCTTCTTTCTATTGGCTTAGCTATGCCGTTTGCAGTGAACAAAAAATATTTTAAAAACTTTCATAATCTCATTTGACAAAGCACGCAATGCGTGTTATATTGTACTCAACAAAGGAAATCACATAAAGGAGTGACCCAGATGACAGCAATTAAAGATGCTAGAGAAAAAGCCGGATTAACACAAGCACAAGTTTATAAGTTAATCGGCGTTCCGGTCAGAACCATTCAGGATTGGGAAGCCAAAAAAAGACAGCCGCCCGCATGGGCTGAAAGATTAATAATTGAAAAGCTTAATACTATCGTTAAAAAAGGAGAGAACACCATGCAGATCACAAAAAAGGAAATTAACAAATTACAAGCAGCTGCATTTGAACAGTTTAAAGCTAATCACGGAATTGAAATTTTTGGCAATGATACAGAAATTTACGCATATGAAATTTCTGAAGGCACTAAAAAAACTGTTGAAATTTTACACAACGGTTTTTGCTTTACCTCTAATTTTTACAAAGAATTAGGGTTTAGTCCGAAAGCTAAAACCGTTTTGCTCTTTACGGTAAATCGTCAAACCAAACAGCTAGTTTGGCGTAATCGACTCGTTGAAGATTCTGTCCCGCTGTCACCGACCGAAGTATGTGAGTTCTACGACGTTTAAATATAAAAGCCCTCTTAATTGAGGGCTTATTTTTTTACGGCAAAAGGCGGCCACATTGACCGCCCCGACCTGCAAATAAACTACATATAGAATTAGTGGTTGAGACTCGCCGCAGCTATCTCATCGGAATCGTTCACGCATGAACTTCATCCCCTACTTTTTACATATACACTATATCATACTTCCGTTGTACCATTCAGTACCATTTTGTATCATCTTTATTCGCCGTTTTTGTTTTGTTCTCTGGCGACTTGTAGATTCATAATCTCGCATGTCAATATCTTGAAAATATTAGAACCGTGTTTTATTCCTTCTCTCGTTACATCAAATGATATTTTTACCTCATTATTATCAAGCATTGATAATTCCGCTATCTGCGTGAAGTATACAATTCCTTCTTTTTCTCCACAGTGGAAAATCAAGCGAATGTCCTTTTGAGAGTAAAAATTGATATTCACTAACGATACATAAAAATTATCCTTGCCGATTGTATACCATTTGTATTTAAATTGTTTATTGTTTTCCATAATCCATTGTTTTATGGCTGTCATAACGTCTCCGAACTCACTCTTAATTGATAATTCCATATCATACCCTTCTTTCTTTTCGGTATATAAGATTAAAATGTTTTACCGCCTGTTTATGCAGCCTGAACGTCTGTACGTGTGACATGTTTATACCGTCTTCTACATCGCTCCAACTCTTACAGTAGACATATCGCAGTTGCAGTATTCGCCGCTCGTAAACGTTAATTAACGAGTTAATAAGCGTTTCGGCTTTTTCCCGTTCATCTATAAGCGTGTCCCATTCCGTATATGTTTTGCTGATTAACTCGTCAAGTCGGATAATCTTATCGCTTATATCCGATGAGCTTGTTCCGCTTATCCTGTCCTTACTATAATCAATTGCTTGTAGTGTGCATATATCTTTACGCAGCTGCTCAATGCGATCTTCTTTTATTCTTAACCGCACATTTAAACTTCGTACATACTCAAGATACTCCCGCCCGTTCATTCTACCTCCTCGTAATCAATTAAAAACCAATCCTCACCAAGTGTATCCAACTCCCCGTCCGCGGTTTTTATAACATAATCTCCCTTCATTACCGCACATCTGCCGAACCGAGTAGCTATCCCTAATGTTTGCACGTATTCAATAGTTTTCTCTTCCTTTTCTTCGTCGTATCCTCGTACTATTGTGTGATAAATACTCCCGTTAGCATTCAATGCCTTTAATATCTCGTCTTTGTTTTCTCCCGTGAATTGAATCGCTTCTACTATGTCAGGCTCACGTTTCTTGTACTTCTTCAACGTCATGTCTCGGTCTCCTTCCCGTAACCGCCGTAATATACGCGTCTTCCCCTTCTTGACTTCTACACTCTCTGCATATGGCTTCATTGTTACACTTCTTCACCCTTTGCCCGTATTCGTCGTATATCCAGTGCCATGCAGATTCACGGAACAGCGGACGGCCGCAAAACGCACACCGTGACGCTGATTCTCGCGGCTTATTATTCTTCTCCGCTGTCTTGCCTAGGATTACAATGCGCGGAGCTTGGTAGTGTCGCCGTTTATTTCGTCGTGCCATTCTTCCGCTCCCTTCTCGCTTTCCGTCGCAATCGCTGTAGCTCGTCGTAATCAATCCAACCTGTACTACTGTATTTGTTCGACTTTGCTATCCACTCTAAACGAATTTCGGGATATTTATATGCGAATAGTTTTCTTTTTAGTTTTGCGTCTTCCATTGCGAACCCTTTAACATCAACTACGGTTGTTTTTTTCTCGTCGCTCCAGTACTCAAAATCCGCAATGTACTTTATCGCTCTGTATTTTTTCCCGTGACATTCTATCGGCTCTTGCAATGTGTAGACGGGGTGACACCGCAATCGGTATATTTTTTTGTCCTTCTCAAGGTTTTTCAAGTACTCGTAATACTCCGCTTCTGTCTTACTGTCGAATACTATCCCGTCTATTACTGTCTTTTTGCCCTTCATTATCTTTTCCTCTCGTATTCGTATAGTATGCCGTTCCTATCTGCGTTTATTTGTAAAAATACGCTATGGAAAGACGCTCCATTTCGCTTTTTACCTTGTTCATCGTAATAGTTAATTCGCTTTGTCGGAACATATACGAAAATGTTCGTGTTCATGTAGAGTTTATGCCTTTGTACGCCGCCTAAACAGTCAAGCGGTAGGATTAATGTACACTTCCTTCCAGTCGCTATACAGCGTTCTATTACATCATTTTTTGTGCTAAACGGCGGATTTGTGTAGATACAGTCGAACGGAATACGGTTCTCTCTCTTTCTCTCTAAAAAGTCAGTAATACCGTAAATAACTTTGTGTCCACGTTCTTTTAGTACTTTCACAAATTGACTTTTCTCGCTGTCAAACGGGCAAAGTACCACATCATTATTGTTACACGGGAACACGTCTAACATAGATTCTACGGCAGACCTCGATGTATACCATTCGTCACTTATGTTATTCATTGCTTTTATTTTGTTCATCGGTTACTCCATTCTACGTATATCATAATCAGAATCATGCTCGTTACTAAGAGCATTACCGACTTGCACGCATAGCCGATTAACTCAAGTCCGTTCATGCTTATCTCCTTTAGTTTTAATCGTTCGCTTTAATATTTTTAGTGCTTCTTGCACGTCACTCTCGGAAGTTGTAATAGTGTCTTCATACCAAAAACTTCTCTCGCCATACTTAATTACATATTCCAGCAGAGTTATCGCTTCTTCTATTGCCATTCGTTCAGCCTTATTCATGCTTATCTCCTTCCGTTTTATTTTCAAAGACTTCGTAATTGTCTCCTTTGTCGATAAATACATATACTTTTTGCTTCACGTTTTTCCCGATATCAATGGTTATCTTGTTACGGAAGATCCATTTTTTAATTAAATCAGGGAATACACCCGTCACCAAATACACTAACAATATAATTCCCGTGATTCGTCCGACTTCGTATAAATCCATGTTTTTATCCTTTCACAAATACAATCCAAAGCACACATCAAGAATTTTCATCGGCTTCCACCGGTTCCCACTCTTCAAACATTTCTTCACGGGAAAATATACTCAACTCCCCGTCCTCATCAACGTTTAAAAAGTCCCCTTTTTTCAATATTAAGTCAAAGGGCTTTTCAGTATAAATCTCTATAAACGGCGACTCATGATTAGATATAAACTCCCATCCGTATTTATCATATTCACAATAGTCGTTTATAGTTTCAAGAACGTCTGTAATTTCTTTGTGGTCTCCTGTAAATTCGTAAACAGTAATTATAGTCGGTCTATGTACAAAAGTTCTCTTCATGTTTTTATCCTTTCTCAACTATGTTCCTAATTTCATCTATATCAATAACAATTTCGCAGCGGCAAGAGGATGATTGCCGTTTTATTTCTTCTTTAATTACTTGAAGTGCCGCTTCCGCCTTCTTATCATTTCTGAACGAAACATCAAGGCTGCCTTCATCGAGAATTATCTGAACAAGATTCCCTACCGTATACATTTCACATGTTCGCGTTAATTCTATATTCCCCTGAGCAATTATAATCATAATTATTGTTCCCTCGCTTCCTCTTCCGCAATCATTCGTAAATACTCCGCCGCCTTGGCAATGTCCGTTGCAGGTGTATCCTTACGTGTATATCTATACAAATATTTGATAACATTCCCTTCACAATATCGCTTATATCCTTCAGCCCCTAACAACTGCCGTATAACGTCTTTGCATTCGACTCCTCGCCAGTTGTAATGCGTCGGTTTGTGAATCTCGTCGGCATCTTCAATCTGTCCGTTAATCGGATTCCGTAGATTCGTTTCAGTTAATCCGAACTCTTTCATCATGTCTTCAACGAGTTCCAAAATTTCGTCGCGTTCGTTTTTGTTGTCCATTTTCGCTTACTCCTTTTTCTTCGTATTTTGACTTCTAACGAGTTTTAGAGTCTTGTACGAAACTTTTACCATCAGTCACTTTAAAACTCGCCAGAAGTGCCAAATTTTTAATTTATTCGATATTAGAAGGGAATTTCTTCATCGACTTCCGTGCCTAATCCGTTAAAACCCGAACTGTTTTCATCTTTCTTCTTGAACGGGAATATCGCTGTTCCCGCTCCTGTCGCGACTACGTTAGAAGAGTATCGGGTTTCTCCGTTCTTCTCGTACTTTGTTGTCTGAAAACGCCCGACTACCCAAACCCGTGTGCCTTTCGTCCACTCGTTCATACCTTCGGCTAGTGCGTCAAAGGCTACGAACGGCACAAAGTCCGCTACGTCTTTCCACTCACTACCGTCCTTTACTCGTCGGTTGCATGCTACGCTTCCACGGGCTACCGCCATGCCCGACTTCGTAAAGCTGATTTCTATGTCTCGTGCTAAATTTCCTTCCAGTTGTACTGTGTTCATAATTAATTCTCCTGTTCTTCGCTCAAATCCCTTAATTAAAACGGGTGCCGTCCATTTCGTGTGTGTCGTATAACTCGCTCTTTGTCTTTCAAGGTTCGGAACGCTTCATCAATATCTGTCTTGTCGATAAATCGCCGTGTACCCTCGCCATTAGGCTGTATAGGGTATGCGTCGATAACACGTAAGGTTTCTAGAAGCGTCAATTCGCCCATGCCCGTATACTCCATGGCTTCTTTCATTGTCATGTACCGCTTTTCTGTGTTTTTCATGCCTATTCTCCTTCCTTCGGCAGTTTCTCAATTCGGCTTAAGTGTTCGGCTACTTCATCGGCCGTTAAATATCCGATGAAGTCGTTTGTTATCGGTGTGCTGTAGCAAAATACCCCGTTTTTCAGTACTGCTAATTGATAAAGCCCGTCTTCATACCCCTTGCTGCATTTGTTCTGAACTACACTTGCTCCGTACCCGTTCGGAAACTCGTATATATGGTACATTGAGTTGCCGTGTTCCTTATCAATAGTTATAACTTCTCTTTCCGGCTCGTAGTTGCCGAATTTTATGTATGACATTTGCTTTTTCTCCTCTCAACTCAACCATAAATTGAATTAACTCAACTTCTTCACAAGGTTCCCCGTCAACTGCTTTAACTTCTCATTATTCGGGCTTATCCCCAACACGGTATTATCTCGGTTATCCTTCTGCCGTTGTGCTGCCAGTTGATACGCCCGTCTGAACTGTGACCGCAGCGTATTCATGCCCTCAATTGTAGTCATACAAATGTCTTGCCAACCGATATTGTTGACGGCTGTTGTTATGGCTTCATGGCTAAACTTCGGTTTCCTGTAATACCCAACGGACTGTATCGCTTTAACTACTTCGCCCCAGGCTTCTGACTCATCCGGTGCAGCCGTTCCGCTTATTGTGCCTTTAATTCCGTACGCCGTTTCTCTTATCTCTGCGATTGAAGGCAAAAACTTGTTTGTCATAATCAGCTTTTTTACTGCCACTTCCAAAATTTGAGGCGGTATGTCCGATAACATCATGACGTATAACCTCAATCGCTCTTCTTCTAACGCCCCTTTATATGCTAGTTGTAAAGGTGCTATAGCCTTCGTTATGTCCGATTTGTTCATTCTGTCGCTCCTCTTCTTCATATTCGGCTATAAGCCTGTTTACTGCGTCTATCCCCTCTTGCCGTTCTTGCTCTGCTCGGCTTAAAGGTGATCGCCTATTGTTCTTCACTTCCGGTTGATTAAGGTATCCCTCAAACTTCGTGCCGAACAGCGTTTCAGGTCTCAAATATTGAGCCATATCCGTTCCTTGCCATTCTTTGGCTTTTTTAGTGATGACGGTTTGAAAATCATCGACGGTAAAGCCTTCTGCAAGCCGTGCGGCAATTAGCCTACGGGTCTTGTCTGTTGAAGCCTTGTACTTACTCCCAGTAGTTGAGTTGAGAAAGGATATAATGTTTTCCGTATCTCTATCTCTGTCTTTATCTCTATCTTTATTTCTGTCTTTATCTCTATCTCTTTCTCTAACTCTATCTATATCTCTATCTCTGGTGGACATTTGTCGGACATTTGTCGGACATTTGTCCGCAATGCCTCTTCTATTGGCTCTCTTACTGTCTCCGTCGCTACTGCCGTTGCCGATAAAGTTCTGAATATCGAGCATATATATTGCCCCGTTGTCGAGAACTTCGATTAACCCCAAGTCTTTAAAAACAGTCAATGCCTGTTTAACTGTTCCAACCTGATGACCCGTAATCGTTGCGAGTATTTCAGCGTTATACGGAATGCGTTCGTTGAGCATTAAGCACCCGTTATTTTTTAGTGACCGTAAGTACAGCTTGAGTAAGATATTGCCGTATAGGTAGCCGTCTTTCATTGACTCCATTACCTTCATTTCATCAGAGTCGAAGAAGCTATCTTTTAGCCGTATGTAGTAATATTTCTTGTTGTCACTCAGTAGACTCACCCCCTTTTAATCTGTCGATATACGACTGAAAAAACGCCCTATACTCCTTCGCTTTCGCTCCGTGTGCCTTGTCGTTGTGACACTCACGGCAAAGGCAAACAAGGTTATCAAGAGTGCTTTTGCCGCCTTGGCTGCGGAATACGATATGATGAACATCGCACCCGTACCGACCGCAGATTACGCAGCAGTTGCCGTCTCTCTTAATCGCTTGTCGCTTCGTCTTGCGGAACAATTCGCGGTCTTGTTTAGTGTTCTTATTCATGTTGTTAACGCCCTTTCCACGCTCCAACCTCTCTTGAGTCTGTAGAGTAAAGTATTTGCCTTAATCCCTACAGAATCAGCCCACTGTTGAAGCGTTGCCCGTTTGCCCTGGAACGTAATGTAGTGGTTCGTCCTCTTGTTATTTGCTTGAGCCTTCCATGTCACCCATCGGCAATTACTCGGCGTGTAATCTCCGTCCGTGTCGATACGGTCGATTGTGAGCGTTTCACCGTATCCGTGAGCCATCGCCCAGTCGTAAAACTTCATGAAATCGTTCCACTCGTCGCATACCCTTATACCCCGTTTCCCGTAAAGCTTGTAATCAGGGTTATTCTTGCGGTTGCAACGGGATTTTAAACCGCTCCATATGTTGTACAGTCGGGTATGTCGGTGTCCGTGTTCTTTATACGTTCCGTACTGATTGACTATCATCGGTATGCCCCCAGTCGTTTATGAGTGATTGCATGTATTCAGGCGGTTCAAGGTGTATTCCTAGTTGGCTGCACTCATCGCAAAGGCAGTCAATGAGCCTTGCCATCTCTGCGGTGTCGTAAGTGCTTGACCCGTGATAAGCGGCTAAGACTCTGTACCCTTTCGCCTTTCGTGCCTCTCCCAAATCCTCAGTAATCCACCCAATACCATGAGCCGCCCATATCGCCTTGAATCGCTCTACCGCTTCTACCCTTACAGGTATCGGCGTAAAGTGTCCGCAGTCCTTAATTGCCTTGCGGTACACGTCTTCACGGCTTGAATACTGACCATCGCGGCTTAAATGCTCCGCGATTCTTTGACACAAGACCCAACAAAAGGCGTTAGCGTTTAGGCTCCGCTTTTTGCATACTTTTTTAATCTCAACTGTATATTCTTCCGTCGGTAGAATCTTGCTTAATTCGTTGTCCTTCGGAGACGGAATGAATAACCCGACTCCGAAAGACTTAATTACCTGTATCCCCTTTGCTTGCCACTTCATGACTCAATCCACTTTTTGAAGCCTTTGTAGACTTCGGCCAATTGCTCAACCGTCAACCTGTCAAGGCTTTCAGCCTTCATTGTGTCTTTGAGCCAGTCGGCAAACGGTTGTTCCGCTTTATGCTTCTTGACTAGTTCGGCAATGGCTTCTATGCCCTTCTGTCGGCGGTCGTCTGTTGATTGCGGGCGATCCGTTTTCGTTCCAAGGCGATACCGTTCTTTGCCCTTGTCGTCGCAAATCGTGAGGCGGGTAAACGCTTGCTTCTCTCTGTCATACTGGATATCAGTTACATGGAAGCGGTCGTATTTGCTGACCTTCCCAGATATCCAGATGAACGGCGAATCATAGAGTTCTCTCCCAATCCCCCAAGCAAACCCCGCACGTTTAAATGCGTCGGACGCTTGCCCCTTCTCCGCTTCGGCGTTGCTTTCGGTGCCAACGTCCTGTTTGCTTACCCATTGAGATTTATTTTCGTCCCATACTGATATGGTGCAGAACAAATTACCATTAACAACCTCGTGATGACGTTGCCAGTTCATCGAGCCGTACACCTCGTCGAGAATACGCATATCTACCCTTGCGGTCTTGTACAGCAAAAGGGCTGCTCCTTCATTCGTTATCTTCTTTATGCGGCACTCAACATCATTAGCCGTCAATAACGGTATTTCTTTCATCTTCTTCACCGCCTTATTTAATTGTCATGTTCTGCCGTTCTATTAACTCCGCACCGCTCACGGTTTTGCCGTTCTTCAACGCCTTGCTTATTCCCGTCTTATCAACCTTCGGCGGTTGCGGTACGAGGAACGTCGGCGGGATTGCTTTTTCGTCTAAGACGTTCACAGCGGACGATTTACGCCACGTTATAGCGAAGTCCGTGCCTGTCACCTTTTCGCCGTTCAAGACGCTTGCGAGGTATCCGCTTAACTGTTCGGCTTTACGCTTTGCCGCGTCCTTACGGGCTTTAAACGCCTTTTCTTCCGCGTCCAAGGCGGTTACGTCGCTTTTCAGGTTCTTAATCCACAACGCTATATTGCGGATTTTTTCGCTCCGTTCTAATTCCAGTTGCTCCAAGGCTTCGAGGTCGATAACCTCGCCTGTTTCCGTGTTTATAGTTGTGCCGTCATCTACCGTAATGCAGTTTAATAAGTCTTGATTTATTTCATATAAGGTTGCCATTATTTATCCTCTCCTTTAATCAAAAATCCGATAACGTCGGCTTCTACCCGTATATTGATAAGGTCGTCGCCAAGGTCGCAAATAATCCATTTCCATGTTTCTGTCAAATCTCGTGTGCTGAGTCTATCTCCGCCAAGTTTGCTTGCGATTGTTTTTATGACTTCCAACCGCCTTAATATTTCTTTTTCGTTTTCCATGTGCTATACTCCTTATAGGTCATTTACCTTGAGTCGTGATGGTTGCCGCCGTCACGGCTCTTTTTCTTTATAAAACTGCGGCGAAAATAATCATGCCGCCGATAAACAGCCACAACACCGCTGTTTCTTTCCATTCCGTTACCTCGCTTTCTTCTTCCACGAAACGGATCGCCTTTTCTTCCGTCAGCCCGTGACGGCTGTTGACCCATGCGGGCGGCTGTATTAATTCGTTATTCATCATTTTTCGTCTCCTTTTCGTATCTGAAAAAAATCAACTCTACATCGTTTAAGGTGCGAAAACATTCTTCCAATTTCGCGGTTGCTTTTGCACGCATTCCATAGCTCGTGTTGTACCGCTCTGTGTCATTTTTAAGCTTCCATACCTCGCACATAATGTCGTCTAACCGATTAAGAAAACTATCCATTTTTGCCATTTTTGACTTCTCCTCTCTAAATCTCATTACTGATTACAAGCAAGTCGCTTGTAATCTTCCTGATTTGGCTTCTAAGCCATTCGTTCTCATCTTGTAGCCGTTCACATTCAGCCCTAAGCCTTCGACACTCTGTAGCTGAATATTCAGCTCTGAGCGTTGCGAACGCTTCAACTTCTTCCCGTGAGAACCGCAGCCCAGGAACTTCCAAAGCGTGAAGTTTACCTTCGTTCCGCATGGCATAAACTGCATTAACGGAAATCTGGAAGAAGTCAGCGACTTCTTTCGCCGTCATTACGGCGTTTCCTGTTATGATTTTAATATTCTCCTTTTGTTTCATTTTAGGTAACTTCATTGGTAAAAAAAATATCCCAAGGATTTTTAAGTCCCAGAATTATGGCAATTTTCTCAATTTGGTTGGTATTAAACCGCCCGTTTTTGAGTCTTGCCCGAAAAGCCCTATCGCTAATACCGATAGCGTCCGCAACTTGTTTTTGCGTCATTCCTTTCGCTACAATTTCGCCTTTGAGCCTATTTACGTTTATCACAATTGTCATCTCCTTTCCTATAAGGTAACTAAATTGTAACATTTGTTTCCTTCTTTGTAAAGTAATATAGGAAACTTTTTTATGCATTTATGTAATAATTGTTGTCTGATAGGTTTGTTGGTGGTATATTATTGGCACAACAGTTATGCGTAAAGAGGTGAATAAAATGACTGACACAAATCGTTGGGGCAAAGAAATAACAGACCTCCAACAAGGACTTGCAAAGCGATTAAAGGACGCTCGCGAAGCGGCCGGGCTTACTCTTGAAGATGTTGGGAAAATAATCGGCGTAAGTAAGGTAACCGTATTAAGGTATGAACGGGCAGATATTGCCGTGCCTAGCGATAGGCTTGAACGCCTAGCCACATTATACCGTGTTTCACCCGCCTATCTTATGGGGTGGGATAATCCCGACAGCGGCTATTATATCGACGCTCAAGCAGCTGAATATGCGGAAGAATTGCGGACAAACAAAGATTTGCGAGTGTTGTTCAGTGCAAGCCGCGACCTTTCAAAAGAACAAATGAAAGAAACGTATGACTATATAAAATATCTAAAATCGAAGGAAACACACAATGACGATTAATATAATTTTCGCACCTGTACCGAATACCAAAGCAGCAGTAACAGAAAATGATGACGGTAGCTATTCTATTGTTGTGAGTAAGTCGCTAAGTCGCGAACAGGCACAGAAAGAAATCATGCATGAGTTGGGTCATATTGTTTCTGATGATTTCGGCAAGGATGTACAGGCGAATTTAATAGAAGAGATGATCCGAAGAAGTGGCATTGTTTCTGACATAAGCGGGATTGAATTTTATTGCCAAGTCGTGTGAGGTGATGACATGTTAAAAGAATTTAAGGATTTTTATAGCGGGTCTATTTTACCGTTATATTTGGCGGCATTCATCATTGGTTTTTTGGTTTCTGCACTAGTCAAAGACGGCGGAAAAACTGGTTTTTTCATTGCAGGCGTTGGGCTTTGGGTCGGATATATTCCGATTAAGCTGATAACCAATCACGAATTAAAGAAGTTTATAGAACAGGTTGAGGACAATGCAAAGTAATATAACGACTCGCAAAAAAGACAACGCATATCAGGTCATAGTATCGTATAAAGACGGTCGAAAATGGCGGCAAAAATCAAAACAGGGGTTCCGAACACAACGAGAAGCAAAAGAGTACGGGCAGCAGATAATAGAAGCCTTAAAAACGCAAATAACGCCAATTGACGAGAACCTAAAGGATATAACGCTCGGCGAATTTACGTCATTATACTTGCGAGAAAAGGCAAGCCTTACGCATAATACGCATATCATGTATAAGACCGCACTTAATTATTTCCGCGAGTTGGCAAATGTGCCGCTTCGTAAAATATCGCATATAGACGTTTCCAAGGCGTTGGAAGGGACAACCAAAGCCCCCGCAACAATTAATTCGCACCTTCGAGCATTAACCGCAATTGTGAATTACGCGGTATCCCCGTATCATATCATTGCGACAAACCCGTTTAGGTCGATTCCCAGAAGGAAATTAGACGATAAAAAAATCGCCGTCTTTACGGACGACGAAATAAAAATATTATTCGATAATGTGAAAGAACGATACCGCATGATGATCGCCATATCTTATTATACTGGCTGCCGTCTTGGTGAAGTGCTTGCCTTGACATGGCAAGATATCGACCTCGATAAAAGAACGCTGAGCGTTAACAAGCAACTAAATAAGATAGGGTCTAAAAAGTGTGGAGTTAAGCCGCCGAAGTCTGCAAACGGATACAGGACGATACCAATCCCCCCGGTATTGTGTAACATGTTGGCAGAATATAAGAGCCGTAGTCAAACGCCGACGCTGTTCCCTCAGCGATACAGTGCATACCCTTCGGAAGTTATCGGTAAGTACGTTCACGGTAAGACGTTCCACGACCTTCGGCATACATACGCAACCAAATTATTAGCTAACGGAGTCGATATAAAGACGGTAGCGAGTTTACTCGGCGACGAAGTCAGCACAGTTATTAAAGTCTACATTCACTATTCCGATGATATGAGAATGAAAGCCGCCGAAGATGTGGCTAAAATTTTTTCAAATTAATTTTTGACGATTTTATTAACGATTCTAAATAAAACGGCTTAATATCGCTTGTTTTAGCTATTTTATATATTACGGCATATTATACCATAATCCGGCCTTCTCTGAACCCGCTCTTTTCTCGAAGTTCTAAGGCATTTTAAAAACGATGGCTTTTAATAAAATACTCATGCAAAGAGGGTCTGCAATTTTAAACTGCAGACCCTCTTTTATGTTGTACTTCCACCGCCCCTATAAAGCGCCGTTCTTCTTCAAAAAGTCTTCTACTTCTCCTTCCGTTTTAGGTGCAATCAGCATGTCGCTGTATTTTCCCTGATTATAAACGAAGAGAGCCGGAATATATTCAATGCTCCTTGCTTGGGCCAACTCGGGGCTTTCATCCGTGTCAATCGCTACAAATGCCACCTTGCCCGCTAATTTTTCGGATAAGCCGTTAAGTACCGGCAAAAGAGCTTGGCAATGGGGGCACCATTCAGCACTAAAATCCAATAACACGGGAACGTTTGAGTTTTCTACAACTTCTTTATAGTTTGTACTGTTTACTTTCGTTATCATATTACAATCTCCTTCAATACAATAATAGACTGGCCGACTGGCCGTTAGGATTATTATAGCACAAACCATACCTTTTTTGTACACCATTTATACGGAATTCCCACAAATCCACTTACGTATGCATTGGGAATATACAATTATATCAAATCACTATCGTTAATTTCGCCCCTGTTCTTATTACTATATACAATATATAGTATATTTAATGTGACATTGCCTCTTTTGGCCGCCTTTTGTACTATCTTTCACTTGTCTTTTCAGCGCGGTAGTATATAATATAGCTGATATATATAGTTAATGTAACATATATATGTATTTTCAGAAGGAGGTTCACTTAATATGAACGGCTTGTTTCTAGTCATTATTTCAGCATTAGTCTTTGTATTGGCATACCGTTTCTACGGTGCATTCATTGCAACTAAAGTGCTTGCAGTAAACCAATATAAAGTAACTCCTGCATTCCGTTTTGAAGACGGTCATGACTACGTACCGACAAACAAATACGTTGTTTTCGGTCATCACTTCGCAGCCATTGCCGGTGCCGGTCCTTTGGTCGGTCCTGTCATTGCTGCTCAGTTCGGGTACTTACCCGGCGCATTGTGGATTCTTATCGGCGGCGTTTTAGCCGGTAGTGTTCATGACATGGTTATTCTTTTTGCATCTATGCGTTATGACGGTAAATCCATTGCCGAAATTGCTAAACACCAAATGGGCGGCAGTATCGGTTTGGTAACGTCTCTTGCCGTACTCTTCCTTAACATCCTGGCTATGGCAGGTATGGCCGTTGTTATCGTTAACGCGTTGCATGACAGCCCTTGGGGTACGTTTACTATCGGTATGACGATTCCTATCGCTGTATTTATCGGTATTTACATGCATTATTTACGTCCCGGTAAAATCCGTGAAGGTACGGTTATCGGTGTCGTTCTTACCTTACTCGCCGTTGTCCTCGGCCCGTCTGTAGCTGCCAGCCCCACTTTGGCGCCTCTCTTTACAATCAGTGCTCACGGCATTGGCGTATCACTCATTATCTACGGCTTTGTCGCTGCCGCAATGCCGGTTTGGATATTACTGGCTCCGCGTGACTACTTGTCTACGTACATGAAAATCGGTACTATCGGTGCTTTGGCTCTCGGCATTATCATCGTTATGCCGACCATCCAAATGCCGGCTGTAACACAGTTTGTTTCCGGCGGCGGCCCTGTTATTACGGGTCCTGTTATTCCGTACATCTTTATTACCATCGCTTGCGGTGCTATTTCCGGATTCCACTGCATGATCAGTACAGGTACGACACCGAAGATGCTCATGAACGAACGTTCCATCCTGCCTGTCGGCTACGGTGCTATGCTTACGGAATGTTTTGTCGGCATGATGGCATTAATCGCGGCAACAAGCTTAATTCCTAACGACTACTTTGCAATCAACTCGACAGCAGAACACTTTGCAGCACTCAACATGCCTGTAGTTGATTTGCCTCAGCTCAGCCATATGGTCGGTGAAGACGTTGCTCATCGTCCGGGCGGTGCCGTTTCCTTGGCAGTCGGCATGGCATTCATCTTCTCCAGCATTCCCGGTCTTGATCACCTCATGAACTACTGGTATCACTTCTGTATCATGTTCGAAGCATTGTTCATTATGACAATCCTCGATGCCGGTACTCGTGTCGGTCGTTACATGTTGCAAGAACTTATCGGTCGCGTAGTTCCGAAGTTTGCCGACCCTCACTGGCTCCCCGGTGCATTGATTGCATCCGCTCTCATCTCCGGTGCTTGGGGCTACATTGTGCTTCAAGGTAACTTATCCACCATTTGGCCTATCTTCGGTGTATCGAACCAGTTGCTGGCTATCATTACCCTTGCCGTATCTTCTGTTGTTATCTGCAGCATGGGTAAGGCACGCTACCTCTGGGTAACGATTATCCCTTGGGTATTCCTCACGGTTGTTATCTTCTATGCAGACTTCCTGAACATGTTTGAAATCTACTTACCGAAGGGTGAATGGTTGCTCTTTAGCGTATCTGCAATCATGGCTGTCTTCGTTATTATCATCAGTATTGCTTCGATTCGTAAATGTATCTACCTCGCTAAGACAGTTCCGGCAAGCTATGATACTACAGAAACTGTAGAAGCTATCGAACTCAAACGTTTGAAGGAAATGGAAAACAGCGATCCCGCTGCTAAACACTTTGATGAAGAAACGGTAGAAGTACACTAATTCGTTATACGACTACCTTGCATCTGAAAGAGGTCGACCTTATACTAAGGTCGACCTCTTCTTTTATGAAGAAACATGAAAACCAACTAACAAGGATAGGTAAGACTATGGAAGATTCTCAGACCTTAATTTGTAATGATTGCCCCCGAAATTGTAATATGGCACGTTCCCTCTACGCAAATGCCGTGCCGCTGAAAACAGGGTTTTGCCGTAAAGCCTTTCAACCTACTGTGGCCAGAGCCGCACTGCATCATTGGGAAGAACCGTGCATTAGCGGCACAAACGGATCGGGTGCCGTTTTTTTCGGAGGGTGCAACTTACAATGCGTTTTTTGTCAAAATGCGGAAATCAGTCATCAAGATTCAGGCATTGCCGTAACCCCTGAAATCCTAAAAAAGATCTATACCGATCTCATCTCTCAAGGAGCACATAATATCAATCTGGTCACACCGACTCATTACATACGAGCCGTAACCGAAAGTCTGGATACCCACTTGTCGGTTCCGGTGATCTATAATTGTGGCGGTTATGAAAAGATTGAAACCATACGTCTTTTAAAAGACAAAATTCAAATTTGGCTACCCGACTTAAAGTATCTGGACGAGGCTGTAGCCACTCGCTATGGTGCCGCTTCCGACTATCCCCGGGTAGCTACAAGAGCTATCAAAGAAATGTACGAACAAACCGGACCCTTTGAGATGGATGACCGGGGATTGTTGACGCGTGGCATTATTATTCGGCACCTTATTTTGCCGGGAAACACGGAAAACTCAAAACGAGTCATAGATTGGGTGGAAAACAACTTTTCAGAAGGCCAGGTCCTATTCAGCCTTATGCGCCAGTACACACCGCACGGTAAGGCTCATGAGTATCCGGAAATCGCTCATCCGTTGACAACTGCCGAATACAAACAAGTAGAGCAATACTTGTTTTCAACGGCCATTGAAGATGGCTTTGTACAGGAAGAAGAAAGTGCCGACAGTCGCTTCATTCCGAAGTTTGACGGCACAGGCGTCCCTGCAAAATAAAAGGCAGCCCACACAGTCATACTGCAAGGGCTACCTTTTTTATCCGTCAATATCAAAAATTTTTCCGGGGTTCAAAATTAAATCCGGATCCCAAGCCTTTTTCAGAGCCTTCATTAATTCAAGCTCCACAGGATTCGTATACGTTAACATAAAGTCCTTTCTGACAGTTCCTATACCGTGCTCTCCTGAAATCTTACCACCTTTGGCATAGACGGCGGTATAAGCTTCTTTTTCATATTCTGCCAGACGTCGTTCCCATTCTGCATCAGTCAGTCCGTTTCTTAAAATATCCAAATGAATATTGCCGTCTCCCGCATGACTTACGCCGCGAAAACACAACCCCGTACGTTCACCGATATTCTGCAATTCCTGAAGAAGCTCTGCAATACAATCCGGAGGGACAACAAAGTCTTCCATAGCGACAGGCCCTTCTGCCCCGGAGGCTTCGGAAAAAATTTTTCGTGCCCTCCAAATTTTATCGGCATCGGCCATAAAAACCTCTGTGGCCCCGCAGGTCCGGCATATTTCATCAACTTGCATACAAATATCGTCAGCCTCATCTTCATTACGGCAATCTATCTGAATGATCATATAATTACCCTTTTCAGACGCCACTTGTCGCTCTCCTGTAAAACGCTCTACGGCACGTATCGATTCATTATCCATAAATTCCAGACACGTTGTCTCTATCCGATTTTTAGGTAAGACGGTTACCAGTGACAACGCCTCCTGTGCCGATGAAAAAACAGACAGTATATGGACGCTTACAGGGGGCAAGGGAACCAGCCGGACAGTAACTTCCGTAATAATTCCCAAAGTCCCTTCAGCTCCGATAACAACTTTTTCTAAAGCATATCCGGTAGAGGACTTTTTCAGGCGACCGCCCAATTCGACAATCTCCCCTTTAGGCGTTACCATTTTAACAGCATAAACCTGATCTCGTGTCGTCCCGTACTTTACGGCACGATTGCCGCCGGCATTGGTAGCCGCATTACCGCCTATAAAGCAACTGTCACCGCTACAGGGGTCCCCGGCATAAAGAAGTCCCTTTGCAGCGGCCATTCTCTGCAAATCCGCTGTAATAACCCCTGCTTCGACACGTGCATACAGGCACTCGTCATTAATTTCCAAAACGGCATTCATGCGTTCTGTCGACAATATAATGCCTCCATACTGATTAGCCACAGCCCCGCCTTCAAGACCTGTTCCGGCACCGCGGGGAATGACGGCTATATGGTATTTGACAGCCAGTTGCATCACAGCGGCTACCTCGTCTGTCGTGGCCGGTAATACCACGGCTTCGGGCAATCTATAAGCTTTACGCTCCGCCCCCTCATCTTGACCGTATAAAACAAGTCTGTCCTTTTCCGTCAGCACATACTTATTCCCTACAATAGCGACCAAGTCCTTAATTATATTCTCATTCACAACCGTATAAGTCTGCATAATTTTCCCCCTTTATTACATTGACACACGGCCTGAGCCTATGCTAGAATCACTGACACTGTAAATTAATTGAAACGAGGCGATTCATATGTTAAGACCCCTTATCGGAATTAGCGGCGATTGTTTTGACACCCGCCCGGAGCCCCTTCGTTCAGGTGTTAACGAGGCCTATATCCGTTCAGTTACCGATGCCGGCGGTACACCCTTTATCCTCCCGTATACGGATGATACGGAAGCTGTGGAAAATATGATATCTCATTTAGACGGACTGCTTTTATCAGGGGGGCAAGATATCTATCCTCCCCGCTACGGTGAAGACGTATTACCGAAATGCGGACCCCTAAATCCCGGAAGTGATCGCTTTGATTTTCTGCTCCTTGAATCGGCAGAAAAGAGAAAGCTACCGATTCTGGCAATTTGCCGCGGCCTACAAGTTGTGAACGTCTTCCACGGCGGTACCTTATATCAAGATATCTCCTATATGCCCGAAGAATCCGTTGCCCATAATTTAAAAGGAAATCGGGATCTTCCGGCACATACCATAATGATTGAAGCCCACTCCCGATTACAAGACATTTTAAAAAAGACAGAATGGTCTGTCAATTCGCTACATCATCAAGCCGTAAAAGAGGTCGGCAAAGGTCTGATCGTAACGGCCCGAGCCAAAGACGGTGTAGTAGAAGCTTTGGAGTTGCAAGACTATCCTTATTTACAAGCCTATCAATTTCATCCTGAAGAAATGTATGCCTCCAACTACTTCGCCAAACAACTCTTTTATGATTTCATAAAAGAGTCTGCTAAATATATGATCAGTCCTCTTAAATAACAGAAAAGCCATGGATTTTTCCATGGCTTTTTCTTATGAAAGGAAGACCGCTCGGATAAAGGGAGCTACGTGAGGAGCATAAAGACCTTCTACAAAGCCGAAGACCAGAAGGCCGATAACTGAGCCTACCAGTGCCCCGTTAATGCGAATCCACGCCAAATCTTCACCAACTTTATTTTCCAAGAATTCGTTGAATTTACGCTTATCAAACCCCGACAATACTTCACGTACGGCGACACCGATAAGAGAGTGTTCGTGTTCGAGCACCACTTCAACACAGCGACGAATCTGATCATCGAGCCATTGCTTGATTTCCGGATGTTCATTGCAGTAGTCCAAATAATTCATAAACTCACTTTCCAACAAATCCTGCAACTTTTCCTTACCTATAGGACCTGTGGCAAAATAGCTCTGACTGGTTTTATAGGTGGCCTTAAACCATTTTTCAATGGGTAGAGAATCAACAAATCTATCTTGCCAACTCTGTACCGTATACGTAAGCTGCCCGTTCATGGAGTACAGGCGCATTTCCAGTTTTCGACATAACCACTGCCGTTTAACAGGGTCCGCTTTTTCCCAACTCGTAAGCCAAGCCAACAGGCCGCTTTGTACATCAGCGGCTATCTTGCTCATATCGACCATACCCGTAAAGCGATTAAGCATAACAATAACATGAGGTGTCGTCTTCGATTCGTTCAGCCATTCCTTTAACGATTGTTCTAAAATTTTTCTGAATCCGTCCGTAGCGACACCTTCTTTTAATAAGCCGATTCCATCATCCAATAAGTGACTCTGCTCGTCTTCTAACAGGGCTATGAATCGATCCTGCACGATAGTTAATAAAGGTTGCCGTTTCAAATAGTCGCGAATATGGCGGATAATCGTTTCCTGCGTATCTTCTTTACCGGTATATGTATAAATCTGTTTAGCCCCTTCATACAGAAGGTTACGAAACCGTTCTCTACCTTCAGTCGTATCCAACCACTTATTAAAAGTTTCGACAAAGGAGATTTTATACAATTTTTCACGCCACATATGAGGCTGTAAAAGCTTTTCCGACACAATTTGTGTCATGCCGTCTATAATTTGATTGCGATGTGTATGCACCAATTCCGTGTGCCACGGAAAGCCGAGAGGCTTTTCAAATAAAGCCGTAACGGCAAACCAGTCGGCAATACTGCCGATTAAAGCCGATTGAAAGACAAACAGGGCCAACTTTATGCCAAGTGTCACTTCATGGGTACACCAATACCAGAAAACACCGAAAAAGCAGATGAAAGACAAGGCCAAAATCAAATCCGCCCGTTGACGATAATTCATACTATTGGCCTCCCTTCACAATGAACATTCCGATATAAATAAGCGTTCCCAAAGCAGCCCCTACCAGAGAGCCGTTAATACGTATCATCTGCAAATCATACCAAACACCGGATTCTAACTGCTTTGCCAAAACACCGGTATCATACTTGAGAATTTCTTCTTCCGCCGTCTTACCGAACCATTCCTGCACTCGCTTCAGCTCTCTCGCCGCTAAAGCCAGAATATAGCGATTTAACTGATCTACCTGGTCAGGGCTTGATTTCCACGACTCCAACCGTTCAATAGCATATGAAGCGGCTGAATAGCAGACCCGACTCTGACGATCTTCATCCAGTACATAACGCTGCCAAGCTTCCTTCATATCCGGTCGAGAAATTAAATGCCTGTAAAACCGAATCTTATATGCCTCAATACGTTCTTGCCATTCCTGATTGTGTTCTAACCGATCGGCTTGCTTCCAAATAAAGCTTACAACCGCTTCTCGCTCAGGCGTACCTTTTACCTTCACTTGTGCCAATTTTTCTCTTAGCTTGCGTTGCAAAACCGTAGCTACGTTTTCGGGACTGAATACATCACTGGCCAGTGCCGCTTTGACAACAAGAGCATAGACAAAGTTCCGTTTTTCATATTGATGTAATGATTCTTTATAAATATCTCCGATATATGCATGTAAAGTCTTGCTTTCAGTCAACTGCTCGCCCGTGAGAACAACAAAATCCACAAAAGCATCTCCCGCTTCACCCGAAAGACCGGCCTTAACGGCCTTGGACATCATGGGCGCAATATGAATCCGTTCAATAGCCCCTTCTCCATAGCGAGAAAATGCTTCGACAATGGCTCGTAAATCAACGGTATACAAGAAGGTGTTCAGCACTTGTCCCAAAACGCGTTCAGCCGACTGAAATCCTTCTTTTGTATGTAAATAAGTTAAACTGGCTTCCAATACAGGATGATTTTTCAGCACCGAATACATATTAGAAACCGTCAAAATCTCGCTGACAATCATATGTCGGGCCGTTTCAGCAATACGCGTCTTACTGCGAGGAATCAGAGCTGTCTTGAAGGAAATGCCCAAAGGCTTACGAAACAAGGCCGTAACAGCATACCAATCGGCAAGGCCGCCGATAAGAGCCGCTCCGCTCAAATGAGAAAGCAATCCACCCCAAAAGAAATCTTCCATAGGAAATGAAATGAGAAAACAAAGTGCCGCCCCCATCAATATATAATCAGCAATATGCGTGCGTCGCCGACGTATCTCTTCTGCCATAATATCCTCCTCACATATGCCTGCCTATCCACAAGTGCCTACCACTGACGGCTGTCTCCGTCTTTTTGCGGTATCCACAAGGGCGTACTCCCGTACTTCTCGGTAAATTCCGCCGACGGGTCCCACACGGCCCCGAAATAATGCATAGGTATCAAGCATAAGTCTACTTTTACTTGATTTAAAAAGGCTGAAACACCCCATTCACGAGTACGGCCCAAGCGTGCGTCTACAGGAAAAAAGGCCAAATCCGTTTCACCGATATCCAGTCGACTCATTTCCCGTGCAAACAGTTTATCCGCTTCTCGTCTGTCAGCTTCAGTATCTCCGTCCCAATGCCAGTGATTCAAATCTCCGGCATGAAAAATTCGTAACCCGTCCGTTTCTACATAAAAGGAGCCTCCTTCGTCGGTAGAGCCGAACTCATGCACATATACATTATCTTCACGCCACTCTTCATAAGGCCTCAGAACGACTGTTTTTTTGTCCTTCCACGCCGATAACGGTACGGTTGCATCCGTAATACGTCGAGCCGTCACATCCGAAAAATTGACTATATACGGATTGAAGTGATCGGCATGACTATGGCTGACAAAAAACCAAAAAGGCTTTTCCCCTGCCTGTAATCTCGGCAATACCTTTTCCGGATCCTTATAATAATCAAAAATCAGTACCTTCGTATCCGTTTCGACTGCAAAACCGCTATGGTTCAAATAATACACTTTCACAAAAGTCATTAATTCCTCCGGCATCAAAATAGTACCTGCTACTATCACTATATTATAACAATCAGAATGTAAAGACTCAACACCTATGCCCATTCCGGTACATGAGAGTTTGTCGACGTTTCTCGTTGGGAATATATCTAAAAACACCCCTCCCGAAAAAAGCTTCGGAAATTTTTATTTATAAAAATACAGTCTGAACCAATACCATATAGCACAAGGTACCGACAAACATGCTGATAAGAAAGTTTTTCTTATATAAATGAACCCCAACGGTTACAATCAGTGCCAGCCCTTCAGGAATCCCGTTTGGCCAAGTCATAAGACTGACGTCCTTCAACGCATAAACGACCAACATCCCCATAACGGCGGCCGGCAACACCTCTCCTAAATACGTAACGACATCAGGCAACTTCCCGTCCCGTTTATGGGCAAAAAGTAAAAAGGGCGAGAACCGTGTAACCCAGGTACCGAAAGCCACTATAAAGATTGTCCACATCATCTGTTCACTAGTCATCATGAGCAATCCCCCCTAAGCGGTAACGTAGTAAAAACACAAAAAGTATACCCGCCATAGCCGGTATCAGAAAGGAAGCGGGACCGCATATGAATAGGGCTACCAAGGTAATAGCCAGCCCCATGATACCGCATTTTGCCGATTTGGAGCGGCACAGATCCAAAAAAAGAACAACAAACATAGCTGTCAACACAAATCCAATCCCCTTAAGCGGCAAAAAGGTCAGTGTACTTCCGGCTATAGAACCGATTAAAACACCCATAAACCAATATGCCTGATTCAGCAATGTAACCCAAAAATAAAACCAACCTTCATCAATATTTTCAGGGACCTCCGTAGTTACATTAACAGCAAAGCTTTCATCACACATCCCATAAATGAGGTACGGTGTTTTCCAACCTTTTCCCCTATACTTACCGAGCATCGTGATCGCATAAAATAAATGCCTACCATTTACCATAAGCGCCATAATAAAGGCTCCCACGGGATCAAATGGTTGAAATAACAGCGTCACTGTAATAAATTCCATAGACCCGGCAAAAATAAGCAAACACATAATAAGGGGGTACCCTAAAGGTAGCCCCTGTGAAACGGTAAATAACCCGTACGTAAGGCCAATAAATAAAAAACCGGCAGCAATAGGCACTGTTAGTGGAAAAGCAAATCGTAATGCCCGTAAAACAGTTTGTGACAACATGATTGTCTCCTTCCATTACTTTATAAGGTATAACGTACATCAAAAATCAGGCTAAATCAATAGATATACAAACTACCATAGCATAGGCAAAAATCATAAATATACTGTGCTTATGAAAATATATTTTGTTCTTGACAATTCTTATAACGACGTATAGAATTACAATTAATTTCACAAGTACATGCAATGACCGAAACAAGTACACATATGTACGGGTCACACAGAGAGTATCGGCCACCGGCTGAAAACCGATACAGCAGCCCACTTATGTCGAATGCCTTCGGGAGCAGGATTATCGAACAACAGTAGATAGTCCCGTATGACTGACGTTACAAGTCCTTGAGTGGTAATCAATATATGGTTACAATCAGAGTGGAACCGCGGATTCGACGTCTCTGTGAGACGACGGGTCTTTTTTTATACCCTTTTATCAGGAGGTTGTACTACGTGTTTTCAAGATTACGTAAAGATATTCAAGTAATCAAAGATCGAGATCCGGCTGCTAAAAACGTGGCGGAAATCTTGCTTTGTTACGCCGGTCTGCACGCAATTTGGGCACACAGACTCTCTCACTTTTTTTACCGTCACGGTTATTTTGTTACGGCTCGCCTTATTTCCAACATAGCCCGCTTCTTTACAGGCATCGAAATCCATCCCGGTGCCCGCATCGGCGAAGGACTTTTCATCGATCACGGTACAGGCATTGTCATTGGAGAAACAACTATTATCGGCAATAATGTATCACTCTACCAGGGGGTTACCCTCGGCGGCACAGGTAAGGAAAAGGGGAAACGGCACCCGACCATAGAAGACGGTGTGGTCGTTGCCAGCGGAGCCAAGGTTCTCGGTTCTTTTACCGTCGGAGAAGGCTCAAAAATAGGTGCCGGCTCGGTCGTCTTAAGAGAGGTTCCGCCATATTCGACAGTCGTCGGCATTCCGGGGCATATCGTTTCACAGCGGGGCAAGCGAATTCGCCGGGTACTTACGGAACAGGATATTGACTTGGATCATACCAGTCTTCCCGATCCGTTGGAAGAAGAAATTGCCGAGCTGAAGCAACAAGTGTGCTTTTTACAAAAGCGCCTGAATGATTTGGACTCATGGAACTCCAACGTTCGTCATAATACGGCACATCACCAATAGTGCCGATCGTATTGCAAGGGGGGAAGCGATAACTATGGAACAACTATTTGAAAAATTTATTCTCTGTAAGCGATGTTGTCGCCTCATAGGCAGAGAATAATTAACTATATTTCGCTAAGATATAAAAGGAGACATTTATCATGACAAAAATAGCTACTTCTACATTAGATTTAATCGGACGTACACCCTTACTCGAACCGCAACGTTATAACAAACAAACTCAAAGCCTTGCCAGAATTCTTGTTAAAGCCGAAGCTTTTAACCCGGCGGGCTCCGTAAAAGACCGTATTGCCAAGGGCATGGTTGAAGCGGCTGAAAAAGAAGGTCTGCTAAAAGAAGGCTCCGTAATCATTGAACCGACTAGTGGTAACACGGGTATCGGTTTAGCAGCCGTCGCAGCGGCTAAGGGCTACCGCATCATTTTGACCATGCCGGAAACCATGTCGGCCGAACGCCGTAAACTCATGTCCGCTTACGGCGCCGAAATCGTACTTACGCCCGGTTCTACAGGAATGCAGGGGGCTGTCGATAAGGCCGCAGAATTGGCAAAAGAAATTCCCGGCTCCTTTATTCCCGGCCAGTTTACCAATCCCGTAAATCCTCAGGTTCATTTTGAAACAACAGGTCCGGAAATTTATGAAGATACTGACGGAAAGGTAGATATCTTCATTGCCGGTGTCGGTACAGGCGGTACCTTATCAGGTACCGGTAAGTACTTAAAGAGCAAAAATCCCGCCGTCAAAGTCGTTGCCGTCGAACCGACCGGTTCGCCTCTACTTTCCGAAGGCCATGCCGGCCCTCATAAGATTCAAGGTATCGGTGCCAACTTCATTCCCGATACCTTAGATACAAAAATTTATGACGAAATAGTTACGGTCGACAATGATGCGGCTTTCAAAACGGCTCAAGCATTTATTAAAGCGGAAGGCTTCCTCATCGGTATTTCCGGCGGGGCAGCCGTATATGCTGCAACCGAATTGGCAAAACGCCCGGAAAATGCCGGTAAAACCATCGTCGTTGTTTTACCCGACAGTGGAGATCGTTATCTCTCCACCCCCGGTTTTATTGAAGAATAAGCACCATAAAACGAACAGGTACCTTCAAAGAAGGTACCTGTTTTTATATTCTCACGTGCGCGCTTTATTATCAGTCTGATCCATTTCCTGTTCCAACAGCCGGCCGGTAGGTGATAAAAGTCTGGCTTTCTTACTTCTCGGCCATTTCTTAATACGAGCTTCCCAATGCATAGCTTCATGTTTATCTGTAAAGGCCTTTTGCCACACCAGTTCAACAGGGCGGCGGGAAGCCGTATACTTAGCTCCCTTGCCGCTGTTATGAGTAGCAATCCTTCGTACTGTGTCCGTCGTATATCCCGTATAAAAGGTTCCATCGGCACACCGAAGCATATACGTATAATATAGCATTAGAGACTGTCCGTAATTACAACGGATTCCAAAACAACATCTTGTACCGGACGATCCGCACCGGATGTCTTTACACGGCTGATTTTTTCAACTACATCATAATTCTCTACGACCTTACCGAAAATAGAATGGTGATTTTGCAACCACGGGGTAGGAACTACCGTAATAAAGAATTGTGAGCTTCCCGTATTCGGACCCGCATTGGCCATCGCCAAGATGCCCGGCTCCGCAAACGTAAGGCCGGGAGCGAATTCGTCAGGAATCATTTCATCGGAGCCGCCGAATCCCGTTCCTTCAGGATCGCCACCTTGAATCATAAAGTCTTTAATAATACGATGGAAAATTGTCCCGTCATAAAATTTTTTGTCTGCCAATTTTTTAAAGTTACCCACCGTAATCGGAGCTTTATCGGCGAAAAGTTCTACTGTAAAGTCTCCTTCGTTAGTTTTAAATTTTGCATACAATGTTTTTTCCATTATAAAAATCCTCCTGAAATATTATCTGTTACGGTAAAAACAAGATGGGATTAGTCGGGGATCCGTTTACCCGTACTTCATAATGGACATGCGGCCCCGTGCTGTTTCCCGTACTGCCGGCCAGAGCGATAATATCACCCGTCTTTACTTCCTGCCCTTCTACGACAAGAAGCATAGAGTTGTGTCCGTACCGAGTAACAATTCCGTTACCATGGTCGATTTCAACCAGATTGCCGTAGCCTGAAACCCAGCCGGCAACCCTAACCTTCCCTGATGCCGTAGCCCGCACAGGCGTACCGTATTCAACACCGATATCGATGCCTTCGTGGAAGGAACTTGCCCCTGCCATAGGGCTTGTCCGATATCCGTACTGGGACGTAATCGTTCCGTTTACAGGCCAAATAGAGGGATACGTAGATGCGCTATACTTACTTGTCGACTGCTGCATATGAATAACTTGCTGTCCTGCCGTATCGCCAAGTACTGTTTTTAGCGTAATAAAGCTGATAATTCGGGCATTACTCTTTGTTTCCAAACGGGAGGCAGCGTGCAGTAATTCATTATATCCGGCATGTGATAAATCTTCGCTTTTCTTTTTTTGGCCTACTACGCTGCCCTCACCTTTTGGGGATTCACCGGCGCCGGCGCCTTTAACCATCTGGCGGAGCTCTTGATCCAAAGAGTCCATTTTATCCATTTTTTCTTCCAGTGATGTAGTCTTATCTCTTAACAGTTCTAACTGCTGTTGATGCAGTTCTTCCTGTTCTCGCATAGTCGTATATGATACAAGCCCGAAAACAAAGGCTATAAGAAGCACGGCCCCTACAATAACAACTATGAGAGCCGTTATTTTATATTTCCTGTATCGTTCAGGCGAAAGAACTACCGGCTCTTCCGGAGCTTCCAGCGCCTTCATACTACGCAATTTCATTTTGAGCCCGCAAGACTTTGCGGTTTCAATGAGCTGTACCACCTTATCCTTAGCGTCCAAAAAATCGCCTTCCTATCCCTTTTGTACCGGACTGACCGTTCCGGTATAACGTAATGCATCGGCAAGGCTTTCTTTTTCTTCCTCACTCATGCTGTATAGACACTTACCGTCAATAATAGGCTTTGCAAAAATACGCGACTCATTTCGACCATATACACTCGACAAGCAGAATCCGTCATTCTTGCCGTCTAAAATAGTAAAAGCAAAACTCAGATTGTTGCCTATATTATCAAAAGCATTATATTTAACAAAGCCGATTTTACGAAAGCATTGATTTTGCATGGATAAGATATCCTTCTGCGTACTGTGCATTAAGTCCAGAGACCCTCTCAACTCCTGTAGTTCCGCAACATCTGCATGCAATTTCGCCTCCAGGCTTTGTCCTATCTCATCTTGCATAAAAAAAGTGTACTTTTTCTGTAATTTCACAAGGCGATAATTTAAAAGACCGATGTAGATGAGTAAGAGCAACAAAAGTACGATAACAGCTCCGCCGCCTGCCCATAAAAAGATTTCCGTATCCAATCCTTCAAACATAAGCTCTTTCCTCCCTATATCAAAAAACAGGTCCTGCAACAGACCCGTCTTACGTACGTTATACCGTAAAAGAGAGGCCGTCTTGCATTGTTTCCTGTGTATTGGTTTCTGTTAAAAGAGACATTAATCGCTCAAATTCCGCTTCCGAAGCAAAGGAAATTTCGATTTT
>ERZ773046.119-NODE-119-length-53578-cov-53.351363_pt1 | contig 53578 bp, 72 predicted proteins | sample MGYA00580634_ERZ773046 | MGnify/ENA primary metagenome ERZ773046 (study PRJEB29015, sample SAMEA2738127) | human oral metagenome | biome: human oral; feature: human-associated habitat; material: saliva | place: China | collected 2159 ... | reverse complement strand
TGCGAAGAATATGCTTAAATCATCTTGAATAGGAAATTTAACATAATATAAATTAATTTCCTTTTTCCTATTCTTCTACAAATTCCGCTGTTTTGTTCCTATGCAAAATAAATTGTATTCTGATGATAACCATCAAGGTTAAGTGTACTCAAAATTTAAGTATTTATCAAGCTCCTATCGAAAAATTTGCAACTTATTTTTTGATTATAACACTAAGTTCGAATATCTCTCTTTTGGTATCAAATTGGATAAAGATAGATGTTCAAATTTTTCAAATTACAAAATCATTGGCCAAATTCCGTATTTATGGAATTTATATCCTATTTATCTTCAAACAAATATCCATTTTCGACAATTCGTTCCTATTTGGATAAATTAAAGATATATGGTCATATATTGAGATCCTATGGCTATACAGAAAATTCTTGTGAATCGGTTTTAAATGACCAAAGAGTTTTTAAAAAAACGCTCCTTCAATATCATCGTTTACTTTGTATAAATGATAAAAAGAAGAGAGTTGTGTCTTCTCTAAATCTATTCATAGCAAGTTGGCATAGTTTTCGAAAGTGGTTTTGCTTTTCTCGAAATCTACATGCGCCGTCTGAAAGAATCCGGTATTTTAAAAGACCGGATAGCATGCCCAATTTAATCTCACTAACCCCTTTTTCCAGTTATGTCCCTGAGGATGATAAAGATTTGGAGCACTTAAAAAAGTGGTGCATTTTAGATCTCATATGCCATGCAGGTCTAAGGAACTGTGAATTATCAAAGTTACAGATTCGAAATTTTGTCCCAAGTGAAAAAGCAATCTACCTTGATAAAAGATTTAAAAGACCAAGAATCATACACTTAGACCAAAAAAGTACGATGTACCTTAATAAGTATATAGAATTATTGGTTTTAAATTTCGACTTAAAATCGAAATTAAATCCTAAGTTCCCTTTATTTACAAAAAAAAATGGGACAGCTGTTACAGAAAGTGGGATTACCAAAATTATATCCAGACTGACCTCTAAACTTACAGGTCACGCTGTAACACCTAGGACTTTAAGAAATTCCTGTCTGTATAATTATTTGATCGAATCCGGAGACGTTCGAGCCGTTCAAATCCTGATGGGGTATAAAAATGTATCCTCCATTCTTAAATTCAGATTATATGACATTAATCTTTTTCGCAATGAACTTAAAAAGGCACCACATAGGTTCCACTGGAATCCTAAAGATACTTTTTAAGATATTTGGCCTGCATGAAAATCATCCAAATTGCCGCTATTAAAGGCAAAGAGAGCAAGTAGGGCGAAATTGATATAGGAATACACATATAAATCATGCACCCCAACCAAATAATTCCTGTTCTCCAGTATTTTGCCCGGTGATAAATTCCGGCACTCTCCCGTGAGGCATTTTCCTGTCTGATAGCTCTCATTACTAACCCATCTATCAAAACCGGGATTGCAAAGACTGCCGCAATACCTACAAACAATGCCAAGTTTCCTAAACGTAAGGATATAACCTTCAATGTAGCATCAAATTGTTGTAGGTATTTCATGCGGGGAGCTAAGTAATTTTTGAATTTATAGCCGAAATCGGCCTCTGACTTAGCTTTCAGAGACTCATTGACTAATGTCAGGTCAAAAAATACGGTTTTCAGCCCCTTGTAACTTAGTCTGGCAATTTGCAGATTAATAGTATCGCCAACCTCTTTAGTTGGGAACGCATCATGGCCAACAGACTCAGACCATTTGATTTCATCTTCCAAGAGATTACCGGTGCCAAAATAATTTTGTGTCAACATCGAACTACCAAAGATAAGCAGCACAATTAAGAATAAGGTATAAGCAGCTTTAAACGGAAGGAATAAGAACTTTAAAGGCAATGAGTTCATGTACCATGCGCTTGTATTAGACGGCATAACTACTTCCCTCCGTAAATGCGTTTTCTTCAGCTGAAGGCTGGCTTAGTCTGTAAACTTCGCGCATCTCAGCCGCCATTTCTCCAATATGTGCAGGGATTTTCTCCTGCTTGTCTTTTTTGGGTAAAGGAAGCCGTATTTTATATAACTGGCCACCTTCAATAAGAGCGAAAGCTTGACCCTTTGGTAATTGGGTTAAATCAGCCGGCGTTAACATAGGAACTGTCTCAGCACCAATCCTGTCTTCGTTTCCACTGCTGAAATCTTCATGACTATCCGGATAAGCAACATCTCCAGCCCTTGATACCAATGTGCTGGTCATAATTTTGACTTCCGGTAACTGATTGGTCAGCATCTCTGCTGTTTCGACGGTTTTCACCCTAAGCATAATCATCGTATTCAAGTTGCCACCAATTTGACCTGCTTTAGCCGGGGAGCCAATTTTGGCTTCAACGTCTTTCCATGTTTGTGTATAAACCGTCACTTGATAGCCGGCACCACCGGCCTTATTCAATAACGGAATAAATTCGTCACCGATTAATTCATTAAATTCGTCTGCATGAATTGAGACTTTTCTTTTCTGAGTTTTTCCACTCTGTCCAACCCCATGGCCAAATTTATAGATCTGACCTGCAAGAGAGGTTAAGTCAGCAAACATCGCATTACCTACGGCTGCTGCTACTTCGGCATCAGATAGGGAATCCAATCCAATATAGACAACAGCATTCGATTCCATGACTTTGCGCCAGTCCATAATGATCCTTGGATCTGACAAATCCTCTGTATCCGGGCTGATAAGCTTGGCAACTTCGCCAGTCGTCAGTTTTTCCAGCAATGGATACAGAGAGCTGACTAGCTTTTCAAAATAGGATCTGTCATTGGACAAAATACCACCCAATGCGTCAATAAGAGGTTCGTTGTGCTTTTTGGCTTTCAAGAAAGAACCGAGCTTCATTGTGTCCAAGTTACGCCCTGTCTTGACTGCGCTTTTTGCTTCCGACTCCGGCATATCAAAATTGTCGAAGTCTTTCTCCCAATCAGGGTGGTGCTTATCCAATATCTTTTTAAAGTAATCCCCCGCAAGTTCATCTACATTTGCAGCAGACTTATAGATATTTTCATAGCTTGGTTTAATAGATAAACCTTCCATGGTTTTCGTTAAAACGTTTACGAAACGCCATACAAAATCTCGGAAAGCAGCAGACTGACCTTCAGAGGGTAGTTGGTTTGCAATCCTTGTCGCCACCTCAGTAATACGACCATAATCCCCGATAGGGTTGTACCGACAACTGTACTCGGGGAAACCCAAATGGAACATATAAAATGGCCTGTTTGATTTTTGTGATTCGACATACATTCTAGTCATCAGATCAGCATCACCCTTTGGGTCAAATGCGATTGTTACATCACCCCGCCGAATATCTTGAACAATCATGGTTTCGCACAGTCGGGTTTTACCAACGCGGGTTGTGCCCAATACAACCTTGTGGCCAACGCGCTCCCCTAAATCTTCCCAGATATCATCTTCATCAATTTCAATACCATGTAATTCAGGAGAACCTCCGACAGGAGGTAAAGGAGCAACCGGGTTCCACCATGCTGATTTTCGAGTTATGCGGGAAATCCAGTCTGTACCCATTGTCTCAATCTCATGTTTTCTTGCTGCCTTATAGAGTTTTGAGGGGTTACGAAGTCCGTCATTTTCAGGCTGGCGAACCATAAAAAGACGTTGGGTATGAGTTTGCGTCCATCTAAATCCTTTCCCAAGAAAAAGTGCTTTATCAGAAGAAGGAATTTCATCAGCGGTAAGAGCATAATAGGGCAACTTCCGAATATTTTTACGGAAACGCATAATGCGTAATGCTGATAACGCGCGTTTGACTGAAACCACCGAAAAAATGGCTAAACTGCCATAAGCAATTACCGGTGGTACAGGCAAATGTGCTACTGAAACCGCTGTGGTGGAGTATGCGGCTACACTAATCCATTCATAGGGTGATCGATAAACGTTTTCAGGGAAGTGGGCACTCATTTTTGTTCCATTACTAATAAGTCGGATTCATCCAATTTAATATCGGTATTATTCTGAGGTCTTGAACCTGGCTGTATGATATGTTTGATATTATGTTCAGGGATAAGGTAGCAATAGAAGAGTCTGCGATTGCTACCATTTGTAGTTAGAACTCTATGCAAAGAGCTTTTTTTCGTCCTTGCATGTAACCTCAAAGCCTCAAAGCCTTTTTGAGTAAGAGGGCCTAGGCTTTCCGTATCAGATTTATTGAACACGCCGCCGGCGTAATCTCGAAAGACGGCTGGCGTAACCAACAGCATCCCCTGTTCAATAAAGTGGACTGTTGCACCACTTCTATTGACAGCTATGCTGCCGTCTCCTAAACCATCTGCCAGCCATCGTAAAAACTGCATGCCACGGTCCCTGGCCTCCATATGTTTGGCTTTGACTGAATCCTCGACTATTTCGGTTGACTCTGTTTCTGATTGCTTTTTCAAATTACGTTCAGAAACTAAGGCTTCGAGTTCGGCCATATTCTTTGCACCGCTTGCAAGGCTATCTAAACCTTGAGAGTCATCCATGACTTGAACTGGGCGTGGACTAGATGTAGGTTCTTTTAGTCTTAGCTGCTCCAGTTCACGCATACCATTTTGTGCTGATTCAGATTCAGGCAATGAAACTGCTTCAGTATCAATTTGATGAGTTGCTGTTTCAGTTGTTTTAATCTGTCCATGTTCTGATTCAAGATCAGCTGTTTTCTCAACAGGTTTACGATCGTCTGCGAAAAGGTCGGCAAGTTTTTTGCGACCTGCTTTTGTACCCGATTTAATTGTTTTTGGAGTTTTATCTGTCTCAGTTTCTTTCACCTCAGTGTGAGGTTTGGCTACTGTCTCAGTTTCAACTTCCACGCTTACATTTTCTTGAATCAGACTAACAGCATTTACCGCTGTCTCAGCTTCTGAATTGGTTGGTTCTGTTTGTTCTGAATCAGGTTCTATCAGGTTAAAGTTTACGATTAGGTTATCTATTGAGCTGTAATTCTGTGTATTCGGGTTTTCTGCTTTTTCTACCTCACAGGATCTATTTTTCTCTGGAGCAGGTGTGTTCTTACTGTTGTCAAAAGCAGAGTTCACTGTCTCAGTTTGTTTTTTTTCGGGTAGGGAAGGCTGTTCTGTTATTTCTGGTTGAATAGACAGAAAATCCATTTTGTCTTTGGTGTTGGCTGACTTAACTTCAATATCTTGTGCATGATTAGATGTTTTATCCTCCGAAGCTACAACATCTGCTATTTCTTTTTTAGTGGCAACTTCAGAAAGATTGCCTAAGAACTCCGCCGGATAATCTCCATCCGGATACAAGGTTTTGGCATTGAAACAAAGTACACTGAATACATTGCGAACCTTTTCTCCGTCCATGCGGGTAAACTCAATCTCTATATGGGTAATTGCCCTGTGAGGATCGTTTTCCGGCGGAATGACGGCACGGTACTCAAATAATGTGTCAAATATCCTTTGGTTATCAGTTGGAAATGACCCTGCAGCAGGATGTTGATTTTTTCTCAAATACTGCCGGATGTAGTCAGGTACATTTTTTGACATCAAATAGATACGATCACCCTTGCGGAACAGGTCACCACCGGCAGTCGTTGCGATGCTGAAATGGACCCCTCTGTCGGATAACATTTCCTTCAATGTTTCCATAATCGTTTCAATAAATGGTTTACGCTTGGCAGTTGAGAAGCGTTGACGGCTACCACTTCGTAAATCCCGTGAAACCGAAGTCATATCAGCATTTTTTATTAACTGCTCAAGAGGACTACCATCCTTTTTCCCACTCAGATAATTTCTCAAGGTAATCATTAAATTTGGATCTGTTGTGGCAAGCCATTGTCTGACATGCGAAGGAACCAAAGCTTGAAAGAATGTCCAAGCAATTTCAGCATGTGTGCTGTAAGCAGACTTTGCATCAGGAAATTCGACACGATAATAAAGCTTACCGCTTTCAGCCATTGAACCTGCATCAGGCAACCATAACAATTTTTCTAGGCTGGTAGCCGAATCAAACAGCTCAACTTGAAATCCAGTCACAGTTTTACCAACGTCATGGAGTAGGGCTGCACACATGATTCCATAACGCCAGGCCGCTGTTTTCTTCGCTATTTCTTCTGTTTTGGCATTAGGCGGCCATGATTGAGATGTGGATGCGACTAGGGCCAGTGCAGCTACATCGAGTGTATGGCGAACTAAACCACCATCACCCGCATGGTGATGAGACTCACTGGCGGGAAGCCTTTGAACAAAGGCTATATATTTTTCCAAAAAAGGAAGGGCATCCTTGCTCCAGTTTTCATCCGACAGCCCTAAATTCATCTTAATACCGGATATTTGAGGGCTTAAGTCGAGCACCTGAATCAGTTCGTGCGCTTTTAAAATGCGAAACCGGTCATTGACTATGTTCTGATCGCGATGGGAACCCTCATCATTATGTGATGCGGGTTCAGCACTTTTTTTCGTATTTATCAGGTATAGCATTGAGCCACCGATAAGCATTAGTGAGGATGCTAATGTGATGAGGCTTGTTTTCATGATGCTTTAAGCAAAGATTTTAGCCACATGCTGACTTCTTCTTTTTTGGCATGTGGTATATCAGCAATCAATTGATTGGGTAAGGTAGTATGTCTAATACAAAATTCACCGAAACTTTCTTTTAGCGAATTCCAGTATTCTGAACCGTATTGAGCCATGAGAAATAAGATTTCAAAGTCATCGGCCAATGCGTTTGCAAAAACCGTGTCATTAATTTCTTGCGGCAATGGCTCTAAAAGTTTCTCCAACTTCTCGATAAGAAAGGTTGCCGTATTTTCATCGTCATCGAGAGTCATCATTTCCAGATAACCGGTAGCACGCTGCATCCAGAACAACAATACGCAAGACCAGTTTTTATCGATATTTGTAAAGCGATTTACGACACCAAGGAGCTTAGAAAGATCTGTTTCATTCATTTTGATTAAAAAGTCAGAGTTATTAAACCATTCATATAATCAAAAAAAGTTACTATGTCAAAAATCAAAGTAAAAAAGGTTATTTTAATTAGAATTGTCACAGAACATAATTTATAGAGTATAATAATGCCCCTTTTAATAAACAAAGACCTGCATTTGATATGCAGGTCTTTGTTTTACCTTTAACTTTTATCCTTTTCCCTTAAACCTTTTCCTTTAACCATTAAGGCTGTTGCTTTACCGTTACAGCTTTTAAAAAAGGCCGGCTGCGATTTTTTTAGCAGACGGCCTTTTGGCTTTTGGATAAGAGCCTTTACCCTTGTAGCATTCCTTTTAATATCAATAGGTTGCCGTAGGGTAGTTTCTATTTTTTTAAGCGTAATTTTTAATTATATCACAATTATTTTATAAAAAAATATTTCTAAATAATTTAGTTAATTTCTTTTGATTTAACAAAACTTGTCGATTCTAGGTAAAAATCAGTGCCTACATACAACGACAGTAAAGACATGAGATTAAGGGCCATACTTTTACAGTTCGTCGTACCAGGTGTTTTGGTACTCGCATCTATAAGAGCAGATGCTTTTTGTTATCGGGAAGCCGGCAACAAATATGGTATCGATCCCGATATGTTGGAATCGATCGCATTAACAGAAAGCTCTTTCAGACCGAATATTGAAAGTCATACAGCCGATATTGGCTTGATGGGTATCAACCGTTCATGGCTACCCGTACTTCACAAAAAATTCGGTTTAACAGAAGCAGATGTATGGAATCCATGCACAAATGTACACATTGGTGCATGGATATTGGCAAATAGTTATCGTCAACATGGCAAATCTTGGGAGGCGGTTGGTGCTTATAACGCTGCATGTACCAAACTTAAAGGTCGGGCATGCTACCGCGCAAGAATGACGTACGCAAATAAGGTATATCAAAATTGGAAACGATTAAAAACACACTCTTCGTAGCTTCCACAATGATTCTGACAGCCTGTGCCGCCCCAAAACAAGACGTGGTCGAGCTGCCTCAAGACGCAACTTATACAGTGGAACAAAATCAACTGGGCGAATTTGTCTTTTGCCGTAATGAAGAGTGTTCAGGATTTGAACGCAAAGTTTTGGCGGAACAACCGGTTTATGCTCAAACAGAAACCAATTTTCAGCAAGATGAGATCAGAGTGTTTTTCAATTTAGGTAGTTCACACCTCGGTGCGGAGGGCGTGAAAACGCTCAAACGTGTTCTGCCTAAATTGAAAAATACTCAGACGGTTTATTTACGCGGATGGGCTGACAGTATCGGAGGCCGAAATACTGCAATTAATAGACGTTTGGCTAAACAACGGGCAGCAGTGATCGGCAAATGGCTAAGGAAACATAATGTCTCCGCAAAAATTCGGACTGCCAGTTCCCCTGCCTGCTGCAATAGTGATGACACACGAACTGTTGTAATCACTTGGTAAAGAATGATCGGACGCAAAAGCTTGGCGATACAAGCTCTATATATGAGGTTCTTTATGAATATCAAACAAACTAAAGTAGCAAAATACGCAGCCGTGATTGCATTGGCTTTGACCGCTAACTTGGCAATGGCCGCTACAACCGGCGCTGAATTTAAAGGCTTGGCCGACATGGTATCAGGCTGGTCTGAAGGCTATCTGGGTATGGCTTTGGGCTTGACTGCATTCTTGATCGGTTTGGCCGTAGGTCTGATGAAACAAACCATCATGCCATGTATCGTCGGCTTGGGTGTTGGCCTGGCTGCAACATTGGGCCCGGGCATCATTAAAGGTATGTTCACCTTGATTGTTTAATCAAACCGAAAAAGGGAAGTGATGAGAGATTTTCGTGTTCCAGTATCGATAGACGATCCCAAAAAAGCATTTATTTGGGACTTGGACGTATTTATCTTATTTATGTCCGGATTCGGTATAGGTATTGTCTCTCGTCACTTTTTCATTTCCATGTCGCTTAGTCTTTTTATCGCATGGAGATGGGGGAAGCTGAAGTCGGGCAAACATCAATGGTTCTTTTTGCATGTTCTTTATTGGTACCTACCCATTAATGAAAAAAACAAACGGATACCTGAAACAAATAAACGGGAGTTTCTAAATTGAAGACTGAGTATATGTTGAGTGAATTAGCGGTAAGAACCGGCATCAAGGTCTTTTTTTGGATAGTTTTGGGCATGTCTATAACTGCCAATCTATTTTTGTCTGCGACGGTACTCTTCAAAGGTACTGTTGTTCAAACAACGCTGACTCCTCCGGAAATCCGGCGTTCAATGACTGTCTCAAACATCGCTTTTTCAAAAGAATATCTTGAAGAAATGGCTCCCTATACAGCCTATCTTCTCTTAAATGTAACCCCTAAAACAGTTGATTATCAAAACAGCCAATTATTAAAAATCGTTGCTCCTGATTATAAAGATGCCTTGGAAAAGGAACTGTCTTTAAATGCCTTATGGGTTAAGAAAAATAATGTCAGCACCACTTTTAGCGCGACAGAAGCAACGGCAGACACTTCAGACAATACAGTTTCCATTCGTGGCGTTTTTGAAGTTAAACGCAACAATACGGTAGTAGAGCAAAAAGACCGCGAGCTACTCATTTCTTTCAAAAATAATTATGGAACGCTGCAATTACTATCGATTAAAGAAGTTCAAAAGCGCGTAACTAAAGCAGAACCTGTTAATCAGGAAGAACCCGAAGTTAAAACCGAAGATGTAGAAATCAGTAGAACGGCAACAGAATTTAAAGGCGGTAATTGATATGTGTTCACCATTAAAAAAAATTGTCTTTACTGCCTTATTGGTAGCTGGACCCATCACTAGTTTTGCCGAGCAACGTGTGGCTGCAACAGAAAATACTCCACACGTCGTATCTGTCAGCAAACGCAATCTTAGTCGGATTGCCATCGACGGCGGTCGAATTTCCTCATGGAAATTTATGGAAGGTGATCTTGAGCTTCAGAAAGATACGACAACCGGTCAACTGTTTGTTCGCAGTTTGACCTCAAATCCTACAAATCTTTTTGTTGTAAGCGAGGAGGGTAAGACCTACTTGCTGGTTCTTAAGCCTACATCGAAACAGGGCGACAACATCGTAATCGATGTGGCAGGTGCGAATCGTCATGAAGCAGCAGTATTGGCTGCGAAAAGCGGTCCTATGCCTGTGACTATGAATAGCACCGAATATGTGCGAGCCATCAAAAAAATGATGGCCTCCATGATGAGTGGCACTAGCGGTGATATGGGCATCAATCACAGCCGTGAATACCAAACCATCCCATTGTGGGAAAACACGCTGTTTGTTCAAACCGGAAGTTACACCGCCGCCGATATGCAGGGTTTTTCTTTCACATTAACTAATTTGGGTTCCAAACAACTTGAGATTAGAGAGCAGGAATTTTACCGACAAGGCGTTTTGGCGGTAGCGGTACGGAAACAGATTCTACAACCCGGAGAAATTACCGACGTATTTATTATCAGCCGTCTGGGAGGTTGAGATGAGGGTGAAAGTAAACAAATTTAACCTTTCAGCTGCACGAAAACGGCAGTTGGCCATTGCAGCTATGGTTGCAGGCGGTATGGCAGCAATTGTAGGCAGTGCAGTTTATGTCATTGAAGGCAATAAAAAGAAATCTGCCGAAGTTACACAGGTTCAAAACAAACAGCAGATCCTTAAAACTGATTTTACAAGTCCACAAGCAGGCATAACTGACAACTCTTTATGGATGAACACGGAAAGTTCGAAGATTGAAGATGCAAATCGAAAAATCAGCGAATTGGAAACCATGGTTCAGCAGTTACAAGAAAAGAACGGTAGCAATCCTGACTCCAGTAAGGGATTGGGGCCCGATGGTTTAGGCAAACCGCCGGCAATAAGTGGCATTGGCGATAACGGCCAACTTCCTCCAGCACCTCCTGCAGGTACACTGCCAAACGGGGCTTCTCCTGCAGCAGACAGGCCCATCGAACGAAGAATTGTTTCAGGAAGTATGAGTGAAGCAGAGCTGCAACCTGGAACGACTGGAGCAGTAAATACCGGAAATCCGAATGAAAATGTACGGGTTTCCCCACAATTAAAAGATGCGGAGTGGGTTAAATCAAAAACTCCGCGTATGAATATAGAAGTAGTTGAAGACGGCGGAAAAGTTGCCGTCTCTCAAGGCAAGTTTCGGGCGCGTGACTCGTATATACCAAGCGGTACTTTTTTCCGATCTGTACTGTTAGGTGGGGTTGATGCACCGACCGGGGGTGAAGCACAAAATGCCAGCCCCCACCCAGTTTTAATGCGCGTAACTGATTTTGCGCAACTGCCCAACCGGTTTAAATACAACTTTAGAGAGTGTTTCGTTACCGGACAGGCTTACGGCGATATATCTTCCGAGCGCGCATACATCAGATTGCAGAATCTCAGCTGTGTAGGTACCGATGGCCGAGCCATTGATATGCCGGTAAAAGGTTACGTTGCCGGTGAAGACGGCAAAACAGGTGTTAGAGGCAATCTTGTAACGAAACAAGGCCAACTCTTGGCAAATGCACTGATGTCGGGCGTTATCAGCGGTATGGGTAAAGGCGTATCCGAAGCCTTCAAAGTAACAAGTGATACGGCATTTGGCACCACTACCTCCGTTAGAGGCAGTGATCAATACCGTGCAGGAATTGCTTCCGGTATCGGTGGTGCAGCTGACAGACTGGCTGACTACTATATCAAACTTGCCGACAAGGTATTCCCTGTGGTCGAAGTCAATGCAGGCCGTCAAGTGGATGTCGTACTGACTCAAGGTATCGAAATCGATACCGGCGAAACTAAATAGGATGGATTCAATGAAAAAGAAAATCTTGGCCACTATTGCAGCAATCACAGCTTTTCAGACGGCCTTTGCCGATGTCAAAACTGTTGAAAGCACTCTGCGCAAGTTGTACCCAAATACCACATTTTCTCAAGTAAAGGCTACCCCCATGGCTTCAATTTATGAAGTGACAATGGGTGACAACATTGCCTATGTACAAGAAAACGGTCGCTATTTCATTTTCGGCGCGTTGTACGATATGCAAGAGCAGAAAGACTTGACCGAGATGGCTCGATCAGCAGTAACACAAAAAAGTTATTCCCAACTGCCATTCAAAAACGCCATCAAAATCGTTAAAGGCAATGGTGGTAAAGGCAAACGTGAATTTGCACTTTTTTCTGACCCAGATTGCCCGTTCTGTCGTCGTTTGGAAGAAACATTGGCCGGCATGACAGACTATACCGCATACGTTTTCATGTTCCCGATTAAATCCCTCCACCCTGATGCAATTTCAAAAGCAGAACATATCTGGTGCAGTAAAGATCGTGAAAAAGCATGGAATAACTACATGCTGATGGATAAAGAACCGGCAGCCGGTAACTGTAAAAACCCTGTATCAGAAAATATTGCACTCGCAGAGCAGCTTAAAGTTCGCGGTACTCCAAGCATGATTCATAAAGATGGTCGCCGCACATCCGGTGCTATGCCGCGTGCTGAATTGGAAAAATGGTTGAATGGAGCGGAATGATGCGTTTGAAAGCCTTATCAATTACTGCGGCAATGTTGATTCTTAGCGGATGTTCAACCTTAACCATGTCCGGTATCGGCGGTAGTGAAAAATTCCGATGCTCAAATGCTTGGAACAGTGATGATCCTTATTGCGCATCCATAAGCAGTAACTATAAAGCATCTGTTGCAGGTGTTTTACAAGACGGCATGAAAAGACAGGTTGGACAACCTTACACAGATCAAAGTGCCCGTACATTGATGTTAACTCAAGCTTATTCCTCCGGTACGCCCATTCGCTCTCAAAGTGAAATTGCTCGTATTTGGGTTGCTCCATATCTTGATACGGATGGCGATTTAAATGATCAAAGTTTCACATATGTCGTTCTGAATCAGGGTGATTGGTTAATAGCCCACAATCAGCAACAGATCATAGACGAGTACCGTCCGATCCGCTTATTGGGAAATGGGGCCAAAACTTCAGACAGTACGGTTGATACTTCTTCAACCAATTCAAATAACACAAATGACCGTATCCCCGATGTTGGTGTGAATCTTAATCTACAGGAAACATCGGGTATTCCCGGTACCACTCGCTAGGGGTATGTAATGGGTGTCCTGTCAAAATTTAAAAATTGGTTAGCTGGTTCGGATGATGTCGATCAACCGATGGAAGCCTTACACAACAACCCTGTTGATCCTGACTTTGACCATTTGAGCGACTACCTCAATTATGGTGCATACGATACCAAAACAGAGTTGTTTACTCTGATGTCCGTTAAAGGCGACAAACCGTTGGGGATGGGCTTTGTTTTTGAACTCAACCCATTTTTAGGTGGCAGTGATGACCTGATCAGTAAATGGGGCAACCTGTATGCGCTACTTCCTGAGAAAACGCCGATACAAGTTCAGATTTTCGGCTCCCCTGATCTGAGAAACTACTTTAATGAATATGAGAAAGTCCAAGCATCACGTCCTATCGACGACCCGATGCGAAGCACCTTTGAAACTTTGGCCAAGAAACGTACTGAATTTTGGAATAAGGGCACACAGAAGGTCTTAGTAGAAAATACGGCCATTCGTTTACGAAATCTGCGCTGTATCCTCAGTGTAAATTTGAATATTTCGCCTGACAACGGTGTTGAAGTCAGTAAGGCCGTTTCGCTCCTTGCCCGTATGCGCGATGCACTCATCTCCATGAAGATTTATCACCACACTTGGGATGCAAATGATTTGTTGGGTTGGACAACACTCCTACTCAATCCTAATAGGATGTTTACTGGCCAACAAGATGAAATCGATCCTGTTTGGGACGAAACTAAATTTTTGAGTGAACAAATGATTGAGACCCGCACATCTATCAAGGTTCTTGATAGTGGCTCGGGGTTGCGTTTTGGCAACCGTGCTGCGGGGGATTGCGTGATTGCTCAATGCTATTCGGCCAATCGCTACCCTGAAGAGTTTCATCTGTCCAATATGGGCGCATTGATCGGTGACGCCATTGAAGCAAACATGAATTACACATCACCGTTTCTGATTTCCATGGCGATGTTCAAGCGTGATTATGATACTTCCAGCAATACCGTAAAACTTAAGGCTGCTCGTGCCAAACAAACAGCGGAATCCAAGATGGCCGCAGTTATGCCGGAGGCTGCAAAAATCAAACGTGATTACGACATCTGCCTCGACGCGTTCGGTAAAGGCGGGGGTGGTCTGGTGAGTTTGTTGCACCAAGTTGTTATTTGGGAAAGACCTGAAAACATCAACTTGGCAGAAAGCCAGGCAGTATCGATTTGGCAGGCTCAAGGGTTTGGTCTTTATCGCGACCAATATCTTCAACTTGGATCATATTTGACTGCCCTCCCAATGGCTATCGACAAAGAGGTTGAAAAATACTTGGACAGTAAGAAAAGATGGTCAACCAAAACCATGACAAATGCTGTCTGTATGTCTCCCATTATCGGCGAGTGGCACGGTTTAGGAAGACCTGTCATCGGTTTGTTTGGCAAACGTGGTCAGGCCATGGGAATCGACTTATTTGCCAACCCAGCCGGTAACTATAACTTTGCCATTATTGGTGCTTCCGGTTCCGGTAAATCATTTTTTGCCAATGAAATTGTGCGCAATTACATGGGACTGGGAACTCAGGTATGGATTATCGACGTTGGCCGTTCGTATGAAAAATTCTGCCAAATGATTGGCGGTCAATATATCGAATTTACCTATGAAGCAGGGCTGTGCTTCCCACCATTCCAAATGGTAACAGACATCAATGAAGATATTGAAATGTTGAAACTTATCTTTTCATTGATGGCCTCTCCGTCAGACTCCCTAACTGAACAGCAGGAAGCCAAGCTTCAACGAATTATCGAAGAAGTATGGTACGAATTTGGACAAGAAGGTACGGTTGATCATGTAAGAGAACGCTGTCTCAAGTGTTTGATTACCGGCAGTAATGAAGGAGGGAAACCTGGCGACCGAGATCTGTCTATGGTGGCCGTTGCCGACCAACTGTACACATACTGTTCAGAAGGTATCTATGGCAGTTACTTCAATGGGAAATTGAATGTCGAATTTAAAAATGACTTGGTTGTACTGGAACTCGAAGAGTTAAAAACCAAGCCTGATCTGCAACAGATCATCATGCAGCTGATTATGTACCGCATTATGCAGGGTATGTACCTGTCACGCAGTCAGTACAAAATCATGATGATTGACGAGGCTTGGGCCTTGTTGGGTGATACAGGTACAGCTGCACGTTTTATTGAGGAAGGCTACCGCCGAGTCCGTAAATACAAAGGCGCATGCGGTACGCTGACGCAAGGTGCAAATGACTATTACAAGACCAAGGCGGCTGAGGCAGCGTTAGAGAACGCCGACTTTGTTTTCCAATTGCGTACCGGGGCTAAATCGCTCAAAACCATTCAAGAAAAAGAACCTTTTGAAGTCAATGATGGAATTATGCAGATTCTCCGAACTTTGAGCAAAACAGACTACTACAGTGAAATATTTGTCTCTACCCCGATAGGTTATGGAGTAGGTAGGTTGTATTCGGACCCATTCAACGTTCTTGCCTCAAGTTCAAAAGCAGAAGACGTTGAAGCCGTGAACTATTACAGAAATCAGGGATTGAATACAGCCGAGGCCATTGAAGCAGTTTTAAGGGACCGGGCTGCAACCCACTAATTAGGCAGAGGATAGGATATTAAGATGACTGAAGCAAAAGAAAAGAAAGAAAACACAGCGAATACCGCTCCGGAAAAGAATCCGGAGGATAACGGTGTAGAGGTTTCATTGGGCAGCCTTGTGATCGGCGCAATTTCTATTGCTGCATTGGGTTTGGGGGTATGGAATTTCATGAAAACCAATGAGAAACCTGTCCATATTGTTGATTTAGCCGGTATCTCCATGACTTACCAGGAACAGGCAAAAAATCAAGGGCTGCAGAATGGAATTACCGACCAACAACGAGCCGCCATCCTCCAAAACTATCAAGCAAAAATGAATACTTTGCAACAGGTTATCGAAGAAAAGGTAATCCAGTGCGGCTGTAACATCTTTGTCAAATCTGCATTGGTCGGACGGAATACAGAGGTAGTTGATATTACGGCTGACATCATGAAAGAGTTGGATAAACGTATTCCTGCCACAGCTGTAGTTGCAGCACCGGCACATCCACAAGTTGAACAGACTGCCCCGGCACCGATTATAGAAGAGGGTAAAGGTACTCCAGTCACCGAAGAAGAAGCGGCGCGTTGATATTTGGAACAGCAATGAAAATGGCACAAAAAGAAAGCAACAAAGCAGTTTTGAAACGTCTTTATCAGGAATTTTGTCAAAAATATGCAACCCCTTTTTTAGCCGTTGTCGTCTGCTTATTGGTATTCAATCAACATTATGCTTTTGCATTAAATCTTTCCTATTCATTGCCTCATCATCTTTACCTCATCAAAAAAGATGTGAACAAGCTAAGTGATCTGAAGCAGGGCGATTATGTGGCCTTTGCATGGCAAGGCGGTTTTTACCCTATCGGTACGCAGGTCATCAAAGAGGTTGCCGGACTTCCCGGAAATCATGTAACGAAGACGAATCGTACTTTTTTCATTGATGGTAAAGAGGTAGGTACTGCAAAAGAATACTCCCTAGATGGCATGAAGCTGGCAATCAATCCATTCGAAGGAAAAATTCCCCAACGGTACATGTGGGTTAAAACAGGACACAAAGACAGCTTGGACAGTCGCTACGAGTTATCCGGATTAATCCATTCAGGGCAAATTATTGGTAAGGCGGTCCCCATTTTTTAGGAGTGAGTATGTCCCATAAAAAAAAGATAGCTTCGGTAACACTGGTTGCAATACTCGCAACAGGCATTTCCTCATGGGTGATCGCATCGACACATTCCGGTGAGCAAGCCGGTGCAAAAATTGGTCCAACATACCCAATAGCGGAAAAACATGCAATTCGTGAAATTGAAGCACGTTTAAAGGCTAAACAAGACAGTGGCCAATTGGCTGCAATGCAGAAAGAAGTTCAAGAAAGAATAAATCGATCTGCCTTAAATTTACCGCCGGTAGAAGGTTTAACGAAGGCAACCAAAGGCTCTGTTCGTTACTTTGACCCAAGTTATACCCTGACTGAAACAATTTATGACCAAGACGGCCAAATTATTGCTCCTGCCGGAACCGTGGTTAAACCTTTGGAAGTAGCCCCGATCCCATTCAAAATGTTTTTCTTTGATGGCCGAGAACCTGATCAAATCGATCTAGCCAAGAAACTTGCAGCAGAATATGGTGAATCATTTATGCCTATTCTGACTGCAGGCGATTGGTATGAGTTATCAGCAGAAATGGACCAGGCAGTTTATTACGACCAACAAGGACGTATGTCCAAAAGCTTTCAGCTGTCTGAAGTTCCAAGTTTGGTTTCCCAAGAAGGAAACCGGCTCCGCGTAGAGGCCATGAAACCGTGAAAAATTTTTTATCCCCACTGAAATTACTGCTTCCATTATTGCTACTTCCCACATTCTCTTTGTCTCACGCCGCTGAGGCTGTATCTAATACTTCAAATTCAAATAAATTAACCTGCCAAGGGAAGATGCTAAACCCGATAAACGATATTTGTTGGAGTTGCATGTTCCCAATCAAAATTGGCGGAAGCATCAATCTGAATTACTCAAATCAGGAAGACAATAAATCCACCCCAAATGATTGGTTTTGTGCGTGTAGTAAGCCTACCCGTGCAGGCGTAACGGTTTCCTTTTGGGAGCCAACACACTTGGTAGAAGTCGTGCGTACACCGTTCTGTATGGTGAGCCTGGGCGGTATCTCTCTTAAAAAGCAAAAAGTGGATGCGTCTGAAACAGCGGATAAGGCTGATACATCAAATAAGACTCAAAAACTTTTTGGTGGCGCGCATAAGCGTGGCCGGAATGAGCAACATGATCAACACAATGCCTTTTACCAAGTTCATTGGTACAAGAATCCGGTTGTGTTTTGGTTGGAAGCCTTATTGGACAACGATTGTATCGAAGAGGGTACTTTGGATATTGGTTGGATGACAGAACTGGATCCTACTTGGAAATATCCGTCATTGGCCGTCTATCAAGCTCCTGATTCCGCGCTCTTTGCCAATGTGGTTGCACAAGCAGCCTGTGCCGCTGACTGTGTAAAAGCTGCAACTGGCTTTCCATTTAGTAAATTGTATTGGTGTGCAGGTTGTCACGGATCGATTTACCCATTATCCGGATGGATGTCCGGCCATTTCTCTGAAGTACAGGCTGCCAAATTAATGGTGGCAAGAATGCAGGCAAAAATGCACAGGGATTTGGTAGCTTGGAGAGCATCAGGCAAGGATGCCTTATGCGGGTACAAACTTAATCCGGTAATGGATAAGCAGAACTACAAAATGGCCATGACCTATCCCGTAGCTGCACGAAAATATAAAGGTCGTTGTTGTGACCCTATTGGACGTTCAACATTAGTCAGAGACAGTGGCAAAGCCTTTCCTTACAAAGGCAATCAGTTTGCCTTCCAACTTTTCCGTAAGCGCGACTGCTGCGGTGCATATAAATTTAAGAGTGATTGACAGGAGATAGAGTGATGGACAAGTCTTTACGCAATGTAATCGTAGCCGGAGGTGTCGTCCTCAGTCTTTTAGGTGGTTTGGCCGGAGTAGGTAGTGCTTACGCCGATGCTGATGTAGAGGCGGCGAGAAACCGTCTGCGTACAACCATGGGTAAAGTTACACAAGGCCAAAACCCGAATGTCGGTGACAATCGGCAGCAACCAGAAGTCCCGGAGTTGGAAGGTATCAAGCACCGTGTGCCCGATGTTCGTGACTACGGTAATGCAAAAATCAAGGCTGATCCAATGTCTATTGCACAAAAATACCGTCCTGCCTCGCAAGAAGCTCGACAAGCTGCAGAAAAGGCAGATTTGTTGGTATTTGTATCATTTTCAATGCCTGAAGCCAGCTTGAAACGTATTGCCCATGAAACAGCAAAAGCGGGGGGTGTAATGGTTATCCGTGGTTTTAAAGATGACTCACTGAAAGCCACGGTTAAGGCGGCTGAAGAACTTGCGGCTTTACAAGGCGATATGCTGATTCATCCTGAACTCTTCGACCATTACGGTATTACCGAAGTCCCTGTTACGGTAATAGCCCGAAATGGCGAAGATGGTTTAGACGGTTGTGCTGTAAATTCAGAATTAGGTATGTGTACAGAACATGCTGCCGTAAAAGGTGATGTGTCATTACATGCGGCATTAGAACACTTGATCCGTGAATCTAAAGACAAAAAACTTTCCGATATTGCAAATGCGAAATTAGCCGTTCTGGAAGGCAGAAAATGAAGTATTCAGTAATTATCTTGTCCTTGCTCTGTTTGTATCAAACGGCCTATGCCGAAGACTTTGGCCAATACGCCAGTGAGTTGGGAGGCAGTTTGGGTTCAGGCACGGTCAATAATATGATGCAACCTGCCCAATATACTCCGCGCTATACGGACAATGTGCCTATGGCCGAGCAATATTATGGCGGGGGGGTGTCGCTTCCCACCCAGTTCGGCGATGCGAAATTCAATGACTGTAAGAATCTACCGGCCAATCCTGATCTGTATTTGCGGCAAGAATGTGAAGGTGTAAACCTGATTGCAGGCAACCGTACCAAACGACCTGATGTAACGGTATCTGCAAATGAGAAACTGGTTACAGGAACACAGAAAATCGCCGGCGATCCGGCAGAAACGCTGGAAAAGTACAAATGGAAATATCCGGTCAATGCAGATGGCAGTATCGGTACTGTTCCATCAACCGCATGTCCGACAGAAAAAATAACTGTGCCAGCAATTAAAAGCGTGAAGCATTGCAGCGAATATACTGGTGCAGAACTCTTCCTATGTGAGGCCGCTTTGAAGGTTAAAGTAGATCCAAACTGGAATTATTCATGTTTGGAGACGAAATATCAAAATAACCAGTATCAATGCAGTAAAAAATTGAAAGTGGTGTGCGAACAGGCTCCCGATTGTACAACAGCGGGTGTTGAAGCTGGTACGTTACAGGGGGATATGCAAGTCAGCTTTATCAAAACTCCGGGCGAGCATACGCATAAACTTACCTTTGGTTCGATTGGAGACGACTATTTTCGAGATAACCAATATGACCGTGAACTTATCGTAAAAATCAAAAATCTGAAGCAACTTTCTGAATTTACGCTTAGACGTGTTGAATATGATGATTGGCTGATTGTAAAGGTGAATGACACTATCGTCTATAGTAGTTACAACAATAAAATGTTTTATGCAGATTACAAACATAGCATGTGGAGAACAATCGCCCCTGTATATGATGAAGATGGCAATAAAATTGGTATTGCAGAACGAAAAACTTCATGGAAGAAAGACTTGAACATTGACATCCGTCCATACCTGAAAGAGGGAAATAACATTATTTGGACGCGTACTATTGCAGGTGGCGGTGGTGAAAGTGCATCGATTTTCAGCGTACATCAATACTGCGATCCGATTTGTACAGAATCTTGGGAGGATGGCTGCAAAGAGTATGAGGAGAAGGTCAAATGATGAAACGTTTGATTTCTCTTATGGTAATTATCAGCCATTTCATGTTGGTAACGGCACCAGCGGCAGCTGCTATTCGTGAAGAAGCAGTTTGTCGCAAGCTATCCTATGTTTGCGTGGATGGTCCATCAACAAAGAATATCAATGGCGTAGAGATTACAAAAGACTGTTGGGAATATAAGGCTGAATATCAGTGCTTAGAAAAAGACCCGGCTGATTATTGTGCACCATTGAAAAAACCAGAAGCAAAATGTGAGGTTCAGGGTCAGAACTGTCTTGAGAAATCTGAGGCCGGCGAATGTTTGCGATACACGCACCAATATTCCTGTGATGTGAATCTAAAGACACTTCACAATGGCCGTTTGCCCGAAAAAGTGGAAGAGTTAGAGCATACCCATGCGATAACGACTGAATGGGATGAATCATCTTGTCACGCCAAGGATAAAAAGTGCAAGGTCGTTTCCAAGGAGTGCGTTGAACCGGGTAGCACAAAAGTAATTAATGGCGTTCCAGTTACGCGCGAATGTTGGAAAGAACAGCGCACCATGCAGTGCATGACCGGTGACGATGCCGACGAATGCAGTGCCTATGACCGTAATAAAAACTGTAAGTTAATTGAAGATAAATGTACGCACAAATTGCCAGATGGTACATGCCAGGCACGTGACAAACAGTACGAATGTATAGATTCTCCTGAAACAACAAGAGAAGTTTCAAGCTGTCAGGATCAAGACTTTGCCAGAACTATTAGTGCCATGGAAATGGCCCGGGAAAGCCAAAGGTTCTATGATTCTGAGAAACAACAGTTTTTCAAAGGTGAGCCTGATAAATGCTCTATTAAATTAGGTGGAGCTTTAGACGGCGTTTTCGGTGGTGACTGTTGTAAAACAGACGCTGATCCAGCAAAAATGATCGACTTTGTCGTTCAAGCAGGTACTGAATATGCTGCGAAACAGCTGTTGGCCAGCGTAGCCAGCCACTATACCTATACTTTGTTGCAAACCAACGCGCCTCAGTTTCTGACGACAGCATTAAGTGCGGCAGGTCTTGGTGGTTCCGGTGCTTCGGCAGCGGCAGGTGGGGCGGCGGCAGGCGGACCAACGGGGCTGAGTGCTTTTGGTTTTACAGCCGGTATTCAAGGCGGTCAGTTGGTAGTTACTTTCGACCCGGTGAGTTTTGCGATTGCAATTGCAATCATGGCATTACAACAATGGTTGAAATGCGATCAAAAAGAAATCTTGGTCGCGATGAAGCGCAAAGCTGATTTGTGCCACTACATCGGTTCATATTGTAGTTCCAAAGCCCTGGGCGGATGTGTGACAAAAATGGAGACACAGTGTTGTTATATCTCCAAATTAACCAAAATCGTAAACGTGCAAGGTAAAGCTCAATTAGGAAGAGGGTGGGGTACTCCTGAAAATCCAAGCTGTGAAGGTTTCACCGCCCAAGATTTGGAGAAAATCGATTTTTCCAAAATGGACCTTGCCGGTTTCTATAATGACGTTTACGCAAATATGGCCAATGTTTCCAAGCAATCAAACCATGCCATTGCAGGTGCGGTTGAAAATATCAAAAAAGGTTCAAACGAGGTAAAAAACTACTATGATAAATAAATTAAAACTCACTACGTTGGTTGCAGTCTGCATGAGCATGGTAGTAGGACCATTGCATGCTGCGGAAACATTTAATGGCGGTATTTCATTAGACAAAACCGAGAAGTTGGTGAAATCGTCTATCCCGCTTCCGGATGGCAAGCCGGACGTGCTTCTAGCTTTGGCTATGCGCCATGGTTCAGCCAGAGGGCATTTTAGTGGGAAGGCTGCTGCTGCGGTGCACAAACAGTTCAAGAAAGAAGTGCCTATCTACATTGAGGCAGTCAGGCAAGAGGCATTAAAAAACAAGCCCGGCTGTAATAAAGTACGTCTGACTTTCAAAACGACACCGCAATATGAAAGCCTTGCACCAACACAATCAATCGATATGGAAGTTTGTCCTAACAAGCGATAAAAATCATGAAAAAACTAATCCTAACTATCCTTTCAATCATCATGTCTGCCTCTTTTTTACAGGCTGCAGCCGAGGGTATGGGGTGGTATGACCAAGATATTTGGAAAAATGAAAACCGTGCTTTCTTATGGTATCCGGATGCTAAAAAGCCCAAACAAGCCAGACAAAGCCAACCTCAAAATACTCCGGTTCGTAATGAACTTGCAGAATTTGAAATGCTACAAAAAAATTTGGATGAGTCGCGTAAAATTGCCGTCATGAATCCCACACCTCAAAATTTGAAGCGATATATTGAACTTCAAGAGGTCGTTATGAACAAATCTGCGGCGTTTACTGACCAATGGCAAAGGGTAATTTGGCAGAACCCAAATTTGGATTACAGCCAACGTGGTCGTCCGAACAATCAACTGGCCCAGCAACAATATGACCATAACCGTCAGCAACAAAAGGCTGAGGCAATTAGAAAACTTGCAGGAGAGAACGGTATTCTGTTTGTTTTCAAATCAGATTGTCCTTACTGTCATACCATGGCTCCAATCTTGAAAAATTTTGCCGACCAATACGGTATTAAGGTTATGCCGGTCAGTCTAGATGGTGGAGGCATCAATCATTTCCCACGCGCTTTACCGAACAATGGTATTGCACAAAGGTTGAATGTTACTACTGTACCAGCAATGTACGTCATGGACACAAAAACCAAGCAATTTACACCTATTGGATTTGGGGTAATGGCGCAAACCACGCTTGAGGATCGTTTCTTAGCGTATTCGCGCCCTGTCGGAACATTGTATTAATCAAATTAAAGGCCCTATATAGGGCCTTTAGTATTTATATTTCAATGTATTAACTGGTTGACAATACAGATATTTTAGGTAAAATAAAGCTTCCTTAATCTCAAGTCTTTACTGTAACTCATCTCGGTTATAGTAAGGATTCCCCTACTATAACCGCTTCAACGGAGCGGTTATGAAATTTCACATCTTTCGATTACCAAAGCCGGCCAAAGTGCTGGCTGTTTGTGTTTCCTCTACAAAATATCTATGCTTGGCAGCATCACTGTCTCTCCCAATCAATAGTAGTGCCGGCATTGAGAAGAATATGGCTGACATGTTCAACTCAATGGGTGCAGAAGCCAATTATTCTGAGGCAGGTGCATTCCACGGCCAAAGTGGCAGTCTTTATACCGGTGGCGGTCTTAACGTTCGCAATCCGGTGTCAGATGTCAGCCTTGCGAATATTCAATTACCTTCAATCAGTGCAGGTTGTGGCGGTATAGATTTCTTCGCAGGCTCTTTCTCGTTTGTCAATAAAGAACAATTCATCCAATTTACACGAAACCTTGGCAATAACGCAGCAGGTGTAGCCTTTGACCTTGCACTTAAAGCCCTTGATCCGATGATCCAAGATGCAATTGGCGGTATTCGCGATATCGTCAATTATGTTAATCAAAACAGTTTAAACAGTTGCAAACTAAGTCAGGATATTGTCGGTGGCGTAATGGGTAAACTGGGTTCGTTGGCCAGTTCAAATTGTCGGGCTGCATCAGTAGATTCAGGTTCGTCAAATGATCCGGCAGAAGGTACTTGGTACTGTCAAACTGCTAGAAACCTTGTTCATGAAGCCGATAAGGTACGAAACACTGGAAAACCCCAAGATACGATTAGCTATACTGGCGGTAATTTGACTTATGAGGCTATGAAGAACTATACAGGTCAACGCGCTAAATTGGGTATCGACATGGACTTCTATTACAGCATGTTGGGAACAGTTGTGTTTACGCCATTAACAAAACATGAAGAGGATGATGACAAATATAAAGTTGGTGTTCAAAGTTTTGAACCCAAAATTCTCAGCATACAAGATCTTTTAAACGGAAAAAACAATGCTGGCGGAGAAATCCGGGAGAAAATCGTATTGGACATGTGGACATGTAGAAACGGTTCTAAGAAATTAATGGAAAATTGTTCAGAGAAAAATAATGTAGAAATACCTTCTTTACGCTACATGATTCATGAACGTATTTCGACTTTACCTACTGCTATACGGAATAACCAAGGATGGAATGAGACTACGCGTGAACAAATTGCTGCCATTGTCAATAACAGTAAATTGCCCATACTAAAAATGGCTGTATCAGATGCTTTCCTTGGAACTGGCTATTTGAAAAAAACAGCAGTTTTAGATGCGATTGCCGTTGATATTATGGCCAATATTTTGGACCAATCTGAACGCCAAGTGCGTTCAACCTTGGGTATGTACAACAAAACAGACGAGGTAAGCGGAGAAGCTATCAAAAAATTATTCGCTAACCTAGCTGAATTGCGCAGCAAAATATACAAAGAACGTATTGATTCAATGAAGAAAATCGAGATCGAAGAAAATATGATGAGGGCTATGGAGCAGTTTGAAACACAATGGCGTTCGGCCTTTGTGGATACCAACAACTCCATGACTTTTGATTCGATGAACCGTTTCTAAGGAGAGATGATGGCTGTCGAATACTTTACTTTCCCTGGTAACGGAGAAGCTGTACGGGCAGTTTTCAATGGCGTTGCCACAATATCAGGATCTACGATGATGGGTGGCGCAATGCAGGCTGCTGCCTTATTTGGATTCCTGGTCACTCTTGCTGTTGCAGTCTTCAAATTGGATTTGAGGGATAACTTCAGTTATTTGTTTGTCGTGTTATTTTGTTGGATGGGTATGATGGTCCCTAAAACCACTGTACTCATTACTGAATCAGGTGGGTATGGATATACAGGCCGTCAATATACTGTTGGCAATGTACCTGTCGGCCTTGCTTATATGGGCTACTTTGTGAGTTCTTTTGGGCAAAGTATTACCCGCAAAGCCGAGCAAGTTAACCACCTGCCGGACGACCTCAATTACTCACGCACCGGCATGCTGTTCGGAACGCGCCTGATGGAAAATATCCGTGAAGCACGAATCCCAGATGCACAATTGACTCAAGACTGGGCACTGTTCATGAATCAGTGTTCATTCTTTGATATGAACCTGTATCACTTCTACACAGTGCAAGATTTAGCACAAAGTACAGATATTCTTGCAACATTAGGCAATACCAACCAAGCTTTGTTTACTAATGTTTCACAAACCACAGCGGAAAAGAACGGAAGGCTGAAGTACAACGGAAAATCAACAACTAAGACCTGCAATGAAGCAGCAAAACTACTGAAGGAACGCACGGAGTTTTATAGCAAAAATTATTTGCCTAGCTACATTGCCGAACGTGTTTTTGCAGGTCTGGGTACAAATTCGGCAGGAATTAACCGGGTAAATGCCCTGGCCACGTTAGGCAATAGCTCATTCCAGTATCTACTGGACAATTCCCGCTTCGATACTCTGAAAAATATCGAACAGGCAGCTATGGTTGAGGTTATTCGTCAAGCAGGCATTATCAATGGCCAACGCAACCGGAATTCGGCTGCCGTACAGCAGGCATTTGCTCAAGTTCAAGCTCGTAATCAATATATTGCAGCCCAAAAAACCGGTTCATCAATGGCAAGTTGGAATCTTCCTTTGATTCGTTCTGCTGCTGAGGCCATTCTGATTGGTTTATTCCCTTTTGTAATGATTCTCGCCATGTTAGGCGGCATCATGGCCTTCCGGTTATTGAGCTTCTACATGATGAGTATGCTGTGGATTCAGCTTTGGGCACCTGTGGCCAGTATCATCAATATGATTATGACTATGAATGCGAAGCGTCTGTTTAGTGTGGAAGCCGCCAACGGCGTTATTACACCGGGAACAGGTGATGCGTTATTGATGGCAGCAGCCGATGCACAAGCAGCTGCTGGGGCTGCAATGTGGCTAATCCCAGTTATCGCCGGTGCGCTTGCCATGGGAGGTCGTAGTCTATTAAACGGCATGATGGGTATGACAACATCAGCCAAAACAACTAGTGAAGCTGCAGGTTCTCAAGCAGGGGCGGGGAATTACTCTGCCGGCAATATGAACTACAACAATAGCAATGCCAACAAACATAGCTTAAATCCCGTATATACCGATCCTCAAATGATAACTGCTCAATCAGCAGCCGGTACATCATGGCGGAATATGGCAACTGGCGAAAGTCGCTATCAGGGAAGGGCGGACAGCTTTGGCAATGTCTCATCTACCTCTACTGTCAGTATGTCTGATGTTTACACTCAAGCAGCTGACCGAAGCACGACGGCAGCCAAACAGTACGCCGCGTCTTCAGTTGAACAAACAACCTTGGGTAATACACAAACTTTGGCTTTCGGCTTACAAACTGTCGGTCAAAACGGTGTGAATTATGCAGTTACCAACGGCATGAGTAGCTCTACCGCTAAATCTTTGGATCAAGTTTGGCAATCAGCAAAAGATATTGCTCAAAGAAACGGTTTGGGCAATGATGTACAGACAGTCAGCTCTATTGCGCTTGATTTGGGTGCAAGATTGTCAGGCGGAGCAACAACGCCGCCTGGCACAGGTCTCAAGGGTAGTGCCACAGTAAGTGGAGGAATTAAAGCTGAAGGTCGTGGTATTTCAACTAATAAATTAAGCCATGATATTAGCGAAACAGCCAAAACCCTTGAATCTCAAGGTGTTAGCATTACAAGAAATACTCTTGAAAACATCGGGCAAAGTAATGCGTTTACTCAGGCTCAAACTGACAGTAGCAGCCTTGCTTCTCAAGCTCAAGCCAGCTATAACAAAGCACATCAGGCCAGCATTAGCGAACAACAAAGCTATGCTGAGGCTCAAAGCCATCGTGAAGCTGCTTCCCGTACAGCACAATCTGGGGCGACTGTTAGTATTGATAACGCAAAAGCCATTCGAGAATATGCTGATAAGAATGGTATAGCCTACAGCGACATGTACAATAATCCGTCTCTTGTAACAGCTGCGGTAATGGAGGAAGCAGTTTCTCAAGCTTCAACTTTAAGACAGCAAGCTGAAGGTACTCGGTTTGACAGCACAGGACAGGTTAACCCCGATGATCGTCCTACTAATAACGTAGCTGCTGCTTATAGTAATTATGTGTCTGAGGTAAACGGCCAAAAATCTAGCACTTTTGCCACCATCCAGGCTGAAGCCGACAGAAAAGGTATCAATAGAAATGAGGTCCGATCAAATATTGACGGTTGGCAACAAACTCTGGAGCAGGGAAGTAAAGCCGCACAGAACTATAATCAGGAGGTTTTTGATGAAGGTAAGGGAGCATACGGAAGAAATAAAAACAACCTGAATGCTCAAGGGCAAGACACCTTCAATCATGTAAACACTTTTGCTATGGGTGCTACACAAACTTTCTATTCCGATAAAGCATATGACCAAGCGAAAAATAAATATGGTAAGACTGAAGGGCGGCCAGGAAGTGGCTCTCGTAACTATCGCCCAAAGAAGTAGCCCCGCCCGGTATCGGCTATCGCGGCAATGGGGCAAAATCATATGGCTCAGGAAATGAAACTTTGGGTCCATTATTACCTGGTGCACACATTATCATCAGCCCATTTGGAAAACGGGTTCACCCTATTTTGAAGACAGTCAAAAATCATAAAGGTGAAGACTATCGTGGCTCTATCAATACGCCATTGTTGGCACCGTTTAGTGGCAGAGTAGTGGAAAGTCGCTATCAAGCAAATACAGTCAACGGTAAAACTGTCGGCTGGGGACACACTGTCGTAATTGAAGCTCCAAATGGCGTAAGATACCGAGCCTCTCACATGAATAGTGCCAGCCCGCTACGTTTTGGTGAAGTCGTTAGCAAAGGGCAGCAAATTGGTAAGCTTGGTGCCAGTGGTGGGGTAACAGGCCCGCATCTTGATGCTATGCTGTACTCTCCATCGGGTAAAATTTTACCTGTGAGTGCCTATCGCGGAAAAACCTTAAATGAAATCGGTAAAATCAAATAGAGAAAGGTATAGATTATGAGCATTGCCCATATTGTCATTGAAATTGAGGAATCTGCGACTTTAGATGACTGCAATGTACGGTTAAGTTTCAGTGGTGGTACGGAATTGCAGTCGGACGAGGCAAAGACTGTGTTTTATAAAACCCTTGAAGCAATTGAAGGGGTTCTAGGAGACGATTAAAAAGAACAGGCAGTTAAAATAACTGCCTGTTCTTTTTAATCATCATTTGATCGATGAAATACATTGCAACTGAGATTAGAATAAGCTGGGTTATAAACTACTTCATCCCCAGAAGAATCAATCAACCGCTCATCATTAGAGACAACATCAGCGTCAGATTCCAGTTTCATATTCCTGAATATCTTATTTAGAAATATTGTCAGCACGGAAAATGTTATCGCAGGGAAGACAAACAACAAAACTATGTTGGTTGTCCTATCAAAAAAGCCGTTTAAAATGTAGAAAAAACCAGCCGTCATGAACATAGTTAAACATAACGATACTATGGCCGCTTCAGCTAATTTGTCTTTTTTTGCCATGGGGTGTTTTTCAACTTTCTGAAAGTTTTTCCATAAGGTCTTCAATCTATGGATCCGTTCAGGATCAGGATTATGTATATCACCAACCTTTCGAGCTCGTAGTCCACGGCTATGCTCAAATGGTTCGAAATTCACGATTTTTCCTTGTATATCTGAACCGGTGGCTTGACGGAAAAAGTATTCATGACCATCTTCACCGAAGATAAAGCCAAAATCTTTTTCATAGCTATACCATTTTACGAATCCGATCATGATACTTCTCCTTTATTTATAGGTTACTTGGATACTATCACTTGTAATCCAACGTTCATTGCCTCTGTTTGGCTGAATTTTAATTAAGCCATTCTCACCTTTTTCTAAGACCAAAGCAGACCCATAGAAAGTAGTGATTTTTTTACCCGGTTGTACATCCGTAACTTTGCTGCGGTAGGTTTGTTCCCCTGTATATCCCTCAGCAAAGGCAAAGTTTGTATAGTTTTCTTTGTACCACCATCCCATCCACTGTACTTGTCTGCCGTTGATACAGAAAATATCGGAAGTCAGTGTTTCAACTGCCCCTTTGTGATGTTCGCAATATGCTTTGAAAGTTCCTACTGCATCCTCAACCGTTTTTTCATGTTCAGATTCGGATCTTGCATAGAATTTTCGTTCGATAGTTCCCGTACTTTCAAAAACCTTGCCTTGAACAATCCGGCTAAGCCCCGCCAATTTACTGTCTTTCATCCAATCTTGCACAAAATTGGGATAGGGTTTATCCAAAGAAGCTTCTAATGTTCCGTCAATTTTGGCCGGCTTTGATGCAAGATTTAAGAAATTTCCCTCAGCTTGGGCATTTGAAATGGCCATAACTGCTAATAATCCAATTATAATTTTTTTCATTTTAATATTCTCCTTTTATTCTTGGGGCTTAGAACCGAATGAAAACAGCGGTTTATGGCTCAAACCAACTGTTCCAAAATATGTTTTACATTTCACTTCCGGATTTTTGTCGCAGCCATATTTACCATCTGGCAAAACATTGGCTTGAACAAATGTCGGAACGGCATAACCTCTAAAGAGTTTAACCAACTGCGGTGCAATTAATACGGTAATGCCCTCATCGGTAAAGCGTTTGGCCTCGGTCACTGTCTCAGGAATGGAATCATTAAGGAGGCCTTTCAGCACGATAATACTCTTATCTCGCTTTGCAATCCTGATAACTTCTTTATAGTTATGTTCTTTTTTGAGATTTAAACTCATTAAAATCAGATTGTCTTTATAATTACTGGTTGCTGGATCAATAATTCCATTTTTGGTCCGTAGAGCCTGGAACTCTTCAGGTGTGAACCGAACAATACTTCCTGTATCAGTATCAACACGCAGAAACCCTCCATCTTTCACATAATTCAACAAATCACCAGGCACTTCTGTGTTTTGTGATTCACGAATATCTTTATCACGGTTTGGCCAAGATGTACCCATGACGACATTCCGGCCATAAATGGTACGATCAACCAAATAGGAACTTACCAATTCTTGAGCCACGCTGCCAGCCATATTAACGCAAGCAGCCTGTGACAATAAGGCGGTAGCCAACAATGTAGGTAGCAACAGTTTCTTCATATATAGTTCTCCTTTAGGTATTTTTGTATCAGCCTCAAAAGCTCATTTCTACTTGAGCAGCTTATTGGCCATCCGTCGTAGAATCCCATGCTTTTCCGGAATATCCGTTTTATCGGGAGTAACTTGATATTTCTGATGTTCTAATAAGGCTGCATACTGAGCTGCCAAAGCCGAATATTCAGCTTCCAATAAAACATGTTTATTCTTCAGCACCTCTAACTCATCTTGTATTTGCTCTACTTGTTGTTCATCGGCCTTTATTTGATTATGTAGTGTCAAGGCCGTCTGAAAATCCGTACTCAAAGGATTACGGAGTAGGGTACAGAAAATTTGTTTCCGAAAGGTATTCCGAAGTTTCTCTACATGGCGATCTATGCGATTTTTGATTTCTTCATTATCGTAATTGAGTAGCTCGTCTTCATCAATATACAAAAATGAACCCTTATCTGCTCGTATCTGCACCACCGGTATCCCCATTTTCGATAAGGCTAAACATTTAGGTGCATTGGAAGCCAATCGTGATGTATGCCAAAACTCGACCGCTAATTTTCTCTGCCACCGTATCTCATGCCTGAGTAGGGAAGAGTTACCCGGTTGATCGAACTCAAGCAAAACATCAATATAAAAAGTTTTGCCATCTATCTCTATCTGATATTCGGATAATGCACGGTTCAGCCTAATAGTGACAGGCGGTTGTTGCTCGGTGTGTTCTGTGTAATTTAGAACAGTCGTCAGTCCGCCGGGCAAGTTGGATAGTTCGTTCAGCACCTGTTTGCAGAGCAAGTGGGTTAGCGATTCAGGAGCAGAAGTACCACCGGAGTCGGCCTCACTGTAGTAGCGAAAAAAATTGGTCGCCTTCCTCCTGGTCAAAACCATTTTCTTTCTTGCGCCGAGACGATGACGGCTGTAGTAGATCATTCCTTCTCGGTGTTTTAGCTTTGCTTCAAGTGCAGTTAACCATTCATCACCATCTGGGCTCGTATAAGCAATAATTTTCAAACGATCAAAATCCTTTGGGAAGAAAAGCATCATTGGAATTAGACAACAATCAAATTCTATATATCCTGTTTACCACTAAAGGGCAATTTTTTCTTCCCTCTTTTAGATTTGACCGGTTCATATACAGACATAACCAAAATTATAGATAACAGCAATTATTATTGCAAAGTTGAAACTTTCGACTAAATACTGTATTTTGACCATAGGTTATTTACAGTGCCCATTATACTACTGTAAAATATAAATACAATAATTTAAAATCCAGTGGATTAATTACAGGATTTAAAATACATGAGTAACCTCAAAATAGCACGGATTTATCTTAGAGTAAGTACACTACAACAAAATTTAGAGCGGCAACGCAAAATTATAGATGAGGCTAAGGAAAATGGATTTTACATAGCTGGAATCTATGAGGAAAAGGCGAGTGGGGTAAATGCAAGTCGTCCCGAATTGAATCGACTCATCGATGATCTTCAAGAGGGTGATTGGGTTATTGCAGAAAGAATTGATCGAATCACTCGCCTCCCACCTCGTGAAGCAGAATTACTGATTCAAAGAATCACCGAAAAAGGAGCCAAGCTGCATGTGCCCGACGTTTTTTCTTTCGGAAACTTAGATGAGCTTATGGGGGAGGGCGATTCACTTCCAAAATATTTGACCGAACCACTGATGGAAGCCTTGCAAAAAATGTTCTTGCGTATGGCATTAAGCATTGCCCATGAGGATTGGAAGACAAGAAGAGAGCGCGCAAACCAAGGTATTGCACGAGCAAAAAAAGAAGGACGGATGAAAGGCCGGCCTGCAAATGAAGAATTGCACAAAAGTATTATCCAACTCACACTAAACGGAGTGAGCATAACAGGGATAGCATCTGCACTTAAATGTAGTCCATCGACGGTAAGTAAGGTTAGACGAGCCTATAACCGTAAACATAAGTCGGGGGATAAGGATCAATTCGATATATTTAAACCGGCTTAAAAGCAGGTATATTCATAAGGAAAACATATGAGACACAAAGCTTAGAGAGAGTTGGCGGGGCATTTATCCAAACGAGAAAAACATTATTTATGTTTTTTATAAAGAATGAACTATCAAAAAGCAAATCTATTTTTACTTATTACGACTGAAATATGTTTTATGGAGAATCCAAATGAGCCCAAAATTTATTTACTTAGCCTTTATTATTAGCACAATTCTAATTATTGCTCTTATAGAATACCTAACCAACGGAATGGCATTCCATTTCTTTTTTGGCTAAATGCCACATATTTTTTTGTAAAACAGAAAATTGAGGGGCTATATGAAAATTCTTTATTTGAAAAGGACAATTTGTCCAGAACAACCCATCAATTGGAAAGGAGAGCATTTACTCGAATGTACACACTCATTGAATAGTCGCTCAAAAAAATATTATTTGATGTATTGTGATGTTTTAAAAAAAAATGCCTAACGCACGTTTGAAAATTCGCGTATATGGAAGATTGTACAATTCAATTCAAGGAGAACGCATTCGTTATGTTGATGCAGACCAAGTGTGTTCAGCTGATAAATGGAATATAAGCAAAAATGAAGGAAAGTTATTTAATGAAAGTGAACTGATATGAAAAACTCCCTCTCGCCTTTGGCAAAAGAAATTCTGAACGCAGATTAGAGAAAGATGCGATGACTTACAGAATGCAATGAAAATGCTACATGATTCAAAAGAAGATTCCTATGTATGTGAAAGTTATTGTAATAATAGTTGGTATATTACTTTCAACAGTGACAATCAGATTAATATATACGGCCGACCTGAAAACTATTCTTACAGCAAGTCCATTTATTTTCTTGAGTTTTATGGCACTTGTTGGTATGTGGGTATCAGATGATTAAAAACTAGATGGAGTTATTGGTATGTGTTTAGATAAGGAACAATATCGGATGAAGTTACTACGAATACGCGTATCGCACGAATATAACGCACGTTTATACAGGAAATTGAAATGACATTCAGGATGGAAAAAAACATGGATAAGAAAGCATATTATATAAATAGAGTAAGTGTTGCTGTATTGTTGTTATTATTTAATCTAAGTATTCCCAATAAATTAGATTTACCAATACTATATATTCCATTTTATAAAGCGTATTTTGTTGCCGCAATTGTATCTTTAATGCCTGTAATGGTTTTTAGAATAACTATATCTCGTGTTGGAATAGTTAATTCTATACTGAATTTAATGGAAACTATTATATTGTTTATAACTGTATTCAGAGTTGCTGTCTATATGAATTATATTTTGCTGGCTGATTTTATGGTATCCGACCCGAACCAGATATTATCAGTGATTTGCCCTGCGGCATCAATTACTGTAGTTCTTTCAATATATTATTTGATAGATAAGACTGTTAATATTATTGTAAACAGGATATTTTTTGGGTGTATTAAAACAAACTTTTTTCTGTCGAAACCTCACTCATAGTCAATAGGAAAATTAGAATGAAGTATCTTTTATCCATCTTCGCAATAATATTAGGCTTAATTTTCATTGGTAACGCGGAAAAAGAAGCAGAGTTAAAGGAAATTCAAATCATCAAGGAAGCTGAAAACAGCAATGACCCTGTTTTAAAACAGAAAGCTGCAAGAATAAAGGCAGAAATTGCCCGTGAAGAACAAGCGAAACAAGACCGGATTGAAAATCTGCAAAGCGAAGAGAGACTTCAGGAACTTGAAACGATTATTCTCACGGGACTTGGTGTAATTTTTATTTTGTTTGCTTATTTAGGGTTTGTGGAAATAAAGTCGTCTAGGTAGGACTACGAACAAAAAAACTAAAATTGCTCGCATTTATTGCCGCGTTTCCACACAAGAGCAGGATTTAAGCCACCAGCTTGAATTGCGCGAGTGGGCAGAACAGCGCGGCTTTTATTATGAATATATATTATCGCATAAACGCTTTAAAATTTATTATCTTGTCTAAACTCCCCTCATAAATAAAGGTAAAAAATATGTGGTTCAAACAAGTAAGTTTTTATCCCATCAGCAAAGAGAAGTTACCGGATTTCGAATATCTTTCAAACAAGCTGGCGCAATCAGAGTTTTCTCCTTGCCAAGGCTTGGATTGGTTTTCAGAGGGTTTTTCCTCTCCTGTTCATTTTTCTCCTGAATTAGTCTTCCCAGCCGATTTTACATGGAGAGTAGCCCTCAAAAAAGAGGAAAAAGTTCTGCCTGCCGGCGTTATTCGAGATATTTTGGACGAAAAGGTTTTGGAAATTCAAAATAGTGAAGGTCGAAATGTTGGGCGCAAGGAAAAACAAGAACTGAAAGAACAAATTACTGATGACTTGCTTCCTCGGGCTTTTACAAAAAGCACGAGGACTGAAGCTGTATTTGATACAAAGCGTGGATTTTTATTGATTAATAATGCCACCACGACTAAAGCTGAAAACCTCCTGACTAAGCTTCGTGAAGCATTAGGCGGCTTAGAAGCAACATTACCCAATACCAAGCAATCTCTCTCTTCACTTATGACGAATTGGTTGCTGCAAGGACATTGCGAAGGCGGTTTTGAATTGGACAGCGATTGCGAACTCAAAGGCGTAGGCGATGTTGTCCCGGTCGTCAAAGTTTCCAAACAAGACCTGACCGCCAATGAAGTGGTACAACACGTCAAAAACGGCAAAACCGTTACTCAACTGGGCTTGGTATGGCGTGAACAAATCGCGTTCATCCTCACCCAAGACTTTACACTCAAACGCATACAATATTTGGACTCTTTGCAAGAAGAAGCTGAAAATAATGGTGATGATGCTGCCAGCTTGATGTTTGCTTCTCAGATCTTGATGACAGAAGGCATAAGCTTGATGTTGGAGGAGTTAGTCACATATCTAGGTGGATATGAGTAGGAACAACAGTTTTTACGACTAAAAGTAACTGACTGGTAACATAATCAATATAAATTTTGAAATTTTAGATTTTTGTGGGTGCTTTGCCCCCACCCCCCAGTCTCGCCGCCGACAGCTCGGGAGCAGGGCATAGCCTTCGGCCTACACCTGCTCCCTCACTTAAGCGTGTTATCGCTTCCAGTCAGTAAATGGGGTATTCATAAACGCCCTTACAGGACGTTTACAAAGCTTCCCCATTGACAGCCTTTCAGCTCAAAAATATTGAGGCTGAAGAAGCAGAGATAGACGACAAGATAAACAGCTAAGCTAAGAAACCACTTATCGAAAAAAATCTAAAATGTCTTTCAATAGCTCGCAATATGAGCTATAATGTAAATATCCATAGAAATTCAAATTTGAAGGTAATAAACATGAGAAATATTAATAATTTATTTTATATGTTTAAAGGTTTGGTTCTCATCATTTGGAATGTATTGAACTGTTTGTTCGTACCATTGGTATATCTGTTTTTTCCATTGATACCATTTATCCGTATTTACTCAAATTTAAAAAATAAGGAAGAGATTTTTAAGAACATATTTGATGATAAGAACAAATTTGTTGATAGTATTTTAATTGGTATATTGCACGCATTTTATTTGGTTTTATTTGTAGAATTTTCCGTAAGACTCCTTGAAACTATCATGAGTCATCCTTTAACAGTTGAAGGGTTTTTAAACAAAATGGGAGGTTCATATGAAAGAAATATCATTGAATTCTTCGTATATATCCAATTATTCGTAATAATATTAATTTTGTTATGGAATTTATTTTGTAGTAAGGCTTTCCCCTATCTAGTACAGATAGGAAGAAAAGGTAAATTTTGAATATGACAGCAAGGGAAATCATGGGATTATTTGATATGGAAGTATTAAAATTTCAAGGTAATATATTGTTTCTGGTATTAGCCTTTACTAATGTCTGCCTAATATTTCCATATTGGAAAGCTACGGATTTATCTTATAGAGCTTGTCGAATATTGATAACTTTTTGCATTATCGCTCTTTTATACGAAACAATATCTAAGTCATCGGCTGTTGATGCATTAAAGGCAATAGCCTGTGGATTTGTACCTGTAACTATGTTGTTTGCTTATTCAGTTTTGAACAAAAAAATATAATCATTTGAATAAAACCATGTCCTACCGCTATATTCATGCCGAGTCTCCAAAATCCGATCGTTGGCACGGAACACACTAATACTCTAAATTGAAAAACAACACATAATGGAATTGAACTGATATGAAAAACTCCCTCTCGCCTTTGGCAAAAGAAATTCTGAACGCAGGGCAGTATTGGTTGGACGGTACACCGCTTTATTGGTATATCGTTAATACCAGCATAGGTATAGTTATCGTTCTTTCCGCTATATATTTACTGTTCTCCGCTTTCAGTAGCCGACCTGCTTCACGCAGTAACGTAGTGTCCATGATGTTTGCTGTATTTGTGTTATATCAATCAGTCGTTAATCTAAATCTGAATGAACGTCCAAACATTCCTGTAAGCTATCAATCCGCTGTCGAGCGGGTTGTTCAATCGGATAATATCAACTATGCCGATTGTGTTTTTGGCAACAATAATTACAAAATTGCGAAACAACTCGGCGGCTTGGAAGCCTACGCTAAAGCCAAAGCGACAGCGATTGAGAAAGAAGCAGTGCAACCATTGGACGGTAAGAAAACTTGCGGCTTACTCTTGGAATACGAAGAGCAGATTATCCCCGACATCGAAGCGGGTGCTAAAGGGGAAAGTTTTTCTAAGCAATATTTGAAAGGATATGAATATGGTAGTTTTGTTAAATCTGTTTTTTGATGATTATGGATTGCCTTCTATTGGGTTGTGGATATTCTGTTTTCTTGCGGCGGCTGTTTCTGGGATTTTTTTCATGCTCTCCCTCTGGAATGATGAAGTAAAACGATTACCCAAATTTATTTCCGGTATCTTGGCGGCTATGTTCTGTTGTCTAATTGTCTCGTTCTTATCAATAAATTCCTTTGAAACCATTCCCGCAAGCGGAACGCAAATTCAAAAGGCCAATTTGAAAAGATGTACTGCCTTCAAACCCGTAAATCTTGGAAATATCTGGGATATTATGAAGGATTGCCGAGACTATGACCAGGAACGGAAATTTAAGGAAAAAATTGAATCATTAGGTAAATAGTTCAGTTTTAATCATGAAATAAACCTTCAACGTGATTGTTTTATAATGGACCAATTAGATTCCAAAAGGAGTTGATGATGAAACCAAGCTGTATTGTGACGGCCTTATTCAGTTCGAGCGAGCGCTTTGACGGTTATCCGCCAAAAAATACCTTCAACGGTAAAACTGCCAAACTCAACATGAAAGACCATTACCCCACTACGTTCCGCACACTGTTGAGTGAGGTTAGGGGGGGGGGAGATAAGCTATGAAGTTTACCCATCGCGAAAATAGGCTGTTTGACGAACTGGCTTACTACACCTGTTTAGGTACTGAATATCCGTATGAAAAGCAGACAAGAATGCTTAGGCTGATTGGCTTTGCTATTGTCATTGGCGTACCGCTGATAGGCGTTATTCCTACCCAAATAGACAGATTAAAATCTCTTACGTTGCCCATTTTCTTAATTTATATGGCAATTATTTTTGCTATGATCTGTATTGGAATAAAACGAGACTATTTTCCAGGAGAAAAATTACAACATGACATCAAGCTGCATCGAAGCGGATATATTCAAGAATATAACCTTCTCAAACAGGAAAACCCAAGACTGACCGTTGAAGCTTTTGCGGAAAGCATCAAAGTATTCTTGGCCGCCCAAGAAAAACAACGCACTCAACAAGAAAAACGGGAAGCCGAACAGGAACTGGCTGAACTGAAACAGAAATACGATCTGTAATCACATTTTTCTTGTTTGAAGCAGTATTTATTTCTCAAATGACTAATTTTTGACCAAAGGCCGCTAATGTGGCCATTTTTTTGGTTCTCATGCTCTTCTATTTTTAGGGTCTCTGCCCCCAAGCCCCCGGTCTCGCCGCCGACGGCTCGGAAGCAGGGCATAGCCTTCGGCCTACACCTGCTCCCTCACTTAAGCGTGTTATCGCTGCCAGTCAGTAAATGGGGTATTCATAAACGCCCTAGTAGGACGTTTACAAAGCTTCCCCATTGACAGCCTTTCAGCTCTATAGAAAACAGGCATAGCCATACAAGCTTACATTGTGTGCTAGACTATATCAAACTACGAAAGGAAATTCGAATACTATGAATAAAACTTATAAAATTGGAAAAAATGCCGGGTATGATGGCTGCGGTCTTTGTCTTGCGGCCATTTCTGAAAATGAAGCTATCAAAGTCAAATATTTGCGCGACATTTGCCCTGATTACGATGGCGAGGATATGGTTGAGGATTGGCTGAAATGGGGGGTGGACAGCCGCGTCAAAGCAGCCGCGCTTGAGATAGAACAGTACGCATATACGTCAGTTGGTATGGCCTCATGTTGGGAGTTTATAGAACTATGAAGAAATTTGAAGCCCCTGAAATTGGCTATACACCTGCCAATCTTAAAGCATTAAGAAAGCAATTTGGGCTTACACAAGCACAGGTAGCAGAAATTACTGGTACAAAAACCGGATACAGCGTTCGCAGGTGGGAAGCAGCAATTGATGCCAAGAATCGTGCAGATATGCCTCTCGTGAAATGGCAAAAACTTTTGGACTCTTTGAAATAAAGCTTGCAATAGCTCGAAATATGAGCTATTATACATATATGGACGCATCGCCCCACGCGACTAAAATTTAACACAGGGGCAAAAGGAAAAATCATGAAAAACATCTATATCGACTTCAAAAGAAAACTCATAAACGACACTGGCAAATACGCCCTTCAAATCAATTCGGTTTTTGGCTTATTCGATACCCTAAAAGATGCTCGCGATGTTTATAAAAAAGTAATGTCCAAATGGGACTCCATCGACGACAGCCCTTATGGTCTCATCGGCATTTTGCCGCCAAACTACCGCGAACCCGATTTTCCTAATTTAGGTACCGAGGAAGATCAGCCTCTTTCAAAACTACAAGCCATCAATATTGCAGATTATGCCTTTAAACATCCTGCACGCAGGGATGTTCGATTAGGTTTCAAAGGTGGCAACATCGACAAATTGGCGGGTAAATCCACACTCCCTATCCGGCTGGAACGATACAAATCCGAAAAAAAACACGCGAATAAATCCTTGATGACGGATTCATTTTGGGATGCTCTTATTATTACAAAATGGAAGCTGGAGGAGGTGCAAGAGGAATGGCTGAAGGCCGTACCCACAGCAAATCTTGACAATTATCGTTTTGAAAGAACTTTTAGCGTTTTTGACGAATGGGATAGCAAATTTCTGCCACACCCCAAACTTCCACAAATTTAAAGGTAAAAAAGGACGATATTATGATTGCTAATTTGAAGATGCTGGTAAAGAATCTGTTACTGTTATTTTTTCCTTTGGTGCCTATTTTATCTGGTTGCCTCAAAGCCGATAAAAAGAAAGAGCTTTTTATGCAGATATATGATGACAGTATTTCTACCAATATTAAATCTGCTTTATATGTTGTGTTCTTCGTTAGATTTACATTTGACCGTATAACTGTATTTCCAAATGTCATTCCAGTGACCATGTTTAATGATTCAGAAATCTCAGAGGGTGTAGGATACATCTTATTAATCATCTATCTCCAATTGGTCGTGATTTTATTGATTTTTTCATATGATGTACTAATTACATACATTAGAGAGCAAAAAAAAATGGAGTAATTATAAAGGAAAAAAAATGGCTCAATACACTTACGCTTATTTATGCGGACATGGTAGAGGAACTGTCCGTCTTTACGGAAAAGAGTCTGAACGTCAGCGCAAACTGGCTTGGTATGCCGACACTTTTGTCTGCCCTGACTGTTTTAAAAAACAGAAGGCGGAGGAAGATGCCGCCGCTCCAAAAACCGCCAGCCTACATTTGGCCATCTATGGTGATGTTTACCAGTCTATACAGGTACATGGCCAGCTTGCCGCCAACAAAGAGGCTTTAAAACAGCTTGGCTATAAGTGGGGCGATGAAATAGACGGAGGCTTGCTTGCACTGTTTAAAAGTCCGAAACTGGCTCTACAAAAATGGACTGAAGTCCGAAGCATTGAAGATATTCAGGCTACGGCCAAAAAGTGGGCTGATGAATTGACTGATTTGGGATACACAATAACTTCCGTCCCCAGTATATTCGACCAGCAGGCGGCAAAGCTGCATTTTGAAAATGTAGCAAAAAAAGCAGAAGAGGAACTGAGACAAGCGGAGGAAGCGGAGCTTCAAAAAGTGGCTGCCGAGAAAGCAGAAGCTGAAAAGCAAGCACGAATCGATAGACTTGATCCGCAGCCCAAACCACCGGAATGGTATGCCAAGTTGCAAACGTCTAAACAATATTGGAATGGAAAATTTTATGGTGACGACAAACGGGGCTGGCGCATATATCTGGACGGAACCGAAATCAAAGTCACTGTAGAAGATAAAGAGTGTTATGAAAACTGGAATGCCGAACTCAAGGAGTGGCATGAATTTTGGAGGAATTAAAAATGAACAGCACTGAAAAACAACTGGTAAAAGGCTTTCTCAACGAGAATTGGAAAGATTTTATCCAATACATTGACGAGCAGTTGTCGGAGATGCAAAATTCAGACCCTTTTGCGGATGAAGTATCCGATATCTACAACAGCATTATGGACAAGTTGACCGAACCTTCCAGGGAGGAAGTGTGATGAATATCACTAGACCAAATAAAGAAGACCTTGACGCAGTATGGGAACTGGTCGCGTTTTTAAACAAAATTGCACAGGGTTTGAATCCGGTTTACCAACCTGCCGATCCAGAGGATGAAGACGATTTCCAATATCTGAGTGATGCACCTGCGGATGAAGTGTTTGAAGCTTTGGAATATAAGTCTGCCAACGCCAATTTGCCTTGGATTATGACCGTATTGGATACCTTGCTGTCTTCGAGTAACGATATTGTTGACCAAGAATCTAGTGTTTTGGATTTCTCTCCGAAATTTAAACAGGCTGTAAAGGATACGGAAAGGCTGGATTTTCTGTTCAAGGTTGAAACGGTTGAGTTTAGCAAGAACTTGGACGGTAAGTATTGTTGTTTTTTATATGACCAAGAAGTAGATATTCATGGATTTGGAGACAGCTACCGTGCTGCGCTGGATGATGCAATGGCAATATGGAAGGAAGTGTGATGAAGGTATTAGATCCGTGTTGCGGCAGCCGGATGATGTGGTTCGATAAAAATAACCCTAAAGCTGTTTTCAGCGATAAACGCAAAGAAACCCATCTACTGAAAGACCGAAAATATCTGCGCAAACTGGAAATTAATCCCGATGTGGTTATGGATTTTACAAATATCCCTTTTCCTGACAACACGTTCGCAGTAGTGGTTTTCGATCCGCCTCATTTACAAAGAGCGGGAGAAAAATCTTGGCTTGCAAAAAAATACGGGGTGTTGGGCAATGAGTGGAGAGAAGATTTGCGTAAAGGGTTTGCTGAGTGTTTCCGAGTATTGCGTCATGAAGGCATATTGATTTTTAAGTGGAATGAAAATCAAATCCCTGTGAAAGAGATTCTTGCTCTGACTAACGTAGAACCACTTATTGGACACGTTAGCATGAAGCATAAGCAAAACCGAACACAGACACATTGGATAACATTTTTGAAGGACGAAGCGTGATGGACATTGAGCAATACAACCCTAAAAAGAGTCCGAAATTACCATTTAAAAGATTAGGATAAAAGGACTTTTAAAAAAAGATGAAAACGCTATCTTTTATTTTTAATTTGTTTTTTGATGGCTATGGAATCCCTTGTGTACGGGCATGGGTAATTTATTTTATTCTTTGTGGTGTAACGGTAGTCTTTTTCTGGTTCAGCTCTTTGAGTAGCAATGAAGAGGGAAAAGCATTATCCAAATATTGTGCATATTCTGCAATTTTCTTGTATGTATTTTTATTCTACTTAGTGAATTCATTAAACCCATATGAATATATACCTTTTGTCGGTACAGACATTCAAAAGGCCAACTTGATAAGATGTATATCTGGGAAAACAGTCGATTTAGAAAATATCAAGGATATTATGACTGACTGTAAAAAAAGGGACCAAGAACTCAAATTTAAAGAAATTCTTATAGGAAAACGAAATGAATGAACCTTATAACAGTAAGTCCATCAGAGCGGTTTTCCCATGTGGAACAGATAAATATGGTGAACAAGCAGAATCAAGCAGTGAATTAACGGTAGCTTTATCTGGCCAAAGAGTCATCTTAACAATAGAACAAACACGTCATGATATTTGTGATCCCATTACCGGATATGGAACAGACACGAACACGAGTTTCATTGAATTAGATGTGGATAATACGGAGAAGTTGATTTCTATTTTGCTTCACCATTTAAGTTTAATTAAAGATACCAAGAAAGAAAAAGATGAGTAACCAAATGGATGGTGAAGAAATTAAGGTTACCCTTGAAGAAAAAGAACAGTATGAAAAGTGGAAAGCGAATTTGAAAGACTGGAAGAAGTTTTGGGACGACAATGAGATTTAATAACACTGCGAGAGTAGAGTATCTTGTTCAAAGATGCTTACGAACATTACCCTTTTCGAGAAAACCGCATAAGGAGGTCCAGTGAAGTTCACGTTGATTTCAAGTTTTATAGGGATTATCTGGTCCTTGATTCTACTTTCTGGCAAGGTTCCGATTGTCCACGGGTACACTTCTGTTGTGCTCCTTATTATGGCATGTATAGTCTTAATTGATTTAAATACTTCGATGACAGCACCGGACGATGTAAACGTGGATGCTTTTAAAACAGGTATTACGTCTGCTTTCTCATTTTCCTGCTTCGTGATGGCTCTGATTATCGGGATAACCGGGTGGGTTTAAACCTCCTGCCCAAAGGATGAATAAAGATTTTGACAAAGTAATTGTAAAGGCGTAAATTGTTTTCTGTTCGGTCACTAGATGGCCGTGTGTTAAAACATACTTGTTAAAACGAATACCGCCCCGGAAGGCGCGTGTTGGAGTAAACATAATATAAAAACGCCTGATTCTTTCAGGCGTTTTTATTTCAGGAGAGCCTGTCATGAGTCGTAAGCGGCCCATTTCCTACTATTTAAAAAGATGTTCTAACCGTGCGAAACAAGTAAATATGGCTAAAGATTGGGCGAAGGATTGGTACGAACAAACCATAGCCCTTATTAACCGTATTGACAAAACGGCTGGTGATGACTGGAACTCTTTTGATGCCACGGTTGCCGAGCTGCGCAAACTGACACATCGAAAACATGATGCATTACAAAACGTCGCCAAAATACTGACCGAACCGCTGTATAACGACAAATCGGACAAAGAGGAATAACCATGCTGACCATTTCAAACAACCCCGACGGCACAATTGCCGAAACAAATTACTGGCAAAGTGAGTATAACTCACGAGGATTGGCGTATTTAAGCCGCCACAGCCTCGGATTGCGCCTGTTAATCCCATCCGCCGTTGCCGCCGCTTGGCTGGCCGAAATCAAAACCGGCAGACGTGCCGTCATTGAACCACCTGTCCGTGCAGGTTTCCCAAACCATATAGACATTGTATTTGACGACGGGACGGCCAACCCGTTCAGCCTATGTATAGATAAGACCGCGCAACTGGATAGCCAACTTCGTAGCGGCAATACACGACTGCTGGTTTACACTGATGATGGTTTGTCATCGCCGTTGGAGCTGCCTTGCGAAATCAAGCTGCCGGATGCACCTAAGCAGGTGTTCTTAACTCATGCCACTGTTGATACAGGCCATAGCAAGCGAAGTTACCGGAACGAAGTAGATGATGAAATAGTAGAACAACTGAAAACATGGTTGCCAGACTTGTTTGCTGGAAAACTCCGGGGTGTCATAGACGACCATTACGCCGTCCGTTGCGACTGGCACAACAGTAAATCGGTCGGATTTACGGTCAGCCGTATGGACGCAGAGATGCAAGCAACTGAAATTGTCAAATTCAGTGTCTGCCGGCATAGCAAACGTGCAAAGCCTTCTTGGGAATTTGTTGGTGGTAAAGAGAACCCACCGTCTATTCCATTCGTGGCTGCAACAATTTATTCCAACAACTTAACAGTTGACGATTTAGCCTCAATATCTACCATTGCCGATTTTGAGCGGTGTTTGGCTTGGGCATGGATGGAAAACCATATATAAGGTTATGTTATGCTTTTACTCAGACGCGATCACATCGACAGGATGTTTTCCATCATAGAAAATCGCAGGTTTGATACCTCATGGGAGATTTCAGAATACGACGGTGGGATGAATTTTTTGGGCACCCTTGGTGAAGTTCCAGTGCATGAACTCACTAACCGTTCAGCAACATTGTGCTTTGAATGGATGGGAGAAATCTCTGAACCACGGGATACCTATGATATTGTTGGAATGAAACCAAACATTCTTTATGATTTCAACGGTTCAGGACAGCACTTTGACAACCCCGATCCGCGTTACCTACTCCCGGTAGGTTCTACCGGCTTGATTCTCAAACATGTCGTTATTGATGATGAGGATGAACTACTGCGAATTTGGTGCCTCAGACGTAATATTTACCATAGCAAATACAGACTGTTGGAAAACATTCCTATACTCAGGGTTGTTTTGTTACACAGGGCATGGCAGGAAATTTACCAGATTAATGAAGAATGTCGCAAAAACACATTTGTAATTTCGATCTGCCACTGCCCGCGTGAAATATAAACATATAGTAAGGCAGATTATTATTTTTAAATACTCGATTCTTGAAAAAAATCCTGTCATACCAATATACATGCCGTATCTATAATCTTTACTCAAGGAGCCTAAATATGCCGTTAAAACCTGGACCAAAACCGATTGCAAAATCAACAGGCAAACCCGATCAGCGACGTCGTGATAATAAAAGCACGCCTGGAAATACTTCGTCTTTAAAACCAAGCAAGTCATCCGGCAAACGTTGAGCCTGAACCTCCCACGCCCTCAGCTTATACAGAGGGCGTATTCTGCTAAAAATAGAAAATCCCGGCCGCCGCACTAAAAAAATGCGGCGGCCGGGATTTCTGCATTGTTCTTTTCTTCTTAAAGGAAAAAGAGGTAATTGGTCATTATTGGTCGGATAAAAGTGATGGGAAATGCCTGTTCGTCATGGCCGTCAAAGAGGATGGCCAAGGCAGAAGCATGCAACAACAGATCCAGGCTGTATTAAAGAGTTAAAAAAAGGTCGTCTGAAGTTCAGACGACCTTTTACAAAATTAACATTGTATTTATTGCATTACCTCATATAAAGAGGTAATATACACACATGGACAGACAGCAAGGTCTGCCACCCTACCAAATCAGGGAGCGATTTGGACTAACCGAGTAAAGGATTAAAAAAATGAAAGCCATTGAATTAGCAATTTATACCCCTAACGGACAAATCAAAGTTGATACCGGTGTTTACAAAACCAATATTGACAAAAGATTGTCATTGGATAAATTGGTGGAGCAAGCAAAAAATAAAGTAATCGGTGTTGGAATTTGTGCAGATTATGAACCTATTATGTATGATGGTCATTATTGCCAAATAGCAGGATTCCGCATTGTTAATATTAGCGACCGCCCCGGTAGTGGGGTATGGGTTCGAAGGTTGGAAATATTGACAGAATTTGTGCCTGTTGAAACAAGAAGTGTAGCTATATTAAAAGAACGGTTTGTGCGGGGGGATTTCCCTGACCATAAATTTAGCGATGCGCTTGCAGCAAAAATTTAACACTGGTGATACAGTACCGCCCTTTCGGGCGGTTTACCCATACCGCCGGGGAGCGGCGGTAACTTATCATTTTGGAGTAAAAAATGAAAGCAACCCTAATTATCGAAAAGCGAGGAGCAGGTTATATTTACGACCTTTTTTCAGTTCGCGGCACTATGCGCGGAGTGCGATGCGGACTGACACCACTAGAGGCGGCCACCGAAACCAGCCGCATACTTGCCCAACTCAGATATGAGGGAGCATCAACAGTCGCCCCGCCCGAAGTGTTGGAGCTTATCCCAGCCCATCTGCGCGACTTTGAGGGCGAGAATGCCTAAATATGACTGGGATAAAATAGACTGGCGGCTGTCTAATCATGAGATAGCCGCTATTTTGCAATGCAGCTATGATACCGTAGCCAGCAAACGCTACCGGCTAAAAGTAGGCAAGGCATCCAAGCCCAAAACCCGCAGCGATAAAGGCATTAGCCGCACCACTTATCTACCGCCAAAAGAGCAGCAGCGACGGGCGGTAGAGGCCGCAAAAGCCAGCCCAAAGGCAGGGCGGGGAGAAACAAACTGCCATGCAAAACGCTGGAGGTTGACAGACCCGCACGGCAAACAATACGAGTTTTCAAACTTGCACAACTTTATACGAAAAAACAACAATTTATTTTCCGAAAAAGATGTTGTTTGGAAGCGCACCGACGGCAAAGGCGGCGGGGAGTATTGCAATGCCAGTGCAGGCCTGCAAAATGTTGTTGCAGGCAAATCGCCCGCGTGGAAAGGTTGGAAAATCGAGGAAATAACCAATGATTGACGATCCCGAATTTGGCTACACACCAAACAATCTCAAGGCATTGCGCCGAAGATATGGGCTGACTCAGCAGAATGTTGCCGATATTACGGAATCAACATTAAAAACCGCCCAAAAGTGGGAAGCTAGCCCAAGCATGAGCAGTTTTGCAAATATGCCTTATACTAAATGGCTGAAAATTTTGGAATATTTAGAGAATAACGGCTAAAACAGCAATATATAATAATATCCTAATTTAATATTTGACATTGCAATATATCATCTTTTTTCTATAGAATATTATCCACAGATTTTGTGGATGTTTTGGGGACATAATATCCTTAGACCACGAGCAAATCCCCGAACCGTGTGGTATAGCACAGGCTCAACCTATCTCTGTTCATTTTCCAGTCATCCGCAAGCAGTTCGGAGGCAAGTTTTAGACGGCCTCTACCGTTCCGGCGATTGATTTTGTCCCATGCCTCCATAACTGGATTGACGGCTTCCGGCTGCCATAGGTCCGTTTGTACATGTCCGGCTGGTTTCAGCCCATGCAATTCAATCCCGCATTTTTTATAGAGGTAGCCGCCTCGGTAAACGTTCGCCAACAGATTTTGCGCCTCCCGGTTCAGGATGATGGTATCGGCTGACGGCACGGCCAAATTACGGCTCAGGCTCTTATGGTATTGAGGGGCTTCTTCCCGGAAAAAATCCGTGTGTAGGAATACGGTAACGGCAGAAGCCGCCAGTCCGTCACGACGCAAGGCTTCTGCCCCCGAGCTGATGTGATGTGTAATCGCCGCCTGCAACGCCTCCGGTGTTTCGATACACGTTCCAAAACTGCGGCTGCGGACAAGATTCTGCCTTGTTTGCGGTTCGGGGTGCAAACCATCACAGGCAATACCCTGCATTTCGCGCTGCGTCCTTTCGACCGTCACGCCGTATCGCCGGCGTAGGGTAGCGGTATCCGCCCGAACGAAGTCCAATGCGGTATAAATTCCTTGCGCCGCCAGTTTGGCCGCCGTTCTTCCTCCGATTCCCCAAATCTCATCGACACCCTGGCTGCGCAAGGCACGAAGGCGGACAGACTCATTCCAATCTAACCAAACCACCACTCCTCCAAAGTGATCGGGGTAACGTTTGGCAAGATGGTTGCAAAACTTGGCCAACGTCTTGGTCGGTGCGATGCCGACACAGGTTGGAATACCGACCCACTGCAATACGCGATGTCTGATTTGGCCGCCGAGTTCGGCGAGGTTATCGATACCGTCCATACTGGCGAAACATTCGTCTATCGAATAGACTTCAACCGCAGGGACACAACCGGCGATGGTTTCCATCATCCTGCGGGACAAGTCGGCATAGAGTTCGTAGTTACTGGAAAAGGCTTTCAGACGACCATGTGCCACTAAATGCTTTACTTTGAAATATGGCTCGCCCATCTTGATGCCAAGTGCCTTTGCTTCGGCAGAGCGGGCGACCACACAACCATCGTTGTTTGATAGGACGACGACAGGGACATTCTTCAAATCCGGCCGGAATACCCGCTCACAGGAACAGTAAAAGCTGTTGCCATCTATCAGTGCGTACATATTAACCGCCCTGACGCACGTCTTTGATGACGAAAGTCACGACCCCGACAACCGACCATGTATCTTCATCGGTCGGTACAAAATCAGGATAGTCTCCGGAAGCGTTTTCAGAGTGAAGCTCGGGTTTTCGACCGGGAACTTTATACAGTCGTTTGATTGTAAACTCGTTGCCGACATCGGCCATCACAATATCGCCGTGCTTCGGAGTTTTGGAGCGATCGATGATCATAATATCGTCTTTACTAATCCCAGCATCTAGCATGGAATATCCACCGGAACGAGCGGCGAAGGTGGCGGACGGGTTCGTGATAAGGTATTCGTTAAAATCGAGATAGTCAGCAACATACGGTTCTGCCGGAGAGGGAAATCCGGCCGGCACTTTTTCTAAGGCAACCGGAACCTTCAGGTTTGTCCGACTTATTGGAATCAGACTGTCCGGTGGTAGGGTAGTAGAAGCGATCATGGCATCCACCATCGGTATCAGCGACACCGGAATACGTTTAACTGTCGTCGCTTCGCCGGTCTTGCTTTTGCGCCCGGCACCATCTCTGCGTCCACCGCGTTTTTTCAAAGCTTCTTCCATAATGGGATATTTTGATTACGTAACGAAATCATTTTATCAGAAAGTATTTATGGGTAGTCAATACTGAAATAAAAAAAACGACCGCAGGATGCAGTCGTTGTGATAAGGCAGAGTTTGAAGGTTTCAAATCTATATAAACTAAAAAACCAAGAAGTAGCGACAACTTAGAATCCTAGAATAATAGAAAAAAATTCTAGAATAATAGTAAAACAGTAAAGTAGAAACGCTATTACAAAAAGAGGAATAAAAATTCTCAAAATTAGTTGATAAGCCTGGGTTCTATCAAATCCGAATTTATGGGAGAAAAAAACAAATAGACCAGATATCAAAACCATACCTGTAGCAGAAATTAGTACCATAAATCCAGGTTCATTCATCATTTATACCCTCCAAAACCATCATTACAATGTATTCTTAATTTCTTTTTTAAGATTCCGCACATCTTTCAGTAAGCTGTAACCTTTCAGGAAAAAACGAAGTTGGAACAGAAACATACAGATTGATATAAAGAGCGCAATCTGATTTTTAATTGTTGGTTGTTGTGTTGACAAGAACACATAGGCTGAAACACCAAAAAGTACACTGGCAAAAACAAGAAACACTAATGTTTGTTTTAAACTAACCAAATGGGCTTTTTCCAGTAAATCCAACTTTTTCAACTGATTCGATGGATCATTTAAATTTTGAATGTTTTGTTGTTGAGTCATTAACTCATCAAATTTTTTATTAGACTTCATATTGTTCCTTATTCATAACAATTTGTTGCACGCCGTCCGTACCATTCATGGCATGGTGTAACTGCACTTGCATACCCGATTCCATTCCTTTGGCTAATGCCTCATATTCTATTTCTGATCCTTGTAGGATTGACGATTTCGCATCTCTTGTTCTCGCTTCGGTCATATACGGATATTCTTTTTTTGCGTATCCGTCCATAATGGCTTTCTCTTCGTCGGACATCTCAAATTTTTTGACTGTCTCATAAGCACCCACAATCCAACCGCCGCAAAATTGGTCGGCAAGATAAGTTCTGTGTGCGGGCTTTCTTGCTCGGCAGGTTTTCAAAAATTTGCGGCGGTCGGCGGAAATCTGACGATAAACTACATCAAAGGCATAGGCTGAGATTTCTGCTCGATTTCCAATGCCGTAAAACATCATCGTCTTCCCGCGTTGGTAAGATTGGCTCCCGAATATATCGGCAATCATATTTGCAATGCCCCATTGCCAGTCTGCCAATTTAAAAGCCATTTTTCGATCGGCTTTCTGTTCAGAAACTCGTGATAAGGCAATATCCACAGCATTGACTTCATACTTTTCCATTAATGCCTGTGCCTGCTTTAATGCCTGTGCGGCTTCATGTTCATTTGCCGACTGACCCAAAGCCAAACATTTCTTGATTTTGTCTAAGACCTTCTCTTTATCCATCTCGAATCCTTTTAAATCAATATCTTATATTTTCAATAAGGCAAAAAAATATAGATTGGTTGGTATTTTAATTTCGTACTCTTGCCCATTCGTCCTTTGCCTTGCTTTCGATTTGGTCTAGCCATTCAGCAAGGGCTGACACGCTTACAAACTTTGGGCTTTTCTTGTTGCTATCTGCTGAAATTACCGGCCATGGCAAACTTTGTGCATTTGCCTTTCGACGTGCTACTTCAGGTCTTTGCTGGCCTTCCTGCATGCCTCCATCACTTCCTTGATGGATTCCTCCGCTACGGTTTGCCCGTGCGTACACTTGGCCAAGTTGCTTCTTTGCGCTGCCGTGCCGTGGTTTGGAATGTAGTTATAAGGATTCATGGCCAACATAACATAATACCAAATGACTGTTATAGCCAACCAATACTTTGATAGGTTGAATTTGCCTTTAAACCACTTATCTTGTACAACAATTAAAATGAAATGAAAGAGCAGAAGTGCAAACACATAGTAGAATTTTAAAACCCCATAATCATCAAAGAATATCTTTAATAATAATTCCATAAAAATTTTAAATCCTATTTAGTTAGAAACTAAATAACCTTAATTCAAGTTATATCCCTTTTTTCTCAAGCAGGAAATGACTTTATTATCCAATTGAATTTCTTTTTCATTATCAGCACCAACTATACTTGTCACTTTGGACAAATCCTCCTTGAAACTTTTAACACAAAATGTTAAATCGCGTTTCTCTGCTTCATCATTCAATTTCCCTACCAATTTAGGCAGCCTACTATCAAGTGTATCCAGCCAGTTAGATGATACACTTATAGTTTTACTCTTCTCTTTCATGGTTAAAACTGCGCCGTTTATATTAGCGAGTGGTTCCTCCATTTGGATATTGATGGTTTCTGGGTCATTATAGATAATCATATCGTTATTAACATAGTAGAAAAAACCGACTGATGACAAACCTGAAACTATTAATAATAATGTAGAAAATTCTTCGACTACTACATTTTCAGCACTGAACCTCAAAGAAGCAGCAGCCAGTACAAGCAGAAACATGATTACCAATATGCGAAAATATGTATCTGAGTCAATAAAGAGAGAAGATAGAGTCATTTTATATATCCAAGTTAAAAAGAACTAATTTTGTGGTTCATTATCAATGTAAAGAACTATATATAAATAATAGCTCATATTACGAGCTGTTGCAAGCTTTTATTTTCAATGAATTAGAAAGTTTTGGCCATTTTACTCGCAACATAAATACCAAAAGATCCTAGCCCTGCCGACAGCCGATACCGTCATTCTGAACCGCGAGGCGCAAAATCTGTTGGCGGATGTTTATCAAAGCGGCTATCTCTATAAAAAATGCGGAATTGAATTACATGGGCTAAAGCCCGTCGAACAGATACAGATCGTTAGAGGCCGTCTGAAACCGTGATTTTCTCAATATGGCTTATGATTTCGTTTTCAGGGCATGAAAACCGCCGCTTACCAGACGGCCTACTCGGCGGGATAGGGTTTCGCTCATTTGGATTTTCCTTTCACTAAAATGTGTTTGTTTCATTTGGTATGGCGGCAGTCTTAAACTTCATTTGCCTGTTGTACAATCTTCGCCAGTTTCAAAGTGTTTTCAAGCTGTTGCAGCACGGTATCGTCGTATGCCGCGCCTTTGCCGGTTACGGCGAGTTGCAGGATGCTGTCAGTCAGGCGGACGATGCGCCACATCAGTTCGCGCTCGTATTTTTTCAAATCGTCGAGGTCAGCTTCTTCGGGCAGGTCGGCGGCGAGCGTTGCGCCTAAGTCGGGCAGTTGTTCAAACAACCTCGCCACGATATGCGAATGCACTCCGGCCTGTTTTTCAGCGTGCAAGATTTCGTGCTTTGCAGCTTGGAAAAACTGCTCCTGCGCCGTCAGTGCGGAGCCGTAATCGCGTGTCTGCGTATGCGCCAAACGCGCCAGCTTGAGCAGTTCGCGGATTTTTTCAGACGGCGTATTCGCACCTTCGATTTTAAGTTCGGCAATAAAATCAGCATCTTCCTGAGTGATGCGCACACTAATTGGGATACGGTTCGTTGCATTCATATTCGTTTGATTTATTTTGTATTCATTTGAATACAAATATACAATAAGGGATTCTGAGGCGCAATACCTGAAACCGTATATCTATGTAAACATCAAGCCGTCTGAAACCTGATTTTCGGTTTCAGACGGCCTTTTCCTTTATAATCAGAGACCTTTGCAAATAAAATCGGGGAAAAAGCGTTTATTGCCTGAACTACCTGAAAGGGGAAGCCAAACACCGCTCAAAATCGGCAATAACCGATATAACAACTACATTGATACAATTTCCAATCTCGTTTTATCCGTCATTAATGGGCTGTGTACTTTTAGGGTTATGGGATTAGAGAGAGGAAAATGGAGCGTATTCAATCTTCCCTTTTTTTTGTCGTATATGATTTTGTTCGCGTAAATGGCGTGCAAAGGCTTGAATATCAACCTGACTAGAGAGTGAGAGTGCATCTGCACGCTTCTGTACGGCTGCTTGAAATTCAGTAAAAGTTTTGGGTTTGATATTCAAAATATATCGTTGGATTTTCTGTAATAGATCATCGTCACTGATGTGGTAAATCACTACACCTTGTGAATTAACACTAATTAAATTTTGTGATTTAAGTCTATGAATGATCTGAGCAACTGTTGTTTCGCATTCTTCATCTGTTTTACCTTGTAATTGTTCTCGTAAAATATATTTACACAACTTTTGTTGCAAATTATGTAAGCGAGAAGGGCGAACAGCGTTGGGCTGACGCAAAGCAGCTAAGGCTGCTTGAAAATAAGGTGCTAATGGCTGAGGTGGTTTGAGGGAATTTTCA
>ERZ773046.118-NODE-118-length-53642-cov-9.811689_pt1 | contig 53642 bp, 55 predicted proteins | sample MGYA00580634_ERZ773046 | MGnify/ENA primary metagenome ERZ773046 (study PRJEB29015, sample SAMEA2738127) | human oral metagenome | biome: human oral; feature: human-associated habitat; material: saliva | place: China | collected 2159 ... | reverse complement strand
TCGGTTTGACACATCTTTTAACCTTATCTAATGGTCTTAAATTTCCAAAATTTAGCCCTGGACAAGCACTTGCACTCAGTTTAAAAGCTCAAAGTAAAGCTTCTAAAAGCATGGACCGTAATTCAAAAATTCTGACAACAAACGAACTCATTTATCTTATTGAAAAAGGTATCTTCGATGATGATAAATATGATACGTCTGACTTATTTGAGTTTAAGAATCACGAAAAACGTATGAAAAAAAGTGCTAAAGCTCAACGAAAAGTCGCCAATAAACGTCATGATTATTTACATAAAATAACAACAAAACTTGTTAAAACCTATGACGTCATTGTTTTGGGAGATTTAAAAGTTAAAAACATGCTAAAAAATCATAAATTAGCAAAAGCCATTTCTAATGCCTCTTGGGCTACCTTTGTTCGTTTCCTACGTTATAAATGTAACTGGTACGGAAAATTATTTATTCTTGTTCCACCACATTACACCTCACGCATTTGCCATCAATGTGGTTGGGACAGTGGTAAAAAACCTCTTGACATTCGTGAATGGACATGTCCTCACTGTCATGAAACACATGACCGAGATATTAATGCAGCTATCAACATTCTTTATCGTGGTCTTGAAACCTATCTTCAGTCACAATTAATGCTTTTAAACGAACAAGCTAAAAACGGTTATTTTTCAACTGTTTTCTTCCAAGTAGCCTCTCAATGGCTTATACAAACCATTACCTATTTTAACCAAGCTTTAGAAATAGCGTAATAATCTCACAAAAGGTCAGGGACTGGCCTTGGTAAATAGTCGAGCCTCTATCATCACGATTAATACTCTTATTAATCACCGTATGACAAGCTTACAGAAGAATACTTATCGAATATTAACGGTTCGTTAAATGTTCGATCATTCTTCTATGATGTTCCCAGAAACCGCCCACTTCAGTGGGCGTGTAGTTCATCAATATAATCAGGTAACGGTTATTGAAGATAGTTATGTTTTGGATAGCAAGATTGATGCGAGTACAGTGAAAAATTCACGTGTCATTGACTCTAACATGCGTGGAGGGTCGCATGTGGATAAGGCAACACTTGTCAATTCTGGCCTTGATAATTCAGAAGTTAAAGATGCCATGGTTGAAAAATGTGGTTTGGTCAATAGCGAGATCATTCGTGTGGGCTACGTTAAAGAAACAGCGATGTTTGTTGGTCAGATTAAAGATGTGGGATCTGTAGCTAAAAGTCAAGTTGATTCTAGTAATATCACAAATAGTGGTCGCGTAGAGCATGTGGACGCTTATGATGTCAATGTGAGTGACTTGTCTGAGTCAAATGTCCAATTGCGTTCGGATGCTAATAACGATTTAGTGGTGACTCCATTGGTGACATTGGGGGATGACGAAGTGACCATTGACGAAAGTCAATTTGACATGGCTCCGCAAAAAGGTTTGCAACAATAAGAAGAAATGGTTCAATTGAGCTGTTTTTTTTTGTTAATTTGACATAAAAAGAATGTTGTGATAGAATGAAACTATTCTTTAAGAAATGGGGATTTTTTCTATGAAATTTAAATCATTTAAGGGCTTGGCCTTATTAGCTATTGTTGGTCTTGGTTCTGTCGCGACTTTGGCGTCTGCAGAAACGACGACACATGGACGCTATGGCACGGATTTAGCTATTGATTTAACAGCTCGCCCAACAGAAGGTGAACAGTATACGTCAACAGGACGTATTGTTCGTGTGCGTGCTGTTGAAGATGCTACGCAATATTCTTGGAATAACGAGGGCCAAAAAGTTTATAACTTTACGGCTGAAGCAGGCTTTCAGTTGCCTGAATCAACGAAGTTTTTAGGGGACTATAATTACGAAGGTCATATCTTCGTAAATGGTGTGGAATACCGTTATTGGTCGCTGAAACATTATCACTATTAGGAAAAAGGGCTTGTTTACAAGCCCTTTTTTAATCCCCTCAAAAAGAGCGATTAGCGTGAGCTAATCGCAAAAGTATAAACTAAAAAAGACCTGACTGGGCCTTTTTTAGTTTAATGACGATAGGTTTCCATTTTTTCGTGGAAATATTGCTCCATCATGCCATAGTGGCTTGTTTTTGTCTGTTAAGAAGTTGAGGATTATTTGAGCGCATTAGTCACAAAATCAATATAAGCAAGGATTTTGTGTTTGTTAGGTTTGTTTTTTGCGTAGCTTTTTAGGTCTTCTGTACTGCAATTAAAGGTCGGAGACATCCAGTAGTCAGACGGTTTGATGTAGGTAATCATATCATTGTTTGACCAGTGTTTCAGAACCATGTAGTCATTATTTGAGCGTAGCGTGATGTCGTCAACACTATCCATATAGGTTTTACCAAAAACAGTAATGTTTCCGTAGAGGTTGACGTGTCCTGAAATGACGCTGCCATCTTCAACAGTAGCTTTATCAAAAACGCAGGCTGACCCTGAAATAACAGCGTTGTCAATGATGGCGTCATTAAAGACTTGAGTGTCATCTTCGATTTTTGCGAATCCATAACAACGAGCGTTATCATAAACTTGAGCATTGCCAGAAACAAGGACGTAGTCATAAAGACGGGCTTTGCCATAGATTTTGGCGCCATCAACAAGGATGACGTTGCCATAGAGAATAGCCTTATCACTAACGGTAGCCTTGTCACGAAGGATAGCATTTTCATTGACGCTGGCTGAACCACTGACAATGGCCTTCTCGTAAACTGTGGCATTATGATGAAGGGCGGCATCATCTTTAATGATGGCGTCATCCATAACCTTAGCGTCGTCATAAATCCAAGCATTACCTGTTTGACTAAGGTTGCTTTCTTTTTCAACGTAGCCGCCAAGGTCGTCTTTTTTGACAACGCCGAAGTCTTTGAGGGCACGAATGCGATAAAGGGTACGGCCGTTAAAGCAGATTTTGGTTGTTAGTTCAAATTTCTTAGGTTCTAGTTCTTTAACGATAGTGGTGTAGGTTTTGTAGCAATCGCCCCAGGTTTGGCTATGCGCGTAGCCATACGTAATGAATTCTTTGGTGTTGCCGTCAAAAAGGATACGTTTATTTTTATCACTTTGAAGCCATGTTTGAGTGTCTACGATATAAGTGATGTAGGTGTTGTTGAAGCCTTTAAATGTGGCATAATCATTCGTTGAAGTGATAGGTTTTGCGTTTTCAGGGAGATTGAGAATAGTGTGGTCTGAAATGACAAATTCATCAGAAACATGGGTGTGTCCTTTAATGACGGCGTAATCACAAATTGTGGCGTAACTTGAGATGTTAGCGTGTCCTTCAATGCGTGCATAATCACAAATATTAGCGTGATCATTGATGTATGCGTTACCAGTAACATGAGCGTTATCGTTAATTTCAGCATAGTCTGAGATGGTAGCTTGATGGCCGACAAAGGCATGTCCTTTGATAGTAGCTTGTTCTTGAATTTGAGCTTTATCTGCGATAGTAGCAAAACCACTGACGATAGCGTCACCAGTGACAAAGGCTTTTCCGTGAACGGTAGCGTGATTGGTGATTTGGGCATTACGTGTGATAACGGCTTCTTGAGAAACACATGCATGTCCTGTGATCTTAACGTTATTGTGGGCAGACGCTTTGTCTTTAATGATGGCCTTGTCTTTGATGAGGGCGTCGTGATGGAGTTGGGCATTATTAAGGACACGCGCGTCATCCATGGCTATAGCGCCTTTAAAAATCCAAGAGGTGCCGTTTTGGTCAAGGTTTTTTTCAGATTGCACGTAACCGCCGAGTTCATCTTTATAGATGATTTCGCCTGATGTTGTTGTAAAGTTCATCAAGGCCTTGATGCGATAAAGGGTACGTCCACGGTAGGTTGTTTGGGATGTGTAATCGAGTTCAAATTTTTTCATAAGTTTCCTTTCTTAAAAGAAGACATATTTACCTACAAGTTTAAGGAGTTGTTTGTAAAAACGTTTTTCATCGTAGGTTTTAGCGGAACGTAAGAGTTCGCGAGAGTTGCCATAAAATTTGTGGTGATACCACATGTCATTAGGTTTAGTATAGGTAATGTAGTTATTTTCTGGGGAATAGATGTTTTCTTTTTCTGTATTTAATTTGACGCAAAAAACATCGGTTGGCGAGTCGATAATGGCGTCACCTGTGATGGTTTCATTGCCATCGAGAGTTGTTGTGACGTGGGCAAAACCAGAAACATGGACTTTGTTACGAAGTGTCGCGTCACGATAAATGCGGGCGTGTTCACTAACACGAACGTGGTCATAAAGATTGGCGTTGTCTTTGATTTGAGCATTACCTGTGACAATGACGTTCCCACGTAAGGTAGCTTTGCCGTAAACAAGGGCGTTGTCTGTGACTTGACTAGTACCTGTAATAGCAGCATGTTCATAGATTTGGGCATTTCCTGAAATGCTAACCTTGTCTTGGATAAGGGCATTGTCATAAACAGATGCATTGTTATAGATTCTTGCATTATCTCGAACAATAGCGCTATCTGAAACGCTAGCATGATCTTGGATAATAGCGTTGTCTGTAACAAAGGCGTCATTTTCAACGAGAGCCTTATCTTTAATAATGGTGTCTCCATGGATTTGTGCGTCATCGGTAACAAGGGCATCACCAAAAACTTTGGCGGTATCGTGAACCCAAGCGGTTCCGCTGTGACTGAGGTTGTTGTCACTTTCGATGTAACCGCCAAGGGTGCCTTTTTTAATGGTGCCAAAATCTTTTAAGGCACGGATGCGACGAAGGGTGATGTTATTGAGCGTGATGGTATCGTCAGATAATAGTTCGTATTTAGGATTTTGGTGTTCTTGGGTCTTGAATTGGCTTTCGACAAAAGCAACACATTGCTCGTAGATTTGACCTTTAGCCTGGCTTTCTTCATAGCCTTTTGCGATAAGGTCTTTACTTGTTCGGTTAAAATAGTTGACATTCCAGAGTTTGTTAGAGGTGGTATAAGCCATGGTCTCACCATAAATGTTTTTAATGACCATATAATCATAATCAGAGGCTACGACAGCATCACTTGTAATCATTGTGGCGCCGTCAATGGTGACATTTCCTTTAATGGTTGTGTTACCGCCAATAAGGGCGTAACCTTTGATGTTAGCCTTGTCTTGGATAGTGGCACGTCCTTTAAGATTAGCGTGTTCGGTGACGATAGCCTTGTCTTTGATACGAACGGAATCTTCGAGTTTTGCATGTCCTGAAATGGTTGCTTTTCCTTTAATACGTGCCTCATCTGCAACGTGTGCTTGTTCAGTGATGTGTGCATGTCCTTTGACATGAGCATTGCCTGAGCAGATAGCTGCACGGTCAACAAGAGCATTTTCTGAGATAAGGGCCATGACACGAACCGTAGCGCCACCTGTGACAGTGGCATGGTCTTTGACAATGGCTCCATCATAGACGGTAGCTTTTTGGCTGACAATGGCTTCGTTTTTGATTTTAGCATCACCTTTAATGCTAGCTGAACCCATGACTTTAGCATTGTCATAGATCCAGCAATTGCCGTCATGGCTAAGGTTTCTGTAATCTTCGATATAGCCACCGAGGTCGCCTGCTTTAACGTCAGCGAAGTCTTTTAAGGCCTTGATGCGATAAAGGGTGCGACTTTGAGTTGGAGTTTCAAAGTACGTAGCTGTACTTTCATCTAATTCATATTTCATTCTTTTGTACTTTCTATAATTGCAATGTAATGTTGGTAGATAGTTTTGGCTTTGTCTGTAGTAGCGCTATTTAAGAGGTCTTGATGGTTACCAATGACGACTGTATCAGCGATCCAGGTTTGATTGGATACGGTATAGGTCAAGTAGCGGTTTTGTGTAACATCGTTAAAGCCAAAGACGTCGTTAGAAGAACTGATGATGGCGTCATTGATAAGGTATAAAGAGTCTTCGAGTTTGGTTTTTCCAAAGACATGAACGCTGTCTGTAATGAGGACGTCGTTGTAGAGTTTAGCCTTACCGTAGATATTGGCAAAGCCTTTGACACGTACACGGTCAATGAGGTAAGCATCGTCATAAACTTTAGCATAGTCTGTGACGGTAACGTTGTCATTAAGCATGGCATTGCCATAGACTTTAGCGTGACCTGAAAGGGTGACTTTATCGTTAATACGGGCACGCCCAAAAACCTCTGTGTTATTAAAGACACGCGCAGAACCGCTAACTAAGCTATCGCCATAGACGCTAGCTTGGCCAGAAATACAAGCATGGTCACAAACGAGAGCCGATTCATAGACTTTCGCATGGCCTGAAATACGTGCCTTGTCGTAAAGGGTTGCGTCACCTGAGATGATAGCGTTATCTGAAACGATGCTATTATGAGTAACGGTAGCCTTGTCGTTGACTTGAGCGAAATCTTTGACAATAGCGCCATCTGTGACACTAGCGTCGTCAGAGATTCTTGCATCATCCATGACTTTGGCGTCATTATAAATCCAACAGTTGCCCTCTTGACTGAGGTTGTCAGTTGATGCGACAAAGCCTCCAAGGTCACCTTTTTTAATGTTAGTGAAGTCTTTAGTAGCGCGAATACGACAGAGTGGACGTCCTTCAAAGATGATGGAATGTTCAGGGGCCAATTCATATTTGTAAAGAGGTTTTTGAAGGTTGTTAACAAATTGGATGTAGTGTTCCATGTATTGGCGAGATTTTGGTGAGGTGATGGTTTCTAAGAGTTCGTTTGTTGTGCCATAAAAATCTTTGAAACGCCATTTATGGTTGTGTGTCGTGTAAGTAAAATAGTGGTTTTTAGGCAACCAATGGGTTTTAAAGACAAAGATACCCTTAGAATCATAGAAGGTGTAGTCACCTGATAAATGGGCATAACCGTCGATATGGGTACCGTTTGTGATGGTGACCTTGTCTTCAACAATAGCATTATCTGTGACTTGTGCGCAACCGTTAACGGTGGCCTTGTCACGGATTTGAGCGTTTCCTGAAATAACTGCGCTATCTTCAATAACTGCGTCATCGGTGACAATAGCTCGGTCACGGATAATGGCGTCATCAGAGACGACGGCACGTTTTAAAACAATGGCGTGGTCGCTAATATCTGCGTATTCTGAAACGATAGCATTATCTTTAACAATGGCACGTCCACTGACGGTACAATTGTTAGCGAGAACAGCCTTGTCTTGAAGGATAGCGTAGTCACTTAGCGTTGCTTCGTCTGCAAGTGTTGCGTCACCAGAAACTTGCGCGTGGTCAAGGCTGGCAGCGTTGTCGTAAATCCAACAGTTACCTTCGTGACTGAGATTTTCTTCAGACATAACATAGCCTCCAAGGTCGCCTTCTTTGATGTCAGAAAAGTTTCTTAGGGCCTTGATTTGATAGAGTTGTTGGTCGTTGTGGATGATGGGATTGGTGAGTTCATATTTTTTTAGCATTGGGTTGTTCCTTCCTTAGCTAGCGCAATAAGTAGTTTATGAAGACGTTTTTGTTCAGCTGTTTTAGCGGACGCTAAGAAGTCTTCAGTCGACCCGTCAAAGATTTTGGTGTGCCAATTATCGTTGTTTTTAGTGTAGGTGATAGATTGGTCATTGATAGTTGTGTGGAAAATATCCGTTGGTTTAGCGACAACAGCGTGGTTTCGAATGGTTTCTTTGGTTAATGTTTTTGTCATACGTTTTGACAAAGTCCTTTCTAGTTTATTTGATGCGGTAAGCGGGTATAAACAAACCCTTTGTTGCCTTCGCCAATGTTATTTTGTAGTTTTATATCGTTATTACACGGTTCCCATCAATCAGAACGGTTTAATAATAACGCGTAGAGCGTGGGACTAGACAGACATCCCAAGGTACCTATATATTTACAAGTAACGGAGTTTTAAAAAAACTAAGGCTAATCAATCACGGTTTAGTTAACTCACCATAAAGGAGTCGAACAAACTGCCCACTTCAGTGGATGGCTATTGATTTCTTAGAAGAGTTCTACGAGTTTATAGTAGAAAATGGCATTGTTCATGGCTTTGGCGAGGTCGTTATCGTTTTGAAAACGCTCTTTTTGCTTGTGCCAGAAGTCAGCGAGGCTTTCAAGGTCACTAAAGGCAGTGTCTGCAGGAAGTTTTGTGTCAAGGATAATGACAGTTTTGTTACGGTCAATGGCGCGTTCCATTTTGTAGCGAAGATCAACAAAATGGCGAAGGACTTGAGTGGCAGGATTGCTTCTGTTTAGTTTTTGGCGCGTGTTAGTGGCGTTCTCGTCGCCCATAAGTTTTTCTCGATAATGAACTACACGCCCACTGAAGTGGGCGGTTTCTGGGAACATCATAGAAGAATGATCGAACATTTAACGAACCGTTAATATTCGATAAGTATTCTTCTGTAAGCTTGTCATACGGTGATTAATAAGAGTATTAATCGTGATGATAGAGGCTTGACTATTTACCAAGGCCAGTTCCTGACCTTTTGTGAGGTTATTAAGCTATTTTTAAAGCTTGGTTAAAATAAGTAATGGTTTGTTTAAGCCATTGAGAGGCTACTTGGAAGAAAACAGTTGAGAAATAACCATTTTTAGCTTGTTCGTTTAAGAGCATCAATTGTGACTGAAGATAGGTTTCAAGACCGCGATAAAGGATATTAATGGCAGCATTGATGTCTCGATTATGTGATTTATGACAGTGTTGACATGTCCATTCACGAATGTCAAGAGGTTTTTTACCACTATCCCAACTACATTGATGACAGATACGTGAGGTATAATGTGGTGGAACAAGAATGAATAATTTCCCATACCATTCACATTTATAACGTAGGAAACGAACAAAGGTAGCCCAAGACGCATTGGAAATAGCTTTTGCTAATTTGTGATTTTTTAACATGTTTTTAATTGTTAAATCTTCCAAAACAATAACATCATAAGTTTTAACAAGTGCTGTTGTTAGCTTGTGTAAATAATCATGACGTTTATTGGCGACTTTTCGCTGAGCTTTAGCACTTTTCTTCATGCGTTTTTCGTGATTCTTAAACTCAAACAAATCAGATGCGTCATATTTATCTTCATCAAAAATACCTTTTTCAATAAGATAAATGAGTTCGTTTGTTGTTAGAATTTTTGAATTACGGTTCATACTCTTAGAAGCTTTACTTTGTGCTTTTAAGCTAAGTGCAAGTGTTTGTCCAGGACTAAATTTTGGAAATTTAAGACCATTAGATAAGGTTAAAAGATCAGTCAAACCGAGGTCCCCACCCATTAATTGTTTGGTTTTCACAAGTAATTCACGGTCAGGTTCTTCGATTTGAAAACTAATATAATAATCTCCAAAGGACTCTCGAGTAATCGTATATTCTTTGATTTGACCATTGATTCGGGTGGTTTTAGATACTTTGATAAATCCTAATTTTGTCACATGAACATAATGATTACCTGTGACACGGATATCTGTTTTTCCTGATTTTTGTTTTTGCGATCTACCAGTGAACGATTGACTGCGATGTTTACGTGATTTGAATTTTGGTTTTTTAAATTGGTCAGGTTTTTTAAAAAAGTTTCTATAGGCTTTATCAAGAGTTGATAATGTTTTTTGTAAAACGGTTGCATCGGATGAATAAAGCCAAGGATGATCTTTTTTCAAAGGTGTTAACATTTTTTGCATACCATATGCATCAATATAAACAGGGTTGATAATTTTTTCTCCGTTTTCTTTTGCTTGTTCTTTATAATGATTATAATCATCAATCATGGCGATATAACGGTTTTCTTGCATGTTTTTAAATTGATTCCAAACAAAACGGCTATTTCCAAAGGTTTGTTCAATAGTTTGTTTTTGTGTTTTATTGGGATAGAGTTTCAATTTGATACCTGATAAAATGGTCATTTGAGAATCCTCCTTTCTATTTGAATTAATTTTATTATACGCTTTTGAAAACGATAGTTGAAGAAAAAGCGTATAAGTGAGATAGACGAATATTTATTAATTTGTTAAGGCCGCAGTTTTCGCGAATTCATCCTTCGATTAAAATCGGGGGCGTTTTTCGCTCCGCGGCTATGTAGGTGAGTAGGAGATCCATGTCAATATCTGTTTTTGACCAACCGATGCGTTCAGCAAGAGCGATAAGTAGAGGTTTCATGAAGCTGTTTCCTTTCGTAATATAAAAAATAACTTTAAGACAGGACGACCGTCTTAAAGTTCAAGAAGTGCTTTGCCTTTTTCGGTAAGTTGGCAAATAGGATAGTTGCAAAAACTACTTGGGCGAATGCGTCCCGTATAGGTAAAGAGACCGTTTTTTTCAAGGACATAAATGAGGTTAGTAGGAGCATTATTGGTATCGAGATAGAACATATCAGGGCTTTCGAGTGTTTCACCGAAGTTGGTGGTGAGGTCGCAGTAGTAACCATCGTCGTATTCCTCAGGTTCGGTTTCAAAGACTAGGATGGCGAGGTTGTCGTTGATGTAGTGGTCAGTTTTAAGGTCAGCTGTGACAGGTTGGTTGACAGAGTTTTTAAAAGTAAATGACATGATGGGTTTCCTTTCTAAAGAAATGACTTATTAAGCATGTCTTGATAAAAATCGTCATATGAGTTATATGAGACAGGCTCAAAGGTAACAGGGTCGATGGTTGGAAGACTTTTAACAAATTCATAACTGTTGCTTGTAAAGATGATGAATGCTTCTAAGTTTGGGTTGTGACGTTCGACTTGTTTGAGTTTGTTATCTAAGGTGTCGATAATGAAACGTAAAATATCGACAGACAAACCAGAGTCAATACCGTCAACAAAGAGGATGAGGTGTTTAAGGTGTTGGTGTTCCTTGGCAATGGCTTGGGCGTTGTCAAAGAGGTCAGCTAAAGAAAGGAGGTTGTTTTGACCTTCTGAAGACGTTTTTCGAAGGGCGACTTGTTCGAAATTTTCATTAAAAAGGTTTGATGAAATCGTGTGGCTATAGGCATCGTCATGGGAATCGTAGGACAAAAATCCAATGGTCGCTTTTTGGTCGATGCTTTTATCCTGGAAAATTTCAGAAGCACTAAACGACAATTTACGAGACCGTGGATTGTTGTCAAAAGGGATAGCTCCATTAGCTTTAAGGGCAGTTTTGAGTTCACGCATGAGCGTTGTCTTGCCGTAACCGTTTGGTCCAGAAAGGACAGTGACTTTGTTGGTCAAGGTCAAAGTGTCTTTCTCAAAAAGTTTTTCATCATACGGATGCGTTTCAATGTTTGTGATGGTGAGCATGAGTGCGTTCTTTTTTTAGGTTTTTGATGAGTTGTCTGAACATGGGGCTTTTCTTGAGGTCAACATGGTCTGTTTTTAAAAAGTCTTTAAGGGACATAGGGTGTTTTCCTTTCTGATAGGTTTAAGATAGTTCAATAACTTGATAATGATAGATATTATTTTCAATAGTCGTGCGCAAGTAGGCTTCGTCATTTAGTTGGTCTTTTTTGGTTTTCCAATAGCGTGCCAAACTTTCGATATCACGGTAAGCTTTTAGGTATGGATGTCGTACATTTACGATGACGTAGTTTTGATAGCGCATGGTTTTGTAGAATAGATCGACGAAGTGACGAAGAATAATAGCTTGGTTAGATTGCAATTCTTTTTTTAAACGGTCCCTTTTTGTTTCGTCTTCTGCAATGAGTGATTTATAGTAGTCTTCTAAGAGTGTTAATTCGGTGGTTGGTTTGGTTGCTTTATCGAGTGTGTCGTCGATGGTTAGGATCGGTTTGTAGATTTTTCGAAAGCCAAGAATATTGGCGATGTTTTCAATCATAGGTGTTTCCTTTCTAGTTGTCCATCAGATTTTCAATTTCTTGATAGGCTTTTTCTTGTTTTTTGTAGATTAGTTTTTTTCTAATTAAACTAATTTAAATAGTTTATAACCATAACGTGTGTTTTCAAAGGCGACGAGAAAAGCCGTGTCGTCGTTAAGGCGATTTTTGACGCGATTCCAATAGTTGGCCATGTCTTTAAAGTCTTTGTGAGCGATGTGTTTGTCTGTGTTGACAATGATAAAAGGTGTATTTGTGTCTAATAAAGGATCAGCTTGGTGCATTAAATCGACAAAATAAGACATGATTTCAGCTGCTGTTGAATAGTTTCTTAAAAAGAGACGATTGTTAGCGATAGCTTTGCTGTCTTCTTTGATGAGGTTTTTGTAGTAGTCAAGCTGTTCGTTAAGTTGGATGTCATCAGCTGACCAGCCGAAGATGTTAGCAATAGTGAGTAGTTCGTTTTTCATAAGTTAGTTTTCCTTTCTGATGTGCGGATTGGTTGATTTGTTAATTGTTTCATAGATGTGCATAAGTGTAGCTATAGGTTTGTACGAAACTATTAATTTTAAGTGGAAATCAGTTTAAAATGTCAATAAGTTTTGTCCAGTTGTTGTTCATAGGTCGTTTTCCTTTTGTTAGCAAATGCGTTCTAAGAGGTCAATTAATTGTTCATTAACAAACGGGAAGAAGCGTTCAGGTGTCAATGATGGTGGTAGTTCAAGTTCTGTTGTAACATAAGTATTGGTGGCAAGAGGATGGTTCCAAAGCAGTTCTTTGGTGATTGTGATGCGTCCTAGGCTGTCGTCATTGGTTGCAGGAAATAGCTCAATAGATTTTCCTGGGGCTTCGAAAATAAGATGTTCCTTATAAGGATGGCGATTTGTTTCGAAACTGCGATTGTAAGTATAGCCGTGAGTTTCAGCAAAAGCTTTAGTGTCTTTAGGGAACCAGTCCCGAATAGCTTGAGTGTTTTTCCAGTTGTTGTTCATGAGGTGTTATCCTTTCTTGTAAAGTTTGGCATGGTTATAAACGGTAGCGTCAAGCGGATGTTGTGAAGGTGTTTCAGGGGCGTCAGTGACACGTATATAAACGGTAGTGTTAGGGGCCTTGTGTTCGTAAACGGTGGCTCTAATAGGATGTTGTGGCGGTGTTTTTGGGGCACCTTTGGCGTGGCCATAGACGGTAGCGTTAGGAATGCCTAGGGAATTGTTTATAGGTGGTTTTCTTTCTTAAAAGCCTTCAAGATATGTGTTATCATCGATGGCTTTAGACATGTCATTGTTAATGAAATCAACAAGGTCTTTAATTTCAGAGATGTCTTGGATGGCTTTTTGCGTTTCTTTCCAGACAATAATGTAGCCGTTACTGATGTCAACGTAGGATTCGACGACGTTACCTTGAAGGTAGCTAATGTCATTAGGTTTCGTTAATTTGTTGAGTTGATTGGCGTTGAGGTTGTAAACATATTTGTTAATTTCTGTGACAGTTTCAATGAGTTGGAAGTGGTCGTTAAAAATGTCGATTTGTTCTTGGGTTAACATAGTCATTATCCTTTTGTTAGTGGAATGGTAATAATATTTCGGTTATTATCAAAAATGGTGGCGTCTTGTTGGTTGTCCCACATAGTGATTAAGTTTAGACGAAACAAAGCATAATCATTTGTGTTAAAGGTTCGATTAAATGTGTCAATGATAAGTTGGAGATGCTCGTCGTAGTCGTCTGTTTCAAATGTGCCGTTAATGGTCAATGTTGCGGTGGTATGGACCTGTTTAAGATTGATGCTTGATGATGGGCCATGCGCGTGGTTTTGGAAAACGTGAATGTCAAGACCTGGAAGATAAAAGGTATCAAATGAGACAGGGTCGAATGTGTCTGGTTGTTTTTTGATTAGTTGTTGGAGGTTGTTTTTAAAATTTTCTTTAATTGTTTGGCACATTTTGGCGATATGTAGGTTAGCGTTGTCTTTGGATTTAATCTTGTCGATTGAGATGTAAATCATTGCAGTGCCATTAATGTCAAAATAGTTTCCCATAACGTGTGTTCCTTTCGTTATTTGTTAATGATTTCTTTAATAATAGTAATATCTGGCGCAAAAATGCCCATTAGAATTGATAAAATGGTTGTTAAAAGAATAGTTAGAATGAAAGTCCAAGCTTCGATTTTAAGGGCTTCGCTTGTTGCTTTTGGAATTGATTCGTCTGCTTCTGCTTGACAAGCTGCGAGATAGGCTGTGATGAGGAGTGCGCAGATAGCGATGAAACTTGTAAGAATAACCGTAGCGCGACTACAATAGAGACTGTAGTAAATCACGTATTCCTGACGTAGCTTTGGGTAATTATTAACAATAGATTGCAGGGCATCTGTTGGGATTTTAAGCGTTTGAGCGAGTTGTTGAAGAAGTTGATCCATGTGTAGGTATCCTTTCTATCGATTGATAATTTCTTTGATAATAGCAATGTCAGGAGCTAAAATAGTCATTAGGACAGTTAGTACAACGGCAATAAAGGTGGCAATAAAGAAAATTAAAGCTTCGATTTTAAGACAGTTAAGACTGCTATCTGAAAGATTTCCGTTGTTGTCGGTATCGGTTGTGAGCCAAGCAAGAAAAATACTTAGTGCTATGATAAGAAGCATTGTGTTTCTAAGAGTGCCTAAAGAACTATAAATAATATATTCCTGACGTAGTTTTGGGTAGTTGTCAAGGATAGTTTGTAGAGCGTCTGTTGGGATCTTAAGGGTTTTGGCAAGCTGTTGTAATAGTTGTTCCATTGAGGTTATCCTTTCGTGACTGTTAAATAATAGATTTGTGCGTAGTCGCGGACAGCTAAGCCGTCCTCCAAAACAAGGAGAATGGGCACGGGGGCGGGCGTTAGCCTGCCAGCCCGCAAAAAAAGCCGTTTTAGCGTTAGCTAAAACGGTTGAAAAAACACTATAATAAAGACTTATTGTCTTTATTATAGTAATGGGGTTATGAGATTGACGTATATATTTTTTGATTTATATATTTATTTCAATCTATATATTTCAATCCACACGCCCGCGTGGGGCGTGATGTTTATTTCATGTTTTCTTGGCTGCAAGTAACCTAATTTCAATCCACACGCCCATGTAGGGCGTGACTTTTTGGAAACTGCATGTGCTGAGCCGTATTTACGATTTCAATCCACATGCCCGCCGTGACGCGGAAGTTTCATGAGAATTTTGACGAATACATATTTCAATCCACACGCCCGCGTGGGGCGTGACTGGACGCTGTCTGGTCTGGTGCTGACGTTGTCGTATTTCAATCCACACGCCCGAGTGGGGCGTGACCCGCAATTCGCAGGTGGAGAAGACGCTGAAGAAGATTTCAATCCACACGCCCGCGTGGGGCGTGACCAGTGCACATGGACGTATACGTGCAAAATGAAAAAATTTCAATCCACACGCCCGCGTGGGGCGTGACAGAACTTATTTACAATCCCTATTTTCCGAACATATTTCAATCCACACGCCCGCGTGGGGCGTGACCAGATGAGTTTTATGATATTGACTGGTCTGATAAATTTCAATCCACACGCCCGCGTGGGGCGTGACTAGTTACCTTGATAGCTTGAAAGATTGGATTAAGATTTCAATCCACACGCCCGCGTGGGGCGTGACCGTTTACTGCAAGCGTTTGCCAATCAGGTTGCTCAATTTCAATCCACACGCCCGCGTGGGGCGTGACTCATAACGTGTCCAACGGTCTACATTATCAACCACTATTTCAATCCACACGCCCGCGTGGGGCGTGACACGGTCAGACGCTTGTCGACTTACACTATCAATCATTTCAATCCACACGCCCGCGTGGGGCGTGACCTACGTTCATTGTTCCAGTTCAAGGCATTCCAAAATTTCAATCCACACGCCCGCGTGGGGCGTGACAAGCAATGGGTAACTCTTACGCACTCTTGGGTGATATTTCAATCCACACGCCCGCGTGGGGCGTGACGCCCCTCGCAATGCCGTATGGTAATAATCAAAAACATTTCAATCCACACGCCCGCGTGGGGCGTGACGCAAGTAAAATGCTGAAGCACGCCGTGCAGTTAATTTCAATCCACACGCCCGCGTGGGGCGTGACCGTCAATGAGCGCTTTAACAGTTGGATAAAGATTAATTTCAATCCACACGCCCGCGTGGGGCGTGACAAAGATTCGCGCAAAACTGCAAACCGCGGTGACAATTTCAATCCACACGCCCGCGTGGGGCGTGACTTTTTTTGGCACTGAGTTTTCCGTCCTCCGTGATAATTTCAATCCACACGCCCGCGTGGGGCGTGACAAACGTGCCACGCCAAGCGGATCCCACATTTCTATTTCAATCCACACGCCCGCGTGGGGCGTGACTGCAAATGTGTCCACTAGTACAATAATGTCAGAAATTTCAATCCACACGCCCGCGTGGGGCGTGACATTGATCCAAAACTAGATAGCATACGTTTTTACAATTTCAATCCACACGCCCGCGTGGGGCGTGACGATTGCGTACTTTCCACCGCCAGAATTTAGACCGTGATTTCAATCCACACGCCCGCGTGGGGCGTGACGCAAGCAAAATTCGCCAAGCTGTCGCAGGCATTGCAATTTCAATCCACACGCCCGCGTGGGGCGTGACTCGATGTCTTAGCTTTATTCTTAGTCGTTGTCTCAATTTCAATCCACACGCCCGCGTGGGGCGTGACTTTAATCAAAGACTCAAAAATTTATGACAGCGTATTTCAATCCACACGCCCGCGTGGGGCGTGACGCGCAGAGCTAGACGCACGGGAGCGGACTGTAGAATTTCAATCCACACGCCCGCGTGGGGCGTGACTTGCGGTGTTTCCTGCTGTTGACATAAACTTACCATTTCAATCCACACGCCCGCGTGGGGCGTGACACACCTCCTTTACGTCGTTTCAATGATTTCGTTTTATTTCAATCCACACGCCCGCGTGGGGCGTGACTATCCCACTTGGAGATAATATTTTCGTCAGCTTTATTTCAATCCACACGCCCGCGTGGGGCGTGACGGTTGTCGATTCACGATAGATACCGCCTGTGTGTATTTCAATCCACACGCCCGCGTGGGGCGTGACTCAGGGCGCAGATTTATATTTTGGTCACTCTTGCTTATTTCAATCCACACGCCCGCGTGGGGCGTGACAAATGATGTTTACCCTATGTTAAAAGATTGGTTTATTTCAATCCACACGCCCGCGTGGGGCGTGACTCTGACCGTTAGCATTTACTAAGCTATCATGGACAATTTCAATCCACACGCCCGCGTGGGGCGTGACGGCTTGCTAGTAAGCCGTTTGTAGCATAATTGCTACATTTTAATACCTTCGTTTTTCTAAAATCTAGCTATTTTAGCCCCTATTTGGGTCGAGGGTATTGCGAATCCGTGCGTGACGGGGCTTCGACTTTTTTTAGAGAATAATAGTTCCTTTGTCAGGGTCATAGGTGTTGTTGTGTCCAATTGTTTCGACGCGATTTTGCCAGTGTTTGCCTAAGCGATAAAAACGAATGCTGTCTGTTTTTGGGTTGATGATCTTTTTTAGGTCATCTTTAATAAGTAGATATTGTGCAGGAGTAATAGAACATTCGAAGACGGAATTTTGAACGCGTTGTCCATAGTTTGTACATACTTTTGCAGCTTTTCGGAGTCTTTTTTGTCCTTCTTTTGTTTCTGTATTGATATCGTATGTGATAAGCATTAGCATGTGGTTACCTCATAGAAGAAATGGCGGATAGGACTCAAGTTCGCCACGAATTGTTTTAGTTAGTAGTTGCGCTTGAACATAGGGGAGTAACATAATGGGGACGTATTCATGTGTGAATGGATGCGGGACCTCATCATGTTTTCGTTTTTGCCATTGGTCGAGGAAAATATGTTTAGCGTCGTCTGTTAAAAGGATACTGCCGTTTTCTTGTGTAAAAAAGTGTTTTTTATTAAGTTGACGGTTGTTAATTAAAGATAATACAAATCGGTCAACAAGATAAGAACGAAATTCTTCCATAAGGTCTAAGGCTAAACTTGCACGTCCAGGGCGGTCAGTGTGAAGAAAGCCAACATAACTATCTAAGCCGACACTTTCAAGTGCAGATTGACATTCGTTTGCAAGTAAACTGTAACCAAATGATAAAAGTGCATTGACGTAATCATGTGGTGGCCGTTTGTTACGTTCATAGAAATAAAAATCGTCTTTATTAGCCAGAATACAATCATTTAAACAACTAAAATAGATAGTGGCCGCTAATCCTTCTAGTCCACGTAATTGGTCACTGTCTTTAGCTTTAGGGATATCTTTTAGGATTGTTTTTATATCTTGTTTGGCTTTGTTAAAGTGATCGTTGTCAATGACGTTTTTGTGATCTTTTTGAAAACGAATAAGGTATTTGTAACTGTTGTTTACTTTTGCTAAGATGTGGTGTTTAGCAAACGTAAGGCTTTTTTTAGGATTATCGGCAATACGATATTGTTCTCGGCGTAATAAAACATTTCCATTGGTTTTTCCAATGACGCGTCCACAAAATTGTCCTTGAGGTGTATGGAAAGAGAGTAAAATGTTATTTTCAACACATAGTTTGATAGCAGCTGGTGATGCGCCCATCCATGTAAATGATGTGATAGTTGAGAAGATATGGTGAGGATACCGCTTAATGAGCTTGTTATCTTTTTTAATAACAAAGTCTTCACCGTCTTTAGCGAGATAGAGATCAGGTGTTGTCAGATATAACGTGTTGAGTAGTTTTTTCATAACAGAGGACTACTTTCTGTTTTTAGTTTTTTTTTGATATATGTTTTAACATCTGTTGGCCATTTTGGATTACAAATGTCATAAAGTGTGCATCCTTTACATTTTTTTGAGTATTGTGGTGGATCGACTTGTTTAATTTGGTAATAATGATGAAGTTCTTGAATGATCTTTTTTGTTTCATTACGTTTGTCGTCAGTGATAATGATTTTCTTTTTTTTGTTTGTTTTGTGATAATAAAGATAAACAATATCGATAGAACAATTTAATTCTTCTTCTAGACAAAGGGCTTGTGCGATGACTTGTGTAATGTCATTGGTGTTATCAGTGTGTTCTTTTTGTTTAAACTCAACAACGACAGGTTGCCATTTTCCTTTATAATTTGGTAATGGAATGCCGTTGTTGTTTTTATGAAATTCAACAGTGTCTAATACACCGAACAATTTTAATGTTTTAGACGCAACATGTAGACTTCGTGTGATTAAGATATCGCCACGTTTTTCTTTAAGGAAAGGATTATCTGTTTTTTGATGGACGAGATGTCCTTTGGTTATGAATTCGTTGTCGTTCCATTCTTGATAAAGTTCTGTGAGAGCCCAACGATGTTTACAATAAACGAAATGATTAAGTTTTGAGAGACTTAGATAGCCATCAGTTTCCATTTTTAGAAACCTTCAATGATGTCTAAAGTGAGTCCGTTGTTTTCGTATGTTTTGAGTTTTTCAGAATTAATAAGGAATTCACCAGATGTTTCATCATATGACACAAGTTTAAAGATATTTGCACTTGAAGCATTACCGAGTTTGTTAGAATGTGTAAACCAATAAATGTTTCGAACGGTCATAGACCCGCTAGGACGTGCGGATGATTGGTCGTTTTCAAATAATGTTCGAAGAGCTTCTTTAAAAAGAATCATATCATCTTCACTGAAGCCTGTGGTTTCTGCAAGTCGTGGACTGATTGAGCCTTTGATGACGTATGTAGCTTTTTCAATAAAATATTTCATTCCCATTGTGTTAGAATCTTTTGTATTATCTGTTGATTTGAGGTTTGTGCTACATGTGATTTGAGCATTTGTTATGGTGATAGGTTCTACTGAGTAAGCAGGACTGATTGAAATTGGTCCACGGATGCCGATAGAATTGGCTTTTCTAGGTTTAGCGTTTGGTTTTTCATCTTTGACTTTAACCTCTGAAAGAGCGAATACTTGTCCAAAACTTCGAACGTCAATCCATGTTTTATTAATTTCTTGGATGAGTTCTTGAAGGGTGTATTCTGTTGTTTTAGGAAATACGGCATTAAAACGGTCAGTAAATGAGCTTTGACCGTCGGTTGATGGACGATCGCTAGGTTGAACAAATAGTTGACGTCCTTGATCAGAGCCACACATGTCTTGTAAACGATTACGGATTTTACGTTTAATGGCGACATCGGTGATGAAACCGTAACTGCCGTTTGTTGTTCGAGGCATGTTACCCATAAGAGGGTCGCCATTAGGATTAGCGTTTTCGACATCAATAGTTACGATAAAGTCAATTTTGTTTTTAAGAGTAGTCATATGGGATTTCTCACTTTCTTTAATTAGGATTTTTTTGAGTTAATTGATTTGTTTCGGCGTTATAACCGAAAATAAAATCAATATCAAGAGGTTTGTTGATTTCAGGCGTGTTACGATAATTTTCTAAAAGTTGATTGATTTCGTCTTTTTCTTTTTTTAGTGTGTGGATAATGTTACCTTTGTTATTTGGTAATTTTTGACGTTCTAGTGCTTTTTCGTAGCTTTTTAGTTGCTGTTCTAGTAACATGAGTGTTTTTGCAGGTTGTGTGAGGTATGCATTCCAGAGACGTTCCGCATTTGTTATACGTTGATTTTCTTTGTCAATATTATTGATAAAATGGTATTTTTTGTGTTCAATTTGTTCGTAAACAGCAAGTAGTCGTCCAAAAAGATAGGATCGGTTTGTTTCTGTTCGGTCTAACATGGGTGTATAGTCCTTTCCGGTTTGTTTGTTTGATACAGCTAGTGTTGTCTTCATGAGTCGGTCCCATTCTTCATCGGAATAGCGATTTCGAAAATGAATAGCGTTTGTTAATTGTTTTTGAATACTTTGTGGCATAGAGTGACCATTCAGTAAAGCTGTTAGTAATTCTTGATAGGCATTTGTTTTAATTGCATCATTTTTCAATTGAATTTTTTTGTCAATTTCATAGCCATAAGCGTGATTAATGAGTCGAGTAAAATTCATCGGGTACGGATTATTTTTTTTGTCATACCATTTGTAGGTGCTGGCCCATTGGTTTAGTCTACTTTTGAGGGTTGATGTATTGAATGTATCGAAATACTTCAAGGCACTGTGTCCTGACGAGGTTTGATAGACGATGGCAATGTGATAGAGTGTTTCTGTATCGTTTGTATAGCCTGATGTTAGTTGTTTTAAAATGTTATTATTTTCATCAGTAGGCGTGATAATGTCGTCATCATCAATATGATAATTTTCTAAGCCCAATAAGGTGAATAATTCATCTTGAATGTTATTGTTTTTAGGCGCTGTTTCAAGAGATTGCCAGATAAGGATATACTCTTTTTTAGAAGTAATGTATTTATTACTGTCTGGATGATTGAGTAAGTATTTCAGCATTAAGTGAATTTTTTCACTTGATTCATATCCGATAGGAATAAGTTTTTCAAATGGGTCTGTTTTTCCGTTTGTTAGACGACCCGCGTAAGGTTCGCGTCCGTTTTTGCTGACAGCAAAAAGTTTTGTATTACTCAAGGGACTTCCAATACCACGATGTTTTGAAATAATTTTATCTTCTTGACCGCTAATAGCACATGTTCTAAATTGTTTAGGGTTGGTTTCTTTTTCAGTTTTAAGTGTTTCGTGTACAAATTGAATATAGGATTGATGAAGGTCTTTGTAGTTTGTTATGGAGATGTTTTTATAGTTTTTGAAATTATCAATAATGATTTCAAGATGAACATCACTGAAATCAATGGTTTTATTTGCGTCATTGGGTGTGATTTTAAATCCATTTTGAGTATAACCATTAGGATATAAATTGTTATAAATTTGTGTATCAAAGTCAGGTTGTTCAAGAAATGTTTTGATAATGGTTAAGTAGTTTTTAACGTCACTATTTGTCGTAGTTTCAATCCATTTAGTTAGGTTTTGTTGTTTTTCAATTTTAAGAGGGTTATCATCTGGGAGACGAAGGAATTTGAATTGGTCATTTAAAGGATGCGGTTCTGCTCCTCGTGTAACAGATTTATCGGTGACAGGAAAGATGATGTAGTCATGTTGAGGGAGAAATTGGCTTGATATAATTTGTCCGTCTTTTGTTAATGTTACTGCAAGAACATCTGTACCTTGACTGTTTTTTTTATTTGTGTGGAAAATTGGAAGTAACGGTAATTCGCCATTGACGCTTTGATCTACAAGACCTAATTCGTCTGCTTTGTCATAGGTTCGTAAAAGTGTTTCAAAAAAAGTCATAGTTATCCTTTCTATTGATAGTTTTGATAGTCAAGGTATTCTTGATTGACTGATTTTAGATGTTGGTTTGGGAATGTATAGTGATAGTCATCAATAAGATTTGTGATTGTGCAATCTGATCGTTTTTTGAAGGTGATGGTGCCATTAATCATTGTCGTTGGGATATAATTTGCTTTTAGTTTTTCAGTAGTATTTTTAGGGTAACTAAAAGAGTGGAACATGATTCCTAGGTTTTTTGTACTATTGTTATAGTATGATTTTGCGGTCAAATAGTCTGCTTCAGAAATAGGTTCGATGAGTCCGAAACATTCTCGTGTTCCTAAGAAGCTATCTTGGCGACCACCTTTGTTTAGTGACTTTTTCATGATGGCTTCGTGTTTATCATAGTCTCGGTCTTTTTCAAAAATGTCGTGATCTTTTTGATAATTCCATGAAAAATGAAATTTGACAAGGTATTCAACATTTGTTAAATAAGTTACGAATGATCGGTCGTTCTTTGTCCCGTTGTTGATTAGATTGTTTGTTCCATGTGATTCTCGTTGAATAGGGTTGATGACTTTGATTTCATCGATAACGTTGATGAATGTAGGTTTCCAATAGATGTTATCAATGATACCTTTTAAAGCTTGTCTTGTTGGAACATCATAGCTGTATTTTTCGCCACAACCTTTAGTAGCCGGATCTGTGAATAGTGCTAAATTACCAGTGATACGCACGTAAAAATATTTGGATATACGTTTGGCGTCGTTTTCAATCATAAAAGTCCTTTCTATAATAAGAATAAATTGGGTGTTTCTACGAGTCCTTTTTCAGGATTGTAGTATTCGTTTGGTAAGATATTGATTTGCCCATCAAGGTAACTGATGAGGTTTGAATTAAGAGGATTGTTTTTGTGTAGTGTTACGGTTTGTCGTTGGAGTTTTTTAAGTTGTTTTTTGATAGCTGCATATTTCCAAGAGTCAGTGGTATTATATGAACAAAGTTTTTCGAGTAGTTCAATATTTTTTTGATGTCCATAAGGTACGATGACCGTTATACCATCGTCATTGATGAGATTAATGGCGTTACCTGTTGATTTAAAAGCCTGTTTAAGCATACCAATGATATTTTGTATACCGATGTTGTTTTCTGTTAATTTGGAAGCTTGTTTAAGTATATCACTTTTGATTAATTTTTGCTTTTTTTTATTGCAGCTAAGATTATCGAGTGCGGTGTGTCTGTTGTCGTCAATTTTATAACTCATATCTTTTTCATTGTCAGCATAATAACGCTTGTAAAAGAAGTCGTTTAGAGCTTCAAGATTGAGCGGCGATGGTTTTTGGAAAAGAACGTTTACGGTAGTTTGTTTCTTTTGGTTAAGACCTTTTAACGGATTGGTATTTTCATCTTCGTCGGTCAGTCGAACGAGCCATAGTTGACCTTTGGTTGCACGCATACCTTCGCGATTACAACGCCCATTGGCTTGAACAAGAGAATCGATACCTGCATAGGATCGAATGACTTTTTCAAAATCAACGTCGACACCCGCTTCAATGAGTTGGGTACTGACAACGATAATAGGTTCATTGTTGGTCAAGTCTTTTTTGATTTCAGCCAGTTTATCTAAACGGTGTTGGGCACACATGTTAGTAGTGAGGTAATAGCATTTACGGTCTGTTTGTTGGTGTAGGTGTTCGTAGATTTTATCAACGGTTTTTTTGGTATTGAAGATGAGTAATGTTGATACGTCATCTTTTAAGGTATGGTTAACAATATCATCAATAGAACTGTAATCGTCACCATTTATTTTTTGGATAATAGTACGTTCAAAAAGCTTGCGTTCTTCAGTTGTCATGGTAACGAGGTCTGTGTTTTTAGCATAGTGAATAGGGTATTTTAAGCCAGTGAAATCGTAGGCAGGCTGTGTAGCCGTGCAAAGGACAAGAGTTGTTTGCATAATAGATGCCATAAAGTTTGCCATGAGGTTGAAGATGTAGGTGACTTCAACAGGAAGCGACTGGACTTCGTCAAGAATGAGAACGCTATTCGCTAAGTGTGCAAAGCGTCGAATATTGTTGGCTCGTGGCTTGAATAGGGTTTGAAAGAGTTGTACAGATGTTGTTAAAATAATTTGATCGTCCCAGGTATCGGTACAATAACGCTGAAAGGTACTATCATCATTTTTGGTGTTGTCAATAACATTAGAGTGATGCTCTGTGATACCTTCATCACCCATGACTTGACGAATAGCTTGCGCATTTTGTTCAAGTATTGATAAGAACGGTGCCGTATAAATAAAGCGTGATTTGTTTTGGTGGAGCAGTTGATGGGCTGCATAACGCATGCTGAGATTTGTTTTTCCTGCGCCTGTTGGCAAATCAAGACGATAAATACCTGCAGGGTCGTTATCACCACGTTCTTTAATGCTTTCAGCTAAGGTTGTACGGATTTTATTAATAGGTGTTGTTGGTGTTTGAAATTGTCTATAGAGTTTTTCAATCTTTTTATAATAAAGACGGTTCAAATCATCTCTATCTAAAGCAGGACGTTTTCGGATAATGGTATCATAAGCATTGATTGTGTCAAAAATGTCTGCATTTTTTAAGAATGAAAGATACATACGTACATAACAACCATCATAATAGGCATTTTCAACAGGGTCATCGGTTTCAAGGCGTTTTCGACTATTTTGATAGTCGTCATAGGCTTTATCAATGAGGTCTTCTAGACTGTTATAACCGTGAAAGGATAATTTTTCTTCAAGACGATTTGCATAAGGAATAATGTCATCATCATAATGTAGATTGTTTCGTTCATTGAAGCGTTTGAGTAAGCGATTATTAGTGTCGTATTCTTTGATGTCTGTGTAAATATCAAAAAGTCCATGATGGGCTGCAATGACGTAGGCAATGATTTCTGAGAAAACACTGTGACCTTTTTGTTGTGAAATTTTTGTGCATAAATAAAGGGCTCCTGCATAGGAATGGTCGACATGCCTGTCAGGATTGCTGGTGAGTTTTTCTTGAAAGTTGCGATCAGCTTTTCCAAGGTCATGATAAAGACCAAGGAGAAAGAGAACGTGTCCTTGGTTAATGCTTGATGCTTCGTCACGTGCAAGTGTGGCGACGTTGTAGGAATGTTCAGTTAAGGTTTGGATACGGTCACCGTCTTTATGGGCGAGAATAGTCATTGGTTTGGTTTCCTTTTGAATTTTTTAAGAATTTCTATAATAAAGTGTTGTTTTGGTGGTTCGTTAGAACTGTCATTTTTAGCATAAAAATGCGTTTGTGTTCCGTTTTCGTTTAGTTCCGTGCGTCCAGCATAATGCCAACCCAAGATTTCAAGGTATAGGGGATTAATGTTTCCAGGGCGTTCGACTAAGATGTTGTTATGATCGTTGATGTTGACGAATTTGGTTTTTTTAATTTCGACGAAACCACGGTTTTTAAAAGCTTGTTTAACTTCTTCATCAGTGGCAATATAGTCGTCTAATAAATTTTCCATAAGTTAATTTTCCTTTCAAATATCAATGTCAAGTTGTTCACTGCGGTGCGTGAGTAATGTTTCAGAAACTTTCATGAGTTCTGTGATATCAGCAATACGGTGGCGTTTAATTTGTTCCTTGGTTTCATGTTTGCGCGATGGATGTTCTGTTTTTTTAATATGCTCAAGTGCTAGTAGAATCAGTTTTCTAGGTATTAGAATATCCATAGCAAATTGATTAGCCATGCGTTCTTTTTTAATGTGATTTCTTTGTTCTTGTCCGTTCATAAGTCTTTTCTTTCTATATTATAATACGATGTATTGCTATCGCTCAACTACGTGCTAGCGTTTTCCAAAAAACAAACCATGGGCTTCGGGGGCGAACGTTATCGTTCGCCATCCCGCAAAGAACGGTTTTTTAGCGTTAGCTAAAAAACCGTTGACAAGTTGTTTATTGTTTGTTAAACTATAATCGAACCACGAGATGTGGTTCTGTGTTAATTTTCTTATTTCTTCCATTAGTATAGTTGTTTTTCGTTCGCGATTATACTCCTTTCAGTTTACAGCGATACTTGAGATGAGTGTCGCTTTTTTGACTATTTGACAAATTGTTATTGATTTGTTAAACTACAGATGTTCTATGAAATGTAGCTTGTTTAGTCGTTTTTCATAGTTATTACTTTTTTATATTCGTAAGTAATGTTCGAATATAAACCTTTCTTTTTTCTCAAAAAAGCGATGTTTGAACATCGCTTTTTTGTTGGTCTTCTCACTTTATTTTTGTTATACTAAAAGAAATGAATTCGTAAAGGAATTTTACTCTTATGGACTATATGCATTTATTAGTTGGTCATTCAACGCAAAACTCTAAGAAATTTGAAGTGTGTTATGTGCTTGGCGATACGGCTTATGTTCGTCCAAAACGACTAAAAGAAGACGCTAAGGTTGCGTTTATCGATTGGCCTGATACGGTTTTAGGGCGTTTGCAGGCTGCTTATGACCGTATCCCTTTGAAAGATGACCGGGATAGCGTTTTGGTCGATTATCGAAAATTAGTAGCTTGTTTAAAAGACGCCTTTATTGTCTTGACAGATGGGTCTTATGAACCGTCAGAACTCTTTGAGGAAACCTGTTCCGATAGCGATTTGCGACGTGTTTTTCTAGCGGCGTTAGGCCTTTTTGGAAAAGATATTCCTACGGTATTACGGTCGAAGACGAACGATGTTTGGGATTTTCTAGAAGAGTTGTCTGATGATACGATTCCTGATAAAGCGGTGTTTAATCGTTTGCAAGAGTGTTATGTAGACAAAGGTTTTTCGGTTTTCGCTTTGCCTGAAGCATCTGAAAGTGACAGTGTATCTTTTGAGCAGACGACGTCTTTGTTAAATAACTCTTTGGTGAGTTTAATGACAGCGACATCTGAATTGGAAAATGATGCTATTAAGACATCAGAAGTTTTTTCTTCAGAGGTTGCTATGTTAGGTGATGCCATTACAAGTACGTCGGAAGAACATCAATCGAATCGTTTATACTATTCAGAAGTGTTAGAAGTGGCTGTGGAAGATGCTGTCAAACCTATTCTATGGTCAGCGACTGATGGTGAGCCTAAGATAACATATGTGAAGCAATCATTGTCTGATCTCAATGATCCAGAGGTGTCAGGCGTGTATATCGCTGATGATGTCAAACCACCTGTGTTTACAGCTGATAATGCTGAATTTAGAGCGTTACCGTCACGTGAACAGTTAGAAAAGTATGCTGTGGAAAAAGAAGTTCCTTTGTTTGATTTGAGAGTTAAAGAAGATACTGTGAAACTACCTGGTTTAGATGTTCCTAAAAAAGATACGTTTTATGTAGAATCGTCTGATGGCTCTGTATTGAATAGGGAAATTCCTAAAAAAGATACCTTTTATGTGGAACCTTTGCCTAACGTACAATTTGAAGAGGATAATCCTTTGTCAAATACGGAAATATCTAAAAAAGATACGTTTTATGTGGAACCTGTTTCTCAGAAAGCAGCTATTGATTATTGGCAAAGTGGTCAGCCGTTGTTTGTAACTGACAATAAATCAAGTCTTCAGGAAGCACGTCTAGAGGTATTGTTAGATAGATTACCTCCTAAAGATGTTTTGAAGAATGTTTATGTGGATTATGGGCCTTTGCGTAGTGCCGTGCAGCTTTGTTTATTGCAAGATTTTTACGATGTTCGTGTGATGGTTGATGACTTGTTGACCTTGTTTGATGCCATTGGTCGTGAGGATGATGCACTTTACGATGATTTGCGTCGTGAGAAAATTAAATCTTTACGTAGTGGTTTAATTCGTTGTCTTTTAGAGATTAAGGGTACGGTTGTATCACCTCTTTGGGACAATCAAACGGATGATCTGCTTGGTTTTGACATAAAGACGGTTCAATCTGTTTTGCGTAATTTATCAGAAACTTATGGTCGCAACGAAGGGACAATTGAACGTTGGTTTAGTATCTCTGATGAAACAAAAGGCTTAATTAAACAAGCACTCAGCTATGTGTCAGATGATACGATGTTTGTTAAGGTTCCTGTGTCGCTTAAACATACGGAATTTAGTGATTGGTTGACCGAGAAAGAATGTGATGCCTTGTCTCAACTTCTTTTCTTTGATGCTAAGAAAACGGATTGGTATCGCTCAAAAGCTATTGAAAAAGAGTTAATGGAACGTTATAAGGATTGCTCTTTGTTACCGCTTGACTTTTTGAAAGACGATACGGTGACGAGTCCTAGTCGTTACCGTAAGAATAAGATTGAAGCCTGGGATTTCACCATTCAATCGCTTTTGCCACACCCACTCGCCACCGTGGCAGAATATGTGATTCGCTACCCTTATAAGGGTGGACGTGAAGATTTGGAAAAAGCTCTTGCCTGGGCTAAGAAGGCTGAGCAGTCTTTACTTTATCTTCAAGCAACCGTTGGTTATGGTGACAGCGTTGTTGATGATCTCCCTAAGGTAACTAAGGAAATGTTTCCAGATTGTTCTGACGGTCAACGGGATGTCTTACGAGCGGTACAAAAAGCAACCTTAGTGCTTCGTGGGAGCCTTGGTTATGGCGAGCCTGAAGACGCTTTGCAAGAGGTAACGGACAAGGTGATGAAACTTTTGGAAGAGTTGTAAATACGGTTTATTGACAGTTGTTAGAGGTGGGTTTATAATGATTATATGATATAAATAGAAACGGAGCATAGTAGATGCCTAAGTTTAGCGAAAATGCATTTAATAATCATAAGAGTCTTGATTTAGAGAAATCTAGTCTTGACTTGGAAAAACCTCGTAGACGAAATCGTGTGGATGATGCACCTGAGTATGTTAATCAATTCGGGGAACGTGTTAATGAAAACGGGCAACGTATTGATGCATATGGTAGAATTATTATACAATCACCCGTACAACAACAAGCTGCACCTGTTCAGGTAGTTGTTTCTCAATCTCAGGGGATGTCTCAAATGCAAGGACAGTTTCAGCCTGGTTTGATTCGTCATCGTTTAATCAATCCGTTGACGTGGCTTTGGATTTGGTTGACATGTGGTTTGATTGTTTTGTATTGGTTAATTAGTCCTAAACATTACATTACTTTGTTCTGAGAAAGGGTTATTTTAATATGATGGATGCAACGGTGACAAATGGTCAATTAGCAACCCATTTGTCAGATCTTTTAACGGATGAGAAAGTTGATAACAATGTTGTAGAGACTAAATCAGATGACGATTTGAATGTGTTATTTGATGAAGTGACGAGTTTAGAGCAGCGGGCAAAAGAAAAAGCTTCGAATGCAACAGCTTTGCAATTATCAAAAAATGATTCTGATGTGGAGACACTTTCTGTTAGTGATAATGGTGTTACGAAATCGGAGACAGTTGGACGTGATGTTTTTGTAGGAACTCATTCTATTGATAGTAGTTCTAATGCTAATAGTTTTGATGTTATTACGAATAGTTCTGATGCTAATATTTCTGATGTTAAATCAGAGCCTGTTGGTCGCGATGTATTTGCAGGAACACATTCTATTGGACGTGTGCAAAATACATCTGAAAGTACGGTAGATTTTCCTACTCAAACGGCTGTTCAAACAACTGTACCTAAACAAGATGTAGACAACAAGAATTTGATTAAAGTTTTTGCAGTGAACAAAAAAGTTTATTGGTATAATCGTGATAATTTGGATGTTCGTAGTAATCAGGTGATTTGTGAGCTTTCAGAACAAGAAGCGTTGGATGCAGGAATGCATCATTCAAAAACTGAAGGTCCTACTAAGAAAACGTATTTTACACAAGAAGAGTTAGATGAACGTAATAAAAAAGACACTTATGCGTCTGGGACGACTAATGTAGCTTCTGTAGATTCTGGATCATTATCACAAGGAACATTGCCGCATACAGGTGATGTACCTGTTCCTGTTCCGCTAGCAAGTGCGTCAATGGGACTTGGAGCATTTCTTTTGGCCTGGCTAAAGAAACGTAAGAAAAAAAATCAAAAACGTTTAGCAGATTAAAACTATGAGCTATTCATAGTTTTTTTATTTTGTTATTGACAATTGTAATAGTTTTGGTTATTATGATTAAAAGGACATGAAAGGATTTGTGTTATGAAACGTGTTGAGATGAAAACATTGGTTAAAGATACGCTGTTTGAATTGTTTTCGGATACTTTTAAGGGGACGTCTAAGAAAGTAAAATTCATTTGCGAACATTATACGGCCGGTGGAATGTCGTTGAAATTGTCTTCTTATTCGTATTCAGTTGGCGTCAATGTCTTTTATTCAGGCGAGGTATCTTATTATAAGGCGTATGACCGTGAAAAAGGGCCTATTCGTCCTATTTTTGATGTGGCTGAGACGTATGAGGATGACGAGGTTCATTCAAAATTAGATGCACTTGTGGCTGAGTTAAAAGATGATTTTGAGTATTATTTTTGATTAATGAAAAAAGGACGGATGATCCTTTTTTTAATGGCTTTATAGTCATTTTTTTTTGTTTATTGTATCATAATTTTAGTTGTAATGATATGCTTTTTGATAGAAGTGTGGATTGACTGTGTAGATTTTTTAATGGATGCGATTGGCTTGATTGGCTTGATTTGTGTGGTTTATTTGGCGTTGTTGGTTTATGCATTTATCTTATTCCAACCTCAAAAAATCAGCGCTAGCGTTAGCTAGCGCTGCCCAGAAAAAAACAGAACCTTGGCGGAACGCCAAGGTTCTGTTAATAAACGCTCAATGAACATTTAATAACTGCTCAATAAACGTATCAATAAGTGAGTAATCCGAGGTTATCAAGTGTTTCATAAACGTCTTCTTCAAGTTGTTCGGTTAATTGAACAATTTTATCTAACGGACAAGAACATGCTTGTTTTACAGTGATTGAGATATCACTGTTTGATGAGATGCTCAAAACGCTACTACCAACGCTCAAATAGGCTTTTGGTTTGTTATGAAACGCACGGATGCTGGCTTGGAGTTTACCTTCCGATTGCGCGAGGTTTTGTCCATAGGTGAAGTCAATGTTGTTGTAGTTATAACTGAAATGGATTGGACAGGCACCTGTTGGATTGATAAGGATGTCATTAATGTCTAGAGGGTTAAGAAGATTTTCGATATAGTCTTCTGTAGGATTTAGTGCCAATTTTTGATTGAGATGCTTGGCGCTTTTGATGAGATTTTGTAAGTAGATGTTATCCATGAAACAAGGTTTCCTTTCTACGAATTAATGACATTATCGAGTTTTTAACGGTTTAATAAGCGAGTAAGTTAAAGCTGTCAAGTTTTTCATAGATGCTTTCTTCTAATTGTTCCGTGATAGCTTTAATGTTTTTAAGGGAACATGGGTTGTCTTGTACCAATTTAATATCGAATGTGTTAGTGCTATTAGAAGAGATATATAAAATGCTGTGACCGATATCTAAACAAGCGGTTTCTTTGTTGTTGACGGCGTGGATGCTGGCTTGAAGGTTACCTTCATATTCTGGATCAGTTTGTACGTATTTGAAATTGATATTATTATAGAGATAATTGATTTCAAGGTAGTAGGGTTTAGTGGAGATGTCAATATCATCGATAGTAAGTGGTTTGAGTAATGTAAGGATATCGTCTTCAGTAATAGGTTTAGGCATAAATTAGTTTCCTTTCTTATGAATTGATTGGTTCCCATTCATCTTCCATGTCTTCAATGGCTTTTTGACGAATAGCACGCATGTCTTTTAAAGGAATACGTGGGTTGGCATAGGTAATGTCAATACCATAAGCAATGCCCATACGAATCTCGTACATTTGAGAGGCTGAAAAACGTGGGTTGTTGTAAAGGCTAATTTCGGTACCAACGGGCACGCCTGCACGTTTTTCGAAGGCTAAACCTTCACGAAGTTCAAAGAGTTGCCATGCATTAAATTTTGGATTGAGAATAGATGTAATATCAAGACCATCGACAAGGGCAATGCGATATTGACACATTTGTTTAGGGTCGTAGATGGGATCAGCGTAAGGCGTTGGGTTGATACCTTGCTCGTAGCCAAGGTTGATTTGGTGTTGTTGTTCTGGGGTCATGACGGTGTCCTTTCTGTAACAGCTTTTTTAGGGATGATGAGATGATTTGACAAGTAGTAGTTATCGTAATCTTCAGATTGAATAGTGTTCTTAGACGATTTAACAAAGAAGGGATTGTTCATGGTGCGTTTGAAATAAAGGGTGTTGTCTTTTTTAGTAACGTTGTAGTTGGTGGTAATAGGGCGTTTAGCGAAGCGGACATAGTTAATGCTGTCTGCTAATAGGTTTGTGGTTGATGCTAGAGCACAAAGACTAAAGAGGATGCAAAGACTTTTGATGATAAGGGCTAAATGGTTACGTTTATACGGTTTTGTCGCAATAGTGCCTGCTTGGCGAAGGATGAAAAAGGTTCCAATAAGGTTAATGACAATGAAGAGTAGAATGAGAAATGGATGGGTTCCAAAGATACTTGGCATGTAGGTTTCCTTTCTTTAAAAAAGTGATTTTAGTTTTTCCATGGTTGTTTTTCGAAAGCGTCTTTTAATTGTTGGGCTTTGTTGTGGAAGTAACATTGATCTTCAGTTAAGGCTTCTAACGTGTGTTTTTGTTCTGGGGCTCTGAGTATGCCGTCGTTGACACATTCACTGATGTAACTGGCAACAGGGTCAAATTGAGCCATGTCATGTGACCATGCCTTAATAAGAGCTTTTTCGATAGCGTGACATAGGGCGTCTGTGGTTTCTGGTTCAGAAATAATATTTTGCATGATATTGTTCAGATTGATAGTAGAACATTGTTTAGAATCGATAGGTGTTTCAATGGTAACAGCTAATAAGTAAGGTTCTTTATCATCTGTTGGGACTGTAAAATCACCGTCTTTTGTCATAAGGATTGTAGTTGTTTTGTCCTTACCCATGCGATTGATACCGTAATTGTTTATGAGGTTACGAACGGTACTTTTGATATTATTTTTGAGTACTTGTTGATAGCTTGTTGTGTTTGTAAAGACGGGTTTGAGATTGTTGGCGCTTAAGCTATAGTTGATGAACAATTTAGTAACTATTGATGGTGTTGTTGTTTGGTCTTTGGGCATGGCGTCGATTTCTTCTAGGAAGTTATATAGCGTTTTGTTGGATGGTTTGTCTGAGTTTTTATCTGTTAAAACGATATTTTTCATTTCTGCCCAGGTGATAGCTTTGTCGTCAATTGATAGAGTGGTGATTGCAGGTTCATTTGGTGTGAGGGCTTCAAAACTAAAGTGAATATTTTTGTTTTCAAAGGCGTCATTGAGCATGAGTGTGTTTTCGTCACTAAATGCGGTTGCAAGATATTTAAAGGGTTGATTTAAGAGTTCTTTGAAATAGTACCTGTTGATGTCTTTGAAATGGCTGTCTTTATTGAAAGAGAAGTTGTCAACTAAGGTTTCAACAAATGTGTCAGGATTGATATTGTACTTTTTGAGAAAGGCAAGTGTTGGTTGTCCAAGGTCTTCATTGGTGATAAGAATGTTTTGTGTTTGAGGCGATTCGGCGAGACGGTCAGCGTCAGTATCGTATTTTTGGGCTTGTTGACGTTTAGCGATGAGTATGTTTTTGAAGGCTTCAAGGCCGTCTTTTGTTAGGCTTTTCCAACTTAAGAATTTAGATCCTTGGTCGACAAAGATAGCTACAACATTAGGATGGTAACACATGACTTCAAATTTATCGCTTTCGATACTGACGTCTGATGTGAAGCCTAATGGTGTTAGTTCAAGGGTGATGACGAAGTAGTCGTTTTCGTCGAAAGCACTATTGTCAATAGCTTTCTTTGTTTCAGTGGTTGCTTGTTTCATCAGGCTTTCGATATGGTTAATGGCGTAGGTAAACGCTTGTGTTGTTACGGACATATAGGTTTCCTTTCTTTAAAAAAGTGATTTGAATGTTTCAATATTTTTGATGGTGCGAAGAAGATTGTTTGATTTGTGGTTAGTCGGTGAGGTAGGTGTTAAGGGCTTGTTTGTTTTTGTGTTGTCCTGTGGCTTGCGCTTTAACAAAGATAGCCACGTGTTGTTTTGGGGTCATTGGGTTCCTTTTTATCTTGGTAGAGGATTGATACCGTGGATAATGTTGAGCACACAGACGGTAACAAAAAGGCTAATAAATGCAATACTGCTTAGCATTGCGAGAATAAAAAGGACGGCTGTCATCATTTCATGGCGCTGTTTAGTTTTGTGAGTTTGTATTAGAATAACGATACCGTTATAAAGACCTTTGACGCTGTTGAGCAGTCCCCAGGCACTACTAACGATGACAATACTGATGGATGATAGTGATAACATAATGAGTTTCTTTCTGATAATTATTTACGAAGGCATTGGATAGCTATCCAGTGAGCGATTTGCAAGTTGAGCTTGTCTGTGGTTAAAAGACTTTGTTAGTTTAAAAAAGCACCCTAGACCATAATGGTCAGGACGCTTTTTCGTTGTTATGCGAAACGTATGAATCTTCTTGCGGTTACTTTTATTATAGTAATTGAAAAAACTGTCAAGTAGAGAACATGAAGTGCTTAGTTTTGGTGCACGCGCTCACGAATTGTTGCAAGAGAGTCATCAATGAGCAGTTTACCGTCTAGAAATACGGTTTGTAAGGAATTCCAATGAGAGTTTTCAGCTTCTTTTTCTGTCAATTCGTCTTTCCAAATCAAATTATTTTGAGATTGATTACCTGTCAGGGTAGGTGATGATGGCTGCTTTGTTACCAAGGATATAATCAATCGTTCCTGAGAGGACGGTATTTAGAATAGTTCTAACTAAGAATATACTTTATAGTAAAATATAGTATTTTCTTATCGATGAGGGTCTTCAAAAAATTTGAAGACAGAGTAGGCCTATAAACTACTTTTTGCAAGAGCTTCTTGGTATGTCAATAGGCCATTATCATGACAATAACGGCGATGACATTCTTCAGAAGCCTCTTGAACCTGACATCTAACAGTACGACTTGTACTGCTTTTTGCGTATACTGGAAACTCCAACATCAGAGAACGTCTCTGATTGATAATTCGTCCAGCATTTACATCAGCATTACAAGAAAAGTGACAATGCTGACAAACAAAATCTTTTTGTGATTTACGGTTATTCTTAGATACATGATGACAACGTGAACATTCTTGACTTGTATAAGCAGGATTAATAGCAACAATTTGAATGCCATATTGTTCTTCTATACGTGCTAATTTAACTTTAACAACAGAACGATAGGTACGACCAATTAAACGGTTCATTTGTTTAGATAGCCCTGCTGCTCTAAAATCAAGTTTTTCAACAACAAAAACACCAACATTCTTTTTAGCTAATTTATTCAAAATACGACAAATTTCATTTTTAAAATAAGATTTGATACGCTGTTGCAATTGATTATAACGGTCATTTGTTGACAATTTAATAGACTGTTTTTGAAGGTCTTTTGTTAATTGTAAAAGTTCTTTATCCCAAATTTTTAATTTGGTGAATGATGACAATCCATGACGTTCACCGTCACTTGTTGTGAACATCGCCACCATGCCAAAATCAAGCCCAATACTTTCTGTTGAAGAACGTAATGGAGCTTTATCATAACCAACAATAGCTGAAATGGTACATGTTTTATCCGTTAATCGAACTTGCACAAAAGGTAGACGTTCACCTTTTTTAAGACAATCATCTAAATAAGGATTACGTTTCAAAGGCAAATAAATCGGTTTTCCTTTTTGTAAGGTTGATAACTTCAAAAAATAATCAAAATGTGAGGCATTTTTTGAAACTTCTAAAACAGCAACTTTTTCATCTAATTTTAAGGTTTTAACACGCTTTAATTGAGGGAAACGAATACGTTTTCTGGCACGTTTAATCAATTTGCGCATAAAAAAGAGAATGTCTGGTCGAACAGGTAACGTCACATTTGCCTTATGTGTCTTAGAAGGAACTAATAAGTCACCTTCTTTTGTCTGATGCCATTTTAAGTCAACAGACGAACAATGCCAAAGATGTAACTTATTAATACGATAACAAGTAGCCAAAAAAAGTTCATCAACAATAGATGAATTGCCTAAAAAAGAACGAACAGTATCTTCAAGTTTTGTTAACCAAGATAAATGAATCTCTAACGTTTGTTTATAACAAGTTTGAACATATCGAGCAGATAAAGGCGTCTGAACTGCATACATTTCAATAGCTTTTAATTGTTCATCTAATGATTGTTTAGGCGTTTGTCCTTTTTCAAGCTGTTTTGTATAACGTTTTTTACATGATTCAAATAAACGATCATAATCTTCTTTTGTTTGATAAGGTTTAGCATTTGTAAAAGGTAAATGCTCATTATCACGAACAAATCGTAAATCAATGTCTGATAAAAAATAAACCATTAAATCAGAATAAGGAGCTAATAAATCATTGGCAATGTCAATTTTACCAACATTAGCTAATGAAGGTGTCGGAATAGTTGCTATCCATTGTGTTGATTCGACCATGATTATCAACTCCTTTCTAATTTAATGTTTTCTACATCTACTATTATAATAAAATCAGACTGAAGAAACAAATAAAAACATTACGAAGATATATGTTTCTGTCTACTGGTTATAATACACATGTGGGTTTCCTTTCTTTAAAAAAGTGATTTGAATGTTTCAATATCTTTTATGGTACGAAGAAGATTGCTGTCTTTTCGACGGTATTGGATATCCCAGCGTTGGCCATAGTCACGGTCTCTTTGAAGTCTTAGAACGGACTGGCTTGACTCCCAATAATCGATGATTTTTGTAGAACCGACGTATTCAACAAATAAATTGTAGGTCGTATTATCATCTTTAAAGCCGACGGTTCTATCTAGTTTAGTTAAATAAGTGTCAATGGCGTCGTTTTGATTAATGATGTCACATTGATCACGAAAATAAGCTGTTTTAAAAGCGTCTTGGAGTTGATTGTAGATAGCAGTGTTAGCTTCTTTGGTATTAGAGGTCAAGTGGGTAAAGGGAATGAGACTTTCTTCTGGTTTAAAGTCATGAGTGATGGTTAGTTGATTATTGTTGATAGTAAGAGTTACATCGAGACTGATGGTTATTGGATGACTTTTGTAAATAGATAGCCAATGTGGTCCGTGGTTAGTATCGTAACGGTTTGTTGGAAAGGTTACTTTAAGTTTATTGGTGTCTTTGAGGTAGTCGTAATAGTCTTCAGGAATGTCTGTAATGTTGACTGTTTTGGTGAGTTGTTTAGGATGATTATCGACATAGTTTTTGATGGTTTCAAGGTCGTGTCTGAGGTCAGAAATAAGTGTGTTAACGATGGTGTCATCTATAGCGATAAGATTATCGTCGTGTGTAATGATGACGTAATCGTCACCTCTTGGTTTGAGAGTGATATTGCTGGTTGATGGACTGATGTTATGGTGATTGTCTTGAGAAAAGATGTGTATACAATACGGATTGATGCTTCTGTTAAATTTAAGGTAAAACAGATGTGTTTTTAGTGATTCTTGGTCAGATGTTAGACAATTGGCTAAAGCGTCTTGAACATACGGGTAGTCAAAGTATTTGAGGTAGTTGTAAGTGCTATCTAGTTGTTCTTTAAGGTAGTGGGTGTTGAGGTGTTCAATGAGTGTGTCAAAAATAGGGAAGCTGGTGTTACAAATAATGTCTTGAATGGTGCTATCAGAAATATCTTCGTTATCGAGGATATAGTTGATACTTTCTTCTGTAACCGTTTGAATGGCTGGGTCAAAGATGAGGTAAGGTTCTTTTTGGAAAATGTGATAAGGGATTTTAACAGGTGTTTGGATAAGCTTTGTGAGTTGTCCTGTATAGCGATAACGGTCTTGATAGGCTTTAATGATTTCTTCTCTTGAATAATCTTTTGGATTTGGTTTAATGTCTGTGAATTTCATGGCTGTTTCCTTTCTTGATGGCCAATTTTCTTAACGGTCAAAACGTAGGCGGTTGATTTTTTTGTAGAGGGCTTTGATGGTCGGAATGACTTGGTCAATGTCTGTGACCGTTTTTTCTGTGTCATAGGTGATAATAGGATTTTCGTCAAGTTGACAAAGATAGTCGTTCCATGATTGGTAGGTGATGGTAACACCGTTTCTAACCTCTTGTGCGTTATCAGGATGCGTTTGGGTTGATAGGACGATGGCGATGCTTTGATTGTCATTGATAGTGACGAAGCATTCGGTATCATTATCACTTCCAAATGGTTGGGCACCCCATTTTGTGAAGAAATCATCGGGGTCAGTTCCAGGATAGCGTTCTTGAAGGCGTGTTTTAATGGCTTCTTTTAAGGGTGTGATTTTCATAATGTTAGTTCCTTTCGATTAGTTTTTGAAATGTAGACGTTTGATTTTTGTTATCATTTTCTTGATAGTTGGAACGATTTCGACGAGCATGCTGACCGTTTCAGATGTTTCATAACGGCTAATAACGACTGAGTCGAGTTCTCGATTGTAGGCGTTCCAACCGTGATGCGTGATGGTGACGTTATCATGGATTTCCTGGGCATTGGTAGAGCAGAGTTCAGCTTTTATGGTGATAGTGAGCGTTTTATCAGGATTTACGGTCAATCGACACGTAAAATCGTGATCGTTAAAGGTATGACAATCTTCAGTGAAGATTCTATCAGTGGCACGTTCATAGGTTTTTTTGAGTTTTTCAAGAATTTCTTTTTTAGTCATGACTAATTTCCTTATAAATCATAAATACTATAGCCTGCAAAGTCTGCTAAGATTTCTCTGTGTTTTTCAAAGAGTCTACATTCAGCGATAGCTTGGTCAAGGTCGTCTTGGGTTTCAATGGCTTTACCTGGGTCCATCCAGAAGATGCGAGGGTTATTGCGATTGGCTTCTTTAATTTGTGGCCAGTCGGCGAGGTAGGTGCTAAGGGCTTGTTTATTTTTGAGTTGTTTTGTGGCTTGTGCTTTGACAAAGACAGCCACGCGCTGTTTTGGGGTCATGTAGGTCCTTTCTTATTGGCCTTGATAGAGGATTTCTTCTAAATCGGTGAGGGTACGGTCAAGTACGCTATGAAAACGGTCATCGACGTCGAGGACTTCGATTGGGTCTAAAGTGATGATGGCGATTGGCATGTAATCGTTAGGATAACCGTGATCGTAAGTTTTCGTGAGTTGTGGTAAGGGCTTAACACGAACGGCTAATCTATTTTTAGTTAAATGGATTTTAGTCGCTGAATTAGCACTCAGTGCGTAGAAGTCATCGATGTCTGAGTTTAAATAGTCGTTAATTAGAGTATTAAATCGAGGATCATTAATGAAATGTTTGAATTTATTGTAGACGAGTGTGTCTTTGTTTAAGAATGAATAAAGTGACATGAGCGTTTCCTTTCTAGTCAATAGTAAATTTAAATGATTTGATGTTTTTTAATTGGAATCCTAGGAAAAGATTTTGGTTAAAATATTCGATAAACCAGCGTTTACGAAGAGCAGCATGGTATTGGGTTTGTGGTTCTTTTGGGTTGTCTTCACTGAAGTCATTTTCAAGATAGGCACGGTCAAAGGCTTCGTGTTCGACGGACATGAAGTCGTAGCCGTTATCGATTTCAAGATAATAAGTATAATCAAGAAGATACAAGAAATCATTAATTTTAGTTTGATTCCAGTTAGTGTCAAGATCGATCGTAAAGACAGTACCGTCATAATTGTTGTCGTAATTAAAATTTGTGTAAAGATTGTCTGGAAAATCACCAAAAAGGCGAACAGTGAATTCACGATGGTCTTCGATTTGCTTTTGATAGAATTTGAGTTGGTCGATAGTCGTAAGGTGTTGCACTTTAGCAATAGACGTTTCAGCTAAAAAGGCGTCACGAATAGGGCCTTGGTAGCCACCGTTAGTGCTTTCAAAAGTTTCACCTGACTTTAGAGTGAGTTTGTAGTTGAGATAAAGTGACATGTTAGGTGTTTCCTTTCATAATTTTGAGGTAGTGTTCTGTTCTGTAGTAGTTGTCGATGTCTCTGAGATCAAAGTGTTCTTCATAAATCGCTGATTTTGTTGAGCTGACGAGTTGTTTCAAGCTGTCAAAAGCGGAATAGCTAGTGCTTGCTTTTTGGTTTTTAGGGATTGCGACTTGTGCGCGTTTGGTAAATTCATAGGTGGTGAAAAAAGGGAATTTGATAGCAGGGAAGTCTTTTTTAAGACGTGACGCAATGTCGATACCTGAAATATCTAAATCACCGTGATAAAGAAGGGTAATATCATGGTCAAGTAAGGTTTGAAGCAGTTGTTTGACGGCGCGATTAGGCTGTCCACTAGCGATGATGAAAGGGAATAAATAACCGTCACGAATCACGCGCGTGGCGGTATTTTGATTTTCAAAGATCCAGACAACAGGGGTATCTTGGAGGGTTTGTCGGTCAAGGGATAGTAGGGAAACACCTGTGAAATCAGGTGAAAAGATACCTCTTGACCAGACGGCAACAGAGGCAAAGTTGTCAATGATATTGTGCTTGTCTAAGTCAAGACTTTGGTAAGTGTCCATAAGAAAGTCATTGAGATGTTTACGTAAGCGTTTGCCTACGTCAAGGGCGTGGGTATCATTGAAATGTTTTAGGGCATATTCAGATAGGGTTAGGTTGTGTCCATTTGGGAATGTGGTCATAAAATTTCCTCATACATAAAGTCTTTTTTAGCTTGGACGGTTGTGACACCATCAACAGTTGTGCGTTCTAGCCACACGGTTGTTAAGCCTTTTGAGTTAGAGACAATTGGTAGGATTTTATCTGGTGTTGTGGCGATGAAGACGTCACAAAGGTCATAGATTTTTTCAAGGATAAGAGAGGTTTGTTCGTTATCAATAGATGAGAAGGCTTCGTCCATGAGAAGAACACGTGGCGCGTCAGGGTTCGTTTGGTTTTGAATGATTTCAAGAAGGGCGAAAATAGGAAGGTAGTAACAACGGACGCGTTCGCCTGTTGAGAAGGAGTTGACTTCTTTGGTTGTTAGAAGATTAATTTCACCGCTATTATCACGTTCGTAATAAAGATTTAATTGGTACCAGCGACGAGGTTCTAATTCGTCAAGAAGGTAATCGATAATATCTTCTGGAGTGGTATCAGGGTCTTGCAAGTATTTGTGAAGATGGTCTTGTAAGTCTGTGAAGAAGCGGTTATGTTGGTCAGAATCGTTAATGATTTTAAGGAGCTCTTCACCATACGGTGTAAGGGTATAGTCCGCTGAGAGTTGTAAGTGAGATGGGTTTTGTTGGTTCATAGTATCAACAAAGGCTTTGACATTTTTAAGAACCTCATCATTGGTTTTTTGTAAAGATTCAAAGAGGATGAGACGAAGACTGATTTGAGCGTTTTCAAGAAGTGTTGTGGCGACTTGACTACTAGTGTCAATCTCTTTTTGAAGGTTGTTCATAGCGTCAGCGAGAGATTGGTCGTCAAGATAGGTGTTTTTTAATTCATTGATTTCACGATTGAGTTCTCTAGAGAATGATGATTTTGGAATTTTTGGAACGTCTAAAGGTGTTGTTTTGAAGTTGAGGTAGACGTTACGGGTATCAATAGTGTTAAGTTCGTCGGAAATCGTGTAGTTGTCAATAGTAATAGCATCAATGATGGTTTTTGTTTCTTCGTGAGCATCTTTGAGTTCTTGTTGTTTTTTTTCTTTTTGGCAATAAGTGTCGTTTTTAGTATCGATACGTTCATCTAATTTAGAAATTGTTTTAAGAAGGTCTCTTTCTTTATTTTTAAGAGTTTCTTCTCGTTGTGTGAATTGGTTTATCATATCGATGTTTTCTTGATAGCGATCATCTGTTTGTAAATCTTCAAGTTCTTCTTGTTCTTGAATGCGTTTAGTTTTGATGTCTTCAAGTTTTGTTGTAAGATTTTGATGTTTTGTTTGTTGGTTTTTTTGTCTTGTTTTATCTCTTTCAATGTCTTGGGCTAGGCGTTGAAGGTCTTTTTGTAATTGTTGGTAGTCTTTATAGTTTTGGACAAGCGTTGAACATTGATCTTGTGTGTAGTCATTTAAAGATTGTAGGAGCGGTTCTTGTGCATTTTTAAGTTGTTCTTGTTGTGATACAAGGTTATCTCGTTCTTTACAATGTTCATCGTACTGGTCTTTGTATTGATGATATTTGGTTGTCTGTTCCGCAATTTTTATTTTGAGTGTGTTAATTTCGTTTTGTGTGTTTTCGTTGTTTTTTAAGTCGATTTCAAGTGTTTCTTTTTCTTGTTTTGTTTTAATGATGTTTGATGCGAGTTCTTGAAGTTGTGTTTGACGCGTACGTTCACGGTTAGTGGCTCCGATATAGGTGACAGGTTGAGTTTGGTTGGTGTTGATAAGAATATCTTGATAGACAAGTCCATTAGGCGTGAGTTGGACGTGTTTAAGAAATTGTTGTACGGTTGGATTTGATGTGGTTAGATAGTTTGTGAGTGGTGTTGACATAAAATAGCTCCTTTAGTAAGTGTGTCAGCTGATGTTAGTAGTTCGATGAAACCAGCTTCTTGCATGAGGGCTTCGATGCGGCGTTGGTCATTTTCTGAGGTGTTTTCTTTGAAATCAATTTGTGTGTAAAGAGGTTGTGCGTTTGTGGCAACAAAGTGTGTTTTAGGTTCAGCCGTTTGCTGAAGTTCTTTTTGTTGCTTTTCGTTTTGGATAAGTTGTTCGTTTAGTTCGTTAATGGCGATGATGATAGCTCGTTGTTCATTTGTGAGATTGTCTAAACGCACGTCTAATTTAGCGTCAGGACGGTATTGTCTTGCTTGGTCCATAAGACTAGTAAATTGTCCATTTGCATCATCTACGTTTTCATCGTCTTTTTTAATAGTTTTATCTAGATTTTTGATTGTTGTTTCGAGTTGTTCGTATTCTTTATGGCGTTTTTTATCATTTTCAAAAGCCTTGTTGATAGCTGGCCATTGTTCGTAAGCAAAAGGTAAAACAGGTTGAGGCGTTTGTTCTAATTTTTTAAGTGTTTCGTTATACTCTTGTTCTTTTTGAGTAAGTGTTGTATTGATTTCAGAAAGGTCTTTATTACAGTCATTTAATTGATTTTGAAAATTGTTTTCTTTTTCTTTTTCATTTTTGATGTCTTTTTTAAGATCATGGATATGTTGTTCAATGTCTCTATTTTCTTGTCGACGAGATTCGAGTTCTTTGATGACCATTTCTAATTCTTCTTGGTTATTTTTTTGGTCGATTTCATGTTGTTCACGTTGCGTTTCAAGTTCTTGAAGTTCTTGGTTTAGTGTTTCTAGTTCGTTAGTGTTTTTGTTAATGCTGTTAAACATATTTCCAAGAATTTCTTGAAGATTTTTTAAGAGTTCTTGATTCTTTTTAGATTGTTGACTACGTGTTTTAGCAATAGCGGCTTGTTCTTTAAGAAGACTATGGATTTTACGTTGTTCGCCAGCGGCTTTGACAATGTGTTGGCTATAGCTTGTGAGTTGATGTTTGAAGGCATCATCGTTCATAAGGCTTGGGAGGACGTCTGCGACTTGGTCAAGGAGGTCTTCCATATTGTAATTTTTACTGTCTGTAGAACTAATGATAGAAGGGCTTGTGATTTTGTGGGTTAATTGAATAAGGGTTTTAAAGTTGTCAAGGCTTGTATGGTAAAGGTTACGTGCAATATAGCTTTGATAATCTTTGATAGATGAGAAGGTTTCGGTAACTTTATTAGTTCGTTCGAAGTTAGAAAGAGACAAGACGTTTTTTTGGTCATTGAAGAAGGTGATGTTGTGATTGGCAAGGACATAGGCGCGTTTGGTGATACCAGAAGGATTTTTTTGATAAGCTGTGACGAGGGTCATTGGTTGGTTGTTGATAAAAAATTGTCCGTAAATATAGGCAGGGTCACCATTTAAGAGGTCGCTTAGTTTACGGTTAGTTTTTTGACCCATATTTAACGATTTTTGAAGTTCGAGGGTGAGAAGAGCAGGATAAAGGGCGGTCATGAGAAGGGTTTTTCCTGTTCCGTTACTGGCTTTGATGACGACAGCATTTCCTTTGATGTTGATGTCTTGTTGTGGATAGTCGGCGAAGTTGACAACGCCTAGTTTAGTAAGTTTTTGCATGTAGGAGCTCCTTTAGAGTTGTTTAAATTGTAGAGAGGTTAAATCATAGTCAGCAATGACTTGTTTGACGTCTTCATCGGTGAGGGTTTGTGATTTGTGGGGTGATTTTTCGATGAAATCATCAAGGGTTTCATTGTTTTGATAGTGACACATAAAATCAAGGGTAACGAGATGTGCGGCATTCTTTTTAGGAAAGGCATCTTTGTCATTTTTACTGATGAGGCGAATGTTGTCGCCATTGGTGTAGATGTCATAACCTGCACTGTCATTAGAATAAGGTTCTAATTGTCTACGGATGTCAGTTATGGTGACTTTTTTCCAAAGGTGTTTGTGGTCACGTTTGTTCATGGATGGATGGGTGAGCAAATAGTTAATGATTTGTGTAGCAGGACTTAGGGGTTCTTTTGGTGACTTGTCAAAAGAAATGGCAGGGTCTTTTCTTTTAATGATGACAGGTTTGTCGTCAATGTTATCCGTATCAATGAGTTTGTCTTTTTTGAGTTTTTGAATAACGCTTTTAAAAATAACGTCACGGTTTTTGTGGATATCTGGTGTGGCGTCAATGATTTGTTGGGCGAAGGTTTCTAGAGGGATGGCTGTGTCTTTTTGTTCAGATACAAGAGCTGATAGGATGAGAAAATAGAGTCCATAGGCAAAAGGTGATGAAAAGACAGGTTCATCGCTTTTATCTACTAATTGAAGTTTAAAAGCGTTTGGAAGTTGAACAAGTTCAAGACCAGTATCCGCATAGAGTTGGTCTTTAAGAACAGGATAGCTTTTTTTGAGTAGACGATAGTCTTTATCAGTCTCTCTGATGACGTTCGTAGTTAGCAATTTCTGTAGTAAGTTGGGCAATTTTTGTTTCAACGTTTCTTGTACGTGTTTGGATAGCATTGTTTGGTTTGACCTCCAGGGAAAGATTTGGAATAGTAAAACGAGCCGTTTTACCGTTTGGCAGTAGCGTTTTGATGATGGTAGTGGTGTCACTATTAATAGGTTCAATGCCAATGAGTTTAGGGTTGGCTTTTAGTTGTTCAGGATCGTCATTTAAGAGACCTTGACGAATAGCAAAATAGGTATCACTGTCATAGTGTCCAGATAAATGTGGGTTTTCTAGAAGTTTTTGATGGATCTTAAGTTTTTTCAAGTGTTTGCGTAAATCGTGAATCGTAGATTGATTCATTAGGTATTGGCGTTTTTTCTCATCAACTTTTGGACGAGACTTAGGTTTTGGTTTGGCATCAGGCATGGTGATAAGCATTTCACGACCGTTTAGGGAAGCGATAGCGTTAGTTGTGACATGGTGCATACAATTATCAGCCATGATGGTTTTAAAGTCTTTGTCACATGTTTCAAGGGAGGTTTCATTAAAGAAGTGTTTAGCGAGTTCGATGAGTTGCCCTTTGGTTTCAAGGTTTGTTCGAATGTTTTGGAGGTAGTCGTCAATGGTAAGTAGAGTGTCACTAATGGTTGTGAGTTTTTGAATGAAGTTTTTATAGATACTGTTTTTATTGAGTTGTTCGATAAAGCGAGTGACGTTGTTTTTAATGCGTTCAGCAGTTGTCTCATCTGCCGTAACACCTTCGATGTGTTGAGCAATGTCTTTATAAAACATTGAGTGTTCGAGGGTTTTAAGTTCATCTAAGCGTTGTTCGATGAGTTTACCGTCTTGAAGTAGTGTTTCTAAAATATCTTTAGCAACATTGCTAAATTCATTGATGTGGGCGGATAAGTGGTCAATAGTTTTAGCGATGCTGGCTTCACTTTGAATGGTGATGAGTTCTGCCTGCAATCGATTTGCACTGTCACGCAAGTGATTGAGTTTAGCGTCGCAACGTTGGTAGAAATTACCTGTGGTATCATCTAGTAAGAATTCGAATGCGTCTTTAATGTTTTCAGGGTCTTCAGAGTACATGAAATTGGTCAAATGTGTGATGAATTTTTTGAAGTCTCAGATGCTCAGTTGAACGATGACGGTATCGTTACTGAGAGTCGCAAGGTTCATGATAAGACGATACCAATTGGTTCCTTTGGTACTTAGTTGATAAGTGGACTCTTTGATAACCGAATCTTTAGTGAGACCATAGGCGCGTGATTGGTTGTAGGTGATAAGGTTGAATTTGTCGAGTTGTTCAATCACGTAGTTGTTAGCTAGATGTTTGATTTGATCGTAGGTGGCGCTACCGTGGTCATAAAGTAAGGTTAACAGGTCTTGCACATTTTTGTTACTGGCAACATATTTAATAGGTTCCCATTGTTGTTCTTGTGTCATGAGATATGATTTCCTTTCGTGAATAATTTTGGTACCGAGGTTAAGATAGTCTATTGATAAAATTTTTTGAATGGATTGGCGATATTATTTTTGATGTTATAAAAATAGTGGAAGTATTAAATTTAGTACAAGGTTTAAATAAGCGTATGAAAGATACAAAGGGGTTTTGTCATGTTGGTTAAATAAGTGTTAAAAAAGCGTCCAAAGGACGCTTTTTTATAGTTTTAAAATAAGATGTTATGTAAGTATGATATGAAAATGCGCACGATATAGCGTCTCTGCTCTGAAAAAAGTTATTATTTGTTGATAATTCATCTTACGATCTAGATGGTTCTTTTTTCTCATGTTCGTCAACAATTACATTCCCATATCTGCAAAAAGCAGGTAATGACAGAGGTAATCTCCTAACACATCAAGAAGATAAAAATTATCTTCAGAGACTGAGCCAGCCTCCAATAAAATAAGTTTAAGCTAATGCTAATAGATTTAATACCGCGTTTTGATCACGGTCACTAACAAAGCCACACGAATAACAAATATATTCATTATGTTTTGTTCCGTGTTTCTTATTACCATTTAATCCAATTTTATCATCGCCTGTTTTAACATGACCACAACGGGAACAACGTTGTGTTGATGGATAAAATTGATCAGCTAAAATAAGTGTTTTATTGAATTTAATAGCTTTATATTCCATATACAAACGAAAGCGACCAAATAAAGAACGATGTAAATTTTTAGCTTTCTTTTGCATTTGCATATCTCGTACATCTAAGTCTTCAATGACGACAGTATCATAATTTTGATAGATTGTTGTTGTAAATTTATGAAGTAAATCATTTTGAATGGCTGTGACACGTTTGTAACATTTTTGAAGTTTGGTTCTCACTTTGATATATTGTTTTGAACGTGTAGCGTTTTTGCCATTTTTGTGACGTTTTCGTGCTAATAGACGTTGGTAGTGCTTGATTTGGTTGTATAAAGATTCTAATTTTTTTGGAAAAACAGTAAAAGACCCATCTGTATAATCGAAATGATTAATATTGGCATCAATAGCTGTTTTTTTGCCTGTTTTAGGTAATGGTTGTTTAGGGCAATCCATTGTAATAGATGCATAATAAGAATTTCCGATTTTGGTGATGGCGCAATGTTTGATTTTCCCATCAGGTAAATCATAGCCTTTAAAAGAAATCCCATACCAAGCATTTTTATAGGCACGAGGTTTGTCTAAAACAAGTTTTCCATTTTTAATAGACGCACGGTCCGTTTTAAACCCTTGTTTTGGATTCTTTTTAGAACGAAAAGAAGGTTTTCCAACTTTTTGTTTTTTCTTTTTAGAATTTTTCTTTTTAGGTTTTTTACTTTCACGAAAAGCAGACCACGCATTTGCTAAATCTTTTATTGCTAATTGCAAAATACGTGAAGATAAAGAATATTGCCAGTCAGCTTTATCTGCAACTAATATATCTCGAACAACGTGATGTGATGCTGATGGAAATAATGTTAATAACTCTTGTTCTTCTTTAGAAAAAGTAATTGTTTTATCTTCAGTAGCTAATTGTAATTTTTTTCGAAGATCAATAGGAATCATTTTAATGCGTTGATCATAGAGATTATTCCACAATTCTAATCCTTGATTCCAACAATAACGACGATAATTACACAAATTATCAAGAACTTTTGTCATTGTTTGGTTAGGATATAAAGCTACTTTTCTTGTTAATTCCATGAGATATCACCTCCTTATCTAATTTGTTTGTATGTTTATAGTATACAATAATTCTACCTAATTGTCTATTGTTTCGTTACTGCGTCTCTCCAAAACCTAAAAAATGGGTCTCGGGGGCGACCGTGAGGTCGCCATCCCGCAAAAAATAAGCAAAACCGTTAGGTTTTGCTTTAGCGGTTTTAAGTTGACAAGTGTCAGGTGAAAAGCGTACAATAGAATTATGAAAAAATGTAAAGAAAGTGAGTTTTCTTATGAAAATTAAGCGAGCAAGTGGCGTCAAGCGCGTGCTTTATGGGACAGCAGCGGCAGGCGCTCTTTTAGCGAGTTCTGTGAGTGCGGATGAAGTAACAGGTAGTCTTCAGTTAATGAGTGATAAACTTAAAGAAAGAACGACAGAAGAGAATCCACATGTTTTTCCTTATGAACGTGATCAGTTGCAATTGACGACATCTGGTGATAAACCATTGCCAGTGGGGAGTAAATTGAAAATTAAGGTTGGTTTGTCGGATCCATCAAGTTTGTTATCAAGTCCAACTATCGAGGGTAAATCATTGGTGTCTGAAGGTGATGGCGTTTATTCACTTGATGTGTCAGGAATGGCTCCTGGGAAATTAACAGAGCTTGTTGTTAGTCTTGGAGAATGTCTTTCTAAACAACCTTCGTTAACGGTAACAATGACGTATGATTTATTGATTGATGGTAAGTCTGTCAGTACGGTGTCTTCGAAACGTGTCGTTACGCGTAGTGTATCTGCTTTTGAGATTGATAGTTCTGGGTCGGCATATTCTGTTGTTTCAGATGGTTCAAAAGAATTGGCGTCAACGTATCAGTCAAGTGGTGACGTGTCAACAGACGCAGGCGTTAAACGTATGACCTTGACCGATTTACGTAACCCTGTTACCTTGACGGCTGACCGTTTAGAAGGTGTTGGTGCTACGGATGTATTTGTTGATATTGATGTTCCTGATGGGGTGTCATTGGCAATCAAAGATACTGCCGATAATGTTACTAAATCTATTTTTTCAGAGTATCGTTCAGGTAACCATTATCATATTCCAAAAGCTGTTTTTGAAAACGCTGACGGGGGTACGTATTCTAAAATTGTGTTTAATTCATCTGAATTAGGTCGTAAAACGGTAGCTCAACAAGGATTATCGTCTATTTTTGATCGAACCGTTGTTTCAGATGTGTCCGTTAAGTTATCTTATAAAGATAAAGATAATGCGTCTAAAGTTTTGGCAACGGCAACGCCTGTTAAATTATTTACAAGAGTGACGCTTTCTAAAGCGACAGATGGGAAAATCCATTATGCTCAAAAAAATAATGTAACGGCATCTGTTTTTGGTTATAGTGCTGTGAGTAATAGTATTGACGGGACATTATCTATTGACAGTGATGTTGTGACGACGTTGAAACCTTTGGTTTTTGATTTAAAAGATGATTCTGTTATTAAAAATCGAACAGTTTCTTTAACGCAGATGTTCAATTCTGTTAAAAAAGTTCCATTTGTTGTAACGGATGTTGCAACGGGGAAAGTTTTAGGTGAATTGGTGTATGGTAGTTCACGTACAAACTCTCTTGTATTACCTGATTCGGTAACTAAGATTAGTATTGCTCCTAAGGTACCATCCGTAATTAATGGATCTGTTGATTCTCGTAGTTATATGTCAGTGTCTATTACAGGTGAGAGTAGTGATGCTGTTTCGATAGCTACAGATATGGCTGGTAAAAATGAAACGAGTCGTGTGGTTCGTCAAGTTAAAGGGTCATATGATGATGCGTCAATTACATCTACACATACGATTTTGTTAGATAAATTGACAATTAAAGGTAGGGATGAAGATTTGGAACGTTTTGTTCCACAAGATTCTGAAACAGGTATGTCCGCGTCATTAGATTTAATGATTTCTAAAGATGTTTCTACTAGTTATAGTGAGGTTCCTATTAATGGTGTGACTGTTTCATTTACACTTCCTGATGGATTGGTATTGAAACCTAATGATAGTCCTAATGGGTATGATATTGTTAAACAAGATGGCCAGTCATATACGCTTCGTTTTAAAAATCCAGTTTTGAATATGGATAGTGAACGAAAGAGTGGTCGTTTATCTGTTAATGTGATATCGACGTTGCCTGCAAAAACACGTGTTTATAAGATTCCTTTTACGTTTAATTTTGATTCTAAATTAACACCTTTTATTGTCAATCCGACAGATAATGTATCGACATTTACGCTTGTAGCTTATACAGCGAAAGAATTGTTATCAACGTCTGATATTGATTATGCGGGCTTGAAAAATCAGACGAGTGCCATTCTTGATGCTTCGCATAAAGAAGCGGTTGTTAATTCGAATTTGATGAATATGACGTCTTCTAATGTTGCTAAGTGGGAAAGTTTAGCTTACATTCCACAAAAAGGAATTGAAGGGTCTACTGCTACGGCTAAATTGACGGGCGCGATTACAGCTCCTAAAGGTTGGAAAGTGCTTTATACAACGGACAAAGTGAGTGGTAATCGTGAGGTTGATGCAAAATTGAATTTTGTAGAAACGCCAAGTGATTTTTCTCGTGTGACAGCTGTCAAATATGTGGCAACAGCACCTGTTAATCAAGTGTCGATAACAACGTTTAAGGTGCCACTTGCAGTGATCAATGAGCCAGGTGCTAAGTACGTGTATCGTACAGATATCACAACAGATACGGCTTCTCATATTTTGTCGGCTCCTGTTTCTATTTCAGTAAAAGAAGCTGAATTAAAGACTCGTTATCTTGAAAAAGGAACAGATAAAGTTCTTTCTCCTGAAGAAAAAGGGAAGAAAGATAAGAAAGATATTCCTGAGTATACCTTTGTGGAAACTAAGGTTGATGGTGATGTGACTACGCATTATTATACTAAGGAATTGAAGACCCGTTATCTTGAACAAGGAACTAACAAGGTCTTATCTCCTGAAGAAAAAGGGAAACATGATAAGAAAGATATTCCTGACTATACCTTTGTTGAAACCAAAGTTGATGGTAATGTGACAACACATTATTATACGAAGGAATTGAAGACCCGTTATCTTGAAAAAGGTACTGATAAAGTCTTGTCTCCTGAAGAAAAAGGGAAGAAAGACAAGAAAGATATCCCTGAGTATACTTTTGTCGAAACTAAGGTTGATGGTAATGTGACAACACATTATTACACCAAGGAATTGAAGACACGTTACCTTGAACAAGGAACGAACGCTGTTCTTTCTCCTGAAGAAAAAGGAAAGAAAGACAAGAAAGATATCCCTGAGTATACCTTTGTCGAAACCAAGGTCGATGGGAATGTGACAACGCATTACTACACAAAAGAACTCAAGACTCGTTATCTTGAACAAGGAACCAATAAAGTCTTGTCTCCTGAAGAAAAAGGAAAGAAAGACAAGAAAGATATTCCTGAGTATACTTTTGTGGAAACCAAGGTTGAAGGTAATGTGACCACACATTATTACACACGTGAACTCAAGACACGTTACCTTGAAGAAGGAACCAACAAAGTCTTGTCTCCTGAAGAAAAAGGGAAGCATGATAAGAAGGATATCCCAACCTATCATTATGTGCGTACAACGACAGAAGGTATTGTGACAACGCATTATTACACGCAAGTCTACACGCGCTATATCGATATCGCTGACGGTAAAGAAATCGCTGAGCGTGAAAAAGGAACCTTTGGTAAAAAAGATATTCCTGAGTATCGTTTTGTAGACACCCAAGTGGATGATAAAGGCAACACGACGCACCGTTACGAACAAGTCGGTACGCAGTATATTGACAAAGCAACGGGTAAAGAGATTGCGTCTCGTGAAAAAGGTACTAAACCTAAGAAGGATATTCTTGACTACCGTTATGTGGAAACCAAAAAAGATGACCATGGAAATACGAAGCATTACTATGAACAAGTGGTAACTCGTCATGTGGCTAAAGAAGATGGTCATGAAGTGGCGCCTATGGAAAAAGGAACGACGGCTAAGAAAGATAATATTCCTGATTACCGTTATGTGGAAACCAAAAAAGACCCTAATGGAGATACGCGTCATATCTATGAGCAAGTCGAAACCCATTATATTGATAAGAAGACTGGTAAAGACTTGACACCGCCTGATAAGGGAACAAAAGGTAAAAAGGATATTCCAGGTTATCGTTTTGTGGAAACCCGTAAGACGCCTAATGGCAATACCGAACATGTTTATGAAAAGGTTAATACCCGTCACGTGGACTTGTTAACAGGTGTTGAATTGTCACCGATGGAAGAAGGCTTGACAGAAAAACGTCAGATTCCTGATTATGTCTATGTGGAAACACGTATGGACCCTAATGGTGACCGTCGTCATCTTTATAGCCAACAAGCAACCCGTTATCTTGACAAAGATACCTTGAAAGAGTTGGCTAAGACCGAAAAAGGTACGCATCCAAAACGTGATTTCCCAGATTATCGTTTTGTGGAAACTAAAGTCGATGGTGTGGTGACGACGCACTATTATGAACAAGTGGAAACGCGTTTTATTGATAAGGAAACAGGTAAATCGATTAGTGATCCTAAAAAAGGAACACATGGTAAGAAAGATATTCCAGGTTATCGTTTTGTAGAAACCCGTAAAACACCTAATGGAGATACCGAACATGTCTATGAACAATTGATGACCCGTCATATCGACCAAGCAACTGGTAAGGAATTAACAGGAGCTGAAAAAGGTCTTCATGGGTCTCGTAGCTTCCCAGGTTATCATTTTGTGGAAACGAAGACTGACCCTAATGGGGATGTTCGTCATTTCTATGCCCAAGTGGTGACCAAACACGTGGATATCTTAACGGGTGAAGAAGTAGCTAAGTCTGAACAAGGCATTAAGCCTAAGAAAGATGATATTCCAAATTATCGTTACATTGAAACCAGTAAAGATGGCGACGGTAATATTATTCATAAGTATCGTCAAGTGGTGACACGTTTTGTGGACCGTCATAGTGGCGCTGAAATTGCACCATTTGAAAAAGGCACAACACCTAAGAAGGACATCCCTGATTACCGTTATTATGAAACGACACGTGATGATAATGGCAATACCCGTCATGTTTATGAACAAATTACAACCCGTTACATTGATAAGGTGACTGGTAAAGACTTGTTACCATTTGATAAGGGAACCAAACCTCAAAAAGATATTCCAGGCTATCGTTTTGACCATACGGAAAAATTGCCTAATGGCGATACCAAGCATTATTATGTGCAAGTGGTGACCCGTCATGTGGACATTGATACCAAGAAAGAATTAGCTGAGGTTGAAGAAGGTACACAACCAAAACGTACCTTTGATGGTTATTACTTCGTTGAAACCAAAACTGATAATGGTGATACAACGCACTATTACAAACAAGTCATCACGCGTTTTGTGGATAAATCTGGTAAAGATTTGGTACCGTCTGAAAAAGGTAAGAAGGATAAAAAAGACATTTTTGATTATCGTTATGTGGAAACGAAGGTTGATGAGAAAGGTAATGTGACGCATATCTATGAACCTGTGCCAAAACCTGAACCTAAGCCAGAGCCTAAGCCAGAACCTAAGCCAGAGCCTAAGCCAGAACCTAAGCCAGAGCCTAAGCCAGAGCCTAAGCCAGAGCCTAAGCCAGAGCCTAAGC
>ERZ773046.117-NODE-117-length-53737-cov-7.857531_pt1 | contig 53737 bp, 62 predicted proteins | sample MGYA00580634_ERZ773046 | MGnify/ENA primary metagenome ERZ773046 (study PRJEB29015, sample SAMEA2738127) | human oral metagenome | biome: human oral; feature: human-associated habitat; material: saliva | place: China | collected 2159 ... | reverse complement strand
CCGAAGGCATGAAGATCGTCTCGCACCGCACCAGCGAAGAGCGCCCCGAGTTCCACATCGCCACCTGCGAAGTGTACGTCCAGTCCACGAAGCGAGTCGAGAAGATGCCGCTCATCTTCCGAGTCGCCGCTGACGAGCGAGGCATCCTGCGCCTGCATGTCCACGTCGCCCAGCTTACCCGCATCATCGGGGCATCCCCTGGCAGCTTCAACGGCTGGCTCCGCGGACGAAGCGGGGACATGCGAAACGTCGGACGGTTCCCCGCAAACGTCATCAAAGAGCTGACCGAGGAAGGGCGCGGCAACAGCGTAGACGCCCAAGGCGTTACCCTTGAACACGCCGTCGTGCTGATGAACCACACCCCGGCCAGAGACAAGAACAAAGTCTTGCCCTACCTGCGCCGCTGGCTCAACGTCGTACAGCAAGGCTACCTCTACCCGAGCTCGGTGCGTGTAGTATCCCCTGACATCGTGGCCGCCGCGCTCAAGCCCTGGGATGCCGAATCCGGTAAAGCGCGGCACGAAGCCGACCTCGCGCAAGAAGCCGCTAAGGTGCTGGCCGAGTGCTCCGAGAAGCTTGCTAAGCTTGCTACGAAAGCACTACAAGACAAGCGCGTGCCGGAGGGAGTCACCATCAGCCTGGCAACCCTGCGCTACGCAGTGCTACGAATCGAACAAAACTACCAAGAGGAGATGAAGAAACAATGACACCCGAACCGAAGAGCTACCACGACGTGAAGATGCTCGCTGGGTGGTACTACGAGAGCGAAGCCGAAAAGGAGAGTGAGAACTAATGGAGTTCATTCTGTGGCTACTGTTCCTCTACTGGATCGCGAACATGTAAGGAGGATACGAAGATGACCACCGAACTGAACCTGAAACCCGGTAGCCTACTATCACTGCGGGTTGCGTCCAGCAGTGGGGGAGAGCTCCACGTACCGGAAGCCCGGATCGCAAGCGTCACCCCGGTGGTGCGCTCCGGTGAACCCCTCCGGTACGAGGTGATGGTGGAAATGCTACCCGCCTTCCGCGGTTACGGCTACGCCACCGACCCGCTGGAATACCGAATCCGCCGTGAAGAGATGCGCGGGGTACCGTGGATGCAGGCCCAACTGCGATACAACGAGGACTCCCTGTCCATCCGGCAGCTTGCCTACCGCTACGCCCGTTCCGGGCAGCCGCATTACGGGCGCACGCCCCTCATTGAGGGGGATAAGAAGACCTACGCGATTCTAAAGATCGTTAGGGTCGCTGAAGAGCGATGCTCCCCGCTACCAGAGTCACGTGTTGTGCTGAATAAGGTCTTCCAGTTCGACGTCGCCCGTGCGCCACGGAGGGCTGAAACGCTCCTCTCCCCCCTCGATGAGCACCACTACCCGGAGGTTCGTAGCACCAGCTACGAAGCGCTCCTCGGGAAGGAGTTTGAAATTCCCGACTGGTACCCGATGCGCGTCGTACTTGTGCTCCCCAAGAGTGCAAGCTGTCCCCTCGGTTGTGTACTAGTCGAGTTCCAGAAGTAACCACGAAGAAAGGAGGCGGGGCTTATGGACCGCCGCATCACCGTAAACCCCGCCGCCGTGTACGACGAGCTGGATAAAATCCATGCGTTCCGAAGTAACGCGGTGAGGCTTCTCGCCCTCCTCAACGAACACCCCGACGAGTCGCTGGCCAAAGCTACCGCCCCGTTCGCCCTAGCCACTGCCGAGTTCCTAGACTCCCTTAACGCACTGGAAGACCTGATGACCGAGGAGTGGGATGGGGACGATGAAGACGACCTAGAAAGGATTGACGAATGACTGAGATCCCCGTATGGATCAAAGCTAATCTGATTTCGTTCGGAGCCGAGCGCCCCGGACTGACCATGCTCACCAAGGAGCCTGGCGACCCGAGCGCGTATCAACTCGCGTTCACTGCCCTGCCCGGCTTATACACCCCCTCATGGCAGGGCAACGAGCCGACGACCTACGGCGCAGACCCCGCCGACTACGGACTGCCCACCCTGTACTCCCCACAGGCGGAGAAGCCAGACTACATCGGATTCGCTAACGCTATCCGACCTGTCGCCAACGACATTATTCTCAACAGCTTCGCCACCACGTTCAGCCGTGCGCTGCTGACCAGCATCGTCAATGTCTACGCTTGGGCGAAGGCATCTCGATACTTCCTCGACGAGGACGAGGCCGCACGAGGACGCAAGGAACTGCGACTGCTCCAGGCGGCAGGTATCAAACTCCCTGACGACCTGGAATGGGGCTCCCGCTCCGTTGTCCGCAACCAAGCGTTTACCAACGCACTCAGCAAGCTCAAGCTCTCCGCCCCGGAGCCCGTGGAAGGCGTGAATGACCTCTACACGGCGACTCTGACGGTGGAAGATACGGAAGGAACCAATGACTAACTCCCCGAACCTCGGTAAGCACGGAAAGCTCTACGACATCCAGGCTATTGCCACCGCCACAGGCTACACCCGCGCGAATATCTATCACGCTCTCAACAGCAAGAACTTTCCGGCACCGGCAGTGACCTACAACCGGGGCAAGGACCTTGGGGAGGGACGACTATGGCGGGAAGAGGACATCCTGGCGTGGGCGGGGCTAACCCTGTCGCAGAAGATGCGAGGCGAAGGCTCTAACGTGCCGGACGTGGCCCACGTCGAGGACTACGCTACCGGCGACGGCTCAGGACTCATCGTCTGCACCATCACCGGAGGCGCTGACGGCTTCCTGAGCGCCGCAAAGTCCGTTGAGTACTCAGTTGGCGGTCTAACCCGTGAAGAAGCCGCTGAGGTGGCTTTGAAGGCCGCGCAGGGGGCATCCCGTGCCGAAGCGTAGCAAGAAACGTACCGGGTGGGGTGCGAAGAGTGGACTCACCTATAAGCAATCCCCACAATGGAGGAAGATTCGACTCGATGTGCTCAAGGCAGCGGGCTTTCAGTGCATGGCGACCAACGCAGTGACCGGACAGCGCTGTACAGCCAAGGCAACCGACGTAGACCACATCAACGGGCCGAGCAACGACCCGAGCAACCTCGCCGCGCTGTGTGGGCACCACCACCGGCGCAAGACCAGCTCTGAGACGGCCCGGAAGAACCGCGAGAGCCTGCAGAGGCTTAGGCGAATGTCGGGACAGACGGTCCGAGGTCTGGGCGGGCGAGAAATCCTCCGCAAGGACGCACCGCTGGGCGCTCGCATCGACTGGAGTAAGTACAAGGCTTCCGGTAAACTAGGAAGCGCTAACGGTAGGGGTACCGAAAGCGACTAGGGAAATAACGGGAGAGCCACCCATGAACAGAAGTTCGAGGGTGGCTTTTCTGTACCCTCGAACCGGGGCTTACTGGCTAACTTCTATATAAACTTTCCGTACGCGCGAGTTTTAGCGTCATTTAGCGCCAAACCCCTAGTCAGAGCGTTTTGACCCTAAAAAATTTTAGCGTCACTTTAGGGTCATTTTAGGGTCAATGACGCTAAAATTAGAGTCAAAGGTGAAGTAGCCCACACAGAAAACAGAGCCTCTGTGACCGACGACACTACACCTAGTGACCACGCTCACATCAGGTAGAAAACCACGTGAGCTACCTCTCCACAAATCCAGATTTTAGCGTCAGTGACGCTAAAGTGACGCTAAAATGACCCTAAAAAAATCTAGGGTCAAAACGCTCTGACTAGGGGTTTGGCGCTAAATGACGCTAAAACTAAAAAAGTTTATATACTTTTCTCGGGAACCGCCGAAAAGGAGTGCCAGAGCATGACCAACACCCCCCTCGAAAAGGACGTCGAGAAGTACCTCGTGAAACAGTGCGCTAAGCGCCATTGGCTGAGCTACAAGTTCCTCTCCTCGGAGACGGGGGTACCCGACCGGATCGTTATCCTACCCGGCGGGGCTGTCTGGTTCCTTGAACTCAAGCGAGCGCGAGGCGGACGCCTCTCCGCCCGACAGAAACACATCATCAGTAAACTCGACACCATCGGCGCGAACGTCGCTGTGCTCTACGGGCATGAAGGCGTGGCGCAGTGGCTCGCAGACCGCGACAGCGAACATTAGACGAAAGGACCGCATCATGACCACCGACCCTATCTTGAAGCTGCGCCCGTATCAGACCGAGGCCGTGGACTTCCTGCACCGCCCCGGCAAGGGCAAGGCTCTCTTCCTCGACATGGGCTTGGGCAAGACCGCAACGTGCCTGAGCGCCCTCACCCGTGACCACCTGCCCGCACTCGTCGTCGCCCCGAAGCGTGTCGCTGAGTTCACGTGGGGGGCTGAGCGAGACATCTGGGCACCGCACCTGTCGATTACCGTCGTGAAGGGCACCCCGCAGAAGCGCGCCGCCGCCCTCGCCGTGGACGCAGACCTGACCATCATCTCCCGCGAGAACCTGGCTGAGGCCGCGCAGAAGGCAGCCTCTGGCTACTTCAAGACTCTCATTATCGACGAGCTATCCGGCTACAAAAACCAAGCGACGCAGCGTTTCAAGGGCGCCTCCATCATCACGCCCTTCGTAGACCACGTATGGGGTCTGACTGGCACCCCCACCCCGAAGGGTCTGCTCGACCTGTACTCCCAGATCAAACTGCTGGACGGTGGTTTGGCTCTAGGTCGCACCTTGACCGCGTACCGCGAGCGCTTCTTCCTTCCGTCCCAGCGCTTCGGAAACTTCACCCAGTGGCTACCCAAGGCAGGGTCGGAGAAGAAGATTTACAAGGCAATCGAGCACCTGGTGCTCTCGCAGGGCACGGAGGGTCGCGTCGAGCTGCCCGAGGTCACCTACGTGACTCACCCGGTACGCATGACGGCGACCGCAGTGAAGGCGTACAAGCGGATGCGCGACGAGATGAGCGTTTGGCTCGCCTCGGAGGGCGAGGAGATTTCCGCTCAGAACGCCGCTGTCGCCTCTAGCAAGCTCTCACAGATCACCAGCGGCTTCTTGTACCATGAAGCCGACATCGACGCTCCAGCGAGCGCTGAGCGCCCGTTCACGGTGCTTCACCGCGCCAAGCTCGACAAGCTGGAGGACCTGGTGGAAGCCGCCAATGGCTCCCCGGTGCTGGTCTTCTACCGCTTCGCCGCTGAATTGCAGATGCTCAAGGCGCACCCGAAGCTTGGTGCGCTGGTGAGCACCGTCAAGGACAAGGATTTCGTAGACCGCTGGAACAACGGCGAGATTCCCATCCTTGCCGCGCACCCCGAGTCCATCGGTCATGGTCTGAACTTGCAGAAGGGCGGCCACATCGCCGTCTGGCTGTCTCTGCCGTGGAGCAGTGAGGCGTGGTTGCAGTCCAATAAGCGCCTTCACCGCAGTGGACAGGAGCACCCTGTGACTATTCACATCCTGGAGGTTCCGAACTCAATTGACGAGCACGTTTACGCACGATTGACGCATAAGGTGGACGCACAGCAGGCTCTCCTGGACTACCTCAAGAAGGAAGACGACGGCCCAAGTGTGTAGAATGGGCACACAAAGGAAAACCCCCGGAGCTATGAACTCCGGGGGCGACATCCAACCACATCAGTGACTCAAAACATATAAGACCACTTTAGGAGCGATTATAACATGTCCGTACTCTCCCCATCAACAACTACGGTGGCCGCAGACATCCGCACCGAGAAGCGGTTCCCCGTAGAGTTCGCACAGGGCACCAGCGCGAACACCACAGCCCTGCAGTACAGCCTTGACGACTTCCTCGACATGCTACGCTCGCCCGGAACGCAGAAGAACGCTCGCTCATACCTGCCCGGCGAGCTGCGCGGGCACCACCGTAGCGGCGACAACGTGATTGGTCGTAGCGTCATCACCCTCGACCTGGACGGAGCCTCCGCAGAGGGCTTCACGGAGCTTCTGAGCTACCTGGATGACGTGGCGGTGCTGTGGCACACGACCTTCTCGCACTCCCCTCAGAAGCCCTCGTACCGGGTGCTCATTCCGCTGGATGGGATGGTCACCCCCGACGTGTACACCCGCATCGTGCGTGAAATCATGCGCGCTGTGCCTCAAGCGGCGATCGACGCGGCGAGCGCCACCCCCAGCCAGATCATGTTCACTCCCGCGGCGAAGGACGAGAGCCTGTACGAGTACGGAAGCGAGCTGAACCGCCCGTTGGCCTCCGGTGCGCTGTTCCAGAGCGCCCCGGACTCCCCCGAGGGCGTTGTATCCCTCGGTCGAGTGCGCAAGAAGGACCCGCTGACGCTCAAGGGCATCGCCGGGGAGTTCTGCAAGCACTACCAAGACCTCGATGAGCTGATTGAGGTCTTCAAGCTCCCCTACGAGCGCGTGGGAAGCCGCTTCCGGTACATTCATGCCGATAAGAGCTCCGCTCCCGGTATGAGTCCACTGCCGGACGCCCCTTTGCTGTATTTTTCCAACCACGGAAGCGACCCGGCGAGCGGTCGAGCACAGAACGCCTTCGATTTAGTCCGAATCCATAAATTCGGAGCCCTAGATGCAGGGTACGAGGGCGCAGTCATCCACTCTCCGTCCTCTCTGGCGATGAAGAATTTCTTGGCCACGCACGAGGGCTTCCGACAGCGCCGGGCAGATGCCGCCTACGACAACGTGGCGCGTCCCGACGCTGCCAGTATCCCGCTGACCGCTTCGGAGGATGTCTCGACCCTCACGCAGGAGCCTGAGCCTGCTCAGGAGTCCGAGGAAGACGAGGAACAGGGCTCTGGTAGCCTCGACTGGACAAGCCAACTCATCCGGCACGAGAAAACCTTGCAGGTCGAAGACCGCATCGAGAATTACGACCTCATCTTCATGAACGACCCCATCTTCAAGTCCCTCTGGTGGAATGTCCGCGGTGATTACGAGGCAATCATGGGTGAAGACTACGACTTGAGGGATGGAAGCCCGCCGCAGGTGAATAATGCGGACGTGAGCGGTCTGAAAGACCATATCGAGCGGCAGTACCAGATCCGGCGAGTCACCCGACAGCGAGTGGACGACCTTCTCGGGCGCGTGCGCCGTGAGCGGCGCATCGACCCGGTGAAAAAGTACCTGCAGAGCCTCACCTGGGACGGCATACCCCGCCTGGAGACGTGCCTACCTGGTGCTGAGGACACCCCGTACAACCGCATGGTCGCCAAGCGTGCCCTGCTCGGCGCGGTAGCCCGTGCGTTCAAGCCCGGATGCAAGGTAGACCAGTCCCTTATCCTCTTCGGCGGGCAGGGTGTCGGTAAGACCACCTGGATTGAACGCATGGCGCGCGGGTACACCGCCAGCCTGGGCGACATTCAGAACAAGGACACGCTCATTTCAGCTTCGCGCTCGTGGATTATGGTGTCAGATGAGGGCCACGCCCTGAACAACGCCGACTTCAACGAGCTCAAGGACTTCTTGACCAGGCAGAGGGACGTGTACCGCTTGCCGTATGACCGTTCGGCTACGGAAGTACCACGCCGATGGGTCGTATGGGGTACCACCAATGATCCGATGATGCTACGAGAGCGTGACGGCAACCGCCGCTTCCTCATTGTCGATGTTCTGGAGCAGATGGACTTCGATAAGTACACCCCTGAGTACGTGGACCAGGTGTGGGCAGAAGCGGTGGCGCTGTACCAGGACGGCGAGCGCCCCGTGCTCTCTCCGGCAGAGGAAGTGCTGGCAGAGCAGGCTCGAAAGTCGCACACGATGGAAGACAACCTCGTGGCGACCATCACCGAGGCGCTGGAGTCCCCGGTGCCTGTGGCGTGGGAGCGTATGTCCCTGCCCGAGCGTATTCAATGGCTCCAGGATGAGAGCATGGGCATGGAGAATAAGTCTGTGCCCACGGCTTCCCGCTCGTTCATCACACCTGCCGCTGTGTGGGTGGAGATTATGCGTAAGGGTCTGCCCGACATGTCTCTGCGCGACCAGAACCGCATCACAGCTGCCCTGGTCAGCCTTACCCGTAAGGGTGTGCTGGTCCAGGAGGAAGGAAGGCAGCGAGTCGGTTGCTACGGCTCGCAGACCGTCTTCCGTGTCACCTACGCTGATTAAGCGTGGGCTATCTCACCAACGCCCGCTTGAAACGGTGGCGGTTCCGGTGCAATACTGGAATCACCCCGCCTCAAGCGGGCTCTACATGAAAGGAAAAGTGAATCATGACTCCCCTCAACTCTGAGGCAAGCGCCGCCGCCATGACGGACGCGGCCACCATCATTATCAAGGAGTTGCAGTCCATCGCTGCCTCCCTGGAGGATTTGACGAAGCGCGTTGAAGCGCTTGAGAACGGCGGCTCTCCCGCACCCACCCGAGAAGTCACCTTTGAGCAGATGCGGGCAGCCGTCCTGGAGCTGCAGGAGCTCGCCGGGGAGCAGGCAAAAGCGCTTGTGCAGACCGTGCTCTCCACTCGCGGCTTCTCCCGCGTCTCAGAGGTTCCGGTAGCAGACCGCGCCGACATCCTGCGCAAGCTGGAGCGCGAGATCGCCAACCGAAAGAACAGCGCGGATGCCTGACGTACACGCCAAGCTGTCCCCCTCCTCCAGCCACCGCTGGCTCAACTGCACGAAGTCCTTCGACCTCATCGAGTCGGCTAAGGTACCCGAGCAGACAGCGGGCCTGGCGGCTGAGGAGGGAACTCTAGCCCACGCTGTGCTGGAGAACCTAATGAAGCAGGCGCTCGGTAAAGTCTCTGCCGCGGAGTTCAAGGCAGAGCGCAAGCGACTCGCAGAAGAGGCCGAGAAGCTGCTGGGTCGCCCCGCAATCTCCGAGATGGAGAATTTCGCCTCCGGGCAGGTCGAGTTCATCCTCGACATTCTCCGAGACGACCCGAACGCACTCGTCATGATTGAACAGCGAGTCTTCGTGACCGAGCAGTGCTTCGGAACCGCCGACGCAATCGTCATTAGCGGCACCACCTTGTACGTTATCGACTACAAGTATGGTGCTGGTATCCCGGTGACCGCCACAGAGAATCCGCAGTTGCTCCTCTACGGAGCAGGCGCCCTGCGCTTCTGGGAGCTGGTGTACGACATCCAGGATGTCGAGCTTCACATCTTCCAGCCGCGCCGTCATAGCCACAGCGATTTTCGCCTCTCTGCGGACGAACTGCGTAGCTGGGTAGACACGAAGGTGCTACCCGCTATACAAGAGATCAATTCTTCCACTGGCTCGTTCTGTCCGCGCGATGAGATTTGCCAGTGGTGCCCCGCCAAGGCGGTGTGCTCAGCCCGAGCAAACGCCATGTGGGGATTCCTCCTACAAGAAGGGATGCTGACCGATGACTAACGCCCCGGTCCTCGCACCAGTAGGCGAGCTGACCGTCGAGCAGCTTGCTATGGTCGCCCTGAACGCCAAGGCGATTAAGAAATGGCTCACCGACGTGGAGGAGCACGTGCTCACCCAGGCGTATGACCACGGAGTACAGTTCCCAGGACTCAAGGTTGTGCGCAACGCTTCTCGACGAACCATCGAGGACCCCGAAGGCTTCCTCCGCGCTCTCGAAGAAGGCGGAGTGAGCACCGACGGGTTGAGCCAGACGATCGTGAAGCTGGAAGCCATCACCAACCTTGAGAAGAAGCTCGGCTCCAAGCTGGAAGACACTCCCGCAAGCGAGTTCGTCACCAAGACCACCGGGAAGCTTGCTCTCGCCCCGGAGAGCGACAAGCGCCCGGCAGAAATCAAGGCAGAGGCAGTAGCTTCGGCCTACGAAAACCTTACTATCTAACCACTGAAAGGAAACCAACCATCATGGCATACAATGCAGTAACCCTCGGCCGCGTCCGCTTCTCCTACGTCAAGCTCAAGGACCCCTCTCGCGTCACCGCTGACGGCAACAAGCGCGAGTTCGTCCCGCAGGCAGTCGTGAACCGTATCCTCGCAGAGGAGGGCGCCAACAGCGAGAAGCTTGAGGGTCTGGAGTACGGTATCCAGCTGATTATCGGCAAGGACGACACGATCCCCAACTCCGATACCCTCATCATGGACGCTCTGGGTGAGAAGGTGAAGCTTGCTGTCGCTGAGGCGGTGGAAGAAAAGCGACTCACCAAGGCGCAGGCAGAGCTGATGAACAAGCACTGGCGTGACAAGTTCGCACTGAGCATCGCCTCCAAGACCCAGCTCAAGACCAAGGTAACCGATAACGACGAGCAGGGTGACGAGCAGACCCCCGCCCACCTGGTGAACACCTACTCCTTCAACGTCAATCCGAAGGCAAAGCGCGGCCCTGTCCCTGTCTTCAAGTGGGGTACCAACCCCTCCACCGGCAAGCCCGGCCCGGTCAAGGCAGATGTCGAAGAGGTTCACTCCGGTGACTACGGCTTCGTTGAACTGGTGCCCTTCGTCTACCGCTTCGCAGGCTCCACCGGACTGACCTTCTTCCTGAACTCGGTCCTCAAGACCCAGGACGGCGAGCGTCTGGACGGTGTACGCGACGCTGGCGCAGCCTTCGAGGGTCTGGGCGACTACATGGATGAGGTCAGCAACGACGGTGCGGAGGCATACTCCTCGGCTGAGTCGATTGACGACGTGCTGTAGACTGTAACTATTCCACACTAACCCCCGGCACGGATTCTACCCACGTGCCGGGGGTTTCCTCTAGGAGACTTCATGGAAACATTGATGTTCATCGACTTTGAAACGTACTCTTCGGTGAACCTGCGCGACTGCGGAGCGTACCCGTACATGGCCTCGCCCGACTTCGCGCCCCTCATCATGACCTACCGCTACGGCGTGGACGGGGAGACGAAGATCGCTCAGGGTGAGGAGCAGATTAAGTGGGCTCTACGTGGGCTGAACGAGCGTGAACACGTCACCTTCGTCGCGCACAACGCTAACTTCGAGCGCCTGGTGCTCTCGCGCATCTTCAACTACGCGCCGGGTACCTTCATCCCCCCGGAGCGCTTCATCGACACTATGGCGATGGGTCGCTCTCTGGGCTTCCCCGGCAGCCTGGCTGACCTGTCCCGCGCTCTGCATGTGGAGGAGAAGGACTCTGCCGGTACCGCTCTGATCGCGATGTTCTGCGTGCCGAGCAAGAAGACCGGGCGCGCGATGACCCCCGAGGAGCGCCCCGAAGAGTGGGCAGCGTTCTGCCGCTACGCCATTCAGGATGTCGATACGATGGTCGAGGTCTACACGGAGCTGACCACCCGATACGGTGGCTTCCCCAAGGGTGAGCGCGAGGTGTGGAACGCCGACCAGCGTATCAACGACCGGGGCATCCTCGTAGATGCGGAGCTGGCGGTTCGGTGTATGGATATCGCCGCCGCGGTTAAGAACTTGCACCTGCAGCGCATGGGCGAGATCTCCGGGCTCGCCAATCCCAACTCCGTCACCCAGGTTTCGTCCTGGGTGGACCGCCGCCTGGTTGAGGCAGGCGTGATGGAGATGCCCAAGGACCCCCCGATAATCCCGGAGGCGGAAGACAGGTTTCTTAAGATGTATAACCTGAAACCCCCGCCGCCCAAGCCCCTGTTCAAGGACACGGGCGAACCACTCTATAGCATGAACAAAGCGTCCGTGGCTTACCTGCTGTCCCGAACTGACTTGCCCCGAGACGTGCGTTCCCTCCTCGAAGAGCGCGCAGCATCCAATGCGGCAAGCGTTGCCAAGTTCAAGGCAATGATGAACCGCCTCGGCGTTGGTAATCGCGTTCGCGGCACCCTCCAGTACTTCGGTGCCCACACCGGGCGCTGGGCTGGGCGTGGTGTTCAGTTGCAGAACCTCCCGAGCGTCACTGCTGGCGACGACGAGAAGACGCAGGAGTTTGTTGATCGCGTGATGAACGAGCCCGCCGAGAATTTCAGCATCTCGGAGCTCAAGCCGCTCATCCGTGGCGCACTCATGGCACCTACAGGGCAGACCCTCACCGTCTGTGACTACAGCGCGATTGAAGCGCGCGTACTGGCATGGCTCGCCGGTGAGGAGTGGGTGCTCGAAGCGTTCCGAGCGGGTCGAGACATCTACATCGAGACTGCCGCCCGAATGTTCCACGTGCCTTACGAGGAAGCGAGGCCCCTGCGCAAGAAGGGTAAGGTTGCAGTCCTCGCCCTGGGCTACGGTGGCGGCATCAATGCGCTCAAGGCGATGGGTGCTGAGGGTACCGACGCTGAACTCGAAGAGATCAAGCAGACGTACCGCGCGGCTAACCCTCGCATCGCTAAGTTCTGGGCTGACATGGACCGCGCGATGCGCAACCGCTCCGGGTGCGTCGGTGAGTACATCACCGTACACCCGAAGCCTAACGGTCTGGTCACAATCAAGCTGCCCAGTGGCCGCGAGCTGCTCTATCATAAGCTCCACTTCCGCACTGTACGCAAGTTCGATAAGGAAGTGGAAGCTCTGCACTTCCTCGACCCCAAGAGCCATCGAGCCGTCATCCCCACCTACGGCGGGCGACTGACTGAGAACGTGACGCAGGCGGTAGCCCGCGACGTTCTGGCGCACGCTCTAGTGAACCTAGACCGAGAGGGCGTGCCGGTCGTCGCGCACGTTCACGATGAGGTCATTGCCGAGGGCGGGGTGACCGTGGAGCGAATGAAGGAGCTGATGGGCGCAGGAGTGGGCAACCCGCTCGCGCCGCCCTGGGCTGAGGGTCTGCCGCTGGCGGCAGAGGGCTACTACTGCGCTCGCTATCGAAAGGAGTGATGATGCGTCACGTCTCTGTTCCAGCCCCGCGAACACCGCCGCCTATCCCCCGCCCCTACCGCTGTGCCGGGTGCCACGTGCCGTGGGAGACAATCAATTCACGGTGTGCAACATGCCTCGACCGTGCGTATCGAGCGGCGGTGGACTTGATCGAAGCCTTAACATGGGATTACGGGTACAACTACTCAGAGCAGCTATCTCTGATTGGGTCCGTAACCAAAAGCATCATTGAGAGAGGAATATTGAATATGGAAGCAGAAGCACCACGCGCTGACCTGGCGGTTGATCCTATCAACCCCAACCACTACGCCCCTATCTTCTTTGTGGACCTGGAGAAACACATCAACAAAATGCCCTACTTCGCGGGCGCGGCGCTCAAGTATTTGTGGCGCGCGCCGAGCAAGAACGGGGTGGAGGACTTGGACAAGGCGCGCAAGTGTCTACAGCTCCACCTACAGTACGCGATGTGGACTCGCGAGCGACCGACTCCGGGCGTTGCCGGGCTCATCGTGGAGATGGACCGCGAGTGGGATAAATACCTTGCGGACGATAACGTTCACGTCCTGCGTAAGGCGCAGATGCGAGCCGTTATGACGGCGGCGAAGTGGCTTGCTGGGTATGATGCTGAGCCGAGCCACGCGATTAGCGAGTACCAGGCCGCCCTTCGCGGGGCATAGCAAAAACCCCCACACCGACAGCTCGGGTGTGGGGGTTTCCTCTACATGAAAGGCACTTAAACTTAAGGAGCCTTCCAGAATAGTATAGCAGAGTGGCTATACCGGCATGATGACGGGTGCTGTACTCTTCGAGTGCTGCCCGTCGCACCTGCGCAGGTGGGGGCTTACGCCCCTGGTACCCACAAGTATAGCAGAGTTGCTACTGCTCGGTGGGCTTCGCGGCAGGTCCCTCAGCGGTGCCCGGGATGCCCTGAACCTCAGTGCCGTGGTCAGACTCCGCAAGCGGGTTGGCCGGAGCGGGAGCCTCCATCAGCGCGGCGACAATAGCTGCCGCCACCTTGTCGAGGTTCGGCTCCTCCGGCGCAGTCTTGACGTTGCGGATAGCCATAATCATACCGCCGATGTTCGGCAGCAGCACCACGAGGAGCGCTACCCACAGGTCCGCCTTGTCGGGGGTGATGATGCCGTAGGCCACCGCCAGAGCGGAGATCGCAGTAATCACGCCGTAGCTGGCTAGGCGCTTGCCTGCGTTCACATCATAGTTCTTGTCCATCGTTTCCTTCCTAGTTGAAGAAGCCCGAGCCCCACGTGGTGCCGGTCTGTCCGTCATCCGGGCCGACCGCCACGAAGCGGCGCTGACCGCTATAGGACACGTAGCTGACCCAGGCGTAGCCGTTCGCCAGCACGTAGCTGTCGTAGCGAATCGGGGTGCCGGGCTGGTACTTCGCGACCGCGGGGCTGTCCGGGTCAAGGTCGCGGCTGACCTCCAGCTCACGGTCCGGGTAGAACACGCCGGTCATCGCCACACGGCGGGGAGCTGCGGGGGCCGCCTGAGCCACGGATGCCGCACGGGGCGCTACACGGGGTGCCGGAGCGGGTTCATTGACCGAGCCGCCAGTGCCGCCTGCGTGTGCCTGTACGCGCTCCATGAAGAAGTCCCACGGGAAGTCGGGGCCGGGGTCGCTGTGGTCAGTCTCGCGGAACACGCGCGCCAAGGCCGCGTGGGTGGTGATGCCCTCTTCGCCGAGCGCCACCTGCTCATCGGACAGCACACGCACAGGGATGCCGTGGCGCTTGCAGATGTCCGCAGTCAGGGCAGCGGTTCGCTCCAGCATAGCGCGGGAGTAGTCGTCAAGCCAGTCGGCGCGGGACTGCGCGGCGCGGCCTGCCATTTCAATCTGGATGCCGTTCATGTTACCCGTCGGGCCGCTGGCCCATGCGTAGTCGCCCTCGTTCACACACTGAACGATGGAGTTGTCGTCCACACAGTAGTGAGCACTTGCCTGCGCGTTCGGGTTGGTGAACCAGCCAGCGCCGATGTTCTCCGCGATGGAGCTGTTCTCGCCAGTCTCCATAGTGTGCAGTACGACCCACTTCGACTTGCGGTCGTAGCTGCCGGAGTTACTAAAGTTAGGCGATACAGCGATGCTGTCCGCCAGGGGGCTATCCTTCTCCAACAGAAGCATTACTCTTCCTCCTTCTCTTTGGTCTTCTTTAAAGCAGGGTGGCCGGGCTGAAAGCTAGTAGTCCACAGCTCACGGCTCACCCATTCCTCCACCTCGCCGGGCAGAGGCGGCGGCGGGGGCGGGGAACCGGCGGCGATATGGGCATCGAGCCGGTTGATGTGCGAGATTGCGATGCTCATCACCCAACGCGCCTTGTCCGCCGTCGAGTGCGCCTCGGCTTCGCGGGCGCGAACCTCGGACTCTAGCGAGCGCCGAGCGTCTGTCTCCTCGCGCAGGTGCTTCTCCAGGTCACCAATACGGCGCTCCAGAGCCTCAATCAGCACCTTATTCGACTCATGCTTGGCCTGCTGCCGACCCGTGATGAACGCGAAAAACGCAGGGATTAGGGTACCGAGGATTACACCCCCGAGTGCCCAGACCTCCGGCGGGAATAAATCGCTCTTCATTACACCTCCGACAACATGTCCGGGGTATTAGAGAACAGGTGCATATGGTGTTTCTTCCTTCTCTTACTGCGGGGTATTATCCTCACGCTGCCATGCGTTATCAAACGCATGGCGGGGGGTAAAGTCCGTGTCGGGTCGCCCCCAGTCAATCGGTGCCCACTCGGTCATATCCCAGGGGAAGTCGTTCACGTCGAAAGCGAGTTTCGGGTCTGCCAGGAAGCGCTCAGCCAGCGCTCCTCGGAGGTCACCTCCCTTACCCCATGGGTCCACGCCGTAGAGAGCCTTCTCGGTCTGTCCGTCTTCCGCGTTAAAAGCGTGGCACCACGAGTTAGTGTCCGTACCCACAAGTCCGTACCGCTGCGCCGCCTTAATCAACAGCTGAGTCAGGGGGTTATACGGTGCCCCGGTCTTGGGGTTGAACTTCGGATCTACATCCGCGCGCACTCGACCCCACTGACCGTGAACAGGGGACTTGTCCTTCTCGGTAATGGGTGACTTACCATCAGTTCCGCTGGCGGGGTAGCTGGGCGGGTTGCCCTTCGCGACCGCACCAAAGGTGAAGGCTAGGGCGTGCTGGATTTCTCCGGCGCGCACTTCGTTAATTCCGATAAAGCCCAAGTTGTTGTGCATACGGGCGACAGCACTCGAACCTGCCTGCAGAGCCGTAGCGTAGTTAGTTTCCGCCAAGTCCTCCAGTCCCGGATTGTTCACGCTGAATCCCATCTCGCCCTTCCACTCCCCGGCTTCGGTACGCTCCACCATAAAGAACTCTCGCATGATGCCCGTACCGAGGTCGTAGACAGCCATACCGCGGTCGCCATTATGCGCGGGGCGCGCATACGGAGGAAGGGGGATGTCGCGGCTGTACACCGCCCGAACCTTCGGGTCCATAGCGGGGAAGCCGCCTCGCGTCTCCATGTTTACTCGCGGGCAGGCGGGGTGCCGGGAGTTCACGACGTACAGTGCAATCGGGGCGGTGCCATAGGCGCTGGTGTTCAGTGACGTGGTGACACCCCACCCAGGCCGACTGCCGTCCCCTTTCAACCCCCACGGGTCCGGCGTGTTCTTCTGCATCCAGGCCGCCATAGCAGCAGAGTTAGGTGCGAGAGGCATCTTAGATACATCACGCTGCCAAATGGTGCCCTTCCCCAGATACTTCCCAGGCATAAAAATGCTCGGGATGACATACGGGTAGGCGTTCTTAGCCCCGACAGGTACCCACTCATCGCCGCTCTTTACGAGCGGCTGGAGCGGCATCTTCATACCGCCCCTATTGATGCTTGCTGACATTCATCCTCCTAGATGGTGGTTGAGGGAGAAGCGTACAGCTTGAAGCTCTTAATCTTCACCGCGTTGCTCTCACCAATAAACAGCTTAGAATACGGGCCGTATTCGCTCTTATCGAGCGGTGAGAAGTCCTGCACAGCGCGCTCACCGGAAGGTGCCGTGATGACCACTCGACCGTCGAGGCAGTCGAAGCGCCACACGCCGATGGGGGATCCAGCATTTATGGTTGAGGGGGTATCACCATCCTGCGTCCGCTCGGTAATCGCAGAGGTACCGTTGGGGTTCATTCGCACCGAGGGGGCTACCTTGCTTGACGAGTTCATAAGCCGCTTCGGCTGACCTAAGACGAGAGTGAACGGAGTAGAAGTGGTAACCTCAGACACCTCAATCTCAAGCGAGACGTTGGGGGTTCCGGTATTAAATACGAGGGACGCCTCAAGGTTCTTGATACCAGTATTGACCGCCGCGCCGTCGGTACCGACCTCCCAGCCGCTAGGCTTCACTACGCCACCAACGTTGGCTTCGCCTAGGCCGTGCTGGCTCCACCGGACCTCCGCAGTACCGCCTGCAGCGTTGTTCCATCGTGCGCCTTCTAGGATCGCATAAGGGTGGCGTCCGGCGCGGTTCTCCTGGGGTACCGGCGGGACCAGAATCTCTCCCGCGCGACCGGCGAAGACGTCCGACGCGACAAGTACTCGGCCCTTGAGGGAACCAAACTGGAAGGGCCAGGAGCCGGGGGCGGCCAACTTGAAGTTATCCGAAGCCTCCGCGGTGACAGCTACCGGGGTGAAAGCATCGCCAGGCACCACGTGCTCACCGGGGCTGGCAGGTTCGCCGTCAATCTTCCACGACAGACCCGCCTGTAGCGGAATGGTGATAGTGCGTCGGCGGTAATTAGGGTTCGGGCGGTACGGCTTGACAGGGGTGGGCTCAGTGAAGGTTCCTTCACGCAGCCATACCACAGGAACACCATACTTAGTCTCCTCAGCGGGGGGCTCCGTCGAGTGCTCGACCCAGAAACCCTGCGCCTTCGCCTGGCGCTCTGCCGTCCAGCCGTCGGCGCCACCAGCGGGGATCAGCTCGCGCACGCCCTCCAGTGCGGCACCAGTCAGGCGGCCCTGCTCATCGACCTGGGGGACGAGGAACTTCTGCTCGGCCATATACATACACCTCTATTCGGGTAATGGTACAATAGATCACGGTCAATGATGTGTTCCCTGTGGAGCATTACCCGGAGCCCTCACGCGATAATCGGTGCGCGTGAGGGCTTCTTTCTTTACCTAGTGTACCGCTAAGACACCTTGAAGAACGCCGGGACGGTGGCCTGAATCTTCACCCCCGCCGTCGCTGCCCCTGAGTGGCGAACTTCGCGGGAGTCTTGCGGAATCCACACGCTACCCTTGCTGGCGAGGCCGCTGACCGCGAACAAGGGCACGGGTGCCTCTGCCTGCAGGTTAGCGATGACCTCACCCTCAGCGAAGTCCTTCGTGCAGGTCATCTCCAGGCGTAGGAAGCCCTGGCCGGTCGTGGGATCAACGGCAACGTAGCTACGCTTTTCCTCCGAGGTGATGCCCGCAACAGGAACAACCGCGTAGGACTTCACCGGAGGCGCCTTAGCTACCTCCTTGGGTCGGGTGGACTTCGTGAACTTATCCACCTGAACGCACACGTTATCGCCAAGCTCGCGCCAGAGGCGCACCGGCTGCTCCGCGCCCGGAGGGTTGGGGATACCCACCGTGGTACAGTGCGCGATGTCCAGGTTGTTCACCCAGCCTTCGACGTAGAATCCCCAACGCGCGCCGCCCTCGGACGGACGAACAAGCGCAGCAGTACAGCTAGTAATGATGCTGTGCCCCGCGCCTTCGTCACAGATGTAGAAGTCAGCCGCCTTGTTCTTCGCGGTAGCGTTAGCCTGTGTGGGGGCATAGCTGGACGACTCACCTCGGCAACCGACCAGAGCGTTATCGCCGTAGCGGAGGATGAAGCCGTGGCCGCCGTTCTCCTGTGCCTCGCACCCAGTGAAGGTACATTTGGTGGCCGCGATGTACCAGCCCGCGCCGTTCTTCTGCGCCGCGCGGTTAGGATTCTTCGGGCCGCCCATCTCCAAATCCGACATGCCACCTTCAAGACAGTACAGCTTCTCCACGGTGGTGTTCGAGTGGGTGTACCAGGAGGTCGAATTGGTGAACTTGGTCTGAGATGTGTAGATCTCAATGCCCGCGTGGTCGCCGCCACCCTGGTTGGAGCCACCGATGTCCGCGCCGAAGAACTTGTTGTCCGCCGCGCCAGCTTCACCCTCGGGGTGACCGGGAGGCTTACCAACAATAAGCCCAGCTTCGGTGGAGTGGCGAACCTTGAGGCCGAAGCACTTCATCGCCTGGTCGTCATTGCCGATAATCGCGATACCGACCTCCATACCCCACACCTCAACAAAGTTTAGGGTGGCTACGCAATCCGGGTCTGCCGGGTTCTTGCCCAGGTCGGTGTTGAAGAGCACACCGTAGACACCTGCAAGGGGTGCCTGAATCTGGGTACCGGAGCGGTGACTGCGAATCATCAGGTCGGTCACTCCGAAGCGGAGCATCGTACCGTCCTGCTTGCGCTTGCGCCACGATCCGGTATGGAACACCCCCACCTTATCCTGCGCCGCCTCGCCGGTGACCGGCTTACGGGGCTGAGCGATAATCTGGGTAGAGTTCATGCCAGCGCCCCGTACCAGCACGAAGCCCTTCAACTCAAGGTACGGGTCTTCCACACGGTACGTACCCGCAGGGAGGTACACCGTACCACCGCCTCGTGCGGCCACCGCATCAATAGCATCCTGAATCGCCTTGCGGCTATCGCGCGAGCCGGTCGGGTCTGCGTTGTACGGGGGAAGAGTCACGTCCACCTGAGAGGGAGACACAGACTGCGATGGAGCGCCTGCAGGGGAGGGTTGGGACGCAAGGACACGACGGGCGATAGCTTCAACCGCCGCGTCGCCGTCACCCTCGAAGCGAGACTGCGCGTTCAGCGTAGCAACACGATAAGTGCTCATCGCTGCATCAACTCCTTAACTTGCTTCTCAAGCGTCGCGATGCGTCGCTCGTAGGGGAGCACGCCCTTGATCCAGGCGCGCACACGGTTCTCCACCCAGGCGCTCGGGGGATTGTCGTAGGGATTCTCCTCCGGCTCATCCTCCGAGCCAGCGCCGACCTTGAAGGTTCGGTCAGTCACGTAAAGGTGACCGATGCCCAGCTCCTCCGCCTTAGCGAAGACATCATCAATGTTCTGTTCAGTGGCGCCGTGGATGATGTGCCAGAAGCGCCACGACGGGAACTGCTTGTAGTGGTCCGGGTGAATGTACTTCGTCGCAGGGTCCAGGTAGCGAGTCGCGTTCGACTCATAAGAGAGCACGACATCGCACGCATCCATCATGCTTGCCGGGGTGTTCGAGCCGGGGTTGATGATAACCAGCGTGTCATGACCGAGCTCCTGCTTGAGATGCTTGTACAAGCGGGTGTACCCAGCGATGATGGTGTCCTGCAGGGACATATCAATCCAGGGCGAGGTCTCGTCCAGGAAGATGTTCACCGGAATGTTGGGGTAGTCCTCCTTCACCGCCCTTGCGGAGCGAATGATGAAGTCCTCCGTGTACGGAGCGATAGCCGACACACCCACGTTGAGGTTCTGCGCCACCTTCTGCCGGTACGACTCAGGGATACCGGGGAACATCGCACCATGTCGCGTCTTGATGTAGAACGCCACACGGCGGGCACCGGCGGCCAGCGCAATCTCACCCTGCTTTGCGAAGTCTGGGTCGGGGCGCTTGCTCAGCCAGTCGCCGCTGGAACGGTTCAGCAGAACGATACCGAGGGTGCTGCTGAACTCCAGGAACTTGGACCACTTGGAAGCCGCGCCGTTGTAAAAGTCCGGCCACGTGTAGGTGACGGGAGAGTAATAGCGCTCGCCGGACTTAAAGCCGAAGTCCTTCTCGCGTGTCTCGAATCGACTGACCTGACGGGTGACTTCGGCTTCAACTCCCGCGCGGGTCAGAATCTCATACTTCGCCACTAGTCGGTGTAGGTAGTAATCTCAAGGACGCCGGGGCTTACCTGGCGAACGGTCGGAGCCTTGGAAGCTGCCGCCAGCTTGGAGGTAATCTTAGTGTCCACCTCCGCCAGAGTCTCGGTCTTCCACTGGGTCTTAGCGGTGGTCAGCGCGGACGCGATAGCTTCGCTCACCTTGGTTTCGGTTGCCACACCAGCGGGCACGGCGGGCAGCTTCGCGATCTCTGCGGCGATGAGGCGGGATACCTCAGCGGAGCTGACACCAGTACCAGTCGCCTTAGCAAGTTCGGAGCGAACGATAGTGGTCACGGCTGCGTTGTCCAGGCCGGGTGCTGGGGCGGGGATAGCGCGGATAGCAGCAGACACCAGCTCATTGACCTTAGCCTCGGTTACGCCGGGGGTGGGTGCGGGGAGCGCCTGGACTGCCGCGCGGATGCGTCGGTCCACTTCCTCTGCAGACACGCCGGGGGTCTGCGCGGGGATAGCGCGGACAGCTGCCTGCGCTGCAGCGGTAGCGAGTCGGGTGACGTCTGCCTCGGTGATGCCGGGGCCTGCCTCCGCGAGCTTCGCGGTGACTACCTCGTTTGCGATAGCACGTACTCGGGCTTCCTCAATGGAGCCTGAGCCACCCTCACCACCGAGGTTGGCTAGTTCCTTGCTGACGACGCGCTTGATGATGTCTTCGGTGGTGTCGGCCACCGAAGAGAGCGCCGGGACGAAAGTAGCAGAGTCGGGCCAGCCGAGCTTCTGTGCGAAGTTGCTCATGGGGTCTCCTTGGAGTCTTACGTGTACACAATAAGCCCTACCCCGAAATCTAGGAGGCCGGGGCAGGGCTTACTCATATTGTACCATCTTAGGGCTTCGGCGGCTTGACCATCACACCGAGAGATGTCTCGCCAACACTCGGTGAATGGGTCACCGAGTACACGATTCCGGTCAGAGTCCCGTCGAACGCGCGGCCCATCTCCGAGCCGTAAGTTCCGTAAATGTTCACCGTGTCTCCGATGGACACCTCGGGTCGGTAGCGGATGACGAGGGATTTAATCTGGAGTCGGGGTCGGAGCACCCAAGGGCCGATAGCGTTACCCGCATACCGCGCGAAGCTGGACCCCATCAACCAGTCCCAGCTACCCACCTGCAGCGTACCGCTGTTCTGAACACTACCCGCAATTGTGCCGGTTTTCTTCGCGCGCTTGAGCTGTCCGCGAGCACGGATGATGGGGAGCCCGTGGATGTCCGCATCAATCTGACTGGGGGCCCCCTGGTTCAGCGCGCTCATTCGCCTCTCCCGGTTAGGCACAGCCTGTAGCGCCCCTTCATTCACCTTCTGCCAGAACCGGCCTCCTCCGGGGTCCGGCGGCGGGTAGCTCCGGGTGTAGGTAGACGTAAGTCGGACGCTCCACGGGTTGATCTTGGTTAGCGTGAAGTCGGTATCCATAGCTGATGAGGATTTCGGCCCATTCTGCAGGGCCCCCTTCTGGTCATACCAATGCATCTGGTACTCGGTGCCACCCCCATAAAAGGAACCTACGCCGCTCTTGAGCCAGAGGTACCCCTGGGTAGACATTTCCTCCACGGTAAAGTCGGGCTCAAGCCAGTCAATCGCCTCATCCGCAGTGAGCATGACTTCGACGGGTTTACCAATGTCCGCAAACCCGCCGCCTTCATAAAGCACCCACCGAGCCTCCTCAAAGGAGCACATCGCCACAGCTGCGTATTCAACTTCGAGGGATGACTTCGCGTCCACGGAGGATTTGGATATGCTGAGGTCCTTCACATCAGACGACACGTTAATCGCGTAGGTGCGCCCGTAGCTGGATCGCTCTAGGTCCTCCAGAGGCACAACAACCGCTACCCCATCGGGTCGAATCCACCAGGTAAGACCGGCGGAGCTGCAGATGTCGTCCAGCACTTCGCCTGCGGGCTTCGCTCGGACTGATGGGAGCACTCCCTGGGTGTGGAGGATGGGGTTAGCAAAGACGCGAGCCTTCGGAGTGAAGCGGTGGTAGTCTTTTACCACCTCCATAAACCGACTCCTGTAGGGTTCATTCATGGGGATACCGGCGACCTGAACGCCCGTGACTCCCATTGCAGCAGACCCTGATGGGTTGTGAATCCACACTTCTACCCAGGTGGGGGTAGCCCCGTAGGGTCCTGAGATCGAGGGGGTATTGAACTTTACCTCATGGACGGTACCGATGCGGATAGTTACCTGGTCGGCAATCTGTTCAATGGTCACCGTGATTTCGCGCTGCCCCTTCCAGCTGTCCAGGTCAAACTCCATAACGACCGACTCAGAAGCTGGGGAGAAGCCCACCCACTCCTGCGCATATGAGGAGCTGTACACCCAAAAATGCCCTGCTTGGTTCCACCGTAGAGCCAGGCCGCGCCGGGTGTCTGTGCAAAACTTCACCTGGTACAGGTTCTCGGGGTTCTTCACTGCGTCCTCGGATCGGACAATCATAAAGGAAGTGAAAGTGTGCCCCCGATGATAGGGGCGGGCGCTAATATCCACGCGCTCCTTACCCTGGGTTACCTGTGCAATACCCTCGGTCATAAACCAAACCCCGTTGTACGTCGCAGCAGACGGAGAGCTGGCCCCATCCTTGCCCGCACGGGACCTCGCCAACTCGCCGGAGAATCCGATGCCATTAACCCCCTCCGATTCCTCGCTGGCCGCCCCAAACCTATGAGGATCCAGGAAAAAGTCGATCGCCTTGGCGCTCGACAGAATCGCCGCATCCCGATCTGCGTTCTGCGAGTAATACGGGTTATCCCACGTGTTCGTGGTGTACGCGCCCTGCAGGGGCAGATCAAGCTGAATCGTCGGGAGCGGGGGAGGTGTCACCGAGTACCCGCCCGCACGGAGCGCGTAGTAGAGGGGCCACCGAAGAGACGGGTTTACACTTCGTGTCTCCCCTGCGTCCCCGATTTGCTCCTTGGTGAACCTATCACTGCGGGCAGCCCAATACCGGGTGTGGTGCGGCGGGCACGGGGACATGGAGATCGGTATGGTGAAGGCATCGACACGCTGGATGAGACGCAGTGACAGATTATCGCCGTCGTATTCAACCTCATCAACCACCAGATTCAGTGGATGCGACCTGGTACCCCCCTCATCGCCGTAGCGCTTAAACAGAGTCAGAGTCACCGCATCCCCCTGTTCGGGGGCGCCCCCCTCAAAAGGCGTCTGCATCACGTAGGTAGGGGAGGCCTTCTTGCGGGCTGTGCACGTCACGGTGAGGGGGGTTCGCCTACCGGGGGAGACCTCCGGGGGCAGCGGCGAGAACTCATGCGTCACCACAACATCCGAAACCGGGAGGAAAATGCCCTTCCACTCAAGAGCCTCAGACGTAATCGTATGAGAGATTTGGCTCACGGAGCCACCTCCTTCAATGTATAGGAGACATCATATAGCTTCGCCTTGGTGCTGGGCGCCTCGGTGAAACTGAGATCAGAAATTTGGAACGTTCCGCCCATGCGCGGCGAGGGCGGGGGCTCGTGGGTGCCGATCCACAGCTGCATCGGGGAGAAGGACACTAGCGATGCATCATAGAAGTCACGCACTACGGCGACGGTATCCGGGATGGTAAACTCCGCCGAGGTCCTCACCCCCCAGGTTCCGCTGGCCTCAATGAAGGGGGAGGTCCACACCTTATTGCCGGAGCTATCAAACCCGATTAGCCCTACCGCCCTCAGAATACTGCCTCCCGACGATCGGGTTCCCGCTCGGAACCTGTACGTGGCCCCGGTCGGGACTGACGCCTCGCGCCCGTATATATTCGCGCTCTTGGTTCTGATGGAATCCATGACGAAGGGGCCGTAGGTAGCGGTGCCGGTATAGGCGATATCGCTCAGTGAGCGGGCGAAGCCACTCAGATTCGACTCGTGGTGTACCAGCAGGTGGTGGTTACCTGTCCGGACATCGCTCCAGTCGAACCACGGGGGAAGAACGTTGGTGCGGCGCGCCAGGGGGGAGATGACATATATCGGGTCACGCTGTACACTCTCCAGTCCCAGCACCGTGGCAACATACTTCCAGGGCATACGAAGGGATACCGACAAGTTGCGGGGTGCGTCCCCGCGGTACGAGATACTGCGCACTCCTCGGGCTGAGGTGAACGTGTTAAACCGCGCGCCCTCGTAGGAGTGCGTGATCGTCTCGCCGAAGGCGATAGGGAGGACCCTACCATTCAACACCGCTACCGTGGCGTCGTACAACAAACCATCCAGCCCGCTAAGAAGCGGAATATTGGTGTCCATCGTGAAGGCCACCCCTATCTCCTTTCGTCCTTACCAGCTAGAGCGGCTGGCTCGCATCGCGGACTCGCTGTAGCCGAGCACCGCGCGTCCGGTATCCTTTGCCATCCTCAATTCTACACCGCTGGACAGGGCGCTAATCAGCGCAGTCTCCAGGCTGCCGGTCAAGCTACCCGACAGGCGCACGTCGCCGCGCGCATCGAAGCCCAGGTCCATGTTCTGCGTGCTGATCGCAGGGGCGATGTCGAAGTCGATGTCGCTCTTGATCTCCTCCATCATGGTACTGATGCTGTCCGACAGGAAGTCCTGCTGAGACAAGATGCCCTTACCCCAGTCGTGCATCATCTTACTACCCGAGGTGTCGAGGTATCCACCGGGGGCGCTTCGCGAGAACGGACCACGCTTAGCCGGGGAGAACGGGAACAGGCTACGCAGCCACTTGAGCGAGTCAAGAGTCCACTGCTTAACATTCTTAAAGGCGTCCACAATGCCCTTGCCGAAGCTGGTGATGAGGTTATGCCCTGAATTAAACAGGTTCAGGCGCTTGAAGACGTCCATAATCATTCCCGGCACCTTGGCCAGTTGCCCGGGGATTCCCTTGATAAAGTCCCACACCATGCCGGGGACCTTACGCGCAAACCCCAGGATACGGCCCGCCGTAGTGCTGAGCCAGAGCAGGATCGCGCGAATGATTCCGCCGACAAAGTTGAAGATTGCGTCGAACACGTCGAAGAAGGCGTTCTTCAAGTGCTCCAGAGCTCCGGTGAAGTCCCCCCGCAGTAGGGCAGCGATAGCCTTGAAGATCTCACCGATAGCGCCGAAGACACTGCCGACGACCTGGAAGATGTGCTCGAAGAGTCGCGAAGCGTTGTCGATAATAGCCTCCAGAATGGGGCCGAACACCGCTACGATGACGTTTGCGACCGGGGCCAGAATGGGGGCTATCGCGTCAGCCAAGTCCGAGATGCCCTCCATGAAGGTCTGGATACCGTCACCCACCTTCTTAAAGGCGTTCTGAATGTGTCCCCACGCCTCCTCGATAGCGGGCTTCAAGTGATCGTTGAAGAACTTGATGAAGGGCGCGGCGGCCTCTTCGAGGTGCCCGCCGATGGACTCGATGTTCTTACGGAACTCTTCTGAGCGGTCCCAGGTGTACTTGAACGCGAATGCCAAAGCTAACACTGCCGCCACCGCGATAGCGATGGGTGCCGCTGCGGAGGCCACCGCCGCACCCACAGCTTCCAGCGCGCCACCGGCGGAGAACGCGCCGATCACCGTGCCGACGCCGCTGAACAGGCCCGTGATGGTCCCAATCGCGCCCGCGATGCCACCGATAGCGGGTCCGATGACCGCTAGGATGCCGCCAAGAGCCACCGCAACGATGCCCAGCGTTGCCGCCAACTCCGGGTTCTTCTCCACCCAATCCGAGAACTTCTTGACGATCGGCTCCACCACATCACCAATCCCCTTGATAGCATCCTTCAGCCAGGTCCCCAGCACAGGAATGACTGCTTCCGCAGCACGCTTGAGATCCTGGAAGATAGGGGACAGTTCTTCAAGCACCGTGCCGAAGATAGGGAAGAACTCCTTCGCCATAGTGCCAACCACCGATGAGATGGAACCGAGCACCGAACCGAGGGCGGAGCCGTGCGGAGCCAGTTGTTCCATGCCCGTCTTCACGTCCTCGACCGCCTGAACAAACTCATCCGAGAAGCGGGTATCGGAGAAGGCCCGGGTTATAAAATCCACGAAGGCATTGACGATGCCCGAAATACTCCTCATAACCGTAGCCACCTTATCAGCGGTGCGGCTGAGAGCATCCCAAATAATCTCGAAGCTCTTGCCGAGCTCGAACATTGCATCGTTAGCGCCCTTGAACAGGGTGGTCAGGATCCACTGGGACTGCACGGTTTCCAAGCGCTCATGGAGACGACCCAGCGCATCTGCGAAGTCGCCCAGCGTAGCGCCGCCAGCTGCCGTCGCCGCCTTGGAGATAGCATCCAAGATATTCCACGTCTCGACGGCGACACGCCACAAGTCCTTCATCGCCTGGACACCCTTGTCGATCGCGGAGGTGATATCCGCTGTCTTGGTCCAGTCGTTGAACTTATTCGCCATGTCGGTGAACCAGTCACCGAAGCGCGGGAAGTAGGATACGCCAATCTCCACGAAGCGCAGCAGACCCTCGGTCAAAGGTGCCATGGCACGAGACATCGACTCCACGCCCTTAGTCATGGAGTCGAAAATGCGGTCCATGCCGCCCTGCGAGGCGTAGCGCTCCGCACCCTCAATCGCCTTGACGAAGAAATTACCCATCGCCTCGGACATGTTGAGGAAGCCACGCTCCCACGCCGGGAACAGGTTGTTGATGAGGCGACGCATCGGGGTTTCAAAGGCGTCCCAGAACTTATTGGCCGCGCGAGCGTTCAGGTCCTTGAAGCGGTCATTGACGTCCTTCATCCTCTCGTCCCACTTCTTGAGCGCGTTCACCGTAGCCCAAGTAGCCACGCCGAACGAGGCCACCAGACCGGGGACAGCGTAGAGCGCAGGAATCATGGTGACGAGGGAGCGACCCAGCGCGAAGACGTGCGAGGTCAAGGACGTGAAGCCCGCCGTCAGCGTAGAGATAACCGAAGCCAGCTTGACCAGCTCACCGAGGTTCTTATCCATGTCCTTGATGAAGTCCGTAAACTTCTTCGTGAAGTCGAACGCGGCACGCGCACCGGACAGCGACGCGAGCGCCGTTGCCACCTTAACGAAGGCGGCCTTGTTCAACTCGGGCGAAATGAGCACGTGCCGGGGGCGGGTCAGAGATGCCATCTTCATACGGGCGCGGCCCGTATCCGCGTCCGCATTAACCGTGACTTCCCTATCTTCCGTCAGGTGGCTCAGCTGCTCCTTAGCCGCCGTGTCGTCAAGGTCTACCTCAGCCGGAATCTCGATAGGCTCACCCCTGTTGTCCCCGCGCAGTCGGTCGAGTAGACCCTTGCCGATGTTCACCGGCGAGTTCAAGACCTTCTGCGCGGAATTGAGGGAGTCCATCTGCTCTCGCGCCTCGCGGAGGCGGTCACGCAAGTTGGCGAAGGCACCCTCCAGGCGGTCTACGCCCTCAACATCGCCAGACTGTACCGCCTTGTTGAGCTCCGACGAGATCTTCGCGCGCTCCTCCTTGAGTTCCTTGATGTGCGAAGTCAGCTTCGCCAAGGACTCGGAGAAGTCTCCGAAGTCTACCTGAGTCTGCGGGAACGCATCGAGAGGAGAGGACGGGCGCTCGCTAGGCGCGACCTTACGGTTGCGCTCGCGATCCGTCTCGGAGAGAGCCTGCCCGAAGAGCTTCTGATTCTTGAGGTTCTGCTCAATCTGGCGGCCCACGGCCTCCATCGACTCGCGCAGACCACGCGCCATGTCGATGTTGCCCAGTCGCTCCGCCTGGTCAGCCAGGTCTGCGAAGCGGCGGCGTGCCTCATCGAGCAGAGCGTTGTTCTGCTGCAGGGAGCGCACACCCATCAGCGGCGAGGAGCCGTCCTCCACCGCCGGGTCCTTCTTGGAGATGCCGTTACGACGAGCATCACGCATCGCCTTGTCCATCGCCTGCAGATTCTTACGAGCCAGGTTCGCCTGTCGCGCGAGCTCCTGCAAGCGCGCGTTCATCTGGTCGAAGGCTTCCGTGCCGCGTGCCGCGTCGAAGGAGGCAGAGTTCGCGATCTTGCGAATCAGGGTACGGTTCTGCTTCTCGAAGTCCTGCAGGCGCTTTCGATAATCCTGCAGGCGCTCATCAGCGCGTCGGAACAGGTCGTCGTCGCTGAAATCCACGAGGTCGGACAGCTTGAAGTCCGGCTTATCGTGGTTGGAGATACCCTTCTCGAAGGCGTCGAAGAAGCGGTTGGTAACGTCCTCCGCGTCATCGTCATCGAACTGTCCCGAGGTGATCCAGTGAATCTTTTCCACCGTCGCATCGGCAATACGGCGCATACGCTGGGAGATACGCTCGGACAGGGACAGCGACTTGTCCGCGCTATCCTTTGCCTTCTTGTTGAAGGCATCAAGAACCTTGCCGGAGCGCTCGAAGGACTCGTCGTCCACGTTCGAGCGAGTAATCCAGTTCTTCATACGCTCGAACGCCTCGCGGGCGCGTTCGGAGACGCGCGAGTAGAAATCGCTGAACGACTGCGCACCCTTGCTCAGGGCGTTACGCAGGGAAGACAGCGGCCCCTCTGCAGAGCGAACCTGGTCAATGAAGGAACGGATAGAGGTCACCGAGCGGGTGATGGTGTCGCGCAGTCCCCCGGTGCGAACCTTGCCGGTGTCTACGGAATGGCTAGAGGAATCCTCCCCGTCCGACGAGCTAATCCCCGAACGGCGCTCGTGGCGCTCACGGAAGAACTCGCGCAGCTTCTTCGTCTCGGTGCGGGCATACGAGATCTTGCGCAGGAACTCGTCAATATCCTTATCCTTGCGCAGGAAGGTCAGCGACTTCTGCCAGGCCTCACTCCACGACCGGGGGATGCGCTCAGACTCCTTGAACTTCTGGCGCAGTCGCTCGAACTCATCCCCGAAGCGCTGGCTCCACGGGCGGTGGTCGTCCTTACCGGCGTCCACCAGCTTGTCGTACTTCTCCACCGTCTCCTGGATACGGATACGCAGGGGCTTGCGCTCCTTGGTCGCCTTCTTGAGGCGCTTCTCCAGGTGGTCGAAGTCAGCTTCCAAGGGCAGCTTGATTGAACGGTTGCGGGTGCTTTCGTTCAGGCTCTTCTCTAGGTCGCGGGAGTCCGCCTCGGTCTTGACCTTCACGCCGCGGTCGCGGGTGCTTCGGCGCAGACTGCGCTCCAGGTCATCAGAGTCGCCCTCCATGTGAACACGCACGCCTCGGTCGCGGGTGCCTTCGTCCAGGCTCTTCTGCAGGTCGGCGGGGTCTGCCTTCACGTGGACAGTCGAGGTGCGGTCCTCTGCCGCCTCGTCCAGCTTGCGCTTGGCCTCCGACGTATCGGCATCCACCTGAATCTTTGCGGTACCGCCCAGCCCGGACAGCTGAGCCTTGATGCGCTGTAGCGCCTGCTTGTTCAGCACCGGGGTTACCTCGATGCGCATCAGCTTCTCAGCATCGCGCTTGGCCTTCATTAGCTCGGGCCGGAGCTTGCGGTTGAATCCCGAGGCATCGGGCAGGACACGGATGTGTACCTTACCGGCCTCAAAACTTCCGAGAGCCATGTATCCTCCTTACTCTCATACACAGACGAGCCCGCCTGCCAACCGGAGAGGTTAGGCCGCGGGCTCGTCATCTTCTTCCTCGCCTCCGTAGTATAGCCTGAGCAAATCGGTAGGCGTAGGTTTGCGCTTCTTCGTGACTAGCTTATCCGGCGTGGGAATCTCGTCCCGCTCCATCTGGCGGGCACCCTTGGGCGAGTTAGCCGAGAAGTACATTGCCTGGAACGACATCAGCCGCTCCAGAATCCAAGTTAGGCGCTGCTCCGTGAGGCCGTAGCCGAATAGTGCGTCGTATTGCGCACGCTCCTTCTCGGCTTCCGTCCTCAAATCCGGGGGTTCCGGCATATCACGCTCGTCCTGCAGAACCTCGAATCGCACCTCGTGCCGGAACATCGAGCGGGGCTCGAAGGTCAGGCGCTTGAGGAGCGCTCCACCTATGTAGGCGGGCAGACGCATTGCTTCTTCCTCTAGGTTGATACCGTAGAGGACAAGGAAATCAGCAGCGAGGCTCGGTTCCCGTCGCGCGAGGCGAAGAAGCTTTAGTCGTTTCCCATTTCTGCGAAGTAGGCCATGAGCAGGTCGAGAACTTCGTTGTTGTTCTTTGCGACAGCGAAGGACTCCCAATCTGCCAGGCGCTCAGCCGAGATGAACTTCGAGGCGTTCTCATCCAGGAAGTCTGCCAGGGCAAACATCTGTGCCGACTGAGTGTCATGCTCCAGCACAACAGAGAACGCGCCGTAGAGTCGGAAGCTGTCGCTAGTCTTTAGCTTCTCCAGCGGAATCAGCAGGTCGTGGCCGGGCAGTTCGAGGTAGCTCTTAGGCTCCTCAGCGGGTGCCGGGGTGTTCTCGGCAGCAGCGGCGAGCGCGATAGCATCTGCCTGCTCGGGGGTGTGAAGCTCCGCCAGCTGGTCAGCGTAGACGGGGGGAAGCGAGGGGTTGATCTCAGTCAAGGATCCGTCCTTTCATGTACATAGAAAATGGGAGCAGAGACGAATCTCTGCTCCCATTATTATAGCGTCTCTTGCCCGTAGAGGCGCTACGTATTAGCCGCCCGGTACCGGCGATACCGGAGATACGGGGTCGCCGCCCTCCAGTGCCACAACCGCGTTTGCGGTCACCGCAGAAGCGGAAGGCTTGATAAGGAATCCTTCGTGCGAGCCGCCGGGGGTGAACACCTTGGTAATCTCCTTGAGGTGTTCAGTAGTGGGCTGTAGCATCTTGCCGGTGAAGTTCAGAGCCATCAGCGACTCCATCGAGACATCCGCAAGAGTACCACCACTGACCTTGACACGGGGCCAGTACAGGCCGACGTTCTTACCGCCGCCGGAGTAGATAATCAGAACCGGGAGCTCAAGCGAGTTGTCGCCCGAGCTGATGCCCTGAATAATCTGGGTGTTGGTGCCAGAGCCCTTAACATGCTGGGACTCGTCCTTGCCGCCGCCGAACGCGATCTTGAGGGTGTTCTTGTTGAGGGAGTGAACGGTGAACGCGATGGAGAAGGACTTACCGGAAGTCAGCGACTCCACGTTCTTCATCTCCGCGGTGTCCAGGACAGTCTCTTCGCCGCCGTCGGTAGTGACTGACGGGAGGCTTTCTCGCGAAGTCAGACCGATGGGGACGAAGCCAGTCGGATAGGTCGTAGCATCCTCAAACTTGAAGTTGCTGATGTCCGGGAACGGGGTTGCCGGACCCTTAGTGCCAACCAGAACGGTTGCCCAGTTCACGCCGACTACATCAGCCGGGTCGTAGTTCTTATGACGAGCCACAAGAAATCCTTTCTAATTAGTGTTTTAGCCAAGCCCAAAAAGCTCATCGAAGGTGTGCAGGAACTTCACAGAGAATGAGCAGTCTACCTGCGCTCCGATGGTCGCCTTAATGGACGTGACCTTGAAGTTCTCCACGGGCGCCTGCCACAGGGAGAAAGACCATCCGGTGAGGCCGCCAGCGGTTACCTGGTCCTTGACAGCCTGCCGCACCGCGCCGATAGCGCGGGATGCGTGCTGCGTCGCCTCGAATGAAGTCGGCGCGTACACGCGCAGTCGGAAGCTTCGGCGGGAGATACTGAGCGTATCCTCCGCGTCCACCTCATCGAAGGAGGACATCATCTCGTGCTGCTGGATGTACCATTCGGGAAGCTCCCCCGAGCCGACGTCTTTGATGACGTGGCCGGGGAACGCTCGTTCGAGCACGGTATGAAGCCACACCGCCGAGTTTGCAGGTTCCATCACTTGCCCTTTCGCAGAACGTTGTGACGGAAGCCAGTGCCCTTGTTGATCTCGCGGCGTGCATCGCGCTTGTCCCAATCTGCCGGTCGCAGTGCAGGACGGGGACGGCGAAGCTTCTTCATTCCTACCACCTTTGCGGCCGCGCCGGTCAGGAAGAAGTGACCGCGCTGCAGCTCCGTAACCTCCTGCTCGCGTCCGTCCGAGAAGTGAATAACGTCCTTGCCGATACCCAGCTCCACGATGTGTGCCGCGTAGTGGTCATTGACCACCAGTCGGTCGTACACCGGGTACTGCTTGTGGCGACCCTTGCCGGTATAGCGGTCAGTCTTCACCTTGAAGTGATCGACATACGAGTCCCCGATGCTCTTTCGATACGGCATCGCCGCGCGACGCGCTTCGCGTCGGATGTCGTCAGCCACGTCATCTAGGATGGTGGTCTGGATGGACAACCGGCTACTGATGTGCCGGGCGTTGGAGTCGTACAGCTCGATTCCGTCTCGTCGTGCCATTAGACCTTTCCTTCCAGGAACTTACGGTGAATATCATTGCCGCGATACAAAGAAACCTTATCGTGCTGGGTGTGTCGCCCCATACGGAACAGAACCTCGCGCGCGTTGATCTGGTAGACCAACGGCGGCCCGCCCGTTGGGGTTCGCACCCCAAGCACAGTGGTGTACTGGTTGGGATCGAACACCACCAGCGCGTCGATGGGGAAACCCTCGCGCAACTCCTCGGGGAGGGACTGCCGCGCCTTATCCCACGTGCCGGGTGGGGTCGTAATAACCGCCGTAGTCGCCAACGTTTCGCCATAATACTCATCACGGGTCGAGGCGGTACGGTTCAAGTTATCACTAGCAAGCGGCTGAACATTGCCCCGGATAAGCAACGGCTCGTCCGACCAGCCAATGCCGCCACCGCCATCAGGCATCATCTTCTTGATTGCCGGGTACACCTTCACCACATGCCGGGGATTGGTAACCAGGCTCATCAGCACCACCCACCAGAGAAACCCCACCCAGAAGCGTAAGGCTCCGAGAGGGTGGTGCGGATGGTACCGAAGGCGGTACACCCGTCGATGCTGTTGCACTTGAGCGCCTTGAGCTCCAAGTCGGTGAACCATAGGTTCGCGCTCGACCACAGCGGGTCGCGCTCGTAGGCGTAGCTGGACTCTTCCTCCTTGCGGTACCCGGACATATCGTTTCGCATGAAACGACTGACAGAGTTGATGACCGCAGTTTTGATGTTCAGCTCATCGACTTCGCTCAGCGGTGCGTCGGATGCAAGCAAGCGGTCCACGCGAGGGCAGACTCCGCGGAGGGTTGCGATAGCGGCCTTGATCTTTCCCTCGATAAGGTCGAGGGAACGAGCCAACGGCAAGTCGCCCAGCTCTAGCTCAACTTCTTCTCGGGTGATGACCAAATTAGCCACTACGCCTCCTCTACGGGTTCCTTCTTGGTACGCGGCTTTCGCGACCTTGCCGGAGCGGTGATGTCCCCCTCAATAGCACCGGGGTTGGTGATGAGGGGGACCAGCTCGGCAGGGATCTCTTCGCCAGCCAGGATGAACCGACCAGCGATGTACAGGGTATCCGCTGCCTTAGCCACTAGAGAACCTTAGCGGTGAAGGCCAGGTTCGGGTTGTGGAGCGCGGGCATAGCCAGTGCGTCCGAGACAACCTCAGTGACAACGGGGATGGTGTTGTTACGACGCATACCAGTGAAGATGCCTGCGCCCTCTGCAGGGTTCCAACCCAGAGCCAGCGAGGTAGCGGTGGGACCCCAGAAGGTCGCGCCCATATCGGTAGAGCCTTCAGACGGAAGCATGTAAATGCGATCCTCGTCAAGCACTCGCACGTCCACACCCTCCGGGTTACGAACGATGCGGTCGTACACAACGACGGTGGGAAGACCAACTACGTTGAGAACCTGGTTCACAGCATCCATACCAATGATGATGCCAGCCAGCGCAGTAGCGTTGGTACCGTAGATCATCTTGAAGATCTGGTTGTTGCGCAGCAGCAGGTCACGAATCTTCTTAGAGATGACCAGGGTACCCGGCTCGGTGAAGTTCACCAGGCGGTATGCCTCCACGAAATCGCGCAGGTGGTCAAGCACCGGCGCGTTCGGGTCGCTCCACAGCTGGGTAGCGGTGACGGACATACGCGCGTCGCGGCCCCAATCGTCCTCAAGAATCTGGCCGCCGGGGTAAATCAGCGGGGTCTTGCCGGTGGTCAGCGCGCGACCACGCTGCCACTCCAGGGTAGCGTCAATAGCCTTGAAGGTTGCCACAGCCGCGTCCGCGATGTAGTTCTCCGCGAAGGGGGACGTACCCAGACCAGCCGCGAGCAGCTGGGCTTCGGAGATAGGCACCGCGTGGGACAGGTTCGGCAGGTCGAACGACATCTTGCGTGCCGCCACGGAGGAACCGCGGGTAGTCTCAGCGTCCAGCGCACGGTTCAGCGCCATACCCTGTCGGGAGGGAGCCAGCGCAGACAGAGATACAGAGTCAGAAGGTACCTGAATCTCCGGCAGGTAGGAGGTCAGGTGGCCGTTCTTACGCTCAGCCTCCAGGTACTCGCCTGCGAAGTCGCGCACCGCGAGGGTCAGCTCGCGGGGGGTTACGGCGTCATGCCACAGCTCAGCCATTAGTTGTCAGCCTCCTTGTACAGGTAAATCAGCGGGGTCTTCTTGGTCTTATCCACTTCGAGAACCTTCTCCTCGCCGCCGACAATAACCTTGGGCAGGCGGTGGTGGTAGACAGCGCCGTGAACCAGGACAGCGACTTCCTGCTTACCAGTGCCAGGCTTAGCGCTCTGATCCCAGATGACCAGTGCATCGGGAGTCTCGTTCGCTGCGGTGATGGGGGTGATATTACCGCGTGCATCGAAGAGCACAGGGTAACCCGAGGGGATGCACTTGTACTTGGCGATCACCTCAGTAAAGTTTGCGGGATCGTAAATCGCGGTCTGGCCGTGGTCGCGTGCCTTGCCTTCCAGCAGCCAGCTCGGACCAGACATGCGGTAATCCACACGCTTGATGCGGGGCATGTTTGCCTCTTTCTATTTGAGATTCTTCTGCTTCATAACACCCGCAAGATGCTTAGCAGAGGCGACCTCATCCTTAGTGGAGGGGGTCGCACCCTGCGAGAAGTTCTGCGGGAGTCCAGGAGAAACAGGAGCGGGAGTAGCGGCAGCAGGCACCAGACCGGAGATGTAGGCGTTCAGCTTCCCCGAATCCCACGAACCGTCCTCGGCGCGGAAGGCTTCTCGGTTGAGTCCTTCCTTGAGCCCTGCCAGATGCAATGCACCCGACGACTGAATAGCCTGGTTGAAGAGGTTGTCGAACTCCTTCTCGGCCACGTCAGCCTCTAGCGACGCGACCTTCGCCTGCAATGCTGCCAGCTGGTCAGTCGCGTCTGTGCTTGCACTCTGTGCTGCTAGTGCGTCTTCCAATTCCTTCACCTTTCGTGCCGAGTCCTTAGCGCGCTGCTCCCAGGTCCGGGAGTGATGCTTCCAATCCGTGCCACCCTTGGGTGCGTCTTCTTCCTTGCCGAGCTGTTCTCCGACCTGGGAGATGTCTACCGCCTTGGGCTCCGGTTCGATAGTGAAGTTTGCTTCGTTCTCCATGATTACCTTTCCGGTGTGCTCCCCGTTCCGGGGTTCTGGTCAAGCCAGCGGTCGATGACCTCGTGAACTTCCTGGGAGTCCCCACGCCCTCTTGCTCGGGAATGAAGAATCTCCCCCGGCGCACGCAACTCTACCACCCGCGCCACGTGATGCCTGCGAATGTAGAGCTCCCGGTCCGCCGGGTTCGTGAGGGTTCGGACCACCCACACATCCTGAGTGAGGGTGTGCATCCGGTTCTCAAACGCTGTACGGAGCCGCGCCGCCAACTTTTCGTCTCCGCGCGCAAACTCCTTGATTTTGTCCAAGTCTATGATAACATCGCCAGGCTTCGCGTGATACCGCACATAGGTACTCTTTCCCGAAGCCGGGGCGCCCGTGACTAGAGTAATCATCCTGCCATCTTCTCCCAGTACTCCAGCGTCTTCTCCAGGTTGCTCTTGCGCGACCGGGACGCGGAGCCTCGGCGTGACTCCCACCCCTCAAGCTCACTGCGCGACTTGTTCAGACGGCGCACCATACGCTCCGGGTCGGACACCCGCGAGTAGCGCTGTGCATCCTCCTCGGGCAGGGCGAACTTCTCGTCCCTCGGGGACAGACCCGAAGCCGTGGAGCGGTCGTGCTTGCGCAGCACCGACCCCCACTCACCCGAGACGTACTCCTTGATTCGTGTGTTCGATAGGTCGCTCGCTCCGGTGGAGCCTGCGATGCGGTAGATAGCGTCCAAGTCCTCGCGGTTCAGGTGCAAGCCGGGGTCGTGCTCCTCGGTGATGGGCAGAACCTCGCACTGGCACCCTGTGTGCAGTGGGTACAGCTCGCCGGTGGAATAGACACGGTTCGCCGCCACCAGGCACAGACCGCAGGTACCCGTCTTGGAACGCTCCGGGTGGATGATGCGGCGATAGCCGATAACCCCCTGCGGGGCGGCAGACTGTAGGATGCGGGAGGCGCGCTCGCGCTGAGCCATTTTAATATCTGCTTCTGCCAGCTCACGCACTCGCCCGAGCGCGCGCAACTTCGCCTCTGCAGGGCTCGCCCCTTCCTGCCGTGCCTTGCGGTAAACGAAGACAGGGCGCGCCCACACCTCCTCCGGGATCTTGTTCTGACGCGGGTACAGCTCACGGTCCGCAGGCGGCACGCCGTCAGGGAACCGACGACCAAGCGCGCGCAACACAACCTCCTGGTATGCGTCCTCCTCCTGGCGAGCGCGCACCAGCGTTTCCTCCACGGCATCCACCGAATCGCGAATCAGCTCAGCTGTTCCCGCGTCGCTGAAATCCGTGTGTGACTCCCACAGATTGAAGAGCCAGCGCACGAGCGCATCCACCAGGGAGCGGGTGCGCGCGGACTTGCCGTTGGCGACATCTCCCATCGTGGTCATGGTTATGCGCCCGTCTTCGAGATGCGGTTAGCGTCGGGAGAGAAGTTCACCGCAGTGTCCACAACCTCCGTGCTACTTGCCGGGGACTCCTCCTTGCCGGGGGTTACCTCTGGGTACGGATTCTCCAGAGGCGCGACGTTCGAGGAGAGCGTGTCGATGAGCTTGCCCACGCCAACCTCACGCATCGTCTCCTCCACCTCATCGGGGGTGAAGCCGCCGAACTTGCGCAGAGCCGTGTCCAGGGGGATACCCGCTCCGGTCGCTGCCGCGATAGCCGTTGCTCGCTCCAGCTGGGACGGGCGGCGCGGGTCCACCCACTCGATGCGCATCTGCGCACGGTCTGCACGATCCGTCTCACCGCGCGCAATCAGTGCATCCGAGATCAGGCGCTTCAACGTTTCGGTGAACAAATCCTCCAGCTCCTCGATGTCGAACGCCAGAAGCTCGCGCTGTGCGGACGCACCCTCACTCGATGCGTTCACCGAGTCAGAGCTCAGCATGAACAGCGGAGTACGGGACTCACCGGCCAGGTTGCGCAGTTCGTCCTGTAGCGCCTCCTGCATCGGGGAGGTGTCAGCCGTGGACGACTCCCAGAACTTAGCGCCTCGGGGCAGGAACCATAGCGAGCCGGGGGAGTTATCCATCTGAATCTTCGAGTAGTCAATGGGGCTGCCACTCTCGTCAGTCATGGGCGCGTCGAGGATGACCTGCTGCTTGAACGCCTGCGTAGCGAAGATGACACTGCGTTGCAGGAGAATCTGGTTGATGCGCAGCATCGACGCCTCGTGCTTCTTGAGCAGACCGCGATCATAAGCGAACTCGTAGACCGGCACACCCTCAGTCCCCGTGGGGGAAGGCTCGCCAAGCTCCCATCGGTCGGCCATCATCGACCACACCTTAGCGTCCTCGTTAGCGAACAATCCGGGCTTGAACGCGCCGCCGTTCTTCGCTTCGTAAATAGCGTTCGGTAGCACGCACATTCCGGTCGAGGAGCGCGCCTCGCGGACGTACCCAGGGCGCGCCAGCAGAAGCACGTTCTCCTGAGTCATCTCATCAACGTAGACCGTCATCGCCGCCGCCACGTTACCGAACGAATCAGTCACGCACACCGTGTTCAGGGGGGATGAGTGCATCATGCCGCCCACCGTCGAGACGATGTAACCCTTGCCGGTGACCAGCGCATCGCGCCACGCCAGGCGAAGCTTCACGTTCAAGTTCTGCTCACGTAGTAGCTCCGCCACCACGTCATCACCGTTCGGGGAGTCGTCCGCCGTAGTGCGCGCGCCGCTCAGTCGCATACGGGGTAGGCGCGCATCCACCAGCAGGGACGCCAGGTTCATGCGGGACAGCTTCACCAGGCGCTTGTACGCCGCCGCCGTCTTGTCGTCCACCATCGCGTCCAGGTCGGGCATGGGTGCGTTACCGAAATACCACTCCAGCATCCGGTACACGTGCGGGGTGCGCGCGGACATGATGGTGCCGAGGCGGTTCATCCACCAGGCGTCCGAGCCGGGCTCCCCGATGAGGTCGCTTGAAATCAGCAAATCTTCTTCTCCTATCTAATACGCATCGGCTGCATGACACCGCGCGTCTGGTCTGCTCCCGTGCCCTTAGCCAGCACACGCAGTCGTGACTGGTGCGCCAGCATCAGGGCATACGCCGCGTCAATCTTGCGGGCGCTACTCGGGGATTCCTTATACAGAATTTTACCCGCGCGTGTCTCGCGGTACACCGCGTTCAAGATGTGGCGGCTCAGGTCGGAGGAGCCGGTAATCATTACTTCCTTCTCGATGATCGCGATGCGTAGGGCTTGGGTTGCCGCGGCCACCGCGGAGAGCTGGTTACCGCGCCACATCATCGAACCATAGCGGGGAGGTGCCTTCGTTATGGTGCTGAGCTGTTGGCGCTCCACTCGCCGGGTGGAAATCAGATTCTCCCACTCCGCCGCCGCTGTCTCCCAGCCGGACGGGTCGAAGAGCGCGTCCACGACATCGAAGGATTGAATGGTCTGGCGCATTACTGCGTCAATCTCCTGGCGCGGAGGCTCCCAGTCACGACCCTCCGCAGAGTCCGGCTGTTCCCAGATGCGCACCGCCCAGGATAGACCGTCCGAGACGCGCATCGCCACGATCGCGGTCGCGTCCGTGATGCCTTTGCTACGTCCCCACGAACCATCAAAGCCGAGCACAATCTTGTCGCGCGCGGACGGAGGCTGGATGCCTGCCGCCTCTAGGTCGTAGAACGTCGCGGCGGCAAGCTGGCTCATGTCCAGGAAGGCATCTGCAGCGGCGTGAGGCTTGTTGCCGAAATACCTAGCCGCGTCCGAGAGCGTCGTCGCCGGGTCGAACACATCATCGAGTACACCGTTGATGTTCACCCAGCCACCGGGGTAGGGGGAACCGTCCACGCCGCAGGGGGGAGTGTGGATGCGGCACCCGTGCGCAGACTTAAGGGAGTCACCGTAGGCGTGCTCAAGACCAGCAATGACGCTGTTCGGATCATCCAGGTCTGGCTCGCCCCAGTCCCTCGTGTCGTAGAAGATGCTGTCTCGGAACGAGTCGCCAGCGATAGCCTTCTGGTATGCCTCCCACGTCAGCTCCGCGAAGGAGCCCGCGCCGGGTACGAAGGCGTTAGGAGCCTCAAGCAGCGTGCCGTCAGTTTTGGACATGTTTCGCTTCGCCACCGCGCCTAGTTCCACACCGCCGTTGTTCGGTAGCCACGTCTCGGTCTGGTCAGCAATCGTGAACACCTGCGGGGTACCCTCGAAGCTGGCCGCGCTCGCGGTACGGGGTTTAATCATGCCGTTGAAGGGGAGCAAGATACGTGTCTCCATGACCTCCAAGCCGGGGTAGTACGCCGCCAGGTGGTCTGTTCCCATCATCTCCTTCATCGGCTCGAAGGCGTTGCGGGTCTGGTCTTCCGAGACTGCCAGCAGTGAGATCTCTACCTTACGCTCTGCGTTCCAGGGCGCGCCGACAGGTCGCCCGTTAGCGTCCCAGCCAGCGAACCGGCAATTGCCCAGCGCCTCGAACGCAGCGATCGCGGACAGGAACGGGCTGTTGTGCGTCACCCAATGGCTCCTGCCGGTGATGTACTGACCATCGGGAGCCTCAACCGTGATGCACCGCATCAGCACCTTCTGCTCCGTCCGGCGAATATCAGCGATAACCCTCGGCTGCTGAGCCCTAACCAAGGGCTTGATACGAGAAACCTTACGGGGCAAGCTAACCACAGGATCCTCCGTCCGAGGACGGAAACGAATCCGGTACTTCTTAGAAACCTCACGGCCATACAGCTTGGCCACGCCGACAAGTACCGTAGGGCGGTAGCCCAGGGAAAACAGGAGACTCCTAACCCCTTCTGCCAGACGCTCGGACGTGGTGCAATACTCCGCCCGAACACCCGAAGTTTCTACGTGTCCGTCAGAGTCCATGAGGCCGCGCAGCAGCTCCAAGCGGTCAGTCCTAGATGCGCGGATATACCCCGCAGGAATATGCTTGTTGCCGAGCACCCCGAGGGAACGTAGTTTAGAGATCAGTCCGGGGACAGTGGCGCGCGCTGCCGTATGCGCGTCATTCCACTGCAGGCGTAGCTCCGTCACCCCCATGCGGGTAGTCATATGCTCCTGGTCATCAGCGTTAAAAGTCACCCGGCCACTATCCGAGTCACCATCGCCAAGCCATACACCGAGAACATACGGGTCTACGGGTAGCTCCTTGCCGGGGTTCGACAAGGCGGGCGGCTCCTGCAAAGCGAACCGGGATACACCCGGCTTAGACGCCTTGGTGCGACCCTTGGTTAGCGCGCGGGGGTGAATCATCCCGCGAGCAGCCATATCGCCAACAGACCGCTCAACCAGCTTCCGACCAGAGCCCGTAAACTCCTGCACCACAAACGTATGATTCTCGTGGAAGACACCCTCAGACCCATCAGAAGCAGTCACGGTATATCCGAAGTCTTCAATGATGGGGTGTACCTGAACAACCATCGTAGGCTTACCGTCGGCGCCATACACGTAATCGCCCACACGCAGATCCCCGAACCGCTTATAGCCGTTCGGGGTGGGCACCACGTTATCCAGGCTCTCAGCCTTGCCCCATCCCTTTGGGCGCTGAATCACGCCTCGGCGGTACTTGCGCTGCCCAGTGATGGGGTCCAGCTGGTACCACTTGAGTAGGAACTCTGCCTGCTCGCGCGTCGGGGAGAACGGTTCGTACCGGGTGACCGTCGGGCGGGCGAGAAACTGAGTCATCCAGTGAATCGCCTCGAAGCCCAGGGTGGGCAACTCGCCGGGGTACTCCGGCTTGAAGCCAGCGGCCACAGGTGCGTTGCCGAAGATGTCCATTACTTACCCTCCAGTCGTAGTCCGTCGTAGGTGCGGGAGGGGCTACCCAGCGCTGGCGGCAGTTGCGGTCGCGAAGCATCCACGCGCTGCTGCATCTCGGCAGCGGTCAGCAGTTCGATGTTCATACCGAGCATAGCCTTCGGGGTCAGGCCGTAGTCCTTCGCGTGGGAGGTGTAGACCTCGGAGGCGCGCGTCGAGGGCTGCCCGTTGAGGAGCTTCGTCAGGGCCTCGTTGTACGGCACGGCGAGGGACAGCGCTGCAGAATACCACTGCGCTCTGGTCATTGTCTGGAACGTGGGGTGCTCAGGAAGCGACTCCCAGAACTCAATGGTCGGGGGTAGCCACTCAACGTTAGGTGAGATCTGCTCCAGGCTCGGCTGCTCTGCGGGGTCGATGACAACGGGGGTTGCCTTTGCCACCTCGAACTTTCCGCGGCGGCTTCGGTTGTTTCCTGCTCCTCCCATTTTGGGCACCTTTCTGTGAACTGTGCGGGCGGGGTCCCGCAGTCTCCAGTATAGCTGTGTGCTAGAATCTGACCGGGACCCCCACCGTATTCTCCTCGGGGCCTTGGGAGAATACGGTGGGGGTCCCTCTTTGTGTGCCGAACATATCTTCTGGTGTTCCAGCTCACGTAGAACACATGTTCGCCCTCGTACTTTTTCTACGGTTCAGAGGTCGAGCGACAGAACCCGGCGGAGCGAAAAGTTGCTGCTAAGGGGATACCCCCCGCCCCCTCGCACGTAAACGCACGTAAACGCACGTGTACGCACTAACGCGCGCTCTCACACGCTTACATACACGCATACACACGCATACGCATATACACACACTAATGCGCGCTTACTCACTCATACACACATACACTTACACGCACACATACACACATACACATACATGCACACATACACACATACATACACATGCACACACTCACATACACGTACACACCAAACTACACAATGTGTACAACACCACACTACTACCACTTGCACACCACCATAGCAACGTGTTACACTACGCGCGCGTATGCGCGCCTTATGTAAAAGAGCTAACAAAAGTGATGCACTTCACACTAAAATAGTTTGACAAAGTGTTAAAAGCTCTGGCATGATATTCACATAGCCGCTGAAACGGGCGGTTGAGAAAATATCTAGCTAAGACTTGACAAGCTGTCTAGAGCTTGCTACGATATTCATATCAACTAAATAAAGTTTGTCGCTGGGGCTTTTAGCCCCTAGGTCGCCTGGTAGTACCGCCTAGCGCGGGAAAGTTGTTATACCCAAAGCCGAAAAACCGTTACGCACGGGGCGGGGTGTACGCACGTGTTCGTTTGCGTGGAGACTCAGAGACTAAAAACAAACGATTTGACAAACTGATAAAGAGTTGATATACTAATCACGAACGGGAAAAATCCCGGTCGAAATAATTTCAGATAGAAGGACTTGACAAGCTGTCTAAGACCTGATATACTGAATGACATAAGGCACATAGCCGAACTTGATATTTGATAACGGAATAGTGTAATGGGAAAAGGTAAAAGTATCCCTAGCTGTTGGAGCGCCCGCGTAGCGGGTATGGAGTTCGAGCCTCCATTAGGGAACGTATCGACACCCTGTCGAGCTTTCTAACCCCCTATCGAAAGGACTTATTATGTCCACTTCTAAGACCTTTACCTACCCCGTAACCGTCGTTGCTTACCGTGACCCGAAATACACGGGGGGCGTTGCAGAGCTCTACGTGAACAACCGTCATTACGACTGGACTACTTTGTTTGCGTTCAACCCTGACATGTCGCACCGTGAAGCTCTCGAAGAAGCGGATTATACCGACCTTATCGACATGGTCGAGTTTGACGAAAACGGCGAAATTGTAGACGTAAAGCCGGGTCGTGAAGATGACTTCTTTGGTTGGGCGTTTGCCGACCTTGTAGAAGGCGGCTCTACCCTTGACACAGGTCTGTACTTCGACTGCGCGCTACGCGACCTCTTCGGTGAAGACGTGAGCACTAACGTTAGTGAAGGCTGTGACTATTGGGTCAAGGCTGAGAACGGCGTACACTTTGCACACTTCACCCTAGAATCGCCGGAACCCTTGGAGCTCAAAGGCGAAAAGATTAGGCACTACACCACTTACCCCCGTCCTGCTTAGCCAGGACAGCCCGCCCTAGCTTGGGTCTAACCGCCGGTGCAATTCCGACGGCGGGCACTCACGCTATCCCTAGTAGCGTATTCATACCTCATACCTCATACCGAAAGGAAACCCCTATGTCTACTACCCGTGAAATACCTATGTACCTAATCGTGGATACCGACGGAACCGCCGGGCTGTACCGTGAGGATTATGGCTGGCATACGTGGGGTATGCCTATCAATATCCACAGTGGATCCGGTCTATCGGGGGCACTAGTGGCTGCCGAAGAGCGCCTGCTACGTATGGCTAACCATGACTTCAAGAATCCTCACAATGTCGTTCCTGATACCTTGATTCAGGAAGCCGGGGGCAATATCGAAAAGTTCACCGCGCTACAGGTCAATCCCACGGGCAACTGTGTCATCTTCGAGCGCGGTTTCGTCCACGGCTTCGGTTACCCCGTACTTGCTACCGCTACGGTACGCACCCATAACTAACCGCCGGTACACCCGGTAGCCCCGCTACGGTTAGCGGTGGTGTGGTTCGACTCCACACCGGGGCACTCACGCTATCCATAGCGTATTCATACCCCCCTACTGGAAGGAAACCCCTATGTCCACCCATACCTATACCTACCCCGTAATCGTCAAGTTGAGCCGTGAACAGGTCAAGCGCGACCCTAACCCGCGTGTGCTACGATTCGCCACTCAGTTCATACGTCGGATTTATGTAAGCGGTGAATGGATTAGTGTTGGCGTCTTCGACCAATTCTCCACCAAGGCGGGCGTTACCGTACGCAAGCACACCGCAAAACGTGTTGGGCTTCCTGCTGACCTAATAGACATGCTGAACTTCGTCGGTTTCGAGGGCTGGCAAGAAGGTGTTAAGCCGTCACGCGCTGATGACTTCTTCGATTATATTGTTGCCGACCTCAAAAAGGGCGGTACCGTAGCCCCGGTTGTGAACGACCTCATGGACTCTATCCGCCGCAACTTCGGTAAGCGCGTATCAACCACCATTGGCGAGAGTTGCCACTATTGGTCTGTAGACGGCGACGGCAACCACTTCTTCCACTTCCACCTAACCTCAGAAAAGCCGCTCAAGCTCGACGGTAAACCCCTAACCCCCGGTGTCTGGGCGTAACCCTGGACAGCCCGCCCGTAGTGGCTTTGCGCCGGTGCAATTCCGGCGGCGGGTACTAGCGCACCCTAGCGCACCAAACCCCCTACTGGAAGGAAATTATCATGTTCAACCTTACGCACCGTCCCACTGATGAAGGGTTGGTACCCCGCCTTGAGTTCGACGTAATCCTGGTGGTGGACTGTACCCATCAGTACACCGATTGGTGCTACTACCCGGAATGGTCACTTCTACCGCGCCCTGACATCAGCGGTGATGCGGTGGAAAATCTTATCAGTGAGTTCGGTTACTATGGCAACGCCGGTAATGAGTTTGATGACTTCGACTTCGACAACATCTACGGTAGCGAGGTGAAGCCGCCCGCCGCCTTTGAAGAGTTCTTTGATAACTTCGGTGTATGGAATGATTCAGACATGGAACCGGGCGACCGCCCGGAACTTGTGGGTGTGTTCCCTGAAAACGACATTCACCGTGAAAATGGCGAACCCGCGGTCTTCTGGGAAGACTTCACCCGCGCCGTGATGTCCAGCTCTGAGTTCAAGGGCGCTCTGGAATGGGGCGTACATGGTAAGCTCAACGACCTGTTCGGTACCAACCAAGAATGGAACCTTGAGATTACCGGGGCGTGCCCAGACGAACACAAGCCCCGCTTCGCTGGTCGAGATGAAGTGTTCTTCGCGGCGAAAATCTATCGTGAATACCCCGTAGCCCAGGCGTAACCTGGACAGCCCGGACGGTCATACCCGGTGGTTCGACTCCACCGGCGGGCGCTTGCGCTATCCCTGGCGCTTATGTAACCCCCTACTGGAAGGAAACCACTATGTACAAGGTACCTCATGCAGATACCCGCGCGGCAATACTCGCCGCCGCTGAGAGCGGCGAACTCAAGAAGGCACTAGACCGCTGGCGCTTGCACAACCTCGCGGTGGTGTTTGTCCGCGATAACAAATGGACGGCGCGCCGTACCTTCGGTATCACCTTTGAACAGCACCGCCGCTTTATGGGTGTGCTGGATACCTTGGGTCTTACCAACCCTACAAAGTTCCGCCGCTCCGAAGCGCGTGAACTCTACACCTTTACCGCCGGTATCGACCGGCGACGGCGCGGTACGCAAGGCGTTCAGTGATGCAGGATTGGAGATTGACTAATGACTGATTACCCCACTATCCCCCCGTCCCGTATCGAGGGCTTCCGAAAGGCTGTAGCTGCTCTGGCGCGTGCCGGTATTGCACCCAAGGTGCGCCTGCTGTCCTCGACGTACCGTCTACCGAACCGCGACGGTACCTACGGCGACCTGCACAAGACCAAGTACTACGCGGTTATCGCCTGGCACCGAGAGGAAGCGGGCGACGAGATCGAAGAATCCTATGTGCGCGATTGGGTGCCGGAAGAGCTGGCACCTGACATTGACGTGCTCTTTATCCGCGGCGCACAGGAATACGAACCCGACCCGGAACCGTATGTAGGCGACTCTCTGTTCGGGTTGAAGCTGAAACTTGACGCCTTCGCGTTGCGCTGTGACAGCTGGACTTCCGCCCTGTTCGGCGCGCCCCTTGATGAGATTGACCGATGCGTCGAGATTATGAATACGGACGGTGAAGAAATTTGCCAATGCTAGAAAGGACATACACCTTGGACACTATCCCCGCCCTTATCTTCATTGCTTCGGTGGTGGTGTTGATAATAGCCGCCGGTGTGCTTGCCCTGTACATCTGGCAACAGCGCGAACTACAGCACGCCCGCGAAGAACTGTACACCCTGCGGGTCTTCCGTGACTCGGTTGAGTTCGTTGATGACCGCCCGGTGATTACCTCTACCCCGGCGAAGAAGCCGCGCCCTATCCCCGACGGATTGGAGGTGATTCACCCCGCCGTAACCAAGTAAGCACCGCACATAACCGATAATCCCTTCCGGTATCCCCGCCACGGTTGGCTACACTCACCACGTAGGCACGGTTCGACTCCGCGCCGGGGAACTAGCGCCCCTGTAGTGAGCGGCGCTCCCCTGTAACCCCCTAGTTGAAAGGACGTACCATGTCCACCATGCCCCCCATATCCACCACCTCATACGGTATTGGCTTCGAGCCGTTCCCCCTGTTGCTTGAGTATGAGTTGAACGACCATCTCACGTTGCGCACGGACTCTACGCCCGACGCGCTGTTCCTTGGCTCCCATATGAACGGCGAAATTTCAGAGATGGGCGAACGCCTGGCAGAGTACGAAGAAGCCGGGCACACCGACGAGGAATTGTACGCGGAAGAAGACCGACTATGGCGTGAGCTGTGTTCCCGGCTTATCGGCGGCACCGACGATTGTTGCGAGGCTCTGTCCAGCTTCTACCACAGCCTGATTGTCGATTACTCGACCGACGAAACGGCGCGTGAATGGCTCCAGAGCAAGGGCTTGTACCTACCCGTGGTGCCCATCAGCGACGAACCCGACAGCAACGCCGACGCGGTACCCGACTTCTGGTCGGGGCTGAGTGAGGATTACCTGTCACAGGTACATGACCTGTTCGAGCTGGTGCCCGGCTCCACCGAAGACGGTAAGCCCTGTGTCTGGGTACACCCCGGACGCTGGCGCGAGGTGCGAGTGTTGCTCCGCCCCGAGACCTGGGACATGGAAGCACACTTCCAGATGATGCTCTGGGATTGGGACATGGACGGCTTCTTCTATGACCCCGAAGTTGTAGGCTCCGCCCGCGAGACCTGGGTTACCGACGGCTTCCTTGACCGCTCCGAAGTAGTATATTCAGGCTCCCCCGCGCGTCCTTACCGCCGCGAGACTGTGTACCGTATCCCCGAAGCAGCCCGAACGGAGCTAATGATTGGGCTTGCTAACACCGGACTGTGGGGTACTGTCTCCCTTGACTCCCACGTGAAGGTGCTCGGCTCTGCTGATGACCTCGGCTTCGAGCTGGACACTTACGGCGACGTGGTGTGTAAGGCGGTGGTTCGCGTTGGCTAACGAACCGAAGTACGCGGTGGTTGAGTTCCGCATCCCGTGGTTCACCGAAGACTTCACCGACCTACCCTGCGAAGTCACAACCTACGCAGGCGACACGGTGACCAAGCACACCGGCGAGCTGACCCTCTGCGACGGACTGGACACCGCAATGTTCGACGGTACCCCGCTTCACAACCGCGTTGAGCGAGTCGAGGGCACCGCACCGGACGATAGCGATAACTTCTCGCACTTCACCCCCGGTCAGCACGTCCCCGCCTTCCAGAACGCGGTGCTGTGGGCACTGCACGAAATGGACGACATGGTGTGGTTCCTGGACGATTACGAGCGCGAGCTTATCCGCTCTCTGCCCGGCTACGAGAATACCGGCGACCCGTGGGGAACAGCCCCGTATGGACACATCCATTCTGCCCGTGGGGACGGCGTTATCACCCACGTCTTCCGCCGAAACAACGACAAGTAAGGAACACACCCCATGACCGTAAAGACCTTCGACGCTCTACGCTTCACCGACGATACCCCCGACGTGGCGTACTCCCCCTACCTCGCCGCCTTCGAGCGACCCGAGATTATCCAGGCGGCGCTGGGAGCGATTCCCCTGTACGCCACCGCCGACGAGATTCTAACCGCCATGCTACAGGTGCGCGGCACCTCCGACACCAACCTACCGCTGGCACTGGGCGAAGACACCGACTCCCCCGAGCTGTTCCTCGCCTCCCTCACCCCCTACGGACTCGACCTTCTCAACGGCGAGCGCGCCCTGTGGCTTCACCTGGATAACTCCGCGGGCAACCTCGGCAACCTCAAGGTGCGCGGTGAGGTACGACCCGACACGATCCTCGACGGCGAACTGTCAGACCTGCCGTACCGTGGGCACTACCGCATCTGCCGCTACATTGAGAGCGACGGCGACGAGGCAACCATTGCAGGCGGCGCCACCGTGAAGACCCGCCTACCCTTCGGTAGCTTCGTGCTGGTCGAGCGCGTGGCTCAGGAGGTCGGTTAGCCGTGATTGACTGGCTCAACACGTTCAGCTTCGAGTCTGCCGCCCGGCTCGTCCACCCGCTCGTGGTGCTGGCTGTGCTCCTTGTCGTAAACGTGGCGGCTGGATACTTCATCCTCAGTCCCCTACGAGCCCTCGACAAGGAAGCCAAGATGTCTGGCGAAGTTGCCGAAGGAGAAACCTCCAGCGCTTACTTCTCCTACTTCCTCCTCTCCATCCTCGGCATGTTAGCTGGCGCGGCGCAAGCCCTTGTCTGCCTGTGCTGGTGGATAAGTTGGGGAGTGTCAAAGGGAGACGCTCTCGCCGCCCTCTCCTTCGTCTCCTCCGTAGTGCTGGGTATCACCCCCGTCTTGGGTGCTCACCTCCCCCGCCGCCGGAAGGGAGACTGACCGTGGGCTACCTCGGCTTCCTCCTCGCACTACTGACCAAGACCGACCGATAAGGAACACATCATGACCGAACAGAAATACCGCTTGACGGTGAACACTCTCAAGCACCACGAAACGCTGACCTTCGACGGCACATATGAGGACATCATCTCTGAGCTCGAAGACACCCAGCGGTACCTCCACGAACCCCTGCTGTGGGCTGAGGAAGTAGCCGCCGACACCAAATGCACTGAGTGTGGCGAAAACTTCTGGACTACCCACTGGTGGTACTGGAAGGAACGTGTAGGCGAACAGGAAGCCTACCGACCCGAGCGCCCCGAGCCTACCTGCGACTCCATCCGCGAGTACGCATACAACGTCTTGAAGAACGACATGCTCGGTTGCAAGAAGTGGGAACACCTCATCACCCTACACCCCCTACCCGAGGAGAATAACTCATGAGCTTCGTACCCGAAGACATCAGCGAAACCTACCACGAGCGTTACCAGTGGTGCTCCGCCTACCTGAAAGGCTTGTTTGACCTCAAGACCAACCCGGAACGGTACATCTCCTTTGACGTATGGGAGGAGCACTTCGACCTCATGCTCAGCACGGGTGCCCAAGACGAACGAGCTAAGGAAGCCCACCCGCTCAAGAACAGCTACGGCTTCGACCTCGCCCGCAAGTTCACCAAGACCGACACCTACCAGCTGCTACGCAACAACGTCACGATGCGCGGCAACTACCCCCTCAGCGACGAACTACACGCCGTGCTCGTACACCGCATCGTCACCTTCGACTTCCTAAACACAGATGATAATCAATTCTTTGCCGCCCAAACACGGCTCCAGGAGTCGGGCGAACCCCGCACCGTCCGCAACTACCTCAAGGAGCTGCTGAAAACCCACACAGGACGAACCGTCGGGTACCAGATGGGCGAATACGGAGACGTGTACCGAATCCACCGTGGCATCCGCACCACCGTCTACGACGCGCACGACCGGCCCCTAGAGTTCGTCGACTTCCAAGATCCCTACCTCCGCGTCCCCGCGAACAAGCTTCCCGAGCTCAAGGGTTGGTACACCGAATCCGGGCGCTACGTACTCGAAACGGGCGAAGTGGACGGCGAACCCTACATCATCTCAATGTATGAACTGCCGTTTGATTTGGATAGGTACTGATGCTTAGCACGCTCACCGACGAAGCCCACCTGCTCCTGCTCAACGGAGCGCTGGTACTGGCTCTACTACTGGCAGTCACGCCGCTGAACATCCTTACCGCCTAAACCGAAAGGACACGACATGGACATCCCCGACAACGCCGACTGGCTCTTCGCCCTCTCCGACCTGCGCCGAACCTGGCTTACCACCGGCGACCCCAAGCTCAAGTCCTGGCTCGCCGGGAACTTGTCCACGTTCGACTCCGCGCAGATCCAGAAAACCTGCTACGAAGCCCTGGTGACGTTCGCACCCTACACCCCCAAAGCCCACCTCTACCTACGACTGATTGGAGCTGACCTCTACATGGCTACTAACAACCCCGACATCACCAAGCTACAGGCCGACGTAGCCGCGCTCCGGCTCGACCACGGCAAAGTCGTAGAAGGATGCAACCGACTCGAACGCGAGCGCAACCACAACCGCAACGCCGCCGCCCGACTTCGGAAAGAAATTGAGGACTGGGCAGGCGAGCCGAGCGACCCGGAGGTACACCGCCGCATCGTGCAGATGAAGAGCAACGAAGCTGCCGCAGACACTCTCGAAGAAGAGCTAGAGCGACAGCGCGACGTACTGACCGACATCGAGCGCGTGCTCACCGCCCAGGAGACGAACCTCAACGCCCTGCTGGTCACCGAGCAGACCAACAACCTACTCACCAAGACCGCCGAGCTGGTCGAGTCCGTCTCCGGCACCCGAGCCAAGCTCTCCGGCTCCGCACCCCTCCGCTCCGACTCCAAGCTCCTAGCCGAGGCACGCGGACGTAACGAAGTCGCCGCAGACCGACTGCTCGGCGGTGACCAGCAGGCAGAAGCCGAGCTCGACGCGCTCGCACTGGAAGCAGAAGCACGACAACTCATGAAGCGGGGGAAGTAGACGTGCCAGACTTCTACACCATCACCCAGGACGAGTTTGAGACAGCCGCTCGGTTCTTGCAGGTCGTCGCCTTGATGGAGGCTTACAGTCAGAACAACTACGAGAGGTATTTTTACAGCAGTACCTCTGGGTACTATAGCAGCTCGGAGGAGCGGAATAGGCTGCGTGAGTGGCTAGATAGCCAGATCCCTACTTGCGCCAACTGGACCTCCGACCCCGCCCAAGGCACTACGGTTCAGTGGGACGGCACAGTGCTCTCCCTCCGAAATCGCAAAGGTGTTCTAGCTGAGTTCAACCTGCCACAGCTTCTAGAGGAGCAACGGCGTCACGACCGATACGCCCACATTCACGGAGCTGATGTCACTAACAACGCTCCCCACAACGCCTTCGAGGGGCGAACTGACCTCCGAGAGCTCGTCGGGGTAGGTACGCTCGGCAGGGTGTTATCACTCCTACCCAAGAAAGACGCCTCCCTATGGGGCCTCGCTGACGCCCGCGAGAGAGTAAGGCGAACCCTCCAGGACGCTGGTATCTACGTAGAGCCCAGTGCCTCGGACTCCGCTTTCGATGACTCACTCATCGTGTGGGGTTACTACGGCGCACCAATCGAAGCTATCGAGCGTCAAGAACGCGCGGAGTGCAAGAAGAAGAAGGTAGCCGTGCTAGTACCGCCATTGCCGAAGGTGTTTCACTGGATGAAATCCGAACCGAAGGGCGAGACTGAACCGGAGCCTACGCCAATGCTTGAGCTGGAACATAAGGCACCTGAGCCCGATACCGAGCCGGAGACAGCACCCGAGCGAAAGCGACGCAACCTCTGGGGATGGGCTCTCGTCGCGGTCGAGCTGCTGGCTATCGTGGGGATCTGCCTCATCTACACAACCCAAGGCCCGTACAGCTCGGAGCTCGCCGTAGCCTGCGGGGTAGCCTCTATCCTCAGTGCTATTGGAATAACCGTTCTCAAACACTTCGACACCTTAGACGAATGAAAGGAAACCACATGACCACCCTATCCGAACACGATGCCCGCATCCGCGAGCTCAACGCCGACGACGCCTGGCGCTACGACGCACCGAGCGTTGCCACCTACCCCGTACCGAAGATGCCTCCGGTGCGCACCCTCCGATACACCTACTTACGCCGTGCATCTGACCGGCGCAAGTACCCTCCGCTACGCTCCCTGCTGGCGTGGGTACCCCGACCGAACAAGAAGGACAACTAATGACCGACTTCTACACCAACGAAAATCGCGAGCGCATCAAGAAGGCCATGCCGGATGTCTGGGCGGATGCCGTACACCGCGTCTGGACCCTGAGCCCCGACTCACCCGACGTGGACTGGGACAACGCCCTCTGGAGCATCGACAAGCTCACCACCCTAAAGCCGGGCGTACACGAGGGGGACCCAATCCGTAGTACGTGGCTCGTCACGGCAATGTGCATGGTCGAGGAGCACGCCGACCAGTTCCCCCACAAGCTACAATCCGAGGTCGTGTTCCAGCTCATCGCCGCCTTCCTCCACACCGAGTGGGCAATCCGCGTCCGAGAACTGCGGTACGCACACAACAGGCTTGAGGAGTGGCGCAACACCCTACGAAAGGAAGAAGACTAATGCCCTACATGTACAACGACGAGAACCGCGAGTACATGGCCTAGATGCTCCCCGACGGGTGGCGAGCCACCTTCCGCGACGTCTGGAACCTGCACCCCGGAGCTCATTTCCTCGACGTGATTCAAGTCCGCGCTGGAATCACCGCTCTTGCCTTGAGTCAGCACGAGGTGGACGACGAGCACGTAGCAGAGCTCAACTTCTCTGCCGCAATGGTAACGATGAACGCAGACGAGTTCCACAGCACCGAGCACGCCCTGGCTTGCTCCCGCCTCCTCACCGCAGCAGCGTGTGACGACCCCGTCGTGCGACGCCGCTCGCTCCAAGACGCCCACCACTACCTGATTGGGTGGGACAGCACCCGAAACCAGAAAGGATAACTCATGACCACCAAATACGACCGCAACACCCTCGTACCTTTTGAAGCCTTGCGCAACTACTCGGAGCTTTCCGGGGAAACCCGAGAGCACATGGAAAGCCTCATCGACCCGGAGCTGCTGACGCTGACCGAGGGCGAAGCCGACAAGTGCGAGTACCCGCTCCACGCCTACACCCGAGCCGTGGCGTTCGCCCGCTTCCCCTACGCATCCGTTTACCTGAACGGTAACCTCGATGAGGTGATGATCCGCGAAGTCTGCTTCGGACCGGAGGAAGACGGCAAGTTGCTCCTGCGCGTGCTACAGGCCGGTCACACCGGGCGAGTTCCCCTCGACTGCATCAAGGATTCTAGTAAGCTCCTTGGGGAAGTAGTCAGCACTGACTCAGGTCGCTACATCCGAGAGATTATCGACGTCTACCAGACCCCCCGCTCCGGGCGACTCTACGTCGCTCTCGCCCTACAGGAGGACTAATGCCGCTCACCGAAGGCATGAAGATCGTCTCGCACCGCACCAGCGAAGAGCGCCCCGAGTTCCA
>ERZ773046.110-NODE-110-length-55820-cov-8.959240_pt1 | contig 55820 bp, 35 predicted proteins | sample MGYA00580634_ERZ773046 | MGnify/ENA primary metagenome ERZ773046 (study PRJEB29015, sample SAMEA2738127) | human oral metagenome | biome: human oral; feature: human-associated habitat; material: saliva | place: China | collected 2159 ... | reverse complement strand
ATGTTTTGCGCGCCTACCTGCGCGTCAAAGCCTCAATAACCGGCAGCTAAGCCTACTCGCCACCAACAAGGGCCTTCTTAACTCCGTGTGCTACTTCCCCGTAACCTCTAGCTGTACCAACTAGCACGTCACCAGCGCCTTTAGCTACACCAGCAGCAACGTCACCCGCAGCTTGCGCAGTGCCCGCAACACCTTCTGTAACCGCACCTGCATAGTCGCCTTGGCTCCAGGCATTAACAGCTCGTGCACCACTAGTAGCAAGGTGTTGAGTGGCGTCATTAACCCCAGAAGCTATATCTGCACTACCTTGCGCAACACCGCCGACAATTGAGGCAGTGCCGCTGGCAATACCTTGATGCACATATGCACGACCTATGTTAGTAGTAGGTGTCCCTGAAGCGGCAATATGGTTTGCTTTGGGATTCTCATACTGGGCATCCAATGGCCCATACAGATAGTCCATATGATGGTAATCAATAGGATTATGAGGCGAGATCTTTGTGATGAAATCAGCCTGAACTATGTGACGCTCGCCATATGCACGTGGAATACTTTTATCCCTGAACGTTAACGGATTAGCATGCATATCATCTTGAAAATTATTCAGCGGGTCTAACTCATAGCTATAAGCTTTAACATTAGACCCGTCCATAGGCGCCTGGGCATCATAGCCAAAGTTATCTATACACTTACCCCGTGCAATTGCCTGACTGGTCTCTGAAAGACCAGCAGCATTAAAGGTTACCGCAGCCCCTCCGGTAGCCAGAGCAGCAGCTGAGGCCAGCTCACCACCCAGCGAGTGACCAGTAAAATCAACGTTTTCACGACCCACCGCTTGAGCTAGCTTGGTAGACAGGTTCATAGCGTCTTCAACTTGAAAGGATACAGCCGCAGCACCTTGTACATCAGCTGCAACATCTTTTAATCCTTCCACAGTAAGGCCGAGCTCAGTGCCACGGAAAGCCACCACATACTTACCATCAGCATTCTGGTAAACACTTGCCTGCATACCGCTTACAGTGTTTAACTCAGACGGGTCAATCCCTAGCTTCTTCAGCTCCTCAGCATCAACCTTGCGCCAACCATCAGGGATCGGATCGCCAGTTTCATAAGCCGCCTGAGCCAGACGCGCATAGTCTGCGTCACGCCCAGCTTCACCCTCACGCGGCTTGCCATTGTAAGGATCCGAGCCGGAGCCACCGCTTCCGGATTTAGCTATTGAACCTACACCTTTAACCCCACTAATTGAGCCATTAACTGCAGAAGCCTTCTCCTGCTCATCAGCCTGCTGGTTCAAACTGGTGTTACGCTCACGTAGAGAGTCCACCACATTACGCACCAACACAGTTAAGTTGGAATCCCAGTCAGTCTTGAACGCATCAGCGTCTTCACCTACCCAGCCAGCGCTGTGTAGCTGCCCATTAATCGAGTTAACAACGTCTTCAAGTGAAGTCGCCTTGTCACCAAACAAATGTGCTAAAGCACGTAACTGCTCAACATCAGCACCAACACTAGCCACAAGCAACCCTTCCTAAACAAATTCACGATGCACTGTCGCCACAGTGCACTTACATCTGCCCTCAAATTACCCTGTTAGCGTTAGGTAGCCCTATGGGGACAAAACCCCACTACTCCCCCAGGCCAAGCGTGCTTTGAAAGTAGGGTTGTTAACTTTCTTGCGCCTACTCGCCGCCAAGAATAGCTTTCTTGAATCCGTGTATAGCTTCCCCAGCACCCTTGACCGTACCAACTAGTACATCGCCGGTGCCCTTAACCGCACCAACCGCAACGTCACCCACAGCTTGTGCCGTGCCCGCAGCGGTTTCCGTGGCGGCACCTACATAGTCGCCACGGTTCCAGGCCTGGCCGGCACGGTCAAGACCGGAGTTAAAGTGCTGTCCGGCGTCGTTAAAGCCAGAGCCTACGTCATTGACACCATTGGCGATGCCGTTACCTACTTCACCAATACCGTTAGCGATCCCCGTACCCACATTTCCAATAGCTACAGTGGTGGTGGGCCTACCGGAGGCGGCAATATGGTTCGCGCTGGGGTTTTCGTACTGAGCGTCTAGAGCCCCATACAGGCGTGCCATCTCATGGTTATAGCCAAAATCAAGAGGATCTGCGCCTTCAGCAGCCGGAATAATATGGCGTTCACCGTATGCACGTGGAGCAATAAAGTCCATCTTGCCAAGTAGCCCCGAATCATGTGCGAAATCTTGCCCCCCATTAAGCGGGTCGTAGGCATAGCAATAGGCTTTAACATTAGAGCCGTCCATAGGGGCCTGTGCATTAAAACCAAAGTTGTTTATGCAGTTAGCTCGCGCGATCGTTTCACTGGTAACTGAGAGCCCCGCAGCGTTAAAGGTTACCGCCTTTCCACCGGTAGCCAATGCGCCAGCTGAGGCCAGCTCGCCGCCCAGCGAGTGACCAGTAAAGTCAACGTTTTCACGGCCCACCGCTTTAGCCAATTTGGTAGACACATTTATTGCATCCAACACCTGAGGCGATGTAGCGACACCACCCGCAACATCATTGGCAATATCTAAAGCTGCTTGTCGGTTAGGCTCAGTGCCACGGAAAGCCAGCACATACTTACCGTCAGCATTCTGGTAGACACTAGCCTGCATACCGTTTGCAGTGTCTAACTCAGAGGGGTCAATCCCTAGCTTCTTCAGCTCGTCAGCATCAACCTTGCGCCAACCATCAGGGATAGGGTCACCTTCTTCATAGGCAGCCTGAGCTAGACGCGCATAATCTGCGTCGCGTCCCTCTTCACCCTCACGCGGCTTGCCATTGTAAGGATCCGAACCAGAAGAACCATTTGCAGCCTTAGCAGCTGAACCTGCCCCAGCCGTACTAGCAGAGCCATTAACAGCAGAGGCTTTCTCCTGCTCATCAGCCTGCTGGTTAAGGCTAGTGTTGCGCTCACGTAGAGAGTCCACCACATTACGCACCAAAGCGGTCAGGTTTGAATCCCAATCAGCTTTAAAGGTGTCGGCGTCTTCACCCACCCAGCCAGCGCTGTGTAGCTGCCCATTAATTGAGCTCACAACGTCTTCAAGTGAAGTCGCTTTGTCACCAAACAACTGCGCTAAAGCACGTAACTGCTCAACATCAGCACCAACACTAGCCACGAGCAAGCCTTCCTAAATAAATTTCACTGCGCGTCACTGACGCAACACACTAACAACTGCACCCAAATTACCCTGTTTAAGCGAGCCTATGGGAGCAAAACCCACTAGTTGGTCAACTCAGAAAAGCAGGGCTTTAGCTTTCTACCGAACGCTCAGGGATCTCAGCAAAATCGCTGGGATACTGGCTACTCAGCTTAGGTAGATCAGGCAGGTAATTGATGGGGCTAGCGCCATCACCAAAAACATGCACGCCCTGCTGCCCAAACTTGCCACCCGCAGCGATCGCGCTGGCTGCAAAACTGCCACTCGAACCGCTTATACTGGCATCCTCAAAACTGCCAGTTGAGCCGGTTATGCCGGCGCTGCCACCGCCGCCACCAAAACTACCGCTCGAACCGGTTATACCTCCGCCGCCATAGCTACTCCCGACGACGCCACCAGCGCCACCGCCACCACCGGAAGCCTGCTCCTGCTCGTCAGCGTTACGGTTTAGATCCCAGCCAGCTTGCGCCAGTGCCTGCGCCGCATTGCGCAGTTGCGGGGCTAAGACACTATCCCAGTCATCCTTGAACTTATCGCCGTCGCTACCTTGCCAATCCGTAGCAGAAACCAAGGCTTTTAAAGCCAAGTTGACGTCGTTATCCAGTACCTGAGATTTGTTGTTGAAAGTCTGTGCCAGCTGTCGCAGACTCTCAACGTCTGCCCCATAAAGCGCCATAGAAACCCCTCAAACGGTAGTGTTAGAAAAGCTCTTTTTAAAAAAATCTTAAGCGAAAGTTAGGGCCGAGGCGCTTAAAGCACCTCGGCCCCACTTTTAACACGCTAGAAGCCAATCAAGGCTGCTGCGATCAGTGACCAGAAGCCTGCTCCTGCTCGTCAGCGTTGTTGTTAGCGGTGGTCTGAGCCTGACGTAGGGCGTCAGCAACGTTGCGCAGCTGAGAGGACAGGGTGCCTTCCCACTCGCTCTTGAACTGGTCGGCGTCGGTACCCTTCCAGTCAACGGACTGGACCTGGCCGGAGATGGTGGAGATTACGTCCTCGACGGTCTGAGCCTTCTCACCGAACTGCTGCGCAAGTGCCCGTACGCCCTCAATGTCCATACCTAGGAATGCCATGGTATTTCCTTTCATGTAGTAGCTAAATTCCGTGCTTCAAGCCGGAACCTTTCGACAAGAAAATAATGCAACCTATCGCCACACCCAACAATGGGGACCAATCCCCCTACCAGCCCGGTTAAGTAGCAATTGCTTGCAAAACCGCCACTATCTGGGCTTTAACTAGCCACAATTTGCACCTTGACAGCCTTGGCAGCACTGATCCAGTACCCGCGTCCAGGCACCATTTCCCCACGCTGGATGCGCGGAGTGGGGGTGCGCAGCAGGGTTTCGCCGTCGCCCGTATCAGGCTGAATCAGCAAACCAGTACGCGAATTCTTAATCTCTGCCAGCATCGGCGAGTAACCAGACCAGCCGGAAGTCTCACCCTCAGCAATCACCAAGTGACCGCTACGCTTAGCCTGCTTAACCGCCGCCAACAGGTCTTTTTCAACCGGCGTGCCCACAACTTCGGGGTAGTGCTCCACTACCAACACCAGCAGCGGGTGGTTGTCGGGGGCCTGCATGGCAACGTAATCCTTGATTTTCTCCAGGCCTTCCTTGATCTGCTCGTCGCCCACCATGGTCAAATCCCACAGCCCAGCCACATCGGCCAAAGCCGAGCGGCGCGGAGAAATAAACACCCGGCGCACCTTGGGATCCCACTGCTTCAGGGAGCCAGCCAACCAAAGCAGCGCCGACGTCGTCGCCGCCTGAGGCGGACCCGCCACCATCATGGCCCCAGTAGGCACAAACGTGGCCGGATCCAGATCCTGCGAAGCCATACCCAACACCGGCCAGCCCTGGTAAACCTTAGGCAAGTCAGCTTCGCTAAGCTCAGTAGGCAGGTTAGCGATAGCCTCCGGCTTGATGCGGCCCTGACGGCTCAGGTACTTACCGAAAGCCTCAATGAGCTGGGCCTGGGCCATCTCATTAGAAGAGTCACCCATAATCGCCAACTGCATTTCACGCCCGTCACCCATAATCATGGCACGCCCAGGCGGGCTAGCGGGGCTGAGCACATCCTTGGCCACACCAAAGTTGATGTAGTCATCCATATTGGATTGACGCAGCACCACCTTCATCAAGAAAGCAGACAAAACATTGCCGCGATAAGGCGTAGTCCAGTCACAGGTGGCCGCCACGTGCACGCCCACACTGCGTCCATCAGTCAAAATACGCTGCAAAATATCCAGGTTGGCGGCGCCGTAAACAGTCTTCTCATATTCACTACGCATCGCCCCCAAACCATCAAGCAGCAGCAAAATTCGGTGGTCATTGGTGTGACCACTAATGCGCTGATAGTCGCTGAGCGTCCCTGCACTAGCCGCCGTAAACCGGTCGGTGCGCTCATCAATAATGGAGCTGAGCTTACGCAGCAAACGCTCCACACCTTCAGAGTCATCGCCAGAAACAATCGTGCCCACACTGGGTAGCTTCTCCAGCACCTTCAAAGAGGCCCCGGCAAAGTCCATGCCGTAAATATCCACCGCACCCGAGCGCGGCGTAATCGAGGCCGCCAAAGCCAAACTACGCAGCGCCGTCGACTTACCACTACCGGCAGCCCCAAAGAAACAAATATTGGAGTCTTTCTCAGGCAGGAAGTAAGCGGGCACCTGGCTTTGATGCACCGGATCATCCACCACACCCAACACCAGTTTGGTGTCGCGCCGCTGCGGCAGACGGTTAAGGTCATAGGCGGTAGCCAGCTCATCAAGCCATGGTTTACGCGGCACCGGCAGGCCCGCAATGCGCGCCGCCTGACCTACCGTGGCCACCACGCGGTCAATATCCTTATCGATACTACGCCCGCTGGTTTGCACCTTCGCCACCTGCCAGGGGTTAAGCGCCCCAAAAGTCATCTCGTCGACGCTCACCGACGCACCGGTAGCCTGCGCACTGGTACGCGCACCCGGGTAGGCCGACTGGAACGGCGTAATACGCCCCGGCCCGGTCTTAGCCGCCCCGCGTCCAGGAATTTCCGGCGGGAAGTGGGCGGCAATCTTCTCCCCCAGCACGTCTTGGGAGTCAGACTCGTCGGCCATACGCAGCGCCACACGCAAGTTAGTGTTAGCGCGCAGGTTGTCTTTAATGACGCCGGCGGGGCGCTGGGTGGCCATGATTAGGTGCAGCCCCAGCGAACGGCCACGTTGGGCGACGTCGACGACGCCGTCAACGAACTCAGGCACCTCACCTGCCAGGGCCGCAAACTCATCAACCACAATAATCAGCGACGGCGGGCACTCGGGGTCACCGGATTTTTCCAGCTCAGCCAGGTCTTTTTTACCCTTTTCGTTAAGCAGGCGCTCACGGTAGTGGATTTCGGCGCCCAGCGAGGTCAGGGCACGGCGTACCATGGCAGGCGAAAGGTCGGTCACCAAACCCACGCAGTGCGGCAGGTGGGTACAGGCAGCGAAAGCTGAACCACCCTTATAGTCCACAAACAGGAAGGTAAGGCGGTCAGGTGAAACCGCCTGGGCCATACCCAGCACCCAGGATTGGAGGAATTCACTCTTACCGGCACCGGTGGTACCACCCACCAGGGCGTGGGGACCGTGCACGCGCAGATCCAGCGCCAAGGGGGCGTCGGCCCCCTGCCCTACCAGGGCGGAGAGGGAGACGGGCCGGTCCATGGGCACAGTCTTGGTGCGGTCAATGATGGAGTTAGTGGCTTGCCAACGGGCCACCTGGGCGGAGGCGTCGTCGGCCAATTCAGCGCCGGTAAGCGAGATGAAACTAATCGAACGCGGCAGGTCAGAGTCGTCATCCACGGGCACACCCGCATCCACCATGGGCGACATGTGCTTAGCTAGCGCCCGCACTTGGCTTAGCCCCAGGTTTTCGGGGCGCACATTGGTGGCGTTAACGCTGCGACGCACAAAGCCCACAGTGGACTCTTCACCAGACACCATCAGGTAGGAGCGGCAGGCAGCGGGCACCTGGCTGGCAGATTCAGCCACCCAAATCACGTGCACGCCCACATCCGGGCCGCTCTCCACAATACGGTTAAGTCGGGCCTGATCCACCTGGGATTGATCAACAATCACCACCACGTCGGGCACATGCAGAGCGTCTGTTTCTTCAACTGTGGGGTTGAGCGGGCCACGCGGGCGTGGGCGGGCCTGCAGACGCTGGAAAATAATTTCTTCCAGGTGCGAGACCAGCGAGGCGCCCACCGCTGCGTCAGCCGCTAAATGCAGCTCCCCTAGCGGCGAGAAGGGCGAAGCGGTGTGGGGCAGCCATTCAAGCCAGTCCCAGCGCGAGCGCCCAGCCGGGTCGGTTAGGCAGGCCACCACCAGTTCAGCAGGCGAGTGCATACACACCAGCTGGGTGATTACCGCGCGCGCCACCGGGTCAATATCTGCGCGCAGCCCGCTAATACCAAAAGCCCCGTCTTGGCGCAGGTTAGCTACAATCGGCACGTCGTCGATCATGGCGTATTGGGCGCGCAAGGCCGCAATGGTGGATAGGCACTGGGGTAGGCCGTTTTTAGCTTCCTTATCTTTTTCCATCCGGGCCACGGGTAGGTCTGTGCCCAGGCCGATACGGATCTGCATAAATTCGGGGTGCTCAGGGCGGCGCGACCACAGCAGTGGGCCCCCCATTTCGGCGTGGCGCACAATGGCTTCAATGGGCGGGTATTGCTGTTTGCGCACTTCGCGTTCGTTAGCAAATACCTGCTCAATGTGTTTTTGGGTTTCTTTAATTGAAACCTCAAAGGCTTCTAGCTGCTCTTTAAGGGCGCGTTTGCGGCGCCACTTGCCGTCAACCCACATACCACCCATCATCATGGGGCTCATGCATACGAACATGAGCGAGTAGGGGTTGTGGGTCACCGAATACATCATCAAACCCATAAAGGCCGGCGCCAGCATGGCTATGAAGGGCAGCGGGTTGGGGTTTTGCTGGGTGGGGGCCTCAGGCAGTTTAATTTCTACCGCTGGGGTGCGCGGCACTACGCGCGGGGTGCGGATGAAGTTAATGCCGGCGCTTCCGGCGGCGTCGGTGGCGCTTAGGGTGGTGGTCACCAGGGCCACCTTCACCTCAGATTTACCGATCTTGACACTGTCTAGGGGCCCCAGCTTTAGACGCTGTACCCGCTGGCCATTAACGACGACGCCGTTAGAGGAGTTCAGGTCACGTACTTCTACTTCGGTGCCTACCACCACCCGCATATGCTGCTTGGAAACCATCGGGTCGCTAAGGCTGACGTCTACATTGTCGTCGCGCCCCACCAGGTTGGAACCCTCATAGAGCGGGAAAACCCGGCCCCTATCAGGCCCTGAAACCACTGACAATACGGCCACGTGCTCACCGGCCACATTGGTGTCTGCCGGGTTTTGCATTAGGGAGACTTTAGCGCCCGAGTGCAGCCCGGAGTCTTCCAGCAGGGTGTCGCTGGTTAGGGCGCGGGCGCGCCCACGCCCGGCGGTGTCAATAATGTTGATGGAGACCGTGGCCGGATCTATGGCCTGGCCGGCTTCACTTGGTCCGGCACTAGCCAGTGCGGCAGCTACGTCCCCTACCGTCGCGGTGGCGTCCGTGGTGATTTGCAGGTTATGCGAGCCGTCGCCGCGCAGTAGGTTAAGACGTAGTTTCATTCGTGGGCACCATCTAATAGGGGAAGGTCTTCAGGGGTTACCAGGCGTGAGGACAGGGCGTATTCCACCAGCTGCACGCGCCGGTGGGAGGCGTGAGAGCCAGCCCCACCGCGCATTCCCTTAACGCCAGCCCGGTCAAGCTTGTCGCAGACATTGTCTAGCTTGCGGTTGAAACGGGTGATACCCCAGCCTAGGCGCGCGGCGGCGTCGACGTTACGCGGCAGAGAAACCGTGCCGGTACCAGCCCTACGCAACCATGGCTCAGCCAAAGACAAAATCAGTAGCTTTTGGCTTTCAGTGAGCACCACCATGCCCATAGTGGCCTGGCCGGTGTCGCTATCTGCCTCAGCGGCCTCAGCTTGTGCCGACTCACGGTTTTCATAGGAGGGGCAGGGCACTTCCGCCAGGATCTCATAGGTGGTGGAGCCGGCGCTGAAAACTACCGCCATCTGCCCAAACACCATAGGCACGCGCACCCCGGGGGTAACCCAGGCGCGTGAGGCCCCAGCCATGTCGGCCACGGTGGCACCCAGGCGCGAACCCTGGTTGTGCACCCACCATAGGCCGTTTTGGAATTCAAACACCAAGAATTTGCGGTGCAGGAAGGGGTTGTCACTTAAAGCTAGGTCGCCTTCACGACCCACCGTGAAGCTTTGAGTGGGCTCGACCCGATAAATTTCTCCAGCGAAATCGATTACCAAGACATCTTTGCCGGTTTCGTTGTCGTCGGGCGTGGGCGCTACGCTCATGGTTTTACCTTCCTGTCTACGCGTTTAATAGGTCTTTTATGCAATTGGGTAGCGTGGGCCGGGCGCGCTTAGTGAGCTACTGGCTAGCCGGGGTGTCGATGCAGTCAATGACTGGTTCTGATTCACGCCCCGCCTTGTCACGCGCGACTATCTGCACGCAGGTACGCGGCGGCGTTGGCTTTAGCGTAGCGCGGTGGGCGCTGGTTTCCTGCAAGCCTTGCGGGGTCTGAGATTTTTGCGGAACCCCAGAGTTAGTGACGCTGTAGAGGAACGTGGCGTTTGTGGCTTTATAGTCCCAAGTGGCCTCCACCTGCCCGTTAGCGTAGCTCAGCTTCAGGTTGGTGACAGGCTCAAGGTAGCCATTCACATCCGGATCCATGGGCGCAGCAGTGCCTGCGGTGGTTACCGCCGGTTTGGGGTTAAGCCCGCCGCGCTGTAGGCCTCGGTAGGCCGCGAAAGCTATTACGCCTATTAATACCACTACTAAGGCGCTGATCAGCAGGGTTTTTAAGGATACGCTGGAGCCGTCTTGCGCTGCGCTAGCGGCCAGGGTGGAGCCAGGCGCCTCTGGTGAGCCCTGAGGTGGCTGGTTTGCGCTGCCCGCCGGGCCGTTTTGACCGACGCCGCCGCTTTGGGGGCCGACGGCGCCCGCTCCCGCCGCAGCTGGGGCGCCGTTTTGGGGGTTGAAGGGGCCGCCTGGGCCAGTTAGGCCCGAGGAGGCCGAGTATGTGCCATAGCCAGAACCGGTATTGGCGCCGGGACTGGCCGCAGAGCCCAGGGTTGTGTTGCGGTTAAACCCCGAAGTGTTACCGGTAAAAGTGCGCGCGTCGGCTGGAGACTGGTGGGCGTTGGGGTAGAAAGTGCCCGAGTGACTGCCTGAGCCGAGCGAATCGCCCCAGCTATTGGCGCCGGCAGTGTTGATACGGGCGTTGGTGTCGGCGGTGCGGCCAGTGTTTTCAGGAGAAATGGACACTACCGGACGCAGCCGGGTGGCGTCGTCGTCGCTGCCATCAGCAGCAATTACAGGCTGGTCCTCCCACACATCAATATTGGTCAGCGGCAAGCCCAAAGAAGACTGGATTTGACGCAAAGCCCGCGCGAACGCCATCGCCGAAGCAAAACGATCGGAGGGGCGCTTAGACATGGCGGTAAACAGCACCCGCTCTAGCGCGGCGGGCACGTCATTGCGGCCAATGGGGGCGATAGAGCCGTGGTGCAGGCGTTTAAGAATAGAGGCCGGGTCATTGTGCGCACCCGGGGTCATATCCACATGCGGAGGCCTGCCCGCCAGCATGGTGTAGGTGGTGGCAGCTAGTGAATAGACGTCAGAAGCGGGCGTCAAAGGCCGGTTAAGCTGCTGCTCAGGCGGCGCCCAGTAGGGAGAAAACGCCGAATCAACCTGATCGGCGGGAGTGTCTTGACTGATAGCAATACCAAAGTCAGTCAAAACCGGGTGGCCAAAGGCGGTGAGCAAAATATTGGCCGGCTTAATGTCGCGGTGCAGATAGCCGGCACGGTGGATAGTTTCCACAGCGCCAGCAATCTTAATGGTGATCTCCAAAGCCTGCTCCACCCGCATTGGTGAAGTAGTAGAAAATCGTTTTCCCAGGTGAGGCGGGGGGCAATACTCCATGGTGAGGTAAGCACGCCCATCGCGCAGACGCCCGGCGGCGTACAGTGAAAGCACAGCCGGGTGCGCCCCGAATTTGGCCATCAGGTCAGATTCGGCCTGGAATTTTTGTTTTTGGGCTGCGCTGGCCCCTGAACGGATTACTTTAACCGCAACTTCACGCCGAGGCATGTCTTGGCGGTAAAGAAAAACGTCCGCGAAACCACCCGCACCGAGGAAGCGGATAAACTCCGCCCCCTCCAGGTGCGGGCCTACAGGTTCACGCAGCCGAGCAGCCATCAGGGCTCCACAGACAGAACTACACCGTCACCCAGGTCAATCCGGTCGCCGTAACGCAGCAGCTCACGCTGACCGCCGCCCAGGCGACGCGGCAACTGGCCTTCACGCAGCAGGTAGGTGCCGTTAGTGGAGTTCAGATCCTCCAAGTTCAGCTCCCAATCATCAATGTTGATGCGGCAGTGAGACTTGGAAATGGACTTGGTGGGGCTAGCCACCGCCATCAGGTGCACCGCAGCGCCGGGTGCAGCCTTGGGCAGGCGGCCCACAATGACGTCGGCGTCTAGGGCTACCGACCCGCCGGTGGAGGCCACCAAAGTGCCCAGGCTGGGGCGCTTTACGTGGACAATCTTGCCGTTTAGTGCCCCACCGCAAATGCGGCAGGAGCTGGCGTGCACCGGGTTGGGGTGACCGTTGACGCAGTTAATTGCCAGTACTTCAGGGCCGTCGCTATCGGCGTTGGCGCTGTCAGCTACGGGCGGCGGCGGGGCCTGCACACCGCCGGTGGGGACAGCGATGGTGTAACCATCGTGCGTCCAGGGGGTACCGGGGGCCACGTCCAGTGCGCCGGTGGGGGCCTGCACACCAGGTAATGGCACCGCGTTACCTACGGGGTTGATCTGGGTGGCTTGTGCCTCTAGCGGGAGCTCAGCGGATTGGGTTCGGGGATTGGGAACCGGATCCGACCCCGCAGTGGCGGGGTCACCACCAAAAGGGGAAGAGCTAAAGGGGTTACCCTCGTTGATACCCTGGATCGGGCCGGTGGGTTCCGCTTTCTCCCCCTTTCGGCGTGAGAAGTCCAAGCCTTCGCCTTGTTCAAAGTTGAACTCTAGACCTGAGGCCTCATCATCGCGCAGTTCACGCACGGCAGCGTTTTCTACATCCACCCCAATGGTTTGGCCGTAAAGGTGACCAAAGTACTGGTCTTCGGGGTTTTGCTGGTTCTCAGGGGCGGCCGGGGCAGCCGGGGCAGCTGTAGCGCGGGCAGCGCGAGCGTCAGCAATAACCAGTTCACCAGAGCTAGCCGGAGCGCTAGGAGCAGCCAGAGGGGCACTGGGCGCCACCACCGGAGCACTAGGAGCTGCTAGCGGGGCGCTAGGCACAGCCGGGGCGCTGTAAGCCGCCGGCTCCTGGAAGTTAGCGCCAGGAGCTAGCGGGGCGCTAGGCACAGCCGGGGCGGCGGGCACAATCTCAGTGGGGACCGTAGCCGGGGCGTCATCCATACGGTAGTTGGCCGCTGGAGCTACCGGGGCGCTGTAAGCCGCCGGTGCCGGAGCCTGGTTCTTGGCGGCGCTTGAGCCGCCCAGCATAGCGGCCAAAGCTGCAGCAGCCCGGGAAACCTTGGGTTGAGCCGGAGCGCTAACAGGCTCTGGGCTAGGAGCAGCCTCGCTGATTTCCGCACTGGGGGCAGCCGGGGCCGGAACCGGGACGGCGTCAGCGGGCACATCCAGCAAGCTAGTGGGGGCATTGGCCGCAGCTGAAGCGGCTGAAGTAGCAGAGCTGGCCTGGCTAGGCAGGTCAGCAGCTACTGGGGCAGCGTGCGCACCGCTAGGAGCCGGCGACGGCGCCGAGCTGATTGCCTCAAAATGCTCAGTGGCCGGGGTTTGGGCTACCGGGCTGGGGGCAGCGGGACTAAAGCTAGCTGGGCTGGGTGCAGCCGGGCTAGCGGTGGCGATCGATAGATCCAGGTTTTGGCCAGGCACCAGCTCAGCTGCCAGTGAGGCACTAGCTGCCACCGGGTTGGGTGCGGGCACGGCCGGTAGCTGCGGGCTGGGTGCGGACAGTAGTTCCACACTGGGCGCAGCCGGACTGGGAGCAGACGGCAACTGCGGGCTAGGCTCGCTAAGCGCACTAACCGGAGTGGCGGCACTAGCCTCAGCGGCGTCAGCCTCCGGGGAGGGCACGCTAGGCAGCAGGCCGGCTACCGGCTGGGAGCTGACCTCGCTGATAGGAGTGTCCTCTAGCAGGCTACGGGCCGCTGAAGCTTCAGCGGCGCTGGGCACCACCGAGGCGGGGCTGTAAACCGAGGCGGCACTGCCGGCGCTGTAGCCAGAGTAAGCCGAAGCTACAGACTGTGCCGACCGCGTCGCCGGCGCGCTGGCTGCGCTGACTCCGCTGGCTGCCGAGTTTGAACTGTAACCGCTGTAGGCTTGACTTTTGACGGCTCCCACCAGGCGGTTAACCTCACGTAGCTGCCAGTGCAGCATGGAGGCGCGGGTAACCCCGCTGCGTAAAGGTAGAGCCTCAGTACCAGCTCCGTGAGCCTGAATTACCAGGGCGGCGACGTCGTCGAGACGTACTTCCTCCCAAGCAATGGGGTTAAGCGCCGAAACAGTGCGCACGAAACCATTCACCTGAGTGACCTCAGCGGTGATAGAACCACGCAGGGCCAGGTGGACGGCGCCGTCGGAGAAGACACCAGCCACAAAGTCAGGCAGGTGGAAGACGTTGTTGTTGTAGTAACCCGCCAGCACCTGCAACAGACGCTGCAAATTAGCACCATCTTCAAGCTCGCGCCACAGGTCGAGCAACAAATCGTTGGGCCCCTCTAGGGCAACGAATCCGCTCTCGCTGACCGCACTGAGAGTGGTACCTGCGTACCAATTAACTTGAGTATTCATTCATTGTCCTTGAACATCCATGACCATTGCTCACTAGCAACCTCATTGCCGCCACGCCACGGCAGCGACCTATCCAGGGTGGGAGCATCCGGATCATAGCCCCAACCCTGCGTGCCAGGCAGGTTTTGGTGGGTTAGATCGTCATCCTCCCAAGGCGGATATGCGGCCGCAATATCCACCACGATCACCGAGATATTATCCCGACCGCCTGCGTTCCTCGCGGCTTTCACCAACGCATCAACCACACCCTCAGGCTCACTAACCACAGCTGCGGTAGCCTCAATGAGAGTGTCGGTAACCATGGAAGAAAGCCCATCTGAACAGATGATGTAGCGGTCTCCCACACGTGCAGGCAAGACAAAATAGTCGGCGCGTACACGCGGGCCGCAACCGGCCCCTAACGCGCGCGTAATTACATTACGACCAGGCAGGTGCTGGGCTTGTTCGGCAGAGATGAGCCCGGCATCAATCTGCTCTTGCACCTGTGAGTGGTCTTTAGTGATTTGCTCAAAGCCGTGCTTGCTTTGGTAGTAGGTGCGCGAATCGCCAATATTGAGTACGCGCACGCACGGCATAGCCCCATTTTCACTAAGCACCAAGCCGGTCAGGGTAGAGCCAGGCGCGGGCACTCCCGGCAGGCCATTGACTGCACGGGCCGCGCGTTTAACTGCTTTTTGCAGCTGGGAGGGCTCAACCAGATGGTCCTGGGTTAGCTCGGAGAAGGCTGCCAGGGCGGTGGCGGCGGCGACGTCGCCTGCCTTGTGTCCCCCCATACCGTCAGCCACTAAAAATACTGGGCCGGAAGCTAGGTAGGCGTCTTCGTTGTGTTGACGCACTAATCCCACATCAGTCCCTGCGGCGTATTTGACCGCGATGCGTGTGCGCATCACTCAACCTCCAGGCGGCGGTCGCCGAAAACAATTGAATATCCCTTAGCAACTGGAACCATAGCCCCAGCAAGCACATGTGTGCGACTTCCGTCAGGGGCAACCACGCTGGTGCCGTTGGTTGAGCCTAGATCGGTGACAAACATGTACTGTCCATCGACGCGCACCGCCAAGTGAGTTTTGGAGATAGAAAAGTTGGGGTCAGCCACAGGCACCACGTCAGCTTGCGCCCACATACCTGCGGGAACCGGGTTGCGCCCCAACACCACGGCGCTGGTCACGTTAATGACGTCGCCGGTGTCTAGGCGCAGACGCTTACCTACACTGGTTTTAGCGATAGTGACGTGTTCATCCCAATCTGTGCCGCTTATATCCACCTGGCCGGTTTCTTGGGCGGCGGTTGCCTCCCCCATTAATTCGTCGGGAACTACCACCGGGATGGGGCCGCTAAAAGGCTTATTTGGCACTTGCAGCTGGCCAGAGCTGGGGGCGCTGGCAGTGGGAGCGGTTTGGGCGGGAGCCTGGAAGTTGCTAGAGAGCACCGGCTCCATACCAACTTCAGTGTTGGCGCTGGGAACAATGGTTTCGTCGTAGCTGTTGCCTAGCGTCTGGGTGGAGTTGGGAGCGCTAGTACCAGGGGCGGTTTGGGCGGGAGCCTGTAGGTTCCAGTCCAGGGAGGTAATTACCCCGTCACTGTCACGTTGGCCCCCTTCAGGGCCGGGGCTGGTTAGCTGGGGCTGGTTGGCTTGGTTGGCGCCAAAGCCGCCGCTTTGATTGGCGCCAGCAAAGTTGGCACTGGCGCTGCTGGGGGCCGAGGCGGAGCTGAGCGTGCCATTAGCTACGACGCCGCCAGCCACACCAGGGGCGCCGGGGTTGAAAGCACCATTTGGCCCGGGGGCCTGCGCGGCGAAAGAATTTTGGGCCAGGTGCGCTGCCACCTGCACTCCAGGCAGCTGCGGGTGCAGCCCGAACTCATCCATGTCCCCCACCCCAGGTCCGGTTTGGGGTGCGAAAGGCTGGTTGGGAAGAGTCAGTGGGTTGCTTTGTAGCCGCACCGGGTTTACGCCTTGGCGCACATTAAGCACAATCACGCCGCTAGCGCGGTCAAACCAAAACCGGTTTAGGTGGTCGCGGCTAAGGGCGTAAATAACTAGGTTGCCGATCCCGGCAGTAACTAGGGACACCCCTAGCTGCAAGGCTAGCTTGTTGAAAGCTGCCCCACGCGGCGGGCCACTGTTTTTAAAACCAGCCCAAGCTAAACCCAGCATCCGCAAGCCTGGGGTTTGCCCACTACGCATCAAAGCCACCAGGTAACCAATGCATAGCAGCACAGTTACCGCGATTGATACACCTAGGCTAATCCAAAAAGGGGTGCGGTTAGATTGGTTGCCAGCACCAAAAAACATTACGGCCCCGCTGCCGCAGCCAATGACTAGAGAAAAGATAAGCGAGTCAATTAGACGCGCAAATACCCTGGGCCAAAGCGCAGCAAGCCGAGTCCCCTGCAAATGCGCGGGGACCGGGGCCGGGCGACTATTTAGGCTCATTTCTTTCTCCTGAAGTTAGCGCGCATGGTCTGCAGCCACTGCGGCACACGCATCCCTAATGAAACTGGAGATACCGCAGCTAGCCATCGACGCGTGCGTCGCCTACTGGCACCAAGGTGCTGTTTAAGATTTTGCATCTCTAGCCATAAGGGTTCCTGGGAATCAGCTGAAAGCTGCTGCTCAGTTAGCTCCAGATTGGCGTTATTTGAACGTTTTTTAGACTTTTGTTTATCTGCAAAGCGCCCCTTGCGTTGCTTACGACCCACTTGGGGTGCTTCGTAGCCACTTTCGTGCCCAACTCCCTGGGGATCTGGCAGTTTGGCGGGGTTTTGGGTGCCATCAGCGGTAGTTAGGCTCATCTGCTCCGACTGGCCGAAAGCTACCGCGTTGACTGACAACGCAAAGTTACGCACCGAGCCTGGCGGGAAGTTAGAGCCAAAGACCGGCTCTAGCGCGTCGGTTCGTGCCTGCGCTAGGCGCTGGGAGCGTTCGCGAGCGCGGGCCCACTTGGCTTTAAGGGCCTTAATGGGGTGACGACGGCGCTTTTGGCGTCCCTTTACGGGCACGTACAGGGGCGCCGCCAGAGCACCGCTACCTGCGCCGCCAGGGGCTTGACCACCTGCAAACTGAGCGCCACCTGCCAAGCCGTGGGCGCCGTCGTTAACCACGCCCTCACCTCCCAAGCCAGCGCCACCAGCGGCGTTAGCGGCCGCAATGGCCTCCGCGCCACGCAGTTTAGGCGCCAAATCAACCTGCCCACCCAGTGCCTGGGCGTTACGTTTAGCCTGTTGCTTGGCGCGTTTAGCCTGGGCCACCTGGGCGGCGGCGGCATCATAATCAGCCAACGCAATATCCAGGTAGCGTGCCATCTGGGTGCGGGTGGCGTTAGTGGGCAGCTTGATGCCATAGTCGCGCATCCAGTCTTCCAGCTCCGCCCAGGCACCCAGGGCACTACCGAGCTCGTCACGGTTACGACGCCGGCGCCCACGCACCGCTTTAAGCGCCAAAATCAGCGCGAACGGGGAGCTAACCAAAGCGGCCACACCCAGCCCCTGCCCCACCAGCAGCAGGTAGTGGGCCCAGTCAAAGCCATGCTTTTTCTTAGTGTCACGGTCGTCAGACACATCCGGGGTCAGGTCAGCTTGCTCCTGCGGAGGCGGCGGTGCCTGCAACACCTGCGGACGCGGCTTGGGCTTGGGCTGCGGCTTGGGGTTAACCAGTTTCTTGTCGCGCGGCGGGGTGGGGTCAAAAGCCACCCAGTCGCCGTCGAAGTTAACCTCCACCCAGGCGTGGGCCATGGTGCCCTTAACCTCTAGCGTGCCCTTGGAGTAGTGCTCAGGGTAGAAACCCAGCACCACGCGGGCTGGGTAACCAGCCTGGCGGGCCATAAGTGCCATAGCCACGGCGTACTGCTCGTCATCACCCACCATGTAGTAGTTGGGTTCTAGCAGCTCATCGATGCGGGCGGTGCGGTGACCGGGGCGCGCCATAGAGTCTGAGCCGTCAGAGTAGTAGCCCTCATCATGGTATTTAGTGGCCATTGCGCGCACACGCCCCAGCGGGCTGTTAGCGTTACCCACAAACTCACGCAGCCGCGTAGCCACCACAGCTGGCACATTAGTGTCTGTGCCATTTTTTACCTTCCCAAAGCTACGCTTAGCTAGCTGAGCATCCGAATATGTAGGTACAGTAACCACATTTACACTGTAACTATCGCCTTTAACTAGGGTACGGGTGCTAAGCAGGGCGCCCAGATTGGATGAATAGAACAGATCCTGGGTTAGTCCCTGGCCTTTAAGCGGAGTGAAGCTACGCACCTGTCCCCCACCTGGCAACCAGTTACCCTGGTAATCAACCATAGTGAAAGTCAGGTTATGGGTTTTAGCGCCTTTAGGTAATACACGCGTATCAACCTGGGCCCCAACCCGCTTAAAACCCTCACCGTTGTCTGACGTCCCAACGCGCATAACGTTTCCGTCATAGGCGTCCATGGTGGCGACACGGATACGCTCACCATTTTGCAGCCCTGAAACCTTAAACAAAGTGGTGTCTTTTTGAGTATCCACCCAGTAGTGCAATCGCGTAAGCGGAGCCTGATACTCGGCAATATTCAGCGGCGGCGTCACATAGCTACGCAAAACCTCACGGTTATTAGCCCCCGTCACCTGCGGGCCCAGCACCGCCCCCGCAGCCATGGCACAAGCCAGCATCAGCAGCGTGCCCAGGCGGGCTCGACGGCGCAACCGCCCCGCCCCCAAAGCGATCAGCCCGCGCTGACCCCGGCCGTGACGCTTATTAACCGCCCAAGCCGCCCAAGCCAGCGCCACTAGCACCCCCACCAGCGCACTATCGCGCCCATAGGGAGCCTCAAAACCACCAAACAATGCCCCTACGGCAAACATCAGCGCAGCTGGAACCAGCGCCCACAACTGCCCGCGCTGGTGACGCAACACAATCGAAGCACCCAAGCCAGCACACACCATGGCACTCAAATACGGCACCACCGTAATACCCGCATAGGCGTTAGCCGGCGGCGCCAAAGTCAGCAAGTCACGCCAACTAGTCACCGCCCCCAACACCAGGGTTTGCACCATTTGCAAAGACGGAAACACCTTAGCGCTAGCCAAATTCGGTAAAGCCAAAGCCCCACCCAACAGGTAGGCAATCACCAGCGCCAAAATAGTTTCCAGCCGCCGCAGCCCCAGCCCATAAGCAAGAGCGGTAACCACCACAGCCAGCAAAGTGCCACCCATGGCCGCAATATAGCCAGACCAGTCCCCAAACACCGCCCCATGACTAACACTGGCAGCCAACATCACCAGCGTAAAAGCAACCAGCCCCAGCCAGTTAAAAGCCCGGCGTTTAGAACCAACCACCTCAAACCCATCAACACTCATAGCGCCGCCTTTCGCAATAATGCCGGAAGCTCACTAAGCGCCCCCAAGTGCAGCAAATCCATTGCCCCCAAACGGTTACGCCCCGCCCGCCCCGGGCTCACCCGCAACACATAAGAACGCGCCGACACCGGCAGACGCACCCAAGCACGCTCAATTAGCTCCAAATCAGCCCCTGAACCAGTAATCAACACCGCCACCGAGGCACCCGGACAAGCCGCCACCGCCTCCTTAGTCAACTCCGGCAAGTCAGCGGCGCGCCCATCCATCTCCACCAGGCTCAACGCATCCAAAGCCCGCTTAGGGTTAGGCAGCGCCGGCACCCCCGCCTGAGTCACCAAAGTAACCTCACGGCTAGCCTTAATCGTGGCCACAATCAACGACGCCGCCGCCGAGACAGCCACCTCAAACTCAGCCTCACTAGCCCAAGACGCCGCCCGCGTATCCAACACCACCAACAGATGAGCCCGGCGCGTCTCCTCAAACTGACGCACCATCAACTTGCCGGTGTGAGCCGTAGACTTCCAGTGAATATTGCGCCGATCATCACCGGGCACATACTCACGCAAAGTATGAAAAGACACATCCGAGCTAGACAAATCCCGGATCGTAGCGCCCTCAATATCCTTAATGAAACCAATAGCTTCACTTTCCAAAGCCACCGTACGCGGATGCACATACAGCTCAATGCGCTGACTCCAGCGGCGCTCGCGGCGCACTAGGCCCAGCCCGTCACCGTTAACACTGCGCACTGGGCCGATTGGCACCAGGCCGCGTCGGGCGGTGGGGATAGCCAGGGGTTGGCTAATCATCTGGCCGGCGCGCAGGGAGGGCACCAGCACGTCGGCGGTGGATTTACCTACCGGTAGTTCCATCACGGCTTTGCGGGTACGCCGGGTGCCGGCGTTGGTGGCTTGTAGCTCGCCGTAGGCGTTATCGCCCACCACCACTCGCTCGTTTTGCACATACAGGTTGATGTTGTGTTTACCCAATCCCAGGGCGCTTAGCGGAGATAGTAGGGCCAGTACGCCTAGTACCAGGCCGATCACCGCCAGCTCCACCCAATGCGTTAGCAGGGCTAGGCCTAGCGCGCTTAGCGCCACTGCGGTCACGCCCCACCACAGGGGGGTGAGCACCTGGGTGGCGCGGGTGCGCAGGCGATACCAGCCAGTGGGTTTTTGGCCCTTTGCGCCAGGGTTTAAGTCGACGCCGCCGCGTGGGGACGTAGAGCTAGTTTTAGCGGCCATGGTTTAGCTGTGTGCGGTGGGCGCGGGAACAGAAGCCAGAATCTGCTCAATGACACCTTCGGCGCTGGCGCCAGAGAACTGGGCATCCACATCCAGCACCAGGCGGTGAGCCCACACCACTGAGGCCAGCTCCCTGACGTCGTCGGGAATTACGTAGTTGCGCCCCTGAGCGGCAGCCCATACGCGCACCACGCGGGTCATAGCGATAGCACCACGGGTGGAGACCCCCACGCGCACCTGCTGGTGTAGGCGGGTGGCTTCAGCTAGGGCCGCAATGTAGTCCAGTACGGCGCCGTCAACATAGTTAGTTCCGGCTACATCCGCCAGCTGGGTGACCACAGCGGAGGAAACCACAGCCGACAATTTAGCGGAGCGGTCGGGGTTAGCTGAGTCAGCCAATACCTGGGCCATAGCCCCACGCTCGGGGTAGCCCACGGAGGTTTTCATCAAGAAACGGTCCAGCTGGGCTTCGGGCAGCGGGTAGGTGCCGGCCTGCTCAATGGGGTTTTGGGTGGCGATAACCATGAAGGGGCGCCCGGTGGAGTGAGTTTTGCCATCCACAGTAATTTGCGACTCTTCCATGACCTCCAGCAGCGCCGACTGGGTTTTGGGGCTGGCACGGTTGATCTCATCAGCCAGCACGATAGAGGCAAATACCGGGCCCTTGTGGAATTCCCACTGGCCGCTGCGCTGATCGTAGATGGTCACCCCGGTGATGTCGCTGGGTAGCAGGTCAGGGGTGAACTGGATACGCGAGTGGGTGCCTTGGATAGTGGCCGCCAGGGCGCGGGCCAGGGCGGTTTTGCCAGTGCCCGGGGCGTCTTCGAGCAGCAGGTGCCCCTCAGCCAGCATGGTGGTGACAGCCAGGCGAATTACCTGCTCTTTGCCCAGCAAGGCCTGCCCTACGTTAAGCACCATTTTGTTAAATAGATCAGCAAACTGGGCGGCATTAGCCTGGGTGAGCGACATGGGTTATTCCTTTCAAAACTTTTCGCTGACGCTTATAACGACGACGCAGCTTTATGACTGCAAAGCTGGTTTATTGGTGTGTGCCTGACTCGCATTGCAAGGCGGCGTTATCTTCTTTTTCTTCCGCCGGGGTAATGCTGGTGGCGACATACAGGCTTACTCCACCGTCAAAGGTGGTGTAGTGCTTTTCGTCTTTACCAGCAGTGGGGGCCATCGTGTAGGTTTTGCCCGCCCAGGTAATGGTGCACTTAGCGGTGCTGCCATCCTTCCAGTCCCACAGCTTGACGCCGTAGCGGTAGCAGTTGGGGCTGGTGCTTCCGCAGCTGCCGTTTACTACCTGGGAGCGGTCCACAAAGCCCTGGTAGTTGTTGGCTGGCTTGGGTTCTGCCGCCGACGGCGCCGCTAGGCTTTGGCAGCGCGGTTCAGATTCGCGGGTGCCGGCCTCGCTGGTTACCTGCTTGGAACTGGTGCAGATTTTTACTTCTTTACCTGCTTCAACCCCGTTTTGGAATTCCACAGTGCCGCCGCCTGCCGGCGGCTCCTGCTTATTGGTGTAGGCACCTGCACCAGTGCTGATGTAAGCCGAGCTGGTGGCGGTGCGCCCATTGCCGTTAGCGGGGCCAACTTGGCAGCTGACCTTAGTGCCCTCAGGGCGAGTGCAGGCCAAAGTGGGCGAGATTGGGGCGCCAAAAGGCGTCACCTTACCGGCCACTACTCCTTCAGAGCACTTACCTGAAGAGTTACAGGCGCGCACATAAATAGTGGATTCTTTACCGTTAGTTAAGCCGTTACCTGTTTTATTGGCTACCGACTGCCAGGTGTTCTGATCGGTTGACCATTCCAGGTTCTGGGAATTTTTGTCACCGCTGGTAGCCGTGAAGTCTACAGAGTTATCGGCGCCAGTAGCCTTGGGGGCTGCAGACACTGAAGGAGCAGATACTTTACCCTCCAGCTTCATAGTGTATGAGACTTCCTCAGACGTGCCGCCGTGAGTTACCGCTCTGACTGAGAACTTCACGGTCCTGTCTACGCTTGTATCAATTTCATAGGGCTTACTTAACCCATAAATCACTATGGCACTAGAGGCCGTAGGGCTATCGGTGTAAGAAAGGAGGTAGTGGGTAATCGGCAGCCCACCAGTGTTGGCTGGCGGGTTCCACGACACCAGCACCCTGGTGGTGCCATCTGAACCCTGGCCCTGTTTAACTGCCGTCAAATTAGTGGGCGGGCCAGGCTTGCCATAGGGAGTCACCGGCTGGCTAGCAGCTGATTCCTGACTGGCACCTTGAGCATTAACCGCGCGCACAGTGGCCGTATAGGCCGTGCCGTTGGTTAGGCCCGTGAAGGTAGCCTTAGGTTCGGTTACGTTCTGGCTGAGCCCACCTGGGGAGAGCGTAATTACGTAACCGGTGATACGCGAGCCGGGCGAGTTAGACCTGTTCCACGTGAAACTAGCGCTGCCGTCACCAGCCTTACCAACGGGGGCTCCGGGCGCCGTCGGCACCACACTGACTTGCACACTGGCAGTATTAGAACGCGGGGACTGACCCACCGCGTTACGGGCCACCACATAGAAGGAGTGGGTAATTCCCGGGGTGCGGCCGGGCATAATGCAGCTGGTGACCACGCCACAGTCAAGCAGGTCGCCCTGCACTGTGTCGTGGACGGTGAAGTTATTGATGTCGGCGCCGTTAGAAGCCCCGGCGGTGAAGGAAACTGTCACTGCGTCGGAGCCGTTAGCGGTGGCCCTAACCCCGCTGGGGGCGTCAGGCAAGCCGCGTACACTCACCGCAATGGTGCCCGTAACTTCACGGTCGGCGTCGTTAGTTTTATCGCCCACTCGGTAGGAGATGTTGTAGGTGCCGTGCAGGCCATCTCGGGCGCTAATGGTCAGGGACGTGCCCGAGGCACTCACGCTAATACCGTCGCTGGAGCTAGGCGAGCCCACTAGGTGGATCGGGGTGTCAGTAAAGGGGTTAGTAGCGTAGTTAGCCACGTCAACCGTGGTGGATTTACCTGCATCCACACTCACCTGGGCTTGGCTTAGCTGCACCAGCGGCTCTTTAGCGCCGGTGACACTAACCGGAATTACCGCTTTAGTGCTGGCTCCCTTGGCGTCGCGCACAGTCAACGCCAAGTTAGCGCTGTTGCCGCGCTTAGCCCCCGTGCCGGTCTGCACCTTGAGGGTGTGACCATCAACGCTGGCTTGGATACCATTGGCGGCCCCCGAAACCGTGTAGGTCATGGAGGCGGGGTCGTCGCCGTCGGGGTCGCTAACCCAGCTGCTCATATCCGCGCTGACGCTTTGACCACCCACAGCCACCTCAATGGCGGTGGGGCGCACCTGCGGGGGACGGTTAGCAGCGCCCGGATCCACAATCAGCGGGATCGTGAGCGTGGCAGACAGGGCTTTATCGTCGCTGCCGTCAGTTACCGTAACCGTGATTGAGGAGGGCCCGGAATAGTCAGCTTTAGCCCCAAACTCCAAGGTGGCAGAGTCTTTAACTAGTGTTGAGCCATCCCAACCGGCGGAGGCGCTAGCCTGCCCATCTTTCGGCACACTTACGCTGCGACCGCTACGTACACGCACATAATTCTTTAGTGCGATAGCGGTTTTAGTGCCGGCTTTAACATGGATAGGAGTCTTAGACACATTCAGCTCAGGGTTAGTTACCTGGTTGCCAGGCACCCACACCACAGCTGAAGCAGACAGGGAGTCCTTGTCGGTAACCGTGTAGAGCACGTAACGCCCCTGCGTGGCCGGCTCAATTAGCAGGTCTTTACCCGAAACTTTCACGCCCGGGTCAGAGCTGGTGACGCGGTCAGATTCAATATCGCCGTCGGGGTCTTCATCATTATCAAGCACAGACACCTTCACGGTGCCCTGGGCGGCGCGAACCTGCTCAACACTGACCTCGTCGTCGCGCGCAATAGGCGCAACCAGGGCGGCGTCGGGCGAAACCACCACGGTGACCAAGCCAATTACCGGCTCAGAGTGGCCGTCGCTGACCCCGTATTGCAGTGAATAGGTACCGGCTTTTTCGGGGGCCTTGAACACTACCCGCGAATGCTCAGCGCTGACCTCAATTGAGTCGTCGCTGCTGCGTACATCGTCTGCCACTAGTGAAAGTGGATCCCCATCGGGGTCAAGGTCGTTAGACAGCACCGGGACCGATACTTTCACGCCTGGACGCACCCGCACCGAGTCAGAGATAGCCACCGGCTGCTGGTTAGTGCCAGCTACGGCGCTTACCCCCACCTTGACCTGGCCGTTAGCGCTGCGGCCCAGGCGGTCGGTGACGGTGTAGCTAAACACGTCCGTGCCGGCCGCGCCGTTGGCGGCGGTGTAGGTCAGGTATGTGCCGCTAACTTCGGCGCTACCCAAGGTGGGTGAGGTGGCGATGCCCGTCAAGCTCACCGAGTCACCTTCAGCGTCAATACCTTGCAGCGGGATAGGAATAGTTACCTTCTCCCCCGCCACGGCGCGTGCCTGCACATCTTGCGGGTGGGGGGCGGTGTCGTTTTCAGGATCAGAGCCCACTACCGTCAGGTTCACGGCGGCACTAGCTACGTTCCCGGAGGCGTCGCGCACCGTGTAAATGAGCTTGCCTGAGCCAGGCTGGTTAGCGGCGCGGAAACGCACCACATTGTCAGAGACAAAAGCTTTACCCAGGTTGGCTGACACTGAGCTTTGCAGGTCAGGCTGTACGGTGAGTTTAAGCCCGCCCGGGGATCGGTCATTGTTTAGCACCGAGATGCTACCCACGTCACCAACGCGTACCACCAGGTTGTCGTCGTTTAGCTCCGGGGGTTTAGTCATGTCAGTTGCCGGGGTGGGCACTACCCGGATAGTGCCCTGGGTGGCGCCAGACTGGTTGACAGCGGTGTAGGTCAAGGTGGCCGGCTCGCTTAGACCACCGGGAGCCGTGATTTTCACGATCCGGTGTTCCAAAACTGCGGCCACCAGCGGGGAGCCGTCAGGGGTTTTAACTGACTGGACTGACAACACGCCCCCGGTAGGGTCAGTGTCGTTATCCAAGGCCCCCACCAAGGCCGAGCCGCCCTCAGGCAGGGAAGTGACGTCGTCTTGCACAATTGGCACAGATTTTTCTGCGCTCTTAATGGCGTCAACCCTAATAAAGCCCGAGGCGGTCTTGGGGCCGTTAGAAACCTGATAGTTCAGGTAGTAGGTACCTTCTGCAGTGGGAGTAAAGGTAAGCACCCCGGTAGGTAGGTCACTGGTTACCGACAAACCGGCGGGGGCTTCATCCACCTGGGTTAAACGCAGGCTGCCGCCGTTAGGGTCAGAGTCATTATCCATAGGGGTTAGCTGCGCGGACACACCCACCGGGGTGACCAGGTGGTCACCGTTAGTGATGGGGTCCAGGTTACCCGGGGCCTTAACGGTCACGTTCAGGCTGCCTTCGCCGTCAGCGCGCCCATCAGAGAAAATAACTTTCAGACTTACATCCCCGGGGGAAGTGCCGGTGTCTTTAATGGTGATAGTGCCGTCAGCGCGCCAAGTGACGTTCATGGTCGACGGCGCCTGCACGCTCTTGATGTAGATCTGGTCCCCATCTGGGTCTAGCCAGTCGTTAGAGACGTTAATCTGCCCCTGCGCACCGGTGGCCAAGGTTAGCACAGAGCGGTTGGTTTGCTTGGGGGCTTCGTTTACCGAGTCGGGGTGCACGGTCAGCTGCACATTAGCTTGGGCGCTGGCGCGTCCGTCACTGAGCTCATAGGTGAAGGTGCTCGAACCAGTGGCGCCGGCATCTACCCGCACCTGCAGGGCGGCGCCGTCACGCACCGGGGCCACATTCCCCCAGCTGGGCTGGCTGAGCGGGGCGGCAGTGAGCACGTCAGCGTCTTCATCAGTGTCGTTGTTGATTACCGGCAGGTAGGCGGTGCCACCTGCGCGCACGCCATACTCGTCATTATTGGCTTTGGGCGGGTGGTTTTCGTCCTTGTGTTCTTTGGGGGCGTTTTGGTCGCGCTGGTTGGAGTCGTCTTCCTCGTCCTCGTTTTCCAGCTTGGATTTGACCTCTTCCCAGCCCTTTACCTCAACCATGTCTTTATCGGGTAGCCACAGCCCACCGGTTTTAACGTCGTTGAGTACGATCACGTCGCGGTTGGTACGAAATACTGCCTGGCTGGCCTGGTTCAATGTGGAAACTTTACGGGCCAAGTCGTTTTTGGTGCCGGGGCAGTCACGTAGGAAGCTACCTTGCCCGCTCCAGGCCGCGTAGACGCAGCCTCGGTGTAGCACCGGGCGTGAAGGGGAACCCTGGGCGGTTTTGGCTTTAACGGTGGTGACTTTTTTGTCATCCAGGTTTACTCGCAGCAGTGAGCCGCGTGCGCCTACCAGCACGTCTTTAGCTTCCGGGCCGGCTTCTTGTAGCTGCAGGTCGGTGCCGTTTAGGTGGACGGCCTCCCCGCTGGGCAGTACCAGCGTGTTGTTTTTGGTATCTAGCACCACTGCCTGCTTGCCTACCGCACTGACCTGCAATTTGGCGTTGTTGGCGAGTTTGGGCAGTTTAGTTTCGCTTACGTCTAACTGCTCACCTGCGGGGGTGAGGGTCTTAATTTTGCCGGCTTTTAGGCTTACTACGTGGGCGACGCCGTCGCTACCGATACTTAGCACCGCGCCGGGCATGTCGGTCACCACCGGGGAGGCGGTGGCGGGGTTGAAACTGGCGGCTTGAGCGGCGTCAGCTAGCCACACTTTGCCGGTTTTAGCATCCGCATAGCCGATACGTGAGCCACCCATCTGGATTTTGTCAGCGCCAGCGAATTTAATTGATTCTTTTAGGGCCACGCGGGCAGGGTCTACGCGAGTAAAAGAGCCGCCATCAGTGTTGGATACAAACACTGTGGCGCCGTTTTGGCGTACATCAAAGTTAGTGGAGTCGGTGCGTACGCGCCCGTCGAGGGCTTGGGCTTGGTAAGACAGGTGCCCTACCAGGCGCATGTCCTGGTTGGTGACCCATACGCCGCCGTCGTTGAGGTTTACTTCTTTGGAAACAATGCCCGGGTGGGCTACTGCCAGGGCCACCACGGAGGCAGTAGCTACGGCGGTGGCCGCACCGATGAGGTTGCGAAGTTTAATGCGGGCTCCCATGCCTGCGCGTAAACGTGTACGGGCAGAGCTATCGGCGTCTTGGCGCTTGGAGCGAACCAACTTGGGCAGCTTCAATTTTTAACCTCACTGAAAATTTTGGAGCTGACAGCCAGAGCTCGCGAGACTCTCACTGCCGGCCACTGTTCAGCCTGGTAGGGCCGGGGAATTGTAGGCTTTTATTGCCACTATCGTGCTTTGAGGGCACAAGCAGGGCAACAAACACCCTAGGTCTAGCCTTCACCCTAGCGCGATGGGGAGCCTTCCCCATAAAACCTAGGTATTTAGTTAGCAATCTATCAGGGCATTTTTGAGCTTTGTCACCTCCTTTAGGAGCAGCCTTCGCAGCCTTCAGCGCCCCCCCTCAGCGCTACCTTCGCTACATCCCTCAGCGCAGTCTCAATTTTGTCCACCAGACAAACTGGTGATTGCACAACCGCTCAGATGTGTTAGCATCAAACCACTATGAGTGTTTGGACCAAATTCGAATTCCCCCAACGCATGCGCGTATGTGGATCGATTCGTGCTCGAATGTGCAGCTGACACCGTTGTCCGCCATTCACTGACCATTCCTTCGCCCTAAACCATATTCATTAGTCTCACCATAGCTACAGGTATATCTGTAGCTACTCCAGTGCAGCCACTAAGCGCCATAACCAGCGCAATATGCACTCACGCGAAGGCACGGCCACAAACACGAAAGTTTCATAGTGCCTTTCTCTAACGACATCTACGCCTGCCCCTGCACCCACGACCATGAGCCCACCTTGCTCTCCTTTGAGGTTATGCCTCCGCGCAAACCCTCCCTGGAGGCCCCCTTCTGGCAGACAGTGGATCAGCTGCTGCAAGTGCGCCCCGACTTCATGTCTGTCACCTACGGGGCTGGTGGCAAGGACCGCTCAAACGCCCGCGCCACCGTGCACCGCCTGGTGGCAGACACCCCCATCCAGCCCATCGCCCACCTGACCTGCGTGGGTAACTCCACCGCTGAAGTGGTTTCCACGGTTTATGACTACCTGGACTCTGGGGTACGTACCTTCCTGGCGCTGCGTGGTGACCCCCCAGCAGGCGAAATCAGTTGGGAGCCCGGCCCTGACGGCGTCGCCAGTGCCACTGAGCTAATCCACCTGATCCGCACGGTTGAACAGCGCCGCTGCGACGCCCACCCCGGTGAGGCGCTACGCTCAGCTTTTAAGCCCCTAACCATTGCGGTGGCCGCCTTCCCGGCTGGCAACCCGGCGGCTGGCACCACCCCCGCCCAGGAGGTGGAGCGGCTGCTAGTTAAGCAGGCTGCCGGCGCTTCTTTCGCCATCACCCAGCTGTTTTGGAATGCAGAGGTGTACGCCTCCTTCGTGGAGCGCGCCCGCCGCGCCGGCGTACACATCCCGATTGTTCCCGGTATTTTACCGGCCACCGACCCGGCGCGTCTGCGCCGCGTCCAAGACCTAACCGGCATTGAGGTGCCCGAACAGCTGTTGTCCACTTTGGCCGGCTATCAGCACCAAGAACAACGTGACGCTTTCGGCGCGGCTTTTGGCTCCAAACTGATCCACTCGGTTTTGGAGGCGGATGCCCCTGGCGTGCACCTATACACCTTCAACAAGGCCAAACCGGTACTAGACATTTTGTCTCTAATGGGTGTGGAGCCTACCGCGCACCACTCCCCGCTACTTGCGCGCTAAACCAGCGCCGTCGTCGTCAATCCGTAACCATCAACCATTAGCTACCCACTAGCGTGCGTCTACTTTCGTGCGCGCTAATCCAAGAAAATCAAGGAGAACACCCATGTCTGCTGCAACTACGCAGTTCCCCACCGCCACCATTTTGGCCTATCCGCGCATTGGCCGTCAGCGTCAGCTAAAGCGCGCCCTGGAGGCCTACTGGGCCGGGCGCAGCAGCGAAACTGAGCTGCTTGAAGCCGCCAGCAAGCTACGTCAGGAGAACCTGGCGCGCCTAGTTGAACTGGGTTTGGGCGACTCTGACGCCTCCCTGGCTGACGCACCTTCTTTTTACGACCAGGTGCTAGACGCCACCGTTTTACTGGGTGCTATCCCCCCGCGTTTTGCCGGCCGTGAGGGTCTAGACCTCTACTTCGCCCTGGCCCGTGGGGACGAAAAGGTAGGCCCCGAGGAGATGACTAAGTGGTTTGACACTAACTACCACTACTTGGTCCCCGAGATCGGCCCTGACACTCCGCTGCGTTTTGCCGACGACGCCGTCACCCGTAAGTTCGTGCAGGCCCGTCAGTGGGGCTACGTGACCCGCCCGGTGTTGGTGGGCCCGCTGACCTACCTGGCACTAGCTAAGGCTGACCCGGCCACCCCCGACTTTGACCCGCTAAGCCGCCTTGATGAGGCTGTGGCCGCTTACGAGCAGGCCCTGGCCTCACTGCACGAGGCTGGCGCCCCCTGGGTGCAGCTGGATGAGCCGGCCCTAACCTCCGACAACCTCTCGCACCCCCGCGCTGAGCTGGCCGAGCTGGCTGTGGGCGTGTATGAGCGCCTAGCTAAAGCCACTAACCGCCCCCAGATCCTGGTGACCACCCCCTATGGGGACGCCTCCCAGGCTGTAGGCGCCCTAGCTAAGACCGGGGTGGAAGCTATCCACGTTGACACCCTGCGCGGCAGCCTACCTAAGGACGCCGACCTGTCTGGGGTGACCCTGGTGGTTGGGGCTGTGGACGGCCGCTACATTTGGCGCGCCGACCTGGCTGCTCTACGCCAGACCCTGACCGCCGCCCAAGCCCTGGGCGCCGCCAAGGTGACTGTGGCTACCTCCAACTCGCTCCAGCACGTGCCTCACGACACCGCCCTGGAAACCTGGGATGACCCCACGCTGAACGAAAACCTGCACGCCTGGCTGGCTTTCGCCGACCAGAAGGTGCAGGAAGTAGTTACTCTGGCTCGCGGCCTAGATGAGGGTTGGGAGGCCATCGACGGCGAGGTGGCCGAGGCGACCCGCGTCCTAGAGCAGCGCGCTGCTGCCCCTGGCGTGGTACGCCCCGAGGTCCGCAGCCGCACCGCCGCCCTGACCGACGCCGACCGCGCCCGTGAGCCCTACCTGGAGCGTGAGGCTGCCCAGGCCCAGCGCCTGCACCTGCCTCCGCTGCCCACCACCACTATTGGTTCTTTCCCGCAGACCACTGAGATTCGTAAGGCTCGCGCCGCCAACGCACGCGGCGAGCTTTCTGACGCCGACTACCAGGAGCGTATGCGTGAAGAAATCGCTGCGGTAATCAAGCTGCAGGAAGAGCTGGGCCTAGATGTGCTGGTGCACGGTGAGGCTGAGCGTAACGACATGGTGCAGTACTTCGCTGAGCTGCTTGATGGTTTTGCCGCCACCCGCAACGGCTGGGTGCAGTCCTATGGTTCGCGTTGCACCCGCCCCTCGATCCTGTGGGGTGACGTGTCGCGTCCGGCCGCCATGACTGTGGGCTGGACCAGCTACGCCCAGTCGTTAACCGACAAGCCGGTTAAGGGTATGCTCACCGGCCCAGTGACCATCATTGCCTGGTCTTTCCCGCGTAATGACCTGCCTCTGGGCGAAATTGCTGACCAGATTGGTTTGGCGCTGCGCGACGAGGTTAGCGACCTGGAAGCTGCCGGCATTGCCGCCATCCAGGTGGATGAGCCGGCTCTGCGTGAGCTGCTGCCCCTGGACGCTGAGCGCCACGCCGACTACCTGGACTGGTCGGTGGGTTCCTTCCGCCTGGCCACCTCCTGCGTGCGCCCAGACACCCAGATTCACACGCACCTGTGCTACTCCGAGTTTGGCCAGATCATTGACGCTATCAAGGGCCTGGATGCGGATGTAACCTCCATTGAGGCGGCCCGCTCCAAGATGGAGGTTGTCCCCGAGCTGGCTGAGGCTGGTTTCGACCACGGCATTGGCCCTGGTGTGTGGGACATTCACGCCCCGCGCGTGCCCGGCGAGGAAGAGTTGGCGCAGCTGATCGGCCTAGCTGCCGACGCCGTACCGGTTTCTCGCCTGTGGGTTAACCCCGACTGTGGTCTAAAGACTCGTGGCTACGCCGAAACCAAGGCTTCGCTGGAAAACCTGGTGGCCGCTACCCGCCAGGTGCGCGCCGAACGCGAGCTGAACAACTGACGCCGCTAGGCTCAGCACTGGCAGCCCGACTCGCTGCCCTAAATGGCAGGCGAGCCCCCAGGGGCTGAAGACAACTAGCTAAACCAAGGCTTGGGGGGTGGAACAGTGTTCCACCCCCCAAGCTGTTTATTTCAGGTTAGTTATGCTTCTAGCTAGTTATGCACGCGCCAAGCTTTGGGCTAGGGCACGCCGGTCAACTTTACCGATGCCCTTATAGGGCAGCGCATCAGCTAGCAGCACCTGCTTGGGGCATTGGGCGCCACTAAGCTTTTGCTCCAGATAGACACGGATTTGGGACACAATAGCACCTTCATCTACCCGGCCCAGGCCCGGCATCGAAGCGGGCACCACCACTGCGGTAACCACCTGCCCCCACTGCAAATCGGGTAAACCCACCACCGCGCATTCACTCACCAGCGGGTTTAAGGCCAGTAGAGCCTCAATCGGGCCGGGTTCCACCTTAATGCCGCCGCTAATAATTACGTCATCTAGGCGCCCAAGTACCTGTAGGCGCCCATCTACAATCTGGCCGCGATCAGAGGTAATGAACCAACGCTTATCCGTCCCTCCAGCGCCAGTGCTAGCTTCAACGCCTGCCTCAGCCCTACCTGCTTCAGCGTTTTCCCCGGCCGCGCTGGCAGTTTCACTCGTGCCAACTGTCTCCTGGTCTACCTGGGTTTGAGGGCGGCTAACAAAGCAGCGCCTAGTTCGCTCCTCATCACCCAGGTAGCCGGTGGCCAGCATCGGCCCAGACAACCAAATTGCCCCGGTGGCCTGATCTACATCCATACTCACCCCAGGCAGTGGCTGGCCGTCATAGACACACCCGCCACAAGTTTCGCTCATGCCATAGGTGGTAACCACCCTAATCCCGGCAGCTTTAGCCTGCTCCAACAGCTGTGCATCAGCTGCCGCTCCCCCAATCAGCACCGCATCTAGCCGCGCCAAGGCGCCGCGCAGCTGCTCATCATCCAAAGCCCGGCGCAACTGCGTGGGCACCAGCGAGGTATACACCGGGCAAGCCCTGCCGGAGTCGTCAGCAGCGAGCGCCCCCTCAGCCTCCCCGCCAGCGCCACCAGCGCAGGAACTAACGGCGTCGTCGTCAAAGGAAGAACCGGCGCCACAATCAGCAGCAGCTACGCAGGCGGCGTCGATAACCTGCGCCAAATGCTGGGGGTCAAAACCACCCTCCTTATAGGCGTTAAACACGTGCGTGCCGGCCACCGCCGCCCGCACCAAAACCTGCACCCCAGCGGCATGATAGGCGGGCAAAGCCAGCACCCAAATTCCCGGCCCACCCAGGCGTTTATGGGTGGCCCGTGCCGACGCTACCAGCGCATCCATCGACACCCCCACCAGCTTGCCAGTGCCGGTAGTTGAGCCAGATGTACGCAGCACCATATCCACCCCCACACTGCGGCCACTCGCCCGGGCCGGGATCCGCCGCGCCAAATTCGCGGCCACCTCCCGCGTGTCCTCATGGGGTGCGATAGGCACAATAATTTCGCGGCTAGGGCGCAAATACTGTTTCGCCAGCGAACGGGCCTGGGCGTGGGCCACATCGGCGGACCTCAAACTACTGCGGCTGACCAGCCCTGAAGCGGAGGTTTGCGGCTTACGTAAATGCCCGCCCCGGCCGACGACGTCGGAAGCGTCCGCAGACATGCGCCTAGCTAACAGCTGGGCGAACTCTTCAATTTGCGCTGCACTCTGGGTGCGCTGGATGCGAAAAAGGCTCACGCTTTCAATGGTATGACTACCAAGTCACAAAAATATGGTTAAGCTGCACTTATGCGGCTTTTCCTAATGGTATTCGTGATCGCCTTGGCGCTGTATGCCCTCATTGACTGCGTACGCACACCCGAGGAGGACATGCCTGCGCATATGCCTAAACACCTGTGGATTACGCTGATTTTAATGTTCTCCACCATCATGCTTGGCCCCCTGGCCTGGATCATTACCTCTCGGGTAAGTGCCGCTGAGAAACGCGGCGGGCAACTCAGTGGCGGGCTTTGGTCTGCGGAAAAAGGCGTAGATCTGCATCTGTCGCGTCACGCTTCCGCCCCGGCTGCTCCCGACGACGACCCTGAGTTCCTGCGTAAATTAGATGAGCAGGTGCAAGCCGAAAAACGCCGTCGCCAACGCGAACAGCTCCAACAAAACCGCTCCCAGCGCCCCCAGGCCAGCCCCAATCAGGCGGGCCGCGAACAGGCAGGCCGCGAACAGGCAGGCCGCGAACAGGCCGGCCAATCCGCTAAGAACCCCGCAGAGCCCACTAGCAGCCTCCAGCCGGGCAAGCCCAAGGAGCCCGGCAGCGCCGCCCAAGGCAGCAACCCGAAATCTGGAGACTCTGCGCAGCCCAGCACCAAATCTGGCAGCGCCGCCCCGGGCAGCCGCGAAAAAGAGAACGAGCACCCCGAAAACTAAGGCCAGTTACTGAGATTAGGGCCAGTTACTGGTGTCCACCTCACGGTTATAGGCACGCGCATGCAGCAACCAATCCCCCGGCAGCCAGCTACGGCCCACCAACTGGGGATGCTCAGGCAAAAACAAAGCCGCCCAAATAACCATCACTAGCTCAGCCCACTGCCCACGCACCTTCAAACGCACGTTGCCCTGCTCATTGGTGGCCGCCAACATCACTTCACCCACACCAGTTACCTGGCACTCGCGGATCTGCTGGTAACCAATGAACATCACGCCGTCAGGCGTGCCCAGGTAGATGCCGTGGGTGGATACGCTCAGGCGGGCGTTGGCCAGGTGGCGCCATTTTTCAACCGCCTCACGCTCAGCGCGGCGTTTGCGACGAGAATTAACTACCGCCTGTCCCCCAAAGAAGGCCGCCATCAGCGCCAACCCGGCAGCCCCGCCAGCTAAAAAGAAGCCGCGCATAGGCTGATAGTTGCTGTTGTCACCGCGTTTAAAAGCCAGGATTTCCCCGTCGCAAGAACCCAGAATCACTTCGCCGCTGTGAGTGGGGCGAATCGGGTCAACTACTGGAGAGACCGGGTTGGGTTTAAAACCTGCCCGCACAGCGGTGAGCACCTGCGCGGTATTCCACCAAACATAGTCTTGGCCGGTCCAGGGACGTTGGGGTTGGGGGCGCGGCTGTAGGGTGCGGTTAGCAGCTGGCACTAACTCGCCGGAAGCCACTACGCCGTGTCTGGGCTCGCTCGCCCCAGCTGGCTGCGACGGCGTCGTAGCCCCCTGATCTTGCGGCTGCGGATGCGGCGCCGACTGGCTCACGCACGCCCCTCGCCGTCACCAATTTTCAGCCCGGCCACGCCGCTGCCAGGCACCATATCCTCAGCTTCACGCAGCAGCGCATTAGCCGGCTCAGTGTAGGCCAAACCCACCAGGGTGTTGTCTTCAAAAGTTAAGGAGGTCAGGGACGCTAAAGAGCATTGGCGCCGGCGCGGATCGTGGGCCAGGGGGCGCCCATGCAGGAACAGGCTCAGCGACCAGATCGGTAGCTGGTGTGAAACCAGCAGGGCCTCATGGCCGCGCGCCTGCACCAGGGCGCTACGCACAGCGGCGCTCATACGCGCCACCAGCTGGGTGTAGGGCTCACCCCAGGAGGGGCGTAGCGGGTTGATGTAGTAAGCCCAGTGTTCAGGGTGGGCTAGCACCCAACGGTTACGGTTTACGGCAACGCCCTCAAAGTGGTTTTCGGCCTCAAGTAGGCGCGCGTCAGTACCGGCGTTAATGCCAAAAGCGGCGGCGGTGGGGGCTCCTGATTCCACGGCCCGCTCTAGGGGTGAAGTGGTTACCACGGTGATGTCTTTGCCGGTTTCCACTAGGTAATCTGCCACCATCTGGGCCATGGCATGGCCGCGAGGGGTTAGGTGGTAGCCGGGCATACGCCCATAAAGGACGCCCTGGGGGTTATCTACCTCGCCATGACGCATGACGTGAATTGTTGTGCGCACCATAGCGGCAATTCTATGCCAGGGTCAGAGCCTCAGCACGTTTTAGCGTGTTGAGTCTGCGTCGGTAGTGATCTTTTCCAGCAGCTCAGTTAGTGTGGCCAGCTCACTGGGGGTGAAACGGTCGATTAGGTGGCGACGCACCCCGTCGAGGTGGATAGGCGCAGTTTGAGCCAAAAACTCGTAGCCAGCCTGGGTTAGGTGGGCGTAGACGCCGCGTCGGTCATTGGGGCATGAGGAGCGCAATACGTAGCCGGCACGTTCTAGCCGCCCTACCGTGTGGGTTAGGCGTGAGCGCGAGTAGGAGACTTGGTCAGCCAGTTGGCTCATGCGTACGCGCCCGGCTTCGCTTTCAAATAGGCGTACCAGGATCTCATACTCATACATGGAGATGGCGGCGGCCTCGTCTAGCTCGTGGTTTAGGCGCGCCGACACCAGTGTGCTGGCCCCTAAAAAAGCTCTCCAGGCCCGCATTTGCGACTCAGTTAGTAGTTGCCTGTCGCCCTGCCCGCAGCTGCTGGCATCGCTAGCTTCTTGCCCACAGCCGCTAGCTGGCTCGTTTGCGGCTTTGGCGGCTTCTTGCCCACAACCGCTAGCTGGCTCGCTTACTACCTTGGTGGCTTCTTGCCCACAGCCGACGACGGCGCCCGCTGCGGCCGTTTTAGGTGCAGCTCCCTGCCCACAGCCGCCTGCAACACTAGAGCTAGCGGAAGCGGCGACGTCGTCGCCCATACCCATTGCACCCGAAATTGCACCAGTGCCGCAGCTGGAGGCCATGTTTAAAGCTCTCATTTCTTACTAGATTGTGCGGCCCAAGCAGCCAGCAAAACAAAGTAGTTCAATAATAAAGTAAATCTTAGCGCGAAGGTAGTTATCACGCTTAGATAAACGAAATGGCTGCCACCCTAGGGATAGCAGCCATCCAAGCACTCACGTGCCAGGCGTCACTTCTTGTTACGACGCTGGTGGCGAGTCTTACGAAGCAGCTTACGGTGCTTCTTCTTGGACATGCGCTTACGGCGCTTCTTAATAACAGATCCCATATGAGAACCTCACAGTCTTGCTAAGCGTGCCCAACGGCACCATGATCGGTTGCGGCCGGGCACACCGGCCACATACGTGACCAAATGAGTTTAACGCGTCTCAGGAGCCAAATGCAGCCGCGTCGCCGTGGCTCCAATCACCTAAGCCACTGGCCATGAACTCCTGGACAGCCGCCACGGGCACCCGGTAAGAACGTCCCACACGCATTGCGGGGAGCTCACCCGAGTGCACCAGGCGATACACGGTCATCTTGGACACCCGCATCATGGAGGCTACTTCCGCCACAGTCATGAAGGCGGGAGTCTGAGGCTGTGCCATCGCGCTGATTCCTGTCCTTGGGTTGGGCCCGCATTGGCGGGATCGATGTAACTATACCGGTTTAAGCTGGCAAATACAGCCGTTTTGAATCTCGTTTTAACTACAGTGACGGCGCCTATCAGCCAAATTGGAAACCTCCGCATAAATTAGGGCCAACTACCCAGATGCCAACTGGGCTAAGGTAAGTAAAGAAAGATACGTGTGGGTACCTACCGGCAGACCTGGCAAACTACCAAGCGCCCTGCTGCTAGCCCCCATGCTCCCTGCAAAACGTAAGGTGACCTTTTGTTTTCGCGTGCTGTGCGGGCGTTTACCGATATACGTACCTGGCTGGAGCGAGTTGGACGTCACTCCAGCGCCCGCCTAGCCACGTGCCTATTCGCCGCAATTATCGTCATTATCACAGGCCTACTTGAGCTGCCTATTGCCACCGCCAGCGGCGAGCGCGCCCCCTTCGTTGACGCACTATTCACTGCCACCAGCGCAGTTTGTGTAACCGGCCTAACCACTGTGGACACCGCCACCTACTGGTCTACTTTCGGCCAGGCCTGCATTATTTTGGCCACCGCCGTGGGCGGGCTGGGGGTTATGACCATTGCCTCACTGCTGTCCCTGGCAGTTTCGCGCCACGTGGGCTTGTTCCAGCGAATGCTTACCGCCGATGAGCACCAGTCCCGTTTGGGCGACGTCGGCTCACTGCTGCGCGCGGTAATTATCGCCTCCCTGGCGGTTGAGGCCACCCTAGCTCTAGTGCTGTTCCCGCGCTTTTTAACGCTAGGCTACCCGCTGCTTAAAAGCGCTTGGTACGCCTTCTTCATGGCCTTATCCATCTTCAATAATGCGGGCTTCGTGATTATGCCCGATGGCCTAGCCCCCCACGCTAGCGACTGGTGGATGTGTTTACCTATCGCCGTAGGTACTTTTGTGGGGGCCATTGGTTTCCCAGTGATTTTGGATGTGCATCGTAACTGGCGTATGCCACGCAAGCTGTCTTTGCACTCCAAAATGACCATTTCCACCTACGTAATTATTTCGGTAATTAGCGCCATCTCTATCACCGCTTTTGAGTGGACCAACCCCTTCACCTACGGCCAACTAGACACCAGCGGCAAGGTTCTTTCCGCCATCGTCAACTCCGTAAACGCCCGCTCTAGCGGCCTAGCCACCATTCCCACCTCGCTGATGCGCGAAACCACCTGGTTGCTGCAAGACGGCCTAATGTTTATTGGGGGTGGCTCAGCCTCCACCGCCGGCGGCATTAAAGTCACCACCCTGGCTGTGCTAGTGCTGGCGATCGTGGCCGAAGCGCGCGGCGACAGCGACATTGAAGTGTTTGGTAGGCGCCTACCCACCTCCACTGTGCGCGTCTCGGTGGCCGTGGCCTTCGTGGGCGCCTCCATCGTGGTGGTAGCTACCCTAATGCTGCTGTGGCTAACCAACCTCTCCCTTGACACTGTCTTATTTGAAGTGATCAGCGCTTTCGCCACCGTGGGCCTGTCTACCGGCATCACGCCGCTACTGCCCCTTGAAGCCAAGTATGTAGTGGTGGTGCTTATGTTTGTGGGACGTACCGGCACCATGACCGCCGCCAGTGCCCTGGCCATGCGTGATCGACGCCGCGTCATCCGCTTCCCTGAAGAGCGCCCCATGATCGGCTAGCGCTCCAAAACGACGACGACGCCGCTCCCCTGCAGCGCCCAGCCGCTCTGGCCGCCCCGCGCCGTCGCCACCACCCACCCCGCGCCGTCGCCGCTAGCGCCGCCCAAACCAAACAAGACAAAATCACAGCAAGACTTAAACTAGAACCATGCCCCAGGTGAACCATCAAGACTCCACACTCGTAATCGGCCTTGGCCGCTTCGGCACCGCCGTCGCCGCCACCCTTGACCGTCTAGGGCGCGAAGTGTTGGCAGTTGAGCACAACCCCAACACCGTACGCCAATGGTCCGGACGCATCCCCCTAATTGAAGCCGACGCCACCGACATGGAAGCCCTAGAACAGCTAGGCGCCACCGAATTTGGCACCGCCGTAGTGGGGGTGGCCTCCTCCCTGGAAGCCTCCGTACTAATCACCTCCAACCTGGTAGAGCTAGGCATCGGCCAAATCTGGGCCAAAGCCATCAGCGCTACGCACGGGCGCATTTTGCACCGCATCGGCGCCAATCACGTGGTCTACCCCGAATACGACGCCGGCCAACGCGCCGCCCACCTAGTGTCCGGACGCATGTTGGACTACATCGAAATGGAAAAGAACGGCTTTTCCATTATCAAAATGCGTCCGCCGCACGAATTACACGGCTTCACTATCGGCCAGTCCAAGGTGCGCTCGCGCTATGGGGTAACCATCATTGGTTTGATGAGCCCAGGTGAGCATTTTGAGTACGCCACCCCACAAACCATGGTGGGCGCTGAGGATATTTTGGTGGTAGGTGGCGACGCTAACCTACTAGAGCACTTCGCTAACCGCCCCTGAGTAGGGATTTTCTAAGCACTAGCAAATAACAGCAGGCCCACGCCCGCGCAGGCAGTTGCACGCTCGTGCGCTGTTGCATTTACAAAGTGCCCACATTGCCGTCTTTTCTCCGTCTTTACAGCCCAGCGAGCAAAATTCTGAACTGTGATCCACAAATCACTAACTGCACAATGGGGTTTGGAGTTTGTATGAGCACGGTTGCAATTCTCGGGGCAGGCATTATGGCGTCGGCGCTGACCTTCCCGGTGACTGACAATGGGCATCGGGTGAATCTGGTAGGCACCCACCTAGACCGAGACATTATTGACTCAATTCAGCGCACCGGCATCCACCCGGAGCTGGGGCTGAAAATGCCTGAGAATGTAACCGCCTTCCAGCTAGAAGAAGCTGAGGCCGCTTTTGCCGACGCAGATGTGGCCATGAGCGGCGTTAACTCTTTCGGAGTTGACTGGGCCGGGGCACACCTGGCCACGCTACTAAAGCCGGGCATGAAGGTTCTGTCCATCACCAAGGGTATGCAGGCCGCTGAGGACGGCACGCTGACCATGTTCCCTGATGTATTGCGCGCAGCCGTGGGTGAGCCTCTAGCCAGCCAGGTGACCTGGTCGGCAATTGTGGGCCCCTCGATCGCCGGCGAGCTGGCGGTAGGCCACGACACCTGCGTGGTGTTCTGTGGTGAGGACCAGGCCAGCCTGGATGAACTGCAGCAAATGTGGGCCACCGACTACTACCACATCTGGACTTCCACGGACTTCATTGGTCACGAGGTAGGCGCTGCCACTAAGAACATTTATGCTTTTGCCGCCGGTTTCGCTGACGGCCTGCTAGCCAAGGCTGGCAAGGAAAACGACCGCTACCGCATGTACAACTACGGGGCCGCCATCTTCGCCCAGGGACAAACTGAGCTCACCCAGTTCATTGAGTTGCTGGGCGGCGACGTAACCACCGCTAAGGGCCTAGGCGGCGTCGGCGACATGTTCGTCACCTCTATGGGTGGACGCAATGTGCGCGCCGGCAAGTTCGTGGGCCAGGGCATCCCCTTCTCTGAGGTGCGTGACACTCACATGAAGGGGGTAACCATGGAGGGTGTGGCCGCCATTCGCGTGATTGGTGGGGCTCTGGCGCCGCTGACTGAACGTGGGGTTATCAGTGAAGATGACTTCCCGCTGCTGCGTGCGCTACACGCCATCATTGTCGACGACGCCCCGCTAGAGATCCCCTGGGACAAGTTCTTTGGCGGTCGCCACTAAAGAGCGCGGGGGTCTACCGCATTTAACTAGTTAACTTTCGAAGGAGAAAAGTCAATGACTGATTTAGCGGCCCTCTTGGATGAGGCACTCAAAGACGCCACCGACACCAAGGCCGTAGCTTTCGGGCGCGGCGCCGTGCACCGCACCGGTGAAGTATTCGCCTCCACTTTCCCCGGCAAACGCGCCGTGGTGGTGGGCGATGACAACACCTTCAACGCAGTAGGTGCCACCACCGCCGCCGGCGAGCCGGTAGCAGCTGGCCCTGCCGTCGTCGACTCCCTAAAGCAAGCGGGCGTGGAGCTGGAAGAAAACATTATTTTCCCCGGCACCCCCACCCTCTACGGCGGCTACGACAATGTGGAAATTATCCGCGAAAAGCTACGCGGCCTAGACGCTATCGCCATTGTGGTGGGCTCGGGCGTGCTCAACGACCTAACCAAGCTAGCCAGTGGCGAGCTGGGGCGCCCCTACATGGTGGTATGCACCGCTGCCTCCATGGATGGCTACGCCTCCTTTGGTGCCTCCATCTCTAAGGATGGCTTCAAGATCACCCGCAACTGCCCCGCCCCGGCCGCCGTCGTAGCAGACCTGGACATTATGGCTGCCGCCCCCAAGCGCCTAGTGGCCACCGGCGTGGGCGACCTGATCGAGAAGATCCCCGCCGGTGAGGACTGGATCATTGCCGACATGCTCGGTGTAGAAGCCATCAACCACCAGGTGTGGCCGCTAGTGCAGGGGCCGCTGCGTGAAGCTATCAGCCAGCCCGCCCAGCTGCGTGCCGGCGACGCCGACGCCACCGCCGGTCTGGCCGCCGGGCTGCTAATGAGTGGCCTAGCCATGCAGGCCGCCCAGTCCTCTCGCCCCGCCTCGGGCGCCGGACACCAGTTCTCGCACCTGTGGGAAATGGAAGGTCACGGCCTGGACTGGGAGCCGCCGCTAACCCACGGTTTCAAGGTGGGTCTGGGCACGGTAGCTATCTGCGCCCTGTACGACGTCGCCCTGCGTAAAGACATCAGCGACCTCGACGTCGAAGCCCGCATTGCCGCCTGGCCCAGCCGTGAAGGTATGGAAGCCCACGTGCGTCAGTGGAACCAAAGCGCCCCCAGCGGCCTGCTTGAGGCCGCCGTGGTGCAGACCGACGCCAAGTATCTGACCCCCCAGCAGCTGCGCGAGCGCATCCACACCCTGCAAAAGCTGTGGCCACAAATCAAGGAAACCTCAGCCAAACAGCTGCTTAGCGCTGAGGAAATCGCCGATGTACTCAAGACTGTAGGCGGCATCTACCACCCGGCCCAGATTGGTATCAGCCTGGAAAAGATGCGTGAAACCTACACCCGCGCCCAGATGATCCGCACCCGCTACACCATTTTGGATGTGCTGTGGGAGCTGGGCATTTTGGATGAGTGCGTAGACGAACTCTTTGCCCCTGGCGGGTACTGGGCTAGCGCACCGGTACCCACCGACCGCGTCAGCGGTGCTGAAAACTGAAAACGCAAGCCCCTAACACAAGGAAGTAACATGGAAGAGACTTACGTTCTAGGTATTGACTTTGGCACGCTATCTGGGCGTGCGGCGATTGTGCGCGTGGCTGACGGTTTAGAAAAGGCCGCTGCTGTCTACGAGTACCCCAACGCCGTCATGGATGACGTACTGAGCGTGGCTGACGGCCAGAAGCTACCTGCTGACTTTGCCCTGCAAAACCCGCGCGACTACATTGAGGTGCTAAAGCACGCCGTACCTGAGGCTATCGCCAAGTCCATGGTGGACCCGGCCCAGATCAAGGGTATTGGTATTGACTTCACCTCAGCCACGGTAATTGCCGCTAAAGAGGACGGCACCCCGCTGTGTGACCTGGCTAAGTTCAACAACAACCCGCACGCCTACGTCAAGCTGTGGAAGCACCACGGCGCCCAGGAGCAGGCTGACCGTATTGTGTCCCTGGCTAAGGAGCGCGGTGAGTCTTGGCTGGCCCGCTATGGCGGCATCTTGTCTGCAGAGATGCTGCTACCCAAGGTGTTAGAAACCTATGAGAAGGCCCCCGAGGTTTATGCAGACACTGACGTGTTTGTGGACGCTTTGGACTGGATCGTGTGGCGTATGACCGGCAACCTGGTTTACTCCGCTGGCGACTCTGGTTACAAGCGTAACTTCCAGGACGGCGCCTACCCCTCCGAGGAGTTCTTGGAGCTGCTCTCGCCTGGTTTTGGCAAGGTATTTAGCGAAAAGATGCCCGGGCAGGTGATGGCGCTAGGTGCTGAGGCCGGTAAGCTTACCGCCCACGCCGCCGCCTGGATGGGCTTGGAGCCTGGCATTAGCGTGGCCACCGGTAACATTGACGCCCACGTAACCGCTGCGGCTGTGCAGGCTGTAGAGCCGGGGCAGCTAACCGCTATTTTGGGTACTTCTGCTTGCTACATCGTCTCTGGGCCGCAGTTCCGTGAGGTTCCGGGTATGTTCGGGTGTGTCGACGGCGGCGTGGTGGATGGGCTGTGGGGCTTTGAGGCCGGCCAGTCCAGCATGGGTGATGTGTTTGCCTGGTACCTGGACAACGCCCTGCCCCACTCCTACGTGGTTGCTGCCGAAAAGGCCGGCATCAGCATCTTTGAGTTGCTCGCCGAAAAGGCCCGCGCCCAGGAGATTGGTGAGCACGGCCTGGTGGCTCTGGACTGGTTCAGTGGTAACCGCTCGATCCTGGTTGACTCTGAGCTTTCTGGCGCCATTTTGGGTATCACCATGACCACCAAGCCTGAGGATATTTACCGGGCTCTGGTGGAGGCCACCTGCTTCGGGGCCCGCACTATTATCGAGTCTTTCACCAACGCCGGCGTCAAGATTGATGAGATTGTAGCTAGCGGTGGCCTGATCAAGGACCCGTTCTTCATGCAGACCCTGGCTGACATCACCTGCGTGCCGCTGAGCGTGGCCACCACCAAGCAGGGTGGGGCGCTAGGCGCTGCTGCTCACGGGGCGGTAGCTGCCGGCTTCTACCCCAGCATTAAGGAGGCCTCACTGGCCATGGGTGGCAAGGTTTCGGCCGCCTACGTGCCCAACTATGACCGCACCGCCCGCTATGACGAGCTCTTCAACGAGTACCGTCAGCTGCACGACTACTTCGGTCGCGGCGAAAACGAGGTTATGCACCGGCTCAAGGACATTCGTCGCCGCGCGATTGAACGCAAGCGCGCGGCTGCTAAGAAGCCGCAGGAATGAAACTTGCAGATTTAAGCCAGTCCCAGCGCACTCAGGTAGAGCGCACCAAGCAGGTAGTAGCTGAGCTACACGCGCTACTACCTGCCTGGGAGCTGGTGGTTTGGACTGCCGGGAACGTATCTGAACGTGTGCCGGGCACAGACCTGTTTGTGATTAAGGCTTCCGGTGTGCCCTATGAGGGTATGGAGGCTGCCCACATGGTGGTGTGTGACCTGCAAGGACAGATACTTGACGACGACGATAGCGAGCTTGCTCCTTCCTCGGATACGGCAGCTCACGCCTACGTCTACCGGCACATGCCTGAAGTTGGCGGGGTGGCGCACACCCATTCCTCCTACGCCACAGCTTGGGCGGCAATTGGCGAACCTATCCCCTGTTGCCTGACCATGATGGCTGATGAGTTTGGTGGTGACATTCCACTGGGCCCGCTAGCGATTATCGGTGACGATTCGATCGGACGCGGAATTGTTGAAACCTTACGCAACTGCCATTCACCGGCGGTGTTGATGGCCAACCACGGTCCCTTCACCGTAGGTAAGGATGGACGTAGCGCCGTAAAAGCTGCAGTAATGTGCGAAGAGGTAGCCCGCACCGCTTATCTGGCACGTACGCTAGGTGAAGTTAAGCGGATACCTGATGACATGATCAAGCGGCTTAATGATCGCTACCAGAACGTCTACGGACAACATTAATACAGTCATATAGTCAAAACTATGACTAGTGAGTCTACCTAGCTAGTGTGACTAGTGATTCCACCTAGTTCATATGACCAACGAACACGGCTAGTTAGTCTGACTAGTGAACATGACTAGCGTTGGGGCCGCGTATACCAAACGGCATACGCGGCCCCACGTTTTATTGGGCGTCGTTTTAACTAAGTTGACACGCCCTCAGCAAACTTGGCGCAGCTTAATGCGCCGCTGCCAGTTTTGGCTAGCCAGTTTTGGCTGGCGCACCTTCAGCAAACTTGACGCAGTTAGCGCGCAGTTTTGGTGCGCGACTTGGCTTAGTTCTCGCCCCAGTAGGCGTGTAGAGCGCGAGCCAGGTAGGGGCCGTCCTCAACACCGCACATCTCACGGGCAGAGTGCATGGACAACAGCGCAATACCTACGTCAACAGTGGTGATGCCTAGACGCGAGGCAGTGATCGGACCAATGGTGGTGCCGCAAGGCACGGAGTTGTTGGAAACGAAATCCTGCGTGGGTACACCCGCCGCCCTGCAAGCACGCTTCCAGATAGCCCCGCCTACCGCATCAGTGGCGTAGCGCTGCCGGGCGTTAATCTTCAGCAGCGGTCCGTGGTTGATAAGCGGACGCACCTGGGGGTCATGCAGCTGACCATAGTTGGGGTGAACGCTGTGTCCGGCGTCGGCGCTAATGCAGCTAGAGCGAGCCAGCAAAGCCCGCTCACCGTCACCCACAAAGCCCATAACCGCAGCCAGGCCATGCAAAACATCCTGCAAGAAGGGACCGCCCGCACCCGAGCGGGTGCCACTACCCACCTCTTCATGGTCAAAGGCCACAAACACCGCAGCGTCAGTTTCTGTACCAGCCAGGTTTTCCAGGGCAACCAGGCCGGCGTGAACGCTAGAGAGGTTGTCTAGGCGCGAGCTGGCCAGGAACTCCTGGTGCAAACCAAAGACACTGGGGGGCTGCACCAAGTAGGTGAACACATCGTGGAAAGCTAGCTGATCAGGGCTAATGCCAGCCTGCTCACACAGGTAGTTTTCAATGTCGTGGCAGCTTACCGCCTCGCCAGCCAGAGCGGTTAGCGGCAGCATGTGAGCCTGACGGTCTAGGTGCAGGTTTTCATGCGCACTACGGTCCAGGTGGGGAGCCACCTGCGCGGTGCGGGCAATGGGGCCAGTACGCACCAGGTGGACGGCGCCGTCGTAGGTGGTCAGACGTCCTGCCAAACCAACTTCACGGTCCAACCAGGAGTTTTCTAGAGCACCACCATAAATTTCGGCGTTAATCATTTCCCAACCCTCGCGCACAATCGCACCCTGGGGCTTGAGCTTGAGCGCCGGAGAGTCAGTGTGGGCACCCACAATCCTGAAGCCAGTGCGCTCGCTAGGGGCGCTAGGCAGGCACCAGGCCGCAATGGCGCCGTCGCGAATCACATATCCGCAAGCCGGAATTGAACTATCCCAAGCCACAGTCTCATCTACAGCCTTAAACCCGCGCTTTTCTAGGCGGGCGGCCACAGCCTGGGCGGCATGGTAGCTGGTGGGAGAATCAACAACAAACTGACTGATTGCCTGCGTATAGTCAGGCACCTCAAATCCACTCATAGTTCAATTGTTGCACTTTGAGCCAAGCTACCCAAGGCAAGCTTAAAAACTCCAAGGGCCGCACTCAGTGAGCGCGACCCTTGGGAACCGCCGTTTAGATAAGGCGGCTAAGACCCTAGCGATAAACCTTAGTGACCGCCGGCCCTAACCACACCAGCAAGCGGGATGTGGTTGAGTACAGGCGAGTTGTTGGCGTTAGTGATGGCGTTCTGGCTACCGATTTCCCTCATGGTAACCACTGCACCCATAACGATTGGTAAGGAGGTTAGCGGGGTGTTGTTGGAGTGTACGTGCAGCACCGCAGCGAAGTGGGCGTTAGTCTTGGCACGCAGATCGTTCTTCTCATAGCGCCAGGTGCCCGAGAAAGTGGATACATAAGGCGTCCAGTTGCTGATATCCGCGCCCAGCTTGGCCTGAACCGCCTTGGCATGTTCGTTAAAGCGCGAGTCAGCCAGCAGCCCAGCCAGGGTCTTAGCCTCCGGCTTAGACCAGGAAGCAAAGTTCAGCGAGGTGGTGGGCCAGTTAATGCCATCGGTATTGCCGGTAACCGGCTGCCAGTCGACATTGGAGTATTCCGCAGTGTTAATCCAGAACACCTGGTACAGACCAGTTAGGTTGGCCGGCGTACCAGCATTGGGGCTAGCCAGACCAGTGTCCTTAGTGGGGTAAGTGGAGCCGTCAACGTTAGGCCAACCAACCGGAGCGAATTCTTCATTACCATCGGAGCCATTGTTATAGAACCCGAAGTAATAGGTCTGATCAGCATTGATGCGCGCGTCACGTTCCTTACGGGAGTCGTAGCCATTAGGGATATTGGCCGGAGCACCCTGGTTCCAGCTATAACCGGAATAGACCGGGTTTAGCTGAGAGGTATTGACGGCTGCGGCGCTAGCGCACACCGCAATTGCTGGGGCAGCCCATACTGCTCCACGCAGCACCTGCCGACGTTCTACACCGCTAGGCATGTCTGTCTCCTATTTTTGACATAGATATAGTTCTGCTTAAGGGAGACCGACGACGGCGTCACACCGGTTTGGGGGGTGGGGGAGATATGACTTCCGAGGGACGGCTAGGGGGGTACCACTAGTTTAAACCGGAGTCTAAGCAGGTGGGCACCATTGCTACGGGAATTTATCCCAAATCAACATGTTGGGCAATTAGTCCCTACTTACTTGACTATGTGACGAGCTGGTCAACAAGTGGAACCTATAAAGGTGCTTAATGCATTTTGTTGCAAATTTGAGACCTTTCAGGGGGGCGATTTAGAGGGCTTACAACCCCACCACAACCCCAAAAGACTTAGATCACATAGCCTTTAAGTAGTTAACCATGTAAAGTTTCGTCCCAGTCCCTTGGATGTAATCTATACATATCCTCCCCTACCCATAAAGGATTTCTCTGATAATGACTGAAATCAAGCGTCGTACCCTTGTTAAGGGCTCTGCCTGGGCCGCTCCGGCTGTTCTAGTTGCCGAGGCTGCCGCTCAGGCCGCCACCTCCCCCAATGACATCATCCCCGTGGCCCAGATGTACATGAAGATGCGCGGCACCCCTGACAACATCAACGCTGCGGGTGTAGCTGCCGGCCGTAAGGGCCTAACCTGTGAGGAAATCGGTGGTTGGCCTTACGCCGTGAACGGCAACATCAACTGGAACAACACCCTGGGTGGTGGCCGGGCCACTAACGACCCCAACATTTCCCGTGTTGGTACCGCTTACCTGAAGCGTCAGGGTGTGAAGTTCTACTTCGGTGCCAAGTCTGACGCTGGTGAGAACGGCCTGGACATCACCGTTGCCCCCGGTGGCGCTGAGCTGGATCCCTCCCGCATCGTTAGCACCAAGGTTATGTTCCTGATGCCGAAGGCTGCTTACGGTGACACCCCGACCTTCACCAACATTTCCTCCAGCAACGAGGGTGGCCACCCCTGGGACTCTTGGGCCACCAACGGTTCCTGGACCCCGCTGACCCAGAAGGCCATGACCGCTCTGCGTAACAGCCCCGACACCGCTTCGGTGCTCAAGAAGGTTGACGCTGGTGACTTCACCACCCTAACCACTCTGAACGGCACTGTTGAGAACACCCTAAACACCAAGTGGAACGCTTGGGTTGGTGAATACCACGGCACCTGGACCAAGTCCGCTGACGGCCTGAAGCTAACCGCTAACAGCCCCTTCGCTATGGCCCTGACCCTGAACCAGACTGGTCTGTCTCAGACCCTGACCCGTCTGATCTTCATGCCGGTCTTCGTGATCACCTACCGTATGCCCAACGGCAAGCTGGTTTACTTGCACCGTTCCAGCGTACGTAACATGTACTGGCAGCTGACCGTGACCGGTAACCCCGGTCTGGACGACAGCCTGCCGGCCGAGGACGGCAAGCGCTGCCCGACTAGCGCCCACCAGGACCACATTTAATGCCCAGGCCTGCTGAGGCAGGCAAACTTTAAAGGGCGTATCAGTTTTAACTGGTACGCCCCTTCTTGCAAATACAGGCAAAATCATCCCTTCCCTATGATTTTTCCATGGGGTTTTATAGGGAACGGACGACTTCCCAGTAACGGACGGTTTTATAAGTAACCGCACCCTGGCAGCCGCGCCCCGACAACCTCCCCCCAGGCCACCACACCCCGGCAATCGCATCCTGGCAACCGTGGTAGTGGCCGTGGCCTAGTGGCCGCGCGGATATCAGTGCGACCCCCGTGCCTTAGTGCAGTTCCAACGCCACTATCTGAGCGCTCTTAACGACGACGTCGCCGCCACCCCCAGCTTCAACGCCACCTTCCGGCGTCGTCCCTAACTGCACCGAAGCGGGCCGGCGACGCAAATGCACCACTACCGCCTGCCCTGGACGCAACCAGGGATCACTGTCAGGGAGTTTGGTGGCCAATTCAGGGCCCATATATTCACGCAGAGTCTCAAAAAGCAACGGCAAACAGGGCCGATGCACACACAGCGCCAGCGGATAGCTAGGTTCCGGCGGGTCCTGAGGGGTGCACCCAGGTTCCGGCTGGCCCGCAGCCCCAGGCCCGGCCTGGCCCACAAGTGCAAGCCCAGGCTCGCGGCCCTGCGGATCAGCGGACCCGCGCCTGGACAGCTCCGCAGATGCAGGCTCAGACCCGCGCTCCAGCAGATCCCGGAAACTAGCCTGCATCAGCTCAGGCGCCATCAATGCACTGACCTCGGTGAATGCCTCGTCACTGCGCAAATCCAGGCCGCAGCCATGCGCATAGGGCGCCAGGGTGTCAACGCAGCGCTTCCAGGGCGAAGAAACCAGCTCCCCCACCCCGTAGGCGCTAAGCAGAGCCGCAACGTCCCGGGCCTGGGCTTGCCCCCGACCCATCACCAAAGGCCGGGTAATCTCACTATTAATCCCATAACCCCAGGTGGCGCGGCTAACCGCCTTGGCGTGGCGCACCAGCACCAAGCTGTGCACCTGCAGCTGCCCGCTTTCATACCAGTCCACCAGGCGAGCTAGCAGGCGCTTGTCGTCAGCGTGAGTGAGCTTGCGGGCAGCCTTTTCCACCTTCCACCAGCGCACCTTGTCGATTTCGCGCTTGGACGCGGGTTTTACCGCAGCTCGCAGCCCCTCCCCCGGGCCAGCCTCAGGTAAAACCTGGGCCGCCCAGTACAGGGTGCGTTTTTTGCGTCCGCTTACTAGACGACGGCGAGCCTTGCCCAGGTAGCGCCCCAGCACAATCTGGCGGCCGGTTTCCTCAGCTACTTCTCGGATGGCGGTGAGCACCATGGACTCACCGGGTTCGGCTTTGCCCTTGGGGAAAGACCAGTCGTCATAGCGCGGTCGGTGCACTACCAGCACTTGCAACTTATCGTTTTTAAGGCGCCACACCAGCGCGCCGGCGGCTAGCACCGGCGGGCGGCGTGAGGCCTTGATCCGCAAGCTTTTCTTGGGGCGCTTGCCCCGTTCCTTGCGGCGCCTGGCTTGTTTCTTGGCCGGCTGCTTGTCTGCTTCTGCCGGTTTGCCGCGTTTGCTTTGCTCACGCGGTTTGCTTAGCTTGCTGCGCGCACCAGCCTTAGCTGCAAGACTCATTTAACCCGGGCCCGGGCCTGGGACATAAGCACGCTTTGCACGTCCTCAAGCTCCTGTCCGTCGTCGTCATGAGTGCGCCGCTGCCAGGTGCCGTCAGGAAGTAGGTGCCAGGCGCTGATGCGGCCGGAGGTTTCCAGGTCAATCAGCCAATGCAGGCGCTCCACCAGATCCGGCTGGGTGATCTTAACCAGGGCCTCCACGCGGCGGTCCAGGTTACGGTGCATCAGGTCAGCACTACCAATGAAAATCTCGGGGTTGCCGTCGTTAGCAAAGGCGTAGATGCGCGAGTGCTCCAGGTAGCGGCCCAGGATTGAGGTGACGTGAATGTTTTCGCTTAAGCCCTCAACTCCGCAGCGGATCCCGCAAATACCGCGAACCACCAGGTCAACGCGTACACCCGCACGCGAGGCCCGGTAGAGGGCGTCAATAATGCGCTCATCAACAATGGAGTTAACCTTGATCTTGATCCAGGCTTCACGCCCAGCCAAGTGGTTGTCAATTTCGCGCTTGATACGTTCCAGCAGCCCGTTACGCAGGCCGCGCGGGGCTACCAGCAGGCGACGGAAGCGGGCGCGCGGGGCATAACCTGAAAGCTGGTTGAACAGCGTGGTCAGGTCTTGGGCGACGTCGCGGTCGCAGGTCAGCAGGCCCAGGTCCTCATAGCCACGGGCGGTCTTGGGGTGGTAGTTGCCCGTGCCCACATGGCAGTAGCGGCGCAGGCCGTCAGTTTCCTGGCGCACCACTAGTGACAGCTTGCAGTGGGTTTTAAGCCCGATCATGCCGTAAACCACGTGTACACCGGCCCGCTCAAGCTTGCGTGCCCACACGATATTGGCTTCTTCATCAAAGCGGGCCTTGATTTCCACAATGGCCACAACCTGTTTACCCAGTTCAGCAGCCTCGATCAGGGCGTCAACAATGGGTGAGTCGCCACTGGTGCGGTACAGGGTCTGCTTGATGGCCAGTACCTTGGGGTCGTGGGCGGCCTGGGAGATGAATTCCTGGACGCTGGTTGAGAAGGCGTCGTAGGGGTGGTGCAGCAAAATGTTGTGCTCACGGATGGCCGCGAAAATGCTGCGGGGCCGCGCCGATTCGCGCGGGTTGATCCCGGCCGGGGTCACTGGCACGTAACGCTTGTATTTGAACTCGGGGATGTCCAGGTCGTGAATTTCGGACAGGTCAGACAAGTTCAGTGGTGCGGGCGAGACAAACACGTCTTCTTGCGTGATGTTTAGCTTGCGTACCAGGTAGGTGCGCACAAACTCGCTGATGGAGTCTTCTACCTCCAGACGCACTACCCGCCCAAAACGACGGCGTCCCAGCTCTTTTTCCATGGCGGTGAGCAGGTTTTCGGCGTCGTCCTCTTCAACTTCGAGGTTTTCGTTGCGGGTGACGCGGAAGACGTGGTGCTCAACGATTTCCATGCCCGGGAAGAGATGGTCCAGGTGGTAGGCCACGACTTCCTCAAGTGGGATGAGCGCCAGGTTGCGCGGTTTAGCGTTGGTTAGCTCACGCCCGGGCACCTGCACGAATCGCGGCAGAGAGTCGGGCAGTTTAATGCGGGCGAAGTGGTTTTTGCCGCTGCGTGGGTTGCGCAGCATAACCGCCAGGTTCAGTGACAGGCCGGAAATGTAGGGGAAGGGGTGCGAGGGGTCCACCGCTAGCGGGGTCAGCACCGGATAGACCCGGTAGCGGAAGTAGCGGGTGAGCTTGTCGCGTTCTTCCTGGCTCAGCGATTTCCAGTCGGTAATTTCGATGCCTGCCTGGGCCATGGCTGGGCGTACGTCGTTTTGGAATAGCTCGGCTTGGGCGGCGGTGAGTTTCTTGGCGCGCGAGGTGATTAGCTCTAGCACCTGCTTGGCGTCCAGCCCGGAGGCGCGTACGGGGGTGATTCCGGCGGCGATGCGTCGCTTTAGCCCGGCCACGCGCACCATGTAGAACTCGTCCAGGTTGGAGGAGAAGATGGATAGGAACCAGGCGCGAGTGAGCACTGGCAGGCTGCGGTCTTGGGCTTGTTCCAGCACGCGCTTGTTGAAGTCTATCCAGGTCAGTTCCCGGTCTACGAAACGCTCAGGGAATTTGTCTAGCGCGGGCAGTTTTTCCTGCAGGCGGTCGATATCCGCCCAGTACTCCTTACTTGAGGGGTCTACTACCTCTACAGCTTCTGCTGGCTTGACACCGTCTAGTTGCGTGCTGCCTGCGGTTTTTGCAATGCCGACGACGGCGCCCGGCTTGGCATCTTTCGCCTCGCCAGCGCGCTTGGTTGCGTCAGTCTTAGCGTCATTGGTGGCGGTTTTACCGCCCACCTTTACACTGTCTACCTTGGCGCCTTTAGCGCCAGTAGCACCCTTGGTTCCAGTAGCACTGGCGCCAGCGGCGGCGTCGACTTTAGCTCCCGTGCCAGCGCCGTCGGCTTTGCCCCCAGCGCCACCAGCAGCACTAGCGCTACCAGCTTTAACTCCAGCGCTACCAGCTTTAGCCGAACCAGCTTCATCAGCAGCCTTTACGCCGCCGGAGGGCTTGGCGGTCTTGCCGCGCTTTGAGTTCTTCTTAGCGTTTTTAGCCGGCGGTACGTCAGCCCCGACACCACCCTTAACGCTTTCGTCGGCGCCAGTCTCGCCAGCTTCAAGCACTTCGATAGCAGCCTCAACACCGCTAGCGTCAGCGTCGGAGCTTGCCTCCTCTTCGAAGTCCTCGTCCGCATAGGCGGGGCCAGCGTCATCCTCGAAATCTCGGGGGTCTGCGGTTTCAATAACGGCGGCTATGGCTGCGTCGGTGCGCTTGGCTTCTTCGACGTCGACATCCTGTGCAGCGTGATCTTGCATACTCGTATTCTGTCAGTGATAGAGGTTAATCGTTTCAGCAATATTGTACTGATATTTGGGTGTTAATGCCCCTGGGGATTAATCCAGTTTCCCGACGGCGGCTTTAGTAGCTGCTTCACGTAGCTCTGCGGCGGTGGCAGCCAGGGCGCGAGCACGGGAGGTGACCACGTCGTAGAGCGGGTCGTTTTCGTCAGTAATCCAGCTGTCTTGCTCACTAGCGCGGCTGAGGCGTTCTAGCAGGGCGGCGCTGGCTAGTAGCGTGGGGTACAGCTGGGATCGGCGCGACGGCGTCCGTTGGCTGCCAGCGAATGCACCGCCTAGCAGCAGCTCGTTTAGTTGGGCTTGCACCTGGGCCACACTGTCTACCCGCTGCCCCTGGGATAAAGCGGCCTCAAAGCGGGCCTGAGCGGCGTCGTCGTTAATAGTTACTGCTGTGGCGTAACGCGACTCTACCAGGGCCGGGTCGCGCTCAATCCATTCGCGTAGCAGTAGTAGGCGCCAAAGCGCGCCAGGTAAGGTGCCCGCAGGGCTGGTGGCCCACAGCTCGCCAATCGCATCCACGCCATGGGAGGCCACAACTTTTCGCAACCCAGCGGCGGTTAGCGTGGTGTCAGTGTCCGCACCAAGGTAGCCACCAATGAGCAGCTGGGCGCTTTGGTGAGCCAGAGCGGAGGTGGCGGCAGTGTCTTCAGCGCCGGTGTAACGCTCAGCTTCGGCGGGTTCCATGAGGACGGGGCGGTGGAATTGGCGGGTCATACATGCCTCCTTTTAGACGTAGGCTAACAAGTCCGCTATGATGGGGGCTGTCAGTTCGCTGCGGGCCGTTCCAAAAGCCCGTTAGGCGTTGCTCGCATCCGCAAGATGCTAGCCGTGCAGTAGCGAGCAGGCCTGCCCCCTTAGCTCAGTTGGTTAGAGCTACGGACTTTTAATCCGCAGGTCGAGGGTTCGAGTCCCTCAGGGGGTACTTTTCAGACAGTGCACCCTCACCAAGGTTTGGTGAGGGTTTTGCTTCTCCAAAATCATTATTTTTTCCAGAATCAGCAATTATAAAATGAAGTTCAGAAGGCTGATCATAGGCGTCATTGCTTTTTCTTGCTGACAGTAGGCGCATGCACAATAACTCCAACACCTACCCCGACTCCCACTCCCGAATCTGAAGCTGCACCCGCTCCCGTGCCAGCACCAGAATCTGAATCTCAGTCGGAAGAAAACAGTGAGGAAGCCGAAGCACCCGCCGAAAAGCACAGTTCTGTCTACTACAGCAACTGCACTGAAGCTTGGAATGCTGGAGCTGCCCCTATTTACCGTGGCGAGCCCGGTTACCGAAGCAAACTAGATCACGATAACGACGGTGTTGCTTGCGAAAGGCGACCACCACATAGTCACTAGCTGGTAACTAGCTAACTGGTCACTATTCGCTAGCAGCCTATGAAAGGCTAGAGATTTTAGAGGCTCATGAGGCATAATGGAGGCAGCCAGCCCCCGCGAGGGGACTGACTACCTCCGACCACTGTTGTTTTAGTTCTTGAGCAGTGGCGTGAGGGCTACAATCAAAGCCGCTAGGGCCTGGATGAGAGCAGCGACAGTTGCGATGTCAACGCTCTTCTTCCGGGCCTTTCGCTTGCCTTGACCAGTCTTGGACTTGCCGGGTTAAAGGACGAAAAGAGTTGGTCTGAGCCCGACTTTTCGGCTTTGTGGTGCGGGAAAGTCTGGTTCAAAGTTGTTGGGGGCCAACTTTGAGGGTGGACAAAATGTGTTGGTGAGACGTCGACTTTTCGGCTTTGTGGTGCGGGAGAGTGGGTGTCAAAGTTGGTAGTGGCAGATTCGGTGAGTGAACATCCCGAAATGCGATTCCTGTGGCAGGAAGCTGATCCGGTACGGACTGTCGAAATCGGGCAAGCAGAGGTGGCATTGCACCTCGTGCCACTCAACTGGCGTGCAGCGGATTGATACCTCGGCCAAGCATCTGGGTGAGTTTCTTGCCTGGCTGCTCAGCGGTAATCGGCAGGCGGATATGCCAGGTGGGGGCAGGTCGTTTCGCAGGCGATGCCAGAGCCTGTGGGAGATCTGGCCCCTCGCCCCGGTGGTGGATGAGGTGCATGAGGTCGTGTTCGTTGACGGGATCCACCTGGGCCGCAAAGCGGTCGTCTTGATTGCTCAGTCCCGGGATTTCATCTTGGGCTGGTATGTGGCACGCAGTGAGAACTCGCGCGCCTGGGAAGCGCTCATGAACCGGATCGCCCCACCAGACGTGGTGGTGACGGATGGGGGCAGTGGCTTCGAAAAAGCCCGCAAGAAAGCCTGGCCGAACACGCGGGTCCAGCGGTGCACCTTCCACGCGTTCGGGACCATCAAACAAGCCACCACCATTCGCCCCAAGCTTGCAGCCTCCAAGGAACTGTACGGCTTGGGCAAGCAGCTCTTGCACGTGAAAGACCGAGAGCAAGCGGCCTCATGGATAGACACCTACTTGGACTGGTGCAAGCGCTGGGAGGGCTTCCTCGCGCAGAAGACCAAGAGGGACGATGGCGGGTGGGAATACACGCACGAACGACTCGT